>Ga0136617_10004348_pt1 | contig 12685 bp, 13 predicted proteins | sample AntDrymUQ3222106_2_FD_129672 | JGI IMG/M metagenome (GOLD analysis project Ga0136617, IMG submission 129672) | Polar desert sand microbial communities from Dry Valleys, Antarctica - metaG UQ322 (21.06) | ecosystem: Environmental > Terrestrial > Soil > Desert | place: Antarctica: Dry Valley...
GCCATCAGCCCCTTCGAGAACGGCGTCCCGTCGCCGCCGAGGAAGTCGCGCTCCCCGTGCCGACGTTCGCTCACGTGCAGGCCTCGTCGGCGAGGCGGAGGAGCTCGGCGTCGAGGTCGCGCTCGCCGTCCGCCGGCAGGACGTCGCTGCCGGCCAGCACGATCTCCACTCCCTGCTCGGCGGCGGCCTCGGCGACGACGTCGATCGCTGCGGCCTTCAGCTCCACGAGGAAGACTTCGGCGTCGATCGACTCGAGCTCCTGGCGAAGTCGCGCGCGATCGGAGAGAGCCCCGGAGACATGGACGACCTCCGCCCGGTGCTCGTCGGTCAGATGCTGCTCGAAGAGACCGTGGGCGCTCTCGGGCGCCGTCGAGAAGAACGCGACACGACGACCGGAGACATCCGCCGCGGGTCGCGGTCGCAGCACGGTCGCGAGCACCACCGGGGCAAGCTCAGTCGCAGCGTCTCGCAGGTCCTCCCACCCCGTTCCAGCCTCGGCCATCGTCAGGACGACCAGATCCGAGGTGAAGTGGCGGTAGGCGTTCAGATAGCCGGTCACGACAACCGGATCCTGCTGCGCGTTGACGACGAGGATCCGTCGTCGCGTCTCGATCGGCGGCAGCGCGGCACCGCTGCCGTCGAAGAGCACGAGTTCCGGCTCGAGCTCGACGGCCATGCGGGCGCCCTCGTGCACGTTCGAGGCAAAGACCGCGCCCGCCAGCCCGCCGCCGCAGCGGCGGCAGCCGATCGTGGGCACACCGGCGAGCGCGGCGGTCTCGAGGTAGTCCGAGGCGGCGTGCCGACCGGAGCGCGAGAGCTCGAGCAGCGCCTCGACGTCCGGCGCGACCTCCATCAGCTCCGGCTCGGGCGGGCCGCCCCTTCCCATCGAGACGACGACGAGCCTGCGGTCGCGCCCGAGCAACCGGGCTGCGTGCGCCGTGATTGCCGTCTTGCCGACGCGCTTGCCGGTGCCGACAATCCCGAGCGACGGCAGCGGAAAGGGCGCGAGCTCGGGCGGATCGAAGCGAAAGTCGGCGCCGACGTACGGAAGTCCTCGAGCGAGCACCCGACTCGCGAGCCGCATCCGTTCAGGCGGCCCGAGCACCGGCTCGTCGGAGAGATCGACCACGATCTCCGCGCCGTGGTCGTCGAGCGCTCGGTCGAGCTCGGGCGCGAGCGGCACGCCGTAGTCCGCGTCCTCGCGCAGCTTCTCCGTGCCGCCGAGCAGGTGCGCGGCAACGAAGTCATACGGCAGCTCCTCGAGCGCGGCGCGCACCACCGGCGCATAGTGCTCCCCGTCGATCAGGGCGAGCGCACGCTGCGTCACGAGCGGGAGGTCACCTCGTCCTCGATCCGGCCTGTGTACTTCTCGTACTCGAACGTGTCGAGCGAGAACTGGATGATCCGCTCCTGCCCGTGGAAGGGGTGCTTGCGCCAGACGGCGACGTGCGAGCCGGAGACCTCGACGACGTTGTAACAGGGCCTCGTGTTCCCGCGCAGGCGCAGCGACGAGACCGTGCCGGTGTTGACGACGAATAGGTTCTCGAGCCGCCAGGCGTACGGGACGTGCTTGTGCCCGGAGAGGACGAGGTGGACGCCGGCGCGCTGGAGCGTCTCGATCGTGTCGCCGGCGTCGTAGATCACGTTGCGCTCGCGGCCCGTCCCCGGCACCGGCAGCAGGTGGTGGTGGCAGACGAAGATGCGCAGGCGCGCCTCGGGCTGGAACTGCTCCTCGATCCAGCGGTAGCGGCCTCGGCCGATCTGGCCGTGGTCGAGGTCGGGCTCGGTCGAGTCGACGGCGACGACGGTCACGAACCCGACGCGCGTCACCGAGTTGCGGTCGCCGAAGAGCTCCTCGAAGTGCACGTAGCCGACGTTCCGCGAGTCGTGGTTGCCGGGGATCACGACGAGCGCCTCGCATTCGATCCGGTCGAGATAGCGCTTCGCCTCCTGGTACTCGTGCTTGAAGCCGAAGGTGGTCAGGTCGCCCGAGCAGACGACGAGGTCGGGCTTCAGGTCGTTGATCTCGCTGATCGCGCGCTCGAGCAGGCTCGGGACGAAGTACTGGCCTCCGCAGTGGAGATCCGAGAGATGCGCGAGGGTGAAGGTGCCTGCGGGAGCCTCGGCCATTCCGCAGAGCATACGAGGGGCGGCAGGCGAGGTCGTCCGGGAGGGTCGATACCCTCGAATCGTGTCCTGGCAGTTGCCCGCCTTCCAGGCGTATCGAGGAACGATCCCGCCGAGATTCCAGAACGAGGTCGAGCTCGAGTGCGCGAAGCTGCTCGACTTCTACGGGGTTCCGTGGGCCTACGAGCCGCGCACCTTCGTGCTCGCCCGCGACGAGGACGGCCGGGTCAGGAGCGCGTTCACCCCCGACTTCTATCTCCCGGAGCAGGACCTCTACGTCGAGATCACGGTGATGCGCCAGTCGCTCGTCACCCGCAAGAACCGCAAGCTCCGCGAGATCCGCGAGCTCTATCCGGACGTCAAGATCAAGCTTTTCTACCGGCGTGACATCGAGCGCCTCGCCCAGCGCTACCGGCTGAGGCTCGCCTCCTGAGCACGTCCAGCTCGCCGGTCGGGGAGGTGTACCTCTCCCGTGAGGAGATCGCCCGCCGGGTCGGAGAGCTCGGCGCGGAGCTCGCGAGCGCCTACGTCGGCCGAAACCCGCTGCTCGTGGCGCCGCTCAAGTCGAGCGTCGTCTTCCTCGCCGATCTCTCGCGCGCGCTCCCGATTCCCCATCAGGTGGACTTCCTGGAGCTCGCCGCCTACACAGGGGCCGGCAGCGGCTCGGGCGTCCGCCTACTCAAGGATCTCGACGCCTCCGTCGTCGGCCGCCACGTTCTGATCGTCGAGGACGTCGTCGACACGGGGATGACGCTCAACTTCCTGGCTCGAACCCTGCTCCCCCGGCAGCCGGCGAGCCTCGCGGCGGTGACGCTCCTCGATCGCCCGTACCGCCGGCTCGTCGACGACGTGCCGCTCGAGCACGTCGGCTTCACCGTCCCGGACGAGCTCTTCGCCGGCTACGGATTGGGGCTCGAGGAGTGGTGGCGCGCTCTCCCCGATCTGCACTTCGTCACGGCCGAGGAGCTGCCGGCGTCACTCACCGGCGACGGCTTCCGGCGGCCGGAGCCCGGCGCAGCCGCAGCCTAGAAGGGCTACAGGTAGCCGAGCGGATCGACGGCCGAGCCGTTGATCCGGACCTCGAAGTGGATGTGCGGCCCCGTCGAATGGCCGGTGTTGCCCGAGTACGCGACCAGCTGGCCCTGCGCGACCGCCTGACCGACTCCGACCGCCACGCCTGTGTTGTGGCCGTACGCAGTCGACACGCCGTTTCCGTGGTCGACGACGACGAGGTTTCCGTAGCCGCCCAGCCAGCCGGCGACGATCACCGTTCCCGCCGCCGACGAGACGACCGGGGTTCCGCTGCCGACGGCGATGTCGATCCCTTCGTGCATCCTCCCCCAGCGCCAGCCGAACGAGCTCGTGAGCACCCCGTGGGCGGGCCAGATATAGCCGGAGGACGAGGCCGCCTGCGTCCGCACCGGCGAAGATGGCGAGGACGAGGGCGCCGAGGCGGCCGAGGCGGCCGCCGCCTGCGCGGCTCTGATCCTCGCCGACAGCTCTGCGCTCTGCGCGAGCAGGCCCTCGACCTCGTGCAGGAACTCCTCGCGTTGCCCGCGCGTCGAGGAGAGCGCCTCGCTCTTCACCTGCCGAGCCGTCGCAAGCTGGCGCTGGCTCCACGCGAGCCGGTCGAGCGTCCTGCGCTGCTCGGCGGTTCGCACCGCGACGAGCCGGGTCGTCTCCGCGACCTGGCTGCGGGTGACCCGCGTCGAGTTCCGCGTCTCCCGAACCTCGATCTTTGCCGCCTCCACCTCGGTCGCGATCTTCTCGTCCTGGCTGCCGATGTCGTTCAGGAACTCGAGCTGATCGAGCATGTCTCCGAAGCTCGCCGCCTCGAGCACGACGGCCAGCGGCTCCGTTCGCTCCGAGGTGTAGATCTCGACGACCCGCCGGTTCAGCCGCTCGGTCGCCGCGATGTGCTGGCGCTGGAGAAAGACGAGCCGGCGCGTCTGGAGCCGGAAGAGCTCGTTCAGGTGGTCGAGCTTGCGCCGGTGCAGCGCGAGCACGCTTTCGAGCCCGTTCAGCTTCGCGGACGCTGCGTCGACGTCGCCCTGAAGGGCGCGGATCTCCCCGGTCACGACCTCGATCTGAGAGCTGAGTACCCCCTCGCGCTCGCGAGCCGTGTCGATCTTCCCCTGCAGCCGGTCGATCTTCGACTCCACGGCCTGCTTCCGCTCCCCGAGGCCGGGCTCGCCGGCCGCCGAAGTCGAAAGCAGCAGCGTGCACGCCAAGGCGAAGCCGATGAGGAGTGTTCTCGTCAACCGAGGAGAGTTTCGTCGGGGAGGCGGCCATCCCTGCCGGAACGGGCCAGCGACAGTCTAGCCTCGTTTTCGGCAGGATCGGACAGGCTGACGCGCGCGCCGGCGGACGCGGGCCCGGCTCTGACCTTAGATCTGAGCGGGCTCGGTGCCAGGAACCGGAGTCGGTTGAGGCGGGTCGAGCTCCCCTGGCGGCGGATACGGATCGGGTAGGTCGGGGCCCGGAGTGGGATCGAGCTCGCCCGGGGGCGGAACCGGCTCGGGAAACTCGGGCGTCTGGGGCGGCGTGGGATCGATGGGTTCCATGGCGGCAGCCTATACGCGTCGCCGCAAGTCGACGCGCGACGCGGTGGTCTCGCGCGACCTCGGCTCGAGGGCGCGTAGCGCTCCCGCGGCCTCGCGACGCAACGGGCCGACGAGGCTCCGGTAGTCGTCGTCCGAGACCTTGCCGGTGCGATGATCGAACTCGAGCTCCTTGAGGGTGCCGAGCGCCCGGTCGCGTACCTCCGAGAGCTCGAGCTGGCGCTGCTCGAGCTCTCCAAGACTGTCGAGCCGATCGTTCGCCGGCTCGGGGTCGCGCAGATACGGCAGCGCGACGAGGATCACGCAGCCGATCGCGAGCAGCGCCCCCAACACAAGAGCGAGGGTCACCGTCTGGCCGGAATCCCCGCGGCGGCGTACCTGGTCGCGAGCCGCCGTTGCTCGCGCGCGTCCGGCCAGAGGACGATCAACGAGCCGAGCAGGAAGACGAGCCCGGCGAGCCAGATCAGGTTCACGAGCGGCTTCACGAAGACGCGGAAGTAGGCGGTGCCGTCGGGGTTCAGCTCCGCGATCACGAAGAGATCCTCGCCGGTGACGAGATCGCTGCGGATCCCGACCTCGGTCGAGACCTGGCGCTCGGCCGTGTAGCCGTTCTTACCCGCCTCAACGGTTCCGAGATCGTCGCCGTTGCGGCTGACATCGAGCACCGCGCGGAGCTCGGTCGCGTTCGCCCCCGCCCGCTCCTCGAGCGAGCGGTAGGTCAGCCGGTAGTCGCCGGCGGCGATCGTCTGGCCCTGGGCGAGCCTCGCTTCGTCGACCGTGTCGTAGGCGCTCGAGCCGGCGATCCCGATCGCGAGCAGGACGATCGCGGCGTGGACGACATAGCCGCCATAGCGGCGCCGGTTGCGTGCGATGAGGTCAGAGAACGCGCGGGGCCACGAGCCGCCAGCGAGCGCGCGGCGGGCGCGCGTTCCTCGCACGAACTCGAGCGCGATCGTGCCGAGCACGAACGCGGAGAAGCTGTAGGCGATCAGGCCCGGGATCGACGAGCCGGCGCCGAGCGCGAGCAAGACGAGACCGGTGCCGAGCGCGACCCCGAGCGGCCAGGTGAACGTGAGCAGGAGGCTCCGTACCGAGGCGCGGCGCCAGGCGACGAGCGGTCCGATCCCCATCAGCAGGAGCAGAGGCAGCCCGAAGACCCGGAGGAAGAAGTCGTAGTAGGGCCTACCGACGGTGACCGACTCGCCGCGCACGGCCTCCGAGAGGATCGGGTAGACGACACCCCAGAGGATCGTCAGCGTCAGCGCCACGAGCAGGAGGTTGTTGTAGAGGAACGTCGCCTCGCGCGAGACGAGCGACTCGAGCTTCGTCCGCGCGCGCAGGAGCGGCAACCGCGCCAAGACGAGCGCCAGCGACCCGAGCACGACGAGGCAGATGAAGCCGAGGAACCACGGCCCGATTGAGCTCTGGGTGAAGGAGTGGATCGAGCTGACGATTCCCGAGCGCGTCAGGAAGGTGCCGAAGAGCGAGAGGCTGAACGCGAAGATCACGAGCAGCACGTTCCAAACCTTCAGCATCCCGCGCTTCTCCTGGATCATCACTGAGTGGAGGAACGCGGTGGCGGCGAGCCAGGGCATCAGGGCCGCGTTCTCAACCGGATCCCAGGCGTAGTAGCCGCCCCAGCCGACCTCCTCGTAGGCCCAATGCGCTCCAAGGAGCTGCCCGATCCCGAGCGCCGTCCAGGCGACGAGCGTCCAGCGGCGCGTGGCGACGATCCAGCGCTCGTCGGCTCGGCGCGCGAGCAGTGCGCCCATCGCGAAGGCGAACGGCACCGTCAGCCCGACGAAGCCGAGGTAGAGCAGCGGCGGGTGGGCCATCATGTACGGGTTCTGGAGGCTCGGATTGAGGCCGGCGCCGTCGGCCGGGGTGGTCTGCGTCGCAAACGGGGTGGCGACCACGACGACGAGAAACGCGAAGAAGAGCGCGACCGCGCCGAGGACAGGCACGACCCAGACGACAAGATCGCGGGCGCTTCGCCGGTTCAGCAGGACGGCTGCGGCGGCGTAGCCCGTGAGCAGTAGGAGCCAGAGCAGGAGCGATCCTTCCTGCCCGCCCCAAAACGCGGAGATCGTGTAGCCGGTCGGGAGCTCGCGGCTCGTGTGATCGGCGACATAGACGAACGAGAAGTCGTGCCGGATCAGAGCGGCGACGAGGACGAGCGAGGCGACGAGCGTCGTCCCGAAGGCGGCGAGGAGGGCGTTCTGGGCCGAGAGCGCAAGTCGCCGTTTCCGCCGCCAGGCTGCGTAGGCGCCCGCGACGAGCGCGTAGAGTACGAGTCCGAGCGTGGCAACGAGCGCGGCACGGCCGAGCTCAGGCATCTACTCGGGGGCGTACTTGGAGGGGCACTTCGTCACGAGCGTGTCCGGGAGGGCGACGAACGTCCCGTTGCGGAGGCTTCCCTCGACGTGGATGTCACGACCGACGCGGAAGAGATCCGGTACCGAGCCCTTGTAGACCACCGGCACGGTCGCCTTCCCCTCAACGTCCCGGAGGACGAACCTGAGCCCGTTCGCGTGGGCGTCACCCGTGATCCGGCCGACGACCTTGCCGGCGAGCGCGACCTTCCCGGTCCGGCCGTCGAGCTCGCTCGGCGCCAACGAGGGGGTGCCGCCGCCGGCGACGGATGCGTAGAGGAGGAAGACCGCGAGCGCCGCCGCGACCGACAGCGCGATCACGAGCCGCGCGGGACTCCGCTTGCGTGCCACGCCGGGATCGTACCGTGGCTAGACGGTGCCAGGCGCCGGTTCGCGGCGCCCGGGGATCCGGTAGCCGTGATCGTGGCAGAGCGAGCCGGGATCGTCCTCGGTGAGCGCATCGCAGTAGCCCTTGCCATAGGCGGCGCGGATGAACGCGGCCATTACCTCGAGGTTCCACTCGCCCACCTCGGACGCCTCGCGCCAGAGATCGGCGAGCCGGAGATCGATGTCCAGCTCGAGCAGGTCGATGCGTGAGGGGCGGTCGGTCATGTCGAAAAGGGTAGGACCTGCGTCGGACGACACTGCGCGCCGCGGAGGCGCTAGGTTCAGTGAGATGGGTGCGATTCGCTTCGGGCCGGCGCGCTGGCCTTCCAGAGAGTCGCCCGAGGAGGCGCTCCGGATCCTGCTCGAGCGCGGCTACAGCGCATGCGAACTCGATTTCGAGAGCGGCTTCTGGCTCGACTATCCGGCGGCCGAGCGCCTCGGCGAGCTCGCGCGGGAGCACGACATTGCGCTTTCCGTCCATGCGCCGCTCTTCGCGTTCCCGGGTCATCCGGACGCGAAGAAGGCGAAGATGGCGCTCGGCGCCCTCGATCGCAGCGCCGGTCTCGCGGCCGCCTGCGGCGCGGAGGTCATCGTGATCCATCCCGGCTTCTGGCTCGGGCGTGATCGGCGGGCGACGCTCGACGACGTCGTCGCGTGGCTCGGCGAACTGCGCACGCGGCTGGAGGCGAAGGGTCGCGGGGTCGCGTTCGGGATCGAGGTGATGGGCCGCGTCAGCGAGCTGGGCTCGATCGACGACGTGCTCGAGGTCGCGTCACGCGTGAGCTGGGTTCGCCCCGTAATCGACTTCGCCCACATGCACGCGACGAGCGACGGCGCCTTCACGGAGGTCGAGGCGTTCGCCGCGGTGCTGGAGTCGGCCGATGCGGTACTCGGGGCCGGCGAGCCCTTCCACATCCACTTCTCGGACATCGCCTACGCGAACCGGAACGAGACGAAGCACCTGCCCTACGGCGAGGGAACGCTTCGCGCCGAGCCGCTCGCCGAGGCGCTCCGGCGGTTCGACCGCCCGGCGACCGTGATCTCAGAGTCGCCGGACGAGGCCTCGTCGCAGGCGATCCGAGCGGCGCTCGTCGAGCGGGTCGGCTGACCATGGCTGTCCAGAGTCGAACCCACCTCTACCTCTGGAGCTCCGGCAGCTATGGAACTGTGGTGATGAGCGCAGCGGCGACGTGGATCGAAGCAACACTAAGCGCGACGGGAACGACAAAGAAGACGAGCAGGACGAGATAGGGAGCCAGGCACAGCTTCCAGCCCGTCGTCGCTACAACCTCGAAGCTGTAGGTAACCCCGCGGCCGGCTCCGGCGACCCGATCCGGTCGGACCTTGGTGACGCCGTGCCAGACCCACCGGATGTAGCTCAGGATCGTCAACTTGGCAACCCATAGCCAGGCGCCGATCCACGTGGCAAGGAGGGCACCCGCAACGATCTCGACTATCCGGACGTCGTCGGAGGCTGTATCCATCTATCAAGTCTCTCGGACCGACCGGACGACAGGCCCGAGCCCTCGGCCTGATCCAAGGTTCGCCCTGCTAAGAGCCGTGGGCGGGCGATCAAATCCCCGTCAGGCGGGGATCAGCGCGGCGTCGTAGCCGGCTAGCTCGGCCTCGTACTCCTCGGCCTCTTCGACCCGGCCGCGCTCGCGGAGGAAGCCGGCCAGCGCGAGCACGAGCTCGCGGCGGATCAGCCAGAGATCCTTGCCCTCGATCACCTCGACGCCTTCGCGCAGCAGCGACTCCGCTTCCTCGTCACGGCCCTGCGCCGCGCGGACCAACCCGAGCGCCATCCGGGTCGTCGCACGGGAGATCGTGTCGTGCGGGCCGACCGTCTCGCGCGCTTCGAGGGCGTAGCGCTCAGCTTCGTCGAGCTTCCCGGTCGCGACGAGCACCTGCGCCAGCCCGCGCTGGCTCTCGCAGAGAGTGCCGCGATCTTCGAGCGGCTGCAGGATCCGGATCGCGTCGCGGAAGCGCCGGTCGGCGGCGGCGAGGTCGCCGCGGCGGCGCTCGACCCAGCCGAAGTGGTTGCTGACGCGGGCGAGCGCCCAGGCATTGCCGGACTGGGAGAAGAGCTCCTCCGCTCGGTCGAGCTCACCCGCAGCCTCGTCGGCGCGACCCCGCAACGCGTCGATGCGAGCCTGCGAGACGAGCGCCCAGCCGAGCGCCGTGATGTTGCCGCTCTCCTCCGCGAGCTCGAGCGCCTCGGCGACGAGCCGGCCGCCGCGGTCGAGATCTAGCCTCGCGATCGCCGCGCTCGCAAGCTCGTCGACGGCGTTCGCCTCGAGATCCTTGCGGCCGATCTCGCGCGCAACCTCGAGCGCCTTGCCGTTCCAGCGCTCGTCGTCGTCCAGATCCCCGAGCCACCAGCCGATCCGAGCCCGCATCGAGAGCGCCTCGTAGCGATCCTCGGGCTTCCCGTCCTCGAGGAGGACGAGCGCTTGCTCGACCAGCTCGCGTCCGCGGGGAAGATCGGCGTCTCGCATCAGCGCGTTCTCAGCGAGGGCTGTGAGTGCGAGCCCCTGCAATCGCCGTTCGCCCGCCTCGGTCGCGTCGGCGAAGACCCGCTCCATCTCCGCCGCCTGCGCCGGCAGATCGGCGATCCGACGGGCAGCGCGCGCGGCGAGGAAGCGGCGGTGCAGCGTCGGCTCGAGCTCGACTGCACGCACGAGCACGCGACGCGCGGCGCGATTGGCCTCGCGGGCGAGCGCGCGCCGGCCGGCGGCCTCGAGCGTCGCCGCCGCCTCGGTCGCGAGCTCCGCGGGCACGGTCCCGTCGAGCTCACCGAGCAGAGTCGCCGCCTGGTCGAGGTGGTAGGCGCGAATCTCGAGCAGCTCCTCCCCGGCCCGCTCTCCGATCCAGAGGGCGGCCGCCTGGTGCAGCTCGGCTCGTGCGCCCTTCGTCAGCCCGGAGTAGGCGACGTCGCGGATCAGGACGTGCTTGAACCGAAACGCCGCCTCGCCCGAGATCGTGGAGCGGCTCTCCCGGGTGAGGAAATCCCGCTGGAGCAGGTCGTCGAGCACCGGCTCGAGCTCCTCGAGCTCAGGCGCGAGCCGCGAGAGCGCGCCTTCCCAGAAGATCCGACCGATCACCGAGGCGCGCTGGAGCAACGTCTTCTCGGCACGTGGGAGCCGATCGATCCTTGCCGCGATCATCGCCTGGAGCGTGTCCGGGATCCGCTTCGCCGAGGTGCCGCCCTCGAGCAGCATCCTGATCGTCTCCTCGACGAAGAGCGGGTTGCCCTCGGTCTTCTCGAGCAAGGAGCGGCGATCGGTGGCGGAGAGCTCGCGTTCCGCGAGGAGCGCATCCACGAGCGCCTCGCTCTCGAGCGGCGGCAGCGGCTCGAGCTCGATCGCGGTGGCGCGGACTCGCCCGCCGCCCCAACCGGGACGGAGGTCGAGCAGCTCCGGCCGCGCGAGGCAGACGATCAGGAGCGGTGCATCCCTCACCCGCTCGGCGAGATGCTCGACGAGCTCGAGGAGCGAATCCTCGGCCCAGTGGACATCCTCGAAGACGAGGATCAGCGGCTGCGCGGACGCGAGCTCGGCAGCCCACTCGCGCGCCGCCCAGGCGATCTCCTGCTGGCTGCGCTCGGCCTCGATCCCCTCGAGCACGCCGACCGCGAGCGCGAGCAGATCGGCCACTGCGTCGTCGCCGCAGGCGGCCTGGAGCTTCGCGACCGCCTCCTGAACCGGGTCGTCGTCCGTGATCCCGGCCGCGACCTTGACCATCTCGGCGATCGGCCAGTAGGTGATCCCCTCGCCGTAGGGCAGGGAGCGGCCGGCGAGGACGGTCGCGCCCTCGACGCCCGCAGCGAACTCGCGTACGAGGCGACTCTTGCCGACCCCCGGCTCGCCGTAGATCGTGAACAGGTGGGCGCGGCGGTCGCGCGCGGTGCGCGCGAACGTCGTGTGGAGCAGCTCGAGCTCGAACTCGCGGCCGACGAACGGCGCGGAGACGCTCGCCGGCCGGTCGGCCGAGTCGAGCACGCGCAGCAGCCGGAAGACCGGGAGCGGAGTCCCGAAGCCCTTCAGGTCGAGGATGCCGCAATCCTCGGTCTCGACGCGCGAGAGCGTCAGCCGGTAGGCGAACGGCCCGATCAGAGTCTCGCCGGGCTGGGCGAGCTGCTGAAGCCGGGCGGCGACGTTGACCGCCTCGCCCGTCGCGAACGTCGACTCCGACTCGTCCGCGACGACCTCGCCCGACTCGATCCCGATCCGCGCCTCGAGCCCGAGCCCGTGCACGGAGTCCATGATCGCCTCGGCAGCGCGGACGGCGCGCTCGGCATCGTCTTCGTGCGCCTGCGGCACGCCGAACGCGGCCATCACGGCGTCGCCGGCGAACTTCTCCACGATCCCGCCGTGCCGGGTGATGCACGTCGAGACGTGCTCGAAGAACGAGTTCACGCGCCGCCGGACGACCTCCGGGTCGCGCGAGGAGACGAATTCGGTCGAGCCGACGAGATCGACGAAGAGGACGGTCGCGAGCTTGCGTTCCACGCTCCGATTGTAGTTGCGGGGATCGTCGCCAGGCCCGGCGCCCGCTACCAGGTATCGACGTCCTGGAAGGGCTGGACGCGCGCGGCGACTCGCCCGAGCACGCGCCCGCTCGCGAGGTCGGCGACGACGGTGCGGCCGTCGGAACGGGGGACGTAGAGATACGGGCCGGTCGTCGCGATCACGCCGAGCTGGCGCGGTTCCTCGATCCCGTAGCGCCTGGCGCCGTCGCTGCCGTAGGCCGTCACGCCGTTGCGGCGGACGCCGACCACGACGCCCGCCGCGGCGCGGAACGAATCGATCTCGCGGTCGAGCAGGCGTCGTTCCCACCTGGTTGTGTCCACGAGCCAGAGCCCGATCGCCCTCGCCGCCCGCGGGCCTGCTGTCGGCTTCTCCCAGCCGGAGAGCGCGAGCGTGCCGGGCGCGACGAGCTTGAGCTGGCGGCGCGACCATGGACTCCCGTTCTTCGCGAGCGTGCGGACGGCGGCGCAGCGCACGGAGAGCGAAGCGAGCGTCACCTCGCAGATCTCGCCGTCGCCGTCCGCGACCCACGCGCGCTCGCCCGCGGGGTCGACGGCGAGGCCGGGCTCGGCCATCCGCACCACCTGACCACCCCGGCGCTCCCAGCCGCCCTGGATTCGCTCGACGCGGGTCGAGCGCGCGCGGCCGTCCGCGTCGATCACGTTGAGCCGGATCGGATCGACGCGTCCCGACGGCCATTCGACCGCGA
>Ga0136617_10004349_pt1 | contig 12683 bp, 11 predicted proteins | sample AntDrymUQ3222106_2_FD_129672 | JGI IMG/M metagenome (GOLD analysis project Ga0136617, IMG submission 129672) | Polar desert sand microbial communities from Dry Valleys, Antarctica - metaG UQ322 (21.06) | ecosystem: Environmental > Terrestrial > Soil > Desert | place: Antarctica: Dry Valley...
CGAGCGCGAGGCGGCCGTCACGGGCTGAGGTGATGAGACGCTTCTCATCTAGCGCTCACGTTCAGTTCATCTCCACGCCACAGGATGGCCACTGACAAGGCATCAGCGCCCGTAAAGGGGACCATCGCGCCGCGTCGTGGGCAACGTCCAGGGCGAGAACGCCCAGAAGGTCGTCGTGGCCGAGGGTTTCCGCGTGGGCGGCAGCGTCCAAGTCAAGCAGGGCGAACAGGCGAAGGTCATCGACAGCGCCGCGTGATCGGTGACATCCAGTTCGATGACAACGGCAGCAAGAACGTCGCGCGGCGCAACGTCGTGGGCGGCAACAAGGAGGACCAGTGTCGGGGCTTCTGATCAGGCCCTGAAAGCCCCACCCGAGCAGCGATAAGAACGAGCTCATCCACAAGCGGCAGTCCTCCGGGGCCGCCGCTTCGGTGTACGATCGTGGCCATGATCTACCTCGATAACGCGGCTACGACGCCGCTCCGCCGCGAGGCGCTCGAGGCGATGCTGCCGCTCCTCACCGAGACCTACGGCAATGCCTCGTCGGCGCATGCCGCGGGTCGCCGCGCTCGTGCCGCCTTGGACGAAGCCCATGAGACCGTTGCGCGCTGCCTTGACGCCGAGCCGCGCGAGATCGTCTTCACCAGCGGTGGCACGGAGGCCATCAACCTGGCCGTCAAGGGCGCCGCCTGGGCAGGCAAGGCAGCGGGCAACCAGATCATCACCACGGCCGTGGAGCACCACGCCGCACTGCACACCGTCAAGCACCTGGAGAGCTTCGGCTTCGAGTCGGTCATCCTGCCGGTCGACCGGTACGGGCGCCTGGATCCCGACCAGCTCGCCGCGGCCATCACGGACCGCACCATCGTGGTCAGCCTGATGGTCGCCAACAACGAGGTCGGGACCATCCAGCCCATCGCAGAGCTGGTGCGCGCCGTACGTCGCCACCGGGGCATCCTCATCCATCTCGATGCCGTGCAGTCCGCGCCCTACGTGGCCATCGATGTCAAGGCGCTGGATGTCGACCTTGTCTCGTTGGGAGCGCATAAGTTCGAGGGGCCCAAGGGCATGGGTGCGCTGTGGATGCGCCACGGCACGACGATCTTGCCGCAGCAGCAGGGTGGCTCGCAGGAGCGCTACCGCCGGGCCGGGACCGAGAACGTGGCCGGTGCCGTGGGTCTGGCATGTGCCTTCGAACTCTGCACAGCCGAACGCCCGGAGACGGCGCGCCGGCTGCGGCGCCAGCGTGACCGCATCCGAGATGCCGTCACGGCGGTACCCGGCGTCGAGATCACGGGGCACCCACGGGATCGCCTGCCGGGCCACCTCTCTCTCATCGCCCGTGATACCGATGGTGAGTCGGTCTCCCTGGCGCTCGACCTGGAAGGCATCTGCACCTCGACCGGTTCTGCCTGTACCACCGGCTCCACGGAGCCCTCCCACGTCCTGTCGGCCATGGGCTATCCGGACGAGGAGGCCCGCGGCGCCCTACGCATCAGCCTGGGACGGCAGACCACTGAGGAAGAGGTCGAGCGCGCCAGCACGGTCATCCCGGCCACGATCGCACGCATGCGCGCCGCTGCAGCGGCGGTGACCGCCGATCCGCTGGGGCAGGCCGGCGCTGCATGATCATCCCCGTAGTCGCCATCGCGGGCACAGCGTTCGTGTCCGCGATCCTCGGCCTCAGGGTCGTGGGGCTGCCGCTCCTTTCGATGGAGGCCGGCGTGGTGGCCATCCTGGGGGTGGCCATCTTGTGCGGTCTGTACCGACCGACACTCGCCATGCTCCCGGCGGCGGGCCTGGCCGCTGTAGCCGGCGTGGCTGCGGCCTGGCTAGTCGTGCTGTCGGTCGATCCACGCGACGCAGGCGAGAACATCCTGATCTCCTGGTTCCTCATGGGCGTGATGACCGCCGGTGCGGCTGCCGCCGGACGGCTCGTGGCCGCACCGACCGCACGACAGCGGAAGCCGTCGGCATCCCGATGAGGGAGCGGATCCTGGTGGCCATGTCGGGCGGTGTGGATTCGTCCGTCGCTGCGGCGCTGGTGCGCGAGTCAGGCGCGGAGGCGGTCGGCGTCTGGATGCGGCTGCACGACGTGGCCGACTCGTACAGCGAGTTCAAGAAGAGCTGCTGTTCGCTGGACGCGGCGGATGATGCGCGGCGTGTGGCCGCCCAGCTGGACATCCCCTTTTACGTGCTGAACCTGGAGCGGGAGTTCACGGCGGGCGTGATGGAGCCCTTCCTGAACGCCTACCTGGCTGGCCGCACCCCAAGCCCCTGCATCGACTGCAACACCTTCGTCAAGTTCGGTGCCTTGCTGGGCCAGGCGCGGCGCATGTACGACTGCGACGCGGTGGCGACGGGGCACTACGCACGGGTCGACGCGCTGGAAGATGCTGACGAGCCCGATGGTAGGCGCTACCGACTCTTGCGCGGCCGGGATACGGACAAGGACCAGAGCTACTTCCTCTACGGCCTGCGCCAGGATCAGCTGGCCCACGTCCGCTTCCCGCTGGGCGACCTGGCCAAGCCGGAGGTTCGCGACGTGGCCCGCCGATACCGCCTGGTGACCGCCGAGAAGCCGGAGAGCCAGGAGATCTGCTTCGTGCCCAGCGGCGACTACCGCGAAGCGCTGCGCGAGCGCGCCGGCTGGCAGGAGACGCCGGGACCGCTGGTGGATGTCGACGGCAGCGTGGTGGGCCAGCACCGGGGCGCGGCTGCCTACACCGTCGGTCAGCGGCAGGGTCTTGGCGTGGCGCTCGGTGAGCGGCGCTACGTCTCGTCCATCGACGCGCCCGCCAACATCGTGACCCTGGCACGCAAGGAGGATCTGAGCTTGCGCTCGTTCGAGGTGGAGGGCGTCTCGTTCGTGGCCGGCCGCCCGCCGAGTGACGCTGATGCCGACGCGTTTCGGGCAGAGGTTCGCATCCGACACCGCGCCGAGCCCGTGCCCGGCGTGGTGCGCCGCGCCTCTGCCTCCCAGCCGGATCGTGCCGGCGCGTGGCACGCAGATCTGGACCAGCCCGCCTGGGCCCCTGCGCCAGGACAGGCCGCCGTCTTCTACCGCGGCGACGAGGTCATCGGGGGGGGCCGCATCGGTTCGCGCGCCGGCGCAGACCCGGTCGCCACCTCCTCCAGCGCCGGCTCGCCCGTTCACGCGTGACCGTGCCCGACATCGGCACCGCGCCGGTGTTGTCGGTGGTCGTGGGCGTCTTTCACACGGCCTTGTACGTGCTGTTGCGCGGCCGCATCGGTGCGCGGCTGCCTCTGGCGCTGCTCGCGGCGATCCTTGGCGCATTCGCCGGCCAGGCACTCGGTGCGCGGCTGGGTGACCCGTTGCGACTGGGCGACTATTCCCTCATCGGGGCCTCCGTGGTGGCCTGGATGGGCATCCTCATCGTCGCCGTGGCGAGCACCCTGGGTCCTACCCGACAGGGTGGGTGATCCCCTGAGCGAAGGAGCCAGCCCATGACTGCAGAGACGTTCAACCTTATCGCCGCGATCTGCCTGGTCGTCCTGGCACTGGCGGTCATGGGCATCGCCTGGTCGGTCATCCGGACGGGGACCGAAGCACGCCGTCTGATGACCACGCTTCAGACGGAGCTACCCCAGACCCTTCAGCAGGCACGTGTCACGGCTGCCTCGGTGGAGTCCCTGACGACCGAACTGGCACCGCGCCTGGAGCGACTGGACCGGCTGGTGGACGAGGCGGAGGAGACGCTGGTCGCACTGCGCGCGACCATCGCCGCCGCCGATTCGATCGTGCGCGGTCCGGCGGATGTGATGGATGGCGCCAAGCGCACCGCAGAAAGCGTGGGCAAGGGACTGCTGTCGGGCGCCGACCGGCTTCGCCGACGGATGGTCCACGAGAACGACGCCTGACGCTTGGCGACGCCGCGACCTGCGGCGAGAGGGGCTGGGTTCGCTACACTCGGGATGTGCCCGATCCGTCACCCCGGGCGGTCCAGCGCGACCCTCGGATCACACCACTGCCCGCTGCCCAGATCCGCCAGCGCTTCCTCGACTTCTTCGCCGAGCGAGGCCATACGGTGGTGCCCAGTGCCAGCCTCGTGCCGGCCGGCGACCAGACGCTGCTGTTTGCCAACAGTGGCATGGTCCAGTTCAAGGACGTCCTGCGCGGGGTGGAGACCCGCTCCTACAAGAGGGCCGTGGACGCGCAGCGCGTCCTGCGTGTAGCCGGCAAGCACAACGACTTCGAGGAGGTCGGCCGCACACCCCGTCACCACACCTTCTTCGAGATGCTGGGCAACTGGAGCTTCGGCGACTACTTCAAGCGCGAGGCCATCCATTGGGCCTGGGAGCTGCTGACCGTGGAGTTCGGCATCCCCGGTGACCGGCTGGCAGCCACGACCTATTCGGATGACCAGGAAGCCTTCGCCGTCTGGCGCGACGAGATCGGCCTGCCGCCCGAGCGTATGGCTCGCTGGGGTGACGTCGACCAGGGTGATGACAAGAATTTCTGGCGCATGGCCGACACGGGGCCCTGCGGCCCCTGCAGCGAGATCCACTTCGACCGCGGGGCGGAGTTCAGCGAGGGACCCCACTGCGTCCCCGACCACTCGGAGACCTGTCCGCGCTGGCTCGAGATCTGGAACCTGGTGTTCATGGAGTTCGACCAGCAGCTCGATGGCCCGCGCGTCGCGCTGCCGTTCAAGAGCGTGGACACAGGACTGGGTCTGGAGCGGCTCGCCAGCGTCCTCCAGCAGGTCCCCACCAACTACGACACGGACCTCTTCACGCCGATCCATGACCGCATGCGCGACCTGCTTGGGCACGATCCTGAAGCGTTCGAGCAGGAGCGTTTCAGCTACCAGGTCATCGCCGACCACTCGCGCGCCGCGGCCTTCCTCATCGCCGATGGCGTGCTACCGGCCAACGAAGGCCGCGGCTACGTGCTGCGGCGCATCATCCGTCGCGCCGTGCGCCACGGCCGGCTGCTGGGACGCCGTGAGCCCTTCCTGGCCCAGACAGCGGGAGTCGTCATCGATACGATGCGGGCGGCGTATCCCATCGTCGATGAGCGGCGCGAGACCATCCTGGGCACCATCACGCGCGAGGAGACGCAGTTCGCGCGGACGCTGGATGCCGGCACGGTGAACCTGGAAGAGGCGCTCATCCCGCTGACATCCGCCGAACGGGCCATCGGCACGCGTGCGGAGGATCTCCCGGACGCCGCGCCGATGCTGCCCGGCGAAACGGCCTTCCGCCTCCACGACACCTTCGGCTTCCCCATCGACCTGACCATCGAGCTGGCCGCTGAGTACGGCGTGCGCGTGGACCGCTTCGGCTTCGACGAGGCACTGGCCGAGCAGCGCGATCGCAGCCGCTCCGGCAAGAAGGCCGATCTGGCTCGCCAGGCGGGCCGCACCTCGCTCTACGACGGGGTCGCGCGGCGCGTGGGCGACAGCGCGTTCCTGGGCTACGAGACGACCAGCGCGAAGGCACGCGTGGTGGCGATCCTTCGGGACGCCACCGAGTACGACGAGCTGGAGGCCAAAGCGGAGATCGAGCTACGGGCAGAGGCTGCGGCCGAAGCGGAGATCGTGCTCGAGTCCACGCCCTTCTATGCCGAGGGCGGCGGGCAGGTAGGCGATCAGGGCGTGCTCTCGGCAAGCGATGGCGACGAGCCGCTATTCACGGTGACCGACACCCAGCGGCCAGTGGGTGGCCTCATCGTTCACCGTGGGCTGCTGCACGGCCGTATCGCCATCGGCCAGACGGTCACCGCCCGGGTCGATCCGGAGCGGCGTGCCAACACCATGCGCAATCACACCGGAACGCACGTGCTGCACCGTGCCCTGCGCAACACGGTGGGCGAGGCGGCGCGCCAGGCTGGCTCGCTCGTCACGCCCGACTCTCTGCGCTTCGACTACCCGGGCGACCGGGCACTGAGCGACGAGGAGAAACGCGCCATCGAGGCTGAGGTGCGTCGCGTCATCCGTGACGACAGGGCCGTCGAGCCACACTTGATGACCATGGCCCAGGCGGTCGCCGCTGGCGCCGACGCGTTCTTTGATGAGAAGTACGGTGAAGAGGTACGCGTCGTCTTCGTGGACGGCTACAGCCGCGAGCTGTGCGGCGGCACGCACTGTCGCGCCACGGGCCAGATCGGCGGCTTCTTCATCACCGGTGAGCGCTCCATCGGCTCTGGCATGCGGCGTATCGAGGCGGTCACCGGCGAAGCGGCCGAGCGCCTGGTCGAGGAGCGCTTCGCGTTGTTGGAACGCGTCACGGCGGCGGCTGGCGCACGCAGTGCGGAAGTGCTTCCGGAGCGCGTGACCGAACTCCAGGCACGCGTCAAGGACTTGGAGAAGCGCATCCGGGCGGGCGCCGTGGCCGGCGGTCCCGTGCGACCCGCTGAGCTGGTCAGCAGCGCCATCTCGGTCGATGGCATCCGCTTCCTGCCCTACGCCGCACCGTTCGAGTCGATGGATCACCTGAAGGGGTACGCCAAGGATCTGCGCAGCGCGCTGGGCAGCGGCGTCATCGCGCTGGCCCTCGAGGCCGACGAGCCGCAGCTCTTCGTGACGGTCTCCGACGATCTCGTGCAGCGCGGCTTCTCAGCGGGCGTGCTGGTGCAGAGCGGCGCGCCGGTCATCGAGGGTCGTGGCGGCGGTCGTCCGGAGATGGCCCAGGCTCGCGGCCGCCGTCGCGACCGCCTGCCCACCGCCCTGGAGGCGATCCGCCAAACGTTGGCGGCGCAGCTCGGCGGGAAGGTCGACCCGCCGTCACGCGATCCGGCAGGCTAGGCGTCGATGGCGTTCTGGCGCCGCTTCCTCCAGCGCGAAGAGACCGACTCACTGGCCGCCTGCACCGCACTGGACGTGGGCACGGAGTTCGCGAAGGCGCTGGTCTTCGAGATCGAGCAAGGTCGCCAGGGCGTCGTACGCGGCGTCGGGCGCAAGCGTCAGGGGCTCTCTCACATGCAGTCGGGCACCGTGGCCGACATCGCTGCCGTCGTGGACAACTGCCAGGTGGCGCTCCAGGAAGCGGAGGAGATGGCCGGCTTCCGGTCCAGCCAAGTGGTCATCGGCATCGCCGGCGAGCTGGTCAAGGGCTTCACCATCAGCCATGACCAGGAACGCAAGCGCCCCGACCAGCCCATCACCGATCAGGAGCTCCAGCGTCTCATCGATTCGGTCCAGCGCGAGGCGCTGCACGAGGCGGAACGCGCCATCACCTGGGAGACCGGCCTGCCCAACGTAGAGATCCGACTGGTCCATGCCGCTGTCACAGGTGCCACTATCGACGGCTACGTGGTCACCAACCCGGTCGGATTCCAAGGGCGCCACGTGCGTATCAGCATCTTCAACGCATTCGCGCCGTTGGTGCACCTCGGCGCGCTCCAGTCCGTGGCCAGTCAGCTGGACCTGGAACTGCTGGCTATCGTGGCCGAGCCGTACGCCGTGGCGCGCTGCCTCGGTGGCGCCCAGGTCCAGCAGGCTGGCGCGCTCTTCATCGACGTGGGGGGCGGGACCACGGACGTGGCCCTCGTGCGCAGCGGCGGCGTGGAGGGCACGCGCATGTTCGCACTGGGCGGCCGAGCCTTCACGAAGTCCCTGGCTGACCGCCTGGAGCTGCCCTTCGGTCGTGCCGAGGAGCTGAAGGTCGATTTCGCAAAGGGCGTTGCCATCGACCGCGTTCAAGAGGTGGCCGGCATCATCGACGAGGACGTGGCCGTCTGGGCAGCGGGCATCGAGCTCGTGCTGGAGGAGTTCGGCCGCGACGCGCTGCTGCCGGGCCGCATCTACCTGTGCGGCGGCGGCTCGCGGCTGCCCCAGATCGCTGCCGCGCTGCGCGACCCATCGTTCGCCAAGGACCTGCCCTTCGCTCGACCGCCCGTCATCGACGCCATCGAGCCCGGCCAGGTCGAGGCTATCCGGGACGAGACCGGGCTGTTGGTCGATGTGCAGGACATACCACCCCTGGGGCTGGCCTTCCAGGCCATCGAGATGGCGGCCCCCGAGGCCCCTCTTGATGCCGCGCTCCGGAAGGTCCTGCGGGTGATGCGCGTCTAGGGCAGACTCCGGGAACTCATGACGGTCTGCTATCTGGACGCTGACGACGAGATCACCGATGCGGTCGCCCGTCTCCGCACGACGGGCGACCGGCACTTCATCCTCGTCCTGCCAGCCGGCTCTCGAGTCGCCACCAGCCGCATCAACTTCCGACTCCTGGCGCGTGAGGGTCAGGAGCGCAAGGTGCTGGTGGGCATGGTCTCGGGCGAGTCCGGCGTGCGCTCGCTGGCGATCTCCGCCGGGATGCCCGCCTATGCCACGGTCGAGGAGGCCGAGCCCGCCCTCGCGCAGCGTGCGGAGGGGCAGGCGGAGGAGCAGGCGGGCCACGCGGCGAGCCCTGATTCGCCGCCGTACGGCGATGAGCCACCTCCATTCGCGAGTGGTGGGCCAGCTGGCGCCGGTGCCCGCGATACCGGCCATGAGGCGACCCGCATCGTGCCGCGCTCGGGCGCCAGCGTGGGTGTCGTGCGAGGACGGGCCGAGACTCGCGCCGCAGTGCCCATGGGGCGAGGTCACGACACCGAGCCGCGCGCGGACCGCTGGGATCGTGAGCCCGCTGGGGCGCGCCCGCGCAGGCGTGGCAGGGGCATCACCGGCTGGCTGGTACGGCTGGCCGTCCTGGCTGCACTGGTGGGTGGCGGGCTCTACGCCGCCTATCTGTATCTGCCCAACGTCTCCATCAGCCTCACGCCCATGACGCGTACGGCGGGACCGCTGACCGTGGAGGTCACCGCCGACCCGGCCGTCGCCGTGGCTGACCCCGAAGCCGCCGTCGTGCCTGCGGAGCGGATCGACGTGCCCCTCAGCGCCACCGATCGGTTCCCTGCCACGGGCAGTGAGATCTCGCAGGTCCGTGCCAGCGGAGCGGTGCGCTTCACCAGTGAGAACACCCTCTTCGAGGTGCCCATCCCGGAAGGCACTCGTCTCACCACTTCGACGGGGGCGGCGTTCGAGACGACGCAGGGCGTGACCATCCCGCAGGCCTCATTCCAGAGCGGCCCCTCGACAGCGGAGGCAGCCATCCGCGCCATCGAGCCCGGGCCGGCCGGGAACGTGGAGGCCGAGACCATCACCGGCTTGCCCGGGCCCATCACCGCCCAGCTGGTTCGGGTCACCAATCCGCAGCCGGCGTCCGGCGGACGACGCGAGGAGACGCGCGTCGTCACGCGAGCCGACTACGACGCCGCTGTGGTGGCCCTGGGAGCGATCATGGATGAGCAGCTGGCCGCAGCACTCTCCGATCCGGAGATGACGCCGCGCGGCCTGCGCCTCTTCCCGGAGACTGCCGTCCGGGATGGGCTGAGCACGGACCTGGCAGCGGGCGACCTGGTGGATCAGCCGCTGGATGAGTTCTCCCTCTCAGCCGAGAGCCGCGGCACGGTCCTGGCCGTTGATGAGAGCGCCGTGGCCGAGGTCGGTGCGGACCGGCTGGCGGACGCGATGCCGCCCGGAACACGGCTCTTCCCTGACTCGGTGCAGTCGACGGTGGGCGAACCGCGGCTGGTCGGCAGCGCGATCCTGTACGAGGTCGAGGCGGTGGGCGAGCACTATCAGCCGGTAGATCGCGCGGCAGTAGTGGCCGCCATCCGAGGTCGGACGGTTTCCGAGGCGCGCGCCATACTGGGCGACTACGGCAGCGTCTCGATCACGCCCTGGCCGAACTTCATCGACGCCGTCCCAGATGATGCGCGGCGGATCAACCTGACCGTCCTCGAGCCCCAGCAGAGGAGCCCGTGAAGACCATGCCCTCTCCAGACGGCCCAGCTTCAGCGGCCGGCTCTTCGCCGACCGGCGGCGGGTGTCTCCTTGGCGTGGATCTGGGAAGTCGTCGCTTGGGCGTGGCTTTGGCCGACCCGCGCACTGGCAGCGCACGTCCCTTGGTCACGCTGCGGCGGCAGGACGCAGAGCACGAGGGGGCAGCGCTGGCTCGACTCGTGGCTGAGCACGGTGTCACGGAGCTGGTGGTGGGCCTCCCGCTGCACATGTCCGGCGACGAGGGCGTGCAAGCGCTGCAGACGCGAGCCTGGGCCGAGGCCATGGCGGAGCGGCTGGGCCTGCCGCTCAGCCTGCGCGACGAAAGGCTGAGCAGCGTGGCGGCTGAAGAGCGCATGCCTCGGTTGCGGCGTGGCTCGTCAGGCGCACCGCCGGGCGATCGTCGGCGGGCGGCGCACCGTGCGCGCATCGATCGCGAAGCGGCCGCCGGCATCCTGCAGGCGGAACTCGACGCTCGCCTTGCGGTCGAGGGATGACCGTGCAGGGGAGGGGTCGTCTGCCTCGCAACGGGGGGGACCGCCGTCGCAGTGTGCGCGCCTACGGCGTCGATCCGGCGGACATCAGGAGCGGGAGCTACCGGCCGCCGCGGAAAGGCGGTACGTGGAAGGGACTGGTGCTCATCGCGGTGCTGGCCACCGTCGTGCTGGGCGGTGCCTTCGTCTTCGCCGGTCCTGCCCTGCGCGGCTTCGCCCGCGACATGGTGCAGGACAACCCGCAGGCGATGCGCTTCGGTCTGTTCGGGGACATCGTCCGGGAGGAGCTGGGCGACGATCTCCGGGAGCCGGCGAGCAGTGACGCCACGCCAGTCGAGTTCATCGTCTCGGACGGTGCCAGCGTGGCGCGCATCGGGCGTGATCTGGAGGAGCAGGGGCTGCTCACGAATCAGCTCGCCTTCCAGTACATCGTCATCACGCGGGATGTGGAGAGCGATCTGCAGACGGGCACGTTCACGCTGACGGAAACGATGACCCCGGAGGAGATCGTCGAGCGGCTCCAGAGCCCCCCCGATCCACCGCCGGCGCGCCTGACCGTGGCGCTGCGCGAGGGCCTGCGCATCGAGCAGATCGTCGCTCAGCTCGTGGATTCGCAGCCCGCGGAGATCGATCCGGATGCGTTCTACGCCCTCGTCACCGAGCCGACGGAAGAGCTACGCGGAGAGTACGAGTGGATGTCGAACATCCCGCAGGGCCGTAGCCTGGAGGGCTTCCTGGGCGCGGGCGTCTTCGAGATCGACGCCGACACTTCCGCCGATGGTTTCGTGCGGGTCCTGCTCGACGACTGGGAACGAAGCATCGGGGCGCTCTACATCAGCCCGGCCGCCGATGCCGGCCGCGACTTCTACGAACTCATGACCTTGGCCTCCATCGTCGAGAAGGAGGCGGTTCTGGACGAGGAGCGGGCGCGGATCGCGGGTGTCTACCAGAATCGGCTCGACGGCAAGTTGGACGGCAATCGACTGCTCAACGCGGATCCCACCGTCATCTATGCCAACGACACCATGCAGCTGCGAGGGCTGAAGCTGACCGAGTGGCCGGGCTTCGCCTTCTGGGGGCTCACCGGCGCGGCGTCACTGAACGACTTCACGGTGCCCGAGGATCTGCAGGGATATCAGAGCTATCAGGTGCAGGGATTGCCCCCCGGGCCGATCTCATCACCCACTGCCCGAACCGTGCAAGCGACCCTGGAGCCCGAGACGGAGACGGATCTGCTCTTCTTCGTGGCCTGCGGCGAAGGCACGCATCGGTTCGCGACCGACCTGGGGCAACACAATGCCAACGTCACGGAGTGTCGCGGCGGATGAGCGAGCCGGCGATCTCGGATCACTCGGTCGAGCCGCCCAGCGCGGTCGACGTAGGGCGCTGGTCGGAGGCCGATCGCGCGGCTCGTCCGCAGCGCGTGGCACGCCTCCGGGAGCGCATGGAACGCGAAGGGGTCGATGTCTATTACGGTGTCCGACGCGAGAACACACGCTACCTGACCGGGTTCGCGCTGGGCGACGGCGAGGAGAAAGTGGCCGGCGTATCCGGGCAGTTCCTCGTCTCCATCGATGAAGTGGTCGTCCTCGCAGATTCGCGTTACACGCTCCAGGCGCGCGAAGAGTGTCCGGAGGCTCGAGTCGAACAGGTCTACAACGATCTCCCCGCCCGCTGGCCAGAGCTGGTGGGAGGCTTGCGCCCGGCTGGCGGCGACGCGAACGGCGTCCGACGGGTGGCCATCGAGGCCGGCTTCGTCAGCCACGCCACATGGACGCGTCTGGCGGCCGCGGACCCGGAAGTGGAGTTGCTGCCCGTCGAGGGCTGGGTGGAGGAGCTGCGACAGACCAAGGAACCGGCTGAGCTGGAACGCGTGGCGGCTGCCTGCGCAGTGGCTGATGCGGCCTTGGAGCGCCTGCTCCCGGCCATCCGGCCCGGTGTCACGGAGCATGAGCTGGCGCTCCAGCTCGAATGGGAGATGCGCACCAACGGCGCCGAGGCGCTGGCCTTCGACGTGGCCTGCCTGGCTGGCGAGCGAGCCGCCCTGCCACATGGCTCGCCCACGGATCGAGCGGTGCGCAGCGGTGAGGTCCTGCTCTTCGACTTCGGGGCGCAGGTCGCCGGATATCGCTCGGACATGACGCGCACGCTCTTCGTGGGCGAGCCGGCCGAGCGTGACCTGGCCATCTACCAGCTGGTGGCCGGAGCACAGGAGGCGGCCTTCGAAGCGTTGGGCCAGGCGGTGGAGGCGAGGGAGCGGCCCGTGAACAGGGCCGTGGATGCGGCCGCACGCGACCACATCGCGGCGGCCGGCCACGGCGACCACTTCGGCCACGGCCTGGGTCACGGCATCGGCCTGGCCACGCACGAGGCGCCGTCACTCGGCCGGCTGGCCGCC
>Ga0136617_10004350_pt1 | contig 12682 bp, 16 predicted proteins | sample AntDrymUQ3222106_2_FD_129672 | JGI IMG/M metagenome (GOLD analysis project Ga0136617, IMG submission 129672) | Polar desert sand microbial communities from Dry Valleys, Antarctica - metaG UQ322 (21.06) | ecosystem: Environmental > Terrestrial > Soil > Desert | place: Antarctica: Dry Valley...
TGGACGCCCAGTCGATGGACGCCCAATCGGTGGAGGCCCAGTCGGTGGAGGCCCAGTCGGTGGCCGCCGGGATCGAGGCCGAGCTGCGGGCGGTGGGCACGCCCGAGCGGGCCGCGGGCTCGAAGCGCTACCTGAAGTCCGACCTCGACTTCCTGGGGGCGACGGGCCACAGGTGCGCGCCGCAGCCAAGCGGGCGGTAGCACCCCTCGACCACGCCGGCCTCCTTTCGGTCGTCGAGGCGCTGTGGGCGGCCCCTGTCTTCGAGCGCCGGCTGGCGGCCGCGCTCGCCCTGGAGGCCCGCCCCGACCTGCTCGAACCGACCGACCTCGACAGCATCGAGCGGCTCATCCGCGACTCCCGGACGTGGGCCCTGGTCGACGTCCTGGCCGGTGGAGTCGTCGGCCGGCTGCTGCTCCGCCATCCCGCCTCCGCCGACGAGCTCGACCGGTGGGCGATCGACGACGACTTCTGGGTCCGCCGCTCGGCCCTCCTGGCCCTGCTGAAGCCCATGAAGCAAGCAGGACTGCCCCTCGACCGCTTCCTCCGTTACGCCGACGCCATGCTCGACGAGAAGGAGTTCTTCATCCGCAAGGCCATCGGCTGGGTGCTCCGGGAGGAGGGCGCGCGGCGCCCGGCCGAGGTCGCGGCATGGCTCCGCACCCGCACCCACCGGGCCTCGGGCGTGACGATGCGGGAGGCGGTCAAGCACCTGCCCGCCGGCGACCGGGACGCGCTCATGGCCGCCCACAAGGGCCGTCGGAGCCTCTCCTGAGCGGGGCTAGCTTGGGCCGCGACCGTCTGACCTGGACGTATCCCGCAAGAAGCGTGGGAGTGCCCGTTGTGGTGGAGGTTCGTGAAGCAGCCGTGCCCCGGCGCGAGCGGGTCATGGCCAAAGGCTGGATCCAGGCGGTGGTGCTTGTCAGCATCTTCGGATTCACGGTGCTGGGCTACATGGCGGCGAGGACCTACCAGGCCGAGCCGCCGATTCCCGATCGGGTCGTGTCGGCGTCGGGCGCCGCCCTCTACTCGGGCGAGGACGTGCGCCGCGGCCAGGAGGTGTTCCTGCGCAACGGGCTGATGCAGTACGGCTCCATCTTCGGGCACGGCGCCTACCTGGGCCCGGACTTCACCGCCGACTACCTCCACCGGGCCGCCCTCGATGTCGAGAACGCCTACGGGGGCGCGGGCACCGACGCCCGCCGGCGGTCGATCGAGGACTTCCGCACGAACACCTACGACCCCGGCACCGGCACCCTGGTGTACTCCGACGCCCAGGCCGACGCCTTCCAGCGACTCGTCGCCCACTACCACCAGTTCTTCTCCGACCCGGCCGGCAACACCGGGCTCCGCCCGGCCGCGATCGCTTCTGCCGAGGACACCCGGAATCTGACCGCCTACTTCTCGTGGAGCGCCTGGGTGGCGGCGGCCGAGCGTCCGGGCAAGGACTACTCGTACACCAACAACTGGCCGCCCGAGGAGCTCGTCGCCAACGGTCCGACGGCCAACGTCGTGGTGTGGAGCGTGCTGTCGCTGATTGCCCTGCTGACCGGGATCGGCGCCCTGCTGGCCGTGTTCGGGCGGTGGAACTGGCTCGGCTGGCACGGCCGCGACCACCAGGAGCTGTCCTTCCGGGCTCCGGACAAGGTCGCCCTCACCCCGTCCCAGAAGGCCACCGCCGGTTTCTTCCTCGCCATGTCGGCGATGTTCCTGGTGCAGACCCTGGTGGGGGTGGCCAGTCAGCACTACCGGGCCGAGATCGGTGGCATCTTCGGCCTCGACGTCGACCAGTTCCTGCCCTTCAACATCGTGCGCACCTGGCACGTCCAGCTCTCCATCTTCTGGGTCGTCTCGTCCTTCCTGGCCGCCGGCATCTTCCTCGCTCCGATGATCGCGGCCCACAAGGAGCCGCGGGGACAGGGCGTGCTCACCCACCTCCTGCTCTGGGCGCTGGTGGTGGTCGTCGCCGGCAGCCTGCTGGGTGAGCTGGCCGGGATCCACGGGTGGTTCGGCGGGCTCTGGTCGTGGTTCGGGATGCAGGGCTTCGAGTACCTCGACCTGGGGCGGTTCTGGCAGATCCTGCTCACGATCGGAATGGCCTTCTGGGTCGCCATCCTCTATCGGGGCCTGCGCAGCCGGCTCCGGATCGAGCACCGCACCAACATGCCGTGGCTGTTCTTCTACGCCGCCCTGGCCCTGCCCGCCTTCTACGCGGTGGGCCTGCTGGCCCATCCCCGGGCCAGCTTCGCGGTGGCCGACTTCTGGCGGTTCATCGTGGTGCACCTCTGGGTCGAGGACTTCCTTGAGTTGTTCACCACGGTGATGGTGGCGTACCTGTTCGTCCTGCTCGGCGTCGTACGCCAGCGGGTGGCGATGGCCGTGATCTTCCTCGACATCATCCTGTACAGCGCGGGCGGCGTCATCGGCATGGCCCACCACCTCTACTTCAACGGCGAGCCGGCCGAGGTCCTCGCCCTCGGTGCGTTCTTCTCCGCCCTGGAGGTGATCCCCCTCACGTTCCTCACCGTCGAGGCATGGACGTTCCTGCGCCTCGGCATCCGCCAGGAGGCCAAGTCGTCGACTCCGTTCCCCCACAAGTGGGCCGTGATGTTCCTCGTCGCCGTGGGGTTCTGGAACTTCCTCGGCGCAGGCGTGTTCGGCTTCCTCATCAACCTGCCGATCGTCTCGTACTACGAGATCGGCACCGCCCTCACCGCCAACCACTCCCACGCGGCGATGATGGGCGTCTACGGGATGCTGGCCGTCGGCTTCATGCTCTTCTGCCTCCGATACCTCCTGCCCGAGGCACGGTTCGGACAAGCTGGCCAAGATCAGCTTCTGGTCGCTGAACATCGGCCTGGCGTGGATGACCTTCGTCACTCTCCTGCCCCTCGGAGTGGTTCAGCTCCACCGCTCCGTCGCCCGCGGCTACTGGGCCGCCCGCGAGCTCAACTTCCTCACCAACGACCTCAACGTCGTGCTGGGTTGGCTGCGACTCCCGGGTGACGTCCTGTTCATCGGCGGCGGAGTGCTGCCCCTGCTGTGGATGGGCATCCAGGGCGTCCGCTACCGCGGCATCCACCAGGAGGCGCTGACCGACGAGGACCTGCTGCTGTTCACCGAAGTCACGCCGCTGGCGGGACCGCCCCCCGATCCCGAGCTCGTCGGCGCCCCCTGACCGTGCACCCGGAGGCCGCCTTCCTCGCCGGCTACGCCCTGGTGCTGGTGGCGGTGGCCGCTGGCCTGGCCTCGCTCGGCCGCCGGGCGACCGACCCGTGGTCGTCGAGGGTGCTGGCCGCCAGCCGGCCACCGGAGGCGGAGGAGACCGACGCCGCTGCCGACTGGCCACACTCCGAGGTGCCGGTCTTCCACCTCGGCGTGAGCGTCGTGGTCCTGGCTGCGGCCCTGGTGCTGACCGTCGTGAGCACGGTCCGCCATCACCGTCCGCTGGAGCTCGTGGTCCAGGTCGCCGTGCTCGCGATCATCGCCCTGCGGATCACACGAGTCGTCACCCGGCACCGCGCCCGAGGACATTCCCTGCATCCGTAGCGTGGTGATTCGGGCGGTTTTCGCCGATCTCACCACGCTACGGATGCGTCGAACGGGACCTGGCGGTCAGTAGGCCCGCGCCACCACAGCCACCAGGCCCGTCTCGTCGGACGACAGCGGCACCCCGCCGTCGGGACGCTGCAGGCAGCGGACGGTGAGTGCGTCGCGGGCGAGGTCGTCCTCCTGGCCCCGGATCTCGTCCCACGGCACCCGCACGAAGCCCGAGGCGGCCGCCTCCCTGGCCTCGGCCAGCGTCGATGCCGACGACGTCCGGGCCTCGCGTCGCTCCTGGGCCTGGCGCAGCAGCGACGCCTGGATCTCGTCGAGCACCCGGACGACGACGGCCACCAGCCCGTCCGACGACACGGGCAGCTTGCCCGGCTCGTCCCGCCGCACCAGGGTGGCGGTGCCGGCGGCGACGTCGCGGGGGCCCAGCTCGATCCGCACCGGCACCCCCTTGACCTCCCACTCGACCGCCCGCCGGCCGAAGCCGGTCGACACCCGGTCGTCGAGCTCCACCCGCACCCCCGCCGCCCGCAGGTCGGCCACCAGCGCGGCCGCCTTCTCGCCGGCACCCTCCTCGTCGCGCACCAGGAGCACGACGGCCTGGATCGGCGCCAGTCGCGGGGGCACCCGCAGCCCGGCGTCGTCGCCGTGGGCCATGATCAGCGCCCCCACCAGGCGGGTCGACACCCCCCACGACGTCTGCCACGCGTGCTCGGCCGAGCCGGTGTCGGACTGGAACGTGATGTCGAAGGCCTTGGCGAAGTTCTGGCCCAACTCGTGGCTGGTGCCCATCTGCAGGGCCTTGCCGTCGCCCATCATGCCCTCGATGGTGTAGGTGGCGTCGGCCCCCGCGAAGCGCTCTCGCTCGGTCTTTCGCCCGACCACCACCGGGATGGCCAACACCTCGCGGGCGAAGTCCTCGTACACGCTGTGGAGGATGCGCAGGGCGTAGGCCCGGGCGTCGTCGCGGGTGGCGTGGGCGGTGTGGCCCTCCTGCCAGAGGAACTCGGTGGTGCGCAGGAAGATCCGGGGCCGCAGCTCCCAGCGCACCACGTTGGCCCACTGGTTGATCAGCAGTGGCAGGTCGCGGTAGCTCTGCACCCACTTGGCGAAGAAGACGTTGATGATCGTCTCGCTGGTGGGCCGCACCACCACCGGCTCCTCCAGCTCCTTGCCCCCGGCGTGGGTTACAACGGCGAGCTCGGGGCTGAAGCCCTCGACGTGCTGGGCCTCCCGCTTCAGGTACGACTCGGGGATGAACAGCGGGAAGTAGGCGTTCCTGGCCCCGGCCGCCTTGATGCGGTCGTCGAGCTCGCGCTGCATGCGTTCCCAGATGGCGTAGCCGTAGGGACGGATGACCATCGTGCCCCGCACCGGGCCGTTCTCGGCCATCTCCGCCTTGGCCACCACGTCCTGGTACCACTTGGGGAAGTCGTCGGACTGGGGGGTGAGCACGGGCACCTTTGCCATTGCCCGGAGGGTAGTTGAGCCTCGCCGGCGGCCGGCCGGACCATTTCGCAGGGGCTGTCACCCGGTCGCGCCCGACGCCCGTCTGTCCGGATATGACTACCAAACGCCTTCACCTGGCCGCCGTGGCGCTGGCCCTGGCCACCCTCACCGTTGCGTGCGGAGGTGACGACTCGCCGACCGCCGAGATCTCCCTCGTCGTGACCGGGGCGTGAGCGCCATGGACCACGACACTGCGCCTGCGGCGAGGCCGGCGACGCTCGCCGGATGGGGACTGGGTCTGGCGGTGGCTGCGTTCGTCGCCACCGCGCTGGCCAACGTGGCGTGGGGGTGGGCTGGCACCGCTGGCGCCCTCTACAGCGTCGGGACCCTCATCCTGGTGGTCTCGCTGATACTCCTGGTCGTCACCCAGCTGCAGCTCAGCAGGGTCCACGGCGGGCTGGGCAAGGCCGCGGCCATCGGCCTCGGCATCAGCGCCCTGGGCGCCCTCCTCAGCTTCGTCTCCTGGGCGGTGGTGCTCTGGGCGACCGTTCTCGGAGTGGGGACGCTCGTGTTCGGCGCCGCCCTCCTCCGCCGCGGCCGGGTGCCCCGGGCGCCGGCGCGGGCACTGACCTTCGCCATGCCGGCCGCCTCGGCCCTGGCGTGGGCCGGCGCCGTTCTCTCGGGCGGTGACGACCGGTCGGTCGCCTCAACTGTCGCCGAGGTCCTCGTGGGCGTAGCCCTGCTCGTCCTGGCCTGGGGCCTGGTCGGCGTCGGGCGCTGGATGGCGTCCGCCGAGACGGAGCGTCCCGCCGCCATGACCGGGGGAACCCGAGGTACCGCCTACCGTTGACCGGGTGAGTCCCAGTCCTCCGAGGAGCCCAGTCCGGGTGCGGTTCGCCCCCGCCCCCACCGGCTACCTGCACGTCGGCAGCGCCCGGGCCGCCCTCTTCAACTGGCTCTACGCCCGCCACGTGGGCGGCACCTTCGTCCTGCGCATCGAGGACACCGACCCCGAACGGTCACGCGACGACCTGATCGAGGGCATCGAGCGCTCGCTCAAGTGGCTCGGCCTCGACTGGGACGAGGGTCCCTACCGCCAGTCCGAGCGCATGCACCTGTACCGCGAAGCCGCCGACCGTCTGGTGGCCGGCGGGCTGGCGTATTTCTGCGACTGCACCAAGCCCGACGTCGAGGCCCGCAACCCGTCCGGGGGCTACGACGGGTGGTGCCGCGAGCGGGGCCTGGGTCCGGGTGCCGGCCGGGCCCTGCGGTTCCGCTCCCCCGACGAGGGCGAGACCGTCGTCCACGACGTCATCCGGGGCGACGTGGTCTTCGAGAACGCCAACCTCGAGGACTTCGTGGTCCTCCGGGGGGGCGGTGAGCCCATGTTCATCCTGGCCAACGCGGTCGACGACGCCGACATGAGGATCACCCACGTGCTGCGGGGCGAGGACCTGCTGTCATCGACGCCCAAGGTCCTGCTTCTGCGCCACGCCCTGGGCTACCCACCGCAGGACGACCCCCTCTACGGGCACCTGCCGGTGATCGTGAACGAGCAGCGCCAGAAGCTGTCGAAGCGGCGCGACGACGTGGCCCTGGAGGAGTTCCGCGAGCGGGGTTACCTGCCCCAGGCCATGCGCAACTACCTGGCCCTGCTCGGGTGGGGCCCGCCCAGTGGCAGGGAGATCCTGCCCATGGCCGAGATGGTGGAGGAGTTCAGCCTGGAGGACGTGCGGCCGTCACCGGCGTTCTTCGACGTCCAGAAGCTCGACCACGTCAATGCCGAGTACATCCGGGCCCTGCCGCTCACCACGTTCATCCGGGACTCGCTGCCGTGGCTGGAGGCCGACACCCCGTGGCCGCCGGAGAACTTCGACCTGGCCGTCTTCGAGGCGGTGGCGCCGTTCGTGCAGGAGCGGGTGCGCACGCTGTCCGAGGTGCCGGGTGTGGTCGACTTCCTCTTCCTTGATCAACCCGAGATCGACCCGGCGGCCTGGGAGAAGGGCGTGTCGAAGGTCAAGGACGCAGCCGGCCTGCTCGACGACGCGGCCGCCGCCTACGCCGGCCTGGCCGACTGGTCGGCACCGGCCCTCCACGAGGCCACCCTGGCCGTCGGCGAGGCCCATGGGCTGAAGCTGGGCAAGGCCCAGGCGCCCATCCGGGTGGCCGTCACCGGGCGCACGGTCGGGCCGCCACTGTTCGAGTCGTTGACCGCTCTGGGCCGGGAGCGCACACTCGAACGGGTGCGGGCGGCCCGGGCCAGGATCCCCGAATTGTGATGCCGGTCGCAGCCGCCGAACGTGACGCGGCGGCGATCATGACATGGTGAAGCTGGCGGTGAAGATCGTGGCCGGCTTGGTGATGGCCGGGATGCTCTACCTCGCCGTCACCCTCGCCCAGGTCTACCGGGCCTCCCGCGGCGACGGGGCGGAGCCGGCCCAGGCCATCGTCGTGTTCGGCACGGCCCAGTACGACGGTGAGCCGTCGCCCGTGCTCGCGGCCCGCCTCGACCACGCCATCGGGCTGTACCGGCGTGACCTGGCCCCGGTGATCGTCGTCACCGGCGGCAGCCAACCCGGCGACCGGTTCACCGAGGCCGCGGCCTCGGCCGACTACCTGCTCGCGCGCGGCATCCCCGACGAGGACATCCTGCGGGAGGTGTCGAGCACCTCGTCGTGGCAGTCGCTGGCCGCGGTCACCGAGTTCCTCTCCGAGCGGGACATCACGGAGGTGCTGCTGGTGTCCGACCCGTTCCACTCGCTGCGCATCTCGTCCATGGCCGACGAGTTGGGACTCGACGGCCATGCGTCGCCTACCCGCACCAGCCCCATCTCGGGGATGAGCGAGCTCCGGTACATGGCCCGGGAGACGGTGGCGGTCGCCGTGGGCCGGATCATCGGGTTCCGCCGTCAGGCGAACGTGGAACGGGTGGTCCGGCCCGAGGGGTGAAGTAGGCTCGTCGTGCCTTTCGGGGGTGGTGTAATCGGTAACACAGCAGGTTCTGGTCCTGTCGTTGGGGGTTCGAGTCCTCCCCCCCGAGCCACACAGGAGGAGCGAAGCCCTAGGTCACAGGCCTGGGGCTTCTGGGCGAAATGACACGACGGTTCCTCCGTGGTCACGAGTTGGTCACAACCTCGCAGCTGTGACGGCGCGTCTCTAGGCCCGCGTCGTGGACGACGAGGGCGCGAACGCCGAGGGCGTGAATGACGGGGGCTGAGGAACCCGACCGCGAGACGGACTCGATCCACTCGGAGCCCTCATCGAGCGCGTAGGGCGGCCTGTCAACTTCCCGGGCGCTAGATCTGAGCGGCGTCTTGTAGCAACGCTGGGTGTAGCCGACGGGTCGCCGCCAGCACCTCGATGCCGATCAGGCGGCCCTTGTGGTCGAAGTCGAGGCTGATGTCGGCGTCAACCGTCACCGTGGTGGCGGCGGACGGCTGGATCACGTCCATGGGCTGAAGGCTCAGGTAGGCAGCGTCCACCTCACCATCGAACGACAAGCGGATCACTCGATGCTCCGGCACAGGTCCATCCTGCCGCTTCGGCAGATGAGATGGGGCGTCGATCGCCGGGCGACCGAGCGCGCCCACTCATCTCGCTGTGGCGGGATGGCTGCGCATGTACTCGGCGAGCGCCGACTCCCGGACATACACCAAGCCGTCCTGGCCCTTACCGGCCTTGAGCTCGCCCTGGAAGATCAGCTCGTAGACCTCGGTGCCGTCGATGCCGAGTCGGCGTGCGACCTCGGGGATGCGGAACAGCTGATCGGTCATCGGCATCAGGGTATCCCCATCAACAGTCGGGAAGGTCGGGCATCAGCTTCTCGATGACGAGGCGAGCGGCTCCTTCGAGTCGAGAGCGGAGCGGTCCTACTGGCGAGGCCTCGATGGCATCGTCGAGCGCGAACAACACGATCTTGGCCTCCTCGCGGTCGAGCGTGATCTCGTTGGGGATCGACCCGCCGAAGGGCGAGCTCATGCGCCAGTGTTCCCGAAGATTGGCGCCGCGACCTTCTCGGTGGGCGACGACCGAGGGAGATCGTGGATCCGAATCTGAGCGGTGAGTGAAGCGGGGATCTGCTGACCGAACCCATCATGACCGCCCAGGGTCGAGCCGAGCCGGTAGTCGCCAATCTGACGAAGGGACACGCACCTGGGTGGGTGACGTTGCCACGAATCACAGCGCGGGCTTGTTCTGCGCCTCCAGCACGTCAACGCGACGCCACCACGCGGGTTCGTCCGTGAACAAGCCGTCCAGCTCCTCTTGCCGGCGAAACGGTGCGAGGTCGAGCGCTTCGATGGCGCGGTTGTAGCTGCCAAGAGATTGGGTGAGACGCGCCATGCTCGGGATGGCACGCATGAGAAACTGCTGGAATCGGATCACCTTCTCATGGGAGGGCCTCTCGCCCTGATGCACGAGCTTGGAGCGCATCCCGTACCACGACTTCAGGAGCCGATAGACCTCCTCCGGCTTGTCCCGCTCGACCAGCAGGGCGCCGCGCGTGGACATCCGGTGGGAGAGCTCCAGCTGAAGTTGGCCACCGAGCAGGATCTCGAACGCGATGGCTGCGCTCGCCAACGCCTTATAGGGGGCGGTGGGCCGGTCGATCACGGACCGGTAGTAGAAGCCGAGGGCGAGTTCGACGCGTTCCACGTTTGCTGGCGGCCAGTTCGTGACGAGGTCTGACCACGATTCCAGGCGGCTCCACGGGATCGTGGACGGTGGCGCCATTCGTGTTTCGAAGCCACCTCGTACGAACGCCCAGCCGCGGCGCACCCATCTCGTTCCGTCGTGCTCATCGAAGACAGCGGTCGGCCAGGTAGGTGCAAGCCGCACGACGCATGACAACAGGCCGAGGACGGTTTCGAGCTCGATGACCGAGGCCTCGCCATATGTGTCCGCGTGGGGCGAGCCTGTGAGCTCGACGTCATGAAGCTCAAGCCGGTAGTAAGGCCGGTCGTCGTTAACGGTCAGGACAAGCGAGTCGCAGATCCGCTGCTGCTCGGCCTCGTCCAACGGCGCGAGCACCACAGTCGGCGCTACCTCGTACCGCCTCGTCAGCCTGGCGCCATGCTCGTCGTTGAACCACGTGCGGAATAGGGGAACCGTCATTCGGCCTGGGCTGGACGTCATGTGATCGATTGTGGCCGGGCTTGCCCTCAACCCCGGCACCCGATGGGACAGGAACGACCCCATCGACCCGATGTACCTCACCACACGCTCGGATCGGTTGGTCACAAGTTGGTCACGAACGTTGCGATCGGCTCGCTATGAGCGACAGCAACCGGAATGAGGATCCTTGTGAACCCGGGGATCCTGGCACTCGCCGATTCTGGCCGGCACCCACGGCCGCGACGCATCGGGCGACCCCTGCCAGGAGCGGGGAGTCTCCGCGCGCGGCCGCACCGACCGAGCGAGCGGCTGACGATGGCCGACACTGGCGACGACCGGGACGCAGCGGCCCCGACGAGACCGAGGATCGTCCGCCGGCATCCCCGCCGAGCGCGTCGGAGATGATCGCCGAGCTGTGGCGGGAGGGGAGCGGGAGCAATCCACCGCCGACCGCCATGCACCGGTACCGCCGCCGCCCGCCGGCAGACGGCGCCCGGATTCCCAGACGCCGGCGGCGCCGACGCCGAACGAGCCCGGAAGGCATCGGTTCCGCATCGGGACGCTGGCGGCCGTGGTGGCCGGCGCCGTCGCCCAGGGTGGCGTCGGATTCGCCCTGTCCGGCCGGGGGGGTGGCGTGTCGCGGGACTCGTACCGTTGCCCTGGCCGACGAGGCCTGCCGGCCGGCCAGCGCCTCGCTCTCGATCATCCAGCCGACCGACTACCCCCAGACTGGCCGCGGCCGCCGCCGCGGTGGCGACCGCTACTGACAGCCAGGTCACACAGCCGCGCCAGGTCCGCCGGCCCGACGGGAGCGCGGGCACCGAGGCCCAGACAGTCGTCACCGACCTCGACCTGGTCCTCTGGGCGGTGCGTGGCCTTCACGGCGCGGCCACCAACAGCGACGACGGGGCCACGGTGGCCGCGGTCGAGCATCTCGGCGCCGCGTCGGTGGACGCCACCGGGGCGGCAGCTGCCTTCGGGATGGCCTCCTGCGGCATCGGGCTGCAGCCGAGCGTGGAGACCATCACCGCCGGGTCCGGGGCGGTGGTCAAGGTCGGGTTCGTCGCCGAGGCCGACGCCCCGTGTCGGGCCGCGGCGAAGGACTACGCCGTCATCCGGGGGCCGCGGGACGACCTCGAACGCTGCTCCGCTTCCTCGACGCCACCATCGCTGTGTCGGTGAAGCTGACGGCTGCTCAAGGCCATGCCCGTCCCGCCCGGCGACGAGGCCACCGTCCAGGAGATGGGGCCGAAGGTGGACGAGATCGATTGCGCGGGGTCGGGCGATGCGAGCGGCGGTGACCAACGGGAACGCCTCGGCGTTCGCCGCCATCGCCGACGAGATCCGGGTCTTCGGCGCCGCGATCGACGTCGAGCTCGACGACTACGGCTTGGCCACCTGCGGCTCCGGCTTCGAGAATCTGTGAGCGGCCGGCGGCGCCGACCGCAACGACCGGACACGGCCAGCCTGTAGGCTGAGATGCCCGTGCGGTCAGGCCGACCCTTTGCCTGATCACCCCGGCCCCATCGTCTAGAGGCCTAGGACAGGACCCTCTCAAGGTTCAGACACGGGTTCGAATCCCGTTGGGGCTGCCAACCGCGTCATTTGGTTTCATCTGGCGCATCCGGTCGGCGGCGGCGGAGGAATGTGTATGTACTTCGTAGATAGTATGTATGCATGCCGCGACGGACCACGATCGAGATCGACGAGAAGCTGCTGGCCCGGGCCAAACGGGCCCTGGGGCAGCACACGACGAGGGCGACGGTCGAGGAGGCCCTACGGCGGGCGGCCGACGGTGCCGAGAGCGAGCACGCCGAACGGGCCGCCCGGCAAACCCGGTTCCTGGCGCAGCTGGCGGCTCATTCAGACGTCGCCGTGCTCGGTTCGGACGACATGTGGCGGTGACCGGCTGGGTGCTCGACAAGAGCGCGGCGGCGCGGGCGGCGGATCCCGAGATCGGCCGCCAGCTCGGGGAGTTGGCCGGCTCGCTGTTCGTGTGCCGGATCGGTGAGCTCGAACAGCTCTACTCGGCGAGATCTGCCCACGACTACGACCTGCTCCGGTCGACGCTGCATGAGAGCTTCGAGATCGTGGCACCGCCGCCCGACCTCCTCGAGCGTGCCCTCGCCCTCCAGCACGACCTCGCCCACCATCACGGGATGTGGCATCGCACCCCCATTCCCGACCTGCTGATCGCCGAGACCGCCCTCCACCACCAGCTCGGGGTCGTCCACGTCGACCGGGACTTCGACCGTATCGCCGAGGTGCGCCCTCTGCCCGTGCGCCGACTCGGGTGACGCCGGACGGCCCGTCCACGTGCCCGCCCCGAACTGGTGACGTTTTCGGTGGCCCCCGCCCCCCGATCCGGCCCCAGTTCGCTCGGTCGAGGCGTAGCGCGGGTGTCGGGAGGGGGCGATTTCTCAGGCGACGGCGTGGTTGCCTTCCGCCGAGCGGGGGACAGGTGAGGGCGTGAGGTGGGCGAACCACCGGTCCTCCTCGGCCGCGTGGTGCACGTGGGCGACCGTCAGCCCTGCGGCCGGGGCGAGGTCGTCGAGGGCGTCGACCCCCA
>Ga0136617_10004352_pt1 | contig 12682 bp, 11 predicted proteins | sample AntDrymUQ3222106_2_FD_129672 | JGI IMG/M metagenome (GOLD analysis project Ga0136617, IMG submission 129672) | Polar desert sand microbial communities from Dry Valleys, Antarctica - metaG UQ322 (21.06) | ecosystem: Environmental > Terrestrial > Soil > Desert | place: Antarctica: Dry Valley...
CGGGCGCATCACCGAACGCAATATCGAACGCGGATTGGAATGGATTTTGGCGAACCGCGAAAAATATAACATTCGCGTTTTGAACATTTCCCTTGGCGGCGACGAAGACGTGCCGTGCGCGGACAGCAAAATTGATATGCTCGCGGAAGAATGCGTCCGGCGGGGAATCGTCGTCGTCACCGCGGCTGGAAATTCGACATATTCGGATCGACCGCATTCGATTCCGCCCGCCAACGCCCCGTCGGTCATCACCGTCGGCGGTTACGCGACGGGCGGCGAAGACCCGACGGACGCGGAGGCATTAACGCTTTATCACTCGAATTACGGCGCAACCTCTGACGGCACGGTCAAACCGGAAATCGTCGCTCCGGCAACGAACATCGCCGCGCCGATTCTGCCGGAAACCGAAAATTACAAATCGGCGGAAATGCTCGAATGGATTTACAATGCGCCGGATTACAAATTCGGCAGCATTTTATTCGAGCATTGGCATCAAGCCGATTTGCCCGAACTAATTATGTATCAACGCAACACCGGTATTCAGCGCGAGATGATTGAAAAAACGTGGTTCGAGCGCAAAATCGTCGCCACGCATTACCAATCAGTTGACGGGACGAGTTTTGTCGCAGCGATTGTCTCCTCGATTGTCGCGCAGATGCTCGAAGCCAACCCGAATTTGTCGCCCGCCGCCGTCAAAAACATTTTGATTTCGACCGCTCAAAGGATTCGTCACTTTACCGCCGACCGCCAAGGCTATGGCTGCGTCAACGCCCGCCGCGCCGTCGCTTTTGCAATGCGCGAAACACACAGTTTTCACGCTTGCGAGTTCAGTCCGCCGCGCGTCGAAGGCGGGAAAATCCGGTTCTTCTTTCACGACCACGCGGCGCGGGAAATTTCGCTCGGCGGCGAATTTAACGATTGGAAGGCGAACGAAACGCGCTTTGTAAAACAGCCGAACGGTTTTTGGCAAGCTGAAATCGAAATTTTGCCCGCCGGAAAATATCGTTATAAGTTCGTCGTTGACGGCAACCGCTGGACGGAAGACGCGAGCAACGGTTTGAAAGAGCCGGACGGCTTCGGCGGTTTCAATTCTATTTTGTATGTTGTTTAGAAAAGTTGTTTTGGCAAGATTAAATTGAGAGAAAAGCGCGGACAGAAAATAAACTTATGAACGCGGAAGAAACACGGCTTGAAGAATCGCGCAACAGAGCAAAACATTGGAAGCGTTGGGGGACTTACGTTTCCGAACGCGCTTGGGGAACGGTAAGGGAAGATTACAGCGAATCGGGCGCGGCGTGGGAGCATCTGCCATTTGAACAAGCGCACCAAAGAGCGTATCGCTGGAACGAAGACGGCATCGCCGGATTTTGCGACCGGCATCAGTTGATTTGTTTTTCTCTTGCGCTGTGGAATGAGAAAGACGCAATTTTGAAGGAACGGCTTTTCGGGTTGACGGGCAATCAGGGCAATCACGGCGAGGATGTCAAAGAGCAGTATTTTTATCTCGATGCTACGCCGACGCATTCTTACCAGAAATTTCTTTACAAATATCCGCAAAGCCCGTTTCCATATCGGCAACTCGTCGAAGAAAACGGCAAACGCGACAAATCGCAGGCAGAATACGAACTGCTCGACACGGGGATTTTCGATGAAAATAAATACTTCGATTGTTTCGTCGAATACGCCAAGACTGGTGCGGAAGACATTTTGGTAAAAATCGAAATTTTCAATCGCGGTTCAGAAGCAGCGGCGATTCGTGTGTTGCCGCATCTGTGGTTTCGCAATACGTGGAGCTGGAAAGCGGACGCGGAAAAACCGCAGTTAAAACAAATCTCGGACGAAGGCGGCGTAACGGCAATCGAAGCCGATGGCTTGTATTTCGGCAAGCGTTTTTTGTATTGCGAAAATACGAACGAGATTTTATTCACCGAAAACGAAACGAATAATCAGCGGCTTTACAACGCGCCGAACGCTTCCGGTTTTGCCAAAGACGGCATCAACGAATTTGTCGTTCATCAAAACGAGTCGGCGGTAAATGCGGAAAAAACCGGAACCAAAGCCGCCGCTCATTATCATTTTCAAATCGGTGCGGGCGCGTCGCAGGTAATCAAACTGCGTCTGACCGACGAGGAATTTTCCGGCAAAGGTAAACAATCGCCGAAAAACATTTTCAAGAATTTTGACGAAATTTTCGCGCAGAGAAAACGAGAGGCGGACGAATTCTACGCGGACATAATTCCCGGTAATCTAAGCGACGACGCGAAAAACGTAATGCGGCAATCGCTCGCCGGAATGATTTGGTCGAAGCAGTATTATCATTACGTCGTCAAAACTTGGCTCGAAGGCGACGCCAATTACCCCGCACCGCCCGAAAGCCGCAATAACGGACGCAACGCCGAATGGTCGCATCTTTTTAACGCCGACGTGATTTCAATGCCGGACAAGTGGGAATATCCGTGGTATGCGGCTTGGGATTTGGCTTTTCACGCGATTTCATTGGCGATTGTTGATTCGGATTTTGCGAAAGAACAATTGTTGCTGATGCTCCGCGAGTGGTATATGCACCCGAACGGTCAGCTTCCGGCTTACGAGTGGGCGTTCGGCGACGTTAATCCGCCGGTTCACGCCTGGTCTGCGCTTCGTGTCTATCAAATCGAAAAGAAACGGCGCGGGATGGGCGACAGAAAATTCTTAGCCCGCGTTTTTCAAAAACTCCTGCTTAATTTTACGTGGTGGGTCAATCGCAAGGACGCGGAAGGAATGAACGTCTTTCAGGGCGGCTTTTTGGGCATGGACAATATCGGCGTTTTCGACCGGAATGATAAATTGCCGACTGGCGTGCATCTCGCACAGTCGGACGGAACCTCGTGGATGGCGATGTATTGTCTGAATATGATGGCGATAGCTCTGGAACTCGCCGAAGAGGACGAAACTTACGAAGACGTGGCGAGCAAATTCTGGGAGCATTTTCTTTATATCGCGGGCGCGATGAACCGGCGCGGCAATGACAGTCTTTCGCTTTGGGATGAGACGGACGGCTTTTATTACGACGTTCTGCATCTGCCCGACGCGGGCGACTTGCCGCTCAAAGTGCGTTCGATGGTCGGGCTGATTCCGCTGTTCGCCATCTTGACCATTGAGCCGGAAATACTCGACAAACTGCCGAATTTCAAACGCCGCCTCAACTGGTTCGTTGAAAATCGACCGGATTTAACCGCCGATGTCGCCTGTATGAGAACGCCGGGCGCGGGCGAGCGAAGACTGCTGGCGATTGCATACCGCGAGCGGTTAGAGAAAGTCTTAAAAATAATGCTCGACGAAAATGAATTTTTGTCCGATTACGGCATTCGTTCGCTGTCGAAATTTCACGAGGAAAATCCTTACGAACTGCCGACGGGCGGACAGACTACTCACCGCATCGGGTATGAGGCGGCGGAATCCGCTTCCGGCTTTTTCGGCGGCAATTCTAACTGGCGCGGTCCCGTTTGGTTTCCGGTCAACTATTTAATTATTGAAAGTCTGCAAAAATTTCACCATTACTTCGGCGACGATTTGAAAGTCGAATTTCCGACTGGATCAAACAATTTTTTGAATTTATGGGAAGTCGCAACGGAACTTTCAAAGCGTTTGTCCGGGATTTTTCTGCCGGATGAAAACGGAGCGCGCCCGGCTTTTGGCAATGCTGAACGATTTCGAGAGGATGAGCATTGGCGAGATTTGCTGCTTTTTCACGAATACTTTGACGGCGATACCGGCGCAGGTTTGGGCGCGAGTCATCAAACCGGCTGGACGGGGCTTGTCGCTAAACTTCTTCAGCAAAATGGCGAATAATGGATTTAGATTGATTGTCGCATATTTAGATGCCGTGCGATTGTTCGTCGAACCGCTCAACAAAATGGTTGCGGCAATGGTAAAAGCGATTAAATAAAATAACAGGGGAAATTAAATTATGCAGCTTGGAATGATTGGTTTAGGCAGAATGGGCGGAAGTATGGTGCGCCGCCTTATGAATGGCGGTCACGATTTGGTCGTGTTCGCCGCGCACAAGGAGACGGTTGAAAGATTTACCAGCATAGGCGCGACCGGCGCAAACGATTTGCTGGATTTGGTCAGTAAATTACAAAAGCCGCGCGTCGTTTGGCTGATGCTGCCCGTTGGAGAAATTACCGAAAACACGATGACGGAAATCAGCGAAATGCTCGACGAAGGCGACATTATCATTGACGGCGGCAACTCGAATTTTAAGGACGACATTCGCCGCGCCAATTTGTTAGAAGAAAAAGGCATCCGTTTTCTCGATGCCGGAACGAGCGGCGGCGTGTGGGGCGAGGAGCGCGGTTATTGTTTGATGATCGGCGGCGACGAATCGGCGTTTAAGGAAATCGAGCCGATTTTCAAGACGCTTGCGCCGGGACGAGGCGACATCGAAGAATCGAAAGGACGCGAAAATTTCGACTCAACCGCTTCGGAAGGCTATCTTTACTGCGGCAAAGCGGGCGCGGGGCATTACGTGAAAATGGTTCACAACGGCATCGAATACGGCATGATGCAAGCCTTTGCCGAAGGTTTCGATATTTTCAAAAGCGCGAACAAGGACAATTTGCCCGAATGTCGGCGTTACGATTTGAATCTCGCCGACATCGCCGAACTCTGGCGTCGGGGCAGCGTCGTGTCGTCGTGGCTGCTCGATTTGACCGCGCTCGCGCTCGCCGAAAATCAGGATTTGTCCGAGTATTCCGGCTACGTCGAGGATTCGGGTGAAGGTCGCTGGACGATTGAAGCCGCGATGGAGCAAGCGGTTCCCGCCGAAGTCTTGACATCGGCTTTATACACGCGTTTTCGCTCTCGTCAAGAACATACTTTCGCCGAAAAGGTTTTGTCCGCAATGCGCGAAAAATTCGGCGGACATCTCGAACCGAAAACCAAAAAAGTCGGCGAAGAAATGCTTTTGACCGGCAAAATCAAAACGCAAGCCAAAACGCGCGAATGAAATTGTTTTGGATTGGAAACTGAACAGGAATTTTTTATTTTCTTTTTGATCGCTCGATAAATTCTTTGCATTCGTTGACTGAACTTGTGAAAGGTTTCCGTATCATAAAATCTAGTTTTATGCTTTATCCAATTAAGGTGGCTGCCCAGTAATCCGTGAATCAGGACTATCTCCGCGCCGTTCGGATTGCCGTATTCCTGAATAGCGATACTCACGCCGTCCGGCGTTGTCGCAAACGTCTGTTTAGCCGGTTGCTGCGCCTGCACCAGCGAGACGAAAAGCAGAAGCGTTCCAATTACCGCAACTGCGCTGTAGTTTTTGACTTTAATAAAAATTCGATTTTTCATATTGTTCAATACCTCTGCCTGATTATTTACTCTACATCCTCAACCATAGATTGCTTGAGCCGCCAATCGCTCGCCGGGTATCGATTGCGTAGTTTCTCCCAGCCTTTCATCAAATCGGCGGAATCTTTGCTCGTGCGATAGTTGGCGACGGCGGCATAGTATGCGGCTTCCGGTGCAACGCGGCTCGTCGGAAAACGCTCAACGACATCGTTATATACCTCAGCCGCGGCTTGGACTTTCTTTTGCCGCAAACGAGCATGCGCTTCGGCGACCAACAGTTGCGGCAAAAACTCGAATGGCGGCAGGTACCCGTTCCAGCGATAATACTCGAAACCATCGGCATCGAGCATGCGCAAATCCGGCGTCCACACTTGCCGGTAACGCTCGACAATCGGTTTTGCATCTGCCTCTTTCGTGTTGATTTGCAAGGCGACGTATGAATTATTGATTGTTCCGGCAACGGCTGGTTCTGGATACGTCACGCGCTCCAAAGTTTGACAGCCGCCTCACGTCGGGTCGTAAAAATCAATCAATATCAGTTTATCTTCGGCTGCGGCGCGCGTTTGCGCCTGCTCGAAATCGTTTTCCCATACTATTTGTTGAATCATCTTTTAATTGCTCCTTGTTAAATTATTTGTTTTGCGCTGAGTGGTTTCACACCTTGGCGACGCATTTGATCTCTATCATCAGTTCGGGAAACGCGAGCCCTTGGATTTACGGCGGTGAGCGCCGCAACCGGAGCGCCGGAAAAGATTTCCCTGCGGCATTTGAGCGAGGCGCCAAGAGCTGTTTCCATATCAGTGACAAACAATGTCTCGTCAACAATGTTATCCATCGTCGCGCCGTATTCCGCCAACAATTTTTTAATATTGGCATAACACTGCCGCATCTGCGCTTCCATATCACCCACGCCGACAAACTCGCCTTTCTCGTCGTGGCTAATCTGCCCGGACACATAGACGGTATCGCCGACTTTGACCGCCTGCGAGTAGCCGTATTCCTGCTCCCACGGCATATTCAAACTTTTTACCTCTTTGCTGATTGTCATAATAATTTCTCCTTAATTTATTTTAATGAAATTTGCTAGTTAGAATTTGTAAGTCACCCACGCCGTAAAATAATCAACATCCCTGCCAGGCGGCGTTTCACGCAAAAATTTTCCGGCAAAAAAGTGCGTGTAGCTGGCGAAAAAAGTAATATGGCGGTCAAACGCCCAGTTAGCCGAGACCGACGATTGTGTGCCGACATAGCGTTCGCGGCTCAAATTTCCTGGTCTGAGCAAATTCCCGCCGGGGTTATAAATTCCGTCGCGCGTGCTTTGCCGCCAGTAAAACATCGTGTCGAAAGTCAAGGAAATTCGCTTGGGCAGCTTAAATTCAATCTCCGGAAACAGATTCATAAAATTGCGCGGTCCCAAAAGCCCGATTTCGCCGAACTGATTTCCCGCCGGAAACAGCGCGTTGAAAGTTTCGAGCCGATTGTCATTCGGGTTTTTGTCGCCCGTAGCGATGTTTGCCCGCAGTCCGACGCGCGGCGTGAACCGCGTCTGGCGAAACGTATAGCCGGTGTTCGAGGCAATCATCCACGCCCGGATGCTGCCGCCTCTGAAATTTCCGAATTGAAATACGAACTCGGTGTCGTGATCAATACTGCCTGCATTCCCGGAAAATCCCGTTCCGACGGTTTGCCGGATTTCGCGTCCCGTTCCCGAATCGAACCGCGCGGATTTGCGGTCAAGTCCCAAATAAAAAATGCCGATTTTGCTATTGCCCAGAAATTTCAGCGACAGCGCGCCGCCCGTTCCCCAAAAAGAAGTTTGACTTTCCGAGCCGTCATCGAAATAGCCCAGGTTCGATGCGACCGGTTTAACCGCGATGCCTTCGAATGTCCATTTGCCGGTTTTAACCGTCGCGCGCAAACCGTCAAACGAGAGGCGCACATTCGGACCTTCGCGGAACGTGACCAGGCGCGACGAGCCGAAGGTCATCTCTTGCCGCCCGACGCGAAAGTTGATGTTCGTTTTTTCGCCGGCATCGAAATTGAAGTCAACGAATGCTTGGTTGAAATCGAGCTTGTTTTCGTCAATCACGGGTCGCGGACCGAAGCGTCTTCCGGCTTCGATGTTGCTGCGAAGCTGAAAGAACGCGCGCACATTTTTTCCGAAGTGCCAATCGGTGTGCAGCATATAACGCTGCAATAAATAACCGTTTGGGTCGGGCTGCCCGCCGCCCCACTCGTCGTTGCGAAACGCTTCAAAGCGTTGGCGGACTTCACCGCCGATTGACAGATACCAATCGGGTTTCCCTTCCCACAGCGGAACGTATTTCAAACGGTCAAGCGGTTCGCGGCGCAAAGATTTGTCCTGCAGGTAACTGTAATCTTCGAGGTAGCGAAGCTGCTCGAAGGGAGGCGGGCGAGACTCGGTTGCGTCACGCGCTGCGGTAGAATCAGTGGTGTTGCCGTTTTTATCGCCGTTTGAATCTGCGTTCGTCACCATGTTTTGTGACGACGGACTTGAGCTTTTGCTCGGCGACGAAGGCTTTTTTTTAACCGGCTCGCCCGTTTGCTGCGCCGCCGTCGCTTGAGATAACAAAAAGATTGAAACGAGCGCAGCCAAAAATACAATCGAATATGCGCGGCAATCGAACAATGATTTCCTATAATTGAATTTGTATGCGGTCATCGCAATATCGGCTATCCTTTTTGGGCGAATCTTACTTGGTAATTTTTCTTATATTGTTTTCTTCCACCGAATCACTACGCTGCTGCCGAAGTTTGTTCTTTCATTGTGACGGCAAGAATCTCCTCTTGCAGAATTTTTTGAATCGTCGGTCCCGCGCCCTCAGTCCAAAGGTTGGCGAGTTCAGCTATTATCTGGTCGGTGACGGTGATTGTGACACCATTTTCTTTCATTCTTTGAGCTGAAACGTTGTCGGCGACCTGCGTCGGCGAACCGCCGGCGTCAATTACAGCTTGCACTTCAAAGCCTTCTTCCGTCGCGCTGATTGACGGAAAGATGGTGCAAACGTGATTGGTGAGTCCGGCGATAATCAGTTTTTTTCTGCCCGTCGCCACCACTGCCGCTTTGTAATTCGAGTCATCCCAGGGATCAACTACGCCGGAGCGTTGAACACGTTTCTCGTAGGCTTCCGGCGCGATTGTTTTTAAGTCATCAAGCATCGCGCCTTGAAACTCGGTTTCCATGCTGCTGGTTAAAACAAGCGGCATTCCGGTTTCCACCGCGATGCGTGCAAGGGCGCGCATATTCATAATGATTTCCGCGTGCGGGATATTTTTCGCTAACTTGATGGTGCCGACCTGATGGTCAATCAAGAGCATTGCAGCGTTTTCCGTCGTAAATTTGTTTTTCATAATTTTTCTCCTAAATTTTATCCCTCGTTGTCAGCAATGTTTTCATTGTGTTGCCGGTTGAATCTTCGGCAAAATTGTCGGTTGTTTTGAAACACCTGAACTGATTAGTGAAAAGATTTTTCTTTTCAAAATAGTTTTGTGCCGGTTTGTATAATTCACAAGTTCTCCGTTGTTACATCAACCGGTTTTTCCGTAATTCCGTCGAAAAACCCTTGAATTCGCGGCACGGCAGACGCGGCGATTGGCACCGCTATCACAAAGCTAACGGCAAAGCTGGTCAACCATTTGGAAATAAAGTCTGTGTCAATGCCTTGATTTATAATCGTTAAAGCAAAAGACATCATTCCAGACATACACAGCGCGACCGTTGGCGCGAACAAAAATTTTGCGGTTCTTTGGCTCAGTTTCATATTCATCATGTGTCAACGCGCAAAATCAACAAATCGCTGCCAGCGGCGATTGTTGAAATTTTGTCAGTTTTGTTAGTCATATTTTTGTTCTCAAGCTAATTTTCAGTCAGTAATAAATAAAATTGCTTCTAAGCCTTGTCACAATCGTCCGCACCTTGTGTCGTAGAAACCGTCTCCACCAGTTCTCCGATCACTCTCCGTCCGCCTCTTTTATCGTTTGCAGTTCGCTCGCCGACATCAGGTGATCGAACGTGTCGGGCGGCAGTACCCGGGCGTGATAACGCTTGGCGATTTCCGGCATTTTCTTTTTCATCTCCTCTTTTTCTTCGGGCGAGGCGGGCGGCGGCGGCGTGACGCGGGTCGCCACCGGCTTGCCGATTTCGGCAAACTCGCGTTCGAGTCCGGCGGCAGCCACCACCGAGAGCAGCCGCGCCGGAACCGAGCCGAGATTCTTAAACGTATGCGGCGCCCAACCCGGAATATTGACGGCGGCAGAGGCTCCCGCGGTGGTGCGCGCGTCGTGACAAAACACTTCGACCTCACCTTCAACCACGTAGAACATCTCCTCGAACTCGTGCGCGTGCGGCATCGGTCCGCCGCCCGGCGGCACGTGCATATCAATAAAAGCGTATTTACCGGTGGTGTCTTCGCCGGTTAAAACGATTGCGTAGGTATCGGAACCGACCGCGTAATTCGGTCGTTTGTCGGGCAACGACACGGCTAGTTGGCGCGTGGTCGTCGGTATTGGTTCGTCTTCGGACATTGTTTTTGTTGATTTTTCGTCAGTCATTCTATCGTTCTCCTTATGTTTTAATCGCAGTTTCTTGACAAGCGGAGCGAGGCGGCGCAAATTACTGCTTGACGGTCTCGCCCGCGCCTTCCGTTCCAAGTGCCGCTGCTTTGGCGGTCATAATTTTGATTCGGCGCACAACTTCGTCCGGTCGCTCTTCGGGTATAAAGTGACCGCAATCCGGCAACACGTCGTCGTCCACATTCTCGGCGACCAGCTTGACCATCTCGCCGACCTTGGCACCAAGTCCTCTCGCGCCGCCGAGTGCAAAGACTGGCACTTTGACCTTATCTTTGGATAGCGGCGCGGTTTGCTCCATTGTGATAAATGCCGCTCGGTAAACGCCCATCGCGCCTAAAACGCCTTCGCGCCCCGAAAAAGTGCGTAAGTATTCGTCCACATCCGCCGCCTTAATCGCGCCGGGCGTAACGGCGGGAAGGTCGTAAAACCAGGTGAGAAAGGCGCGTTCGTTGCCGACTACCAAGCGTTCGGGCGCGCCGGGCGCGAGCGCAAAAGTCCACCACCAAAGCCCACCCGTCGCAGCAACTTGAGGCGTATAAGAAATCATCTTCTCAAGCACTTCGGCGAGCATCACCGGCTCATCAAGGTAGAGCAACCCCGTGATCTCTTCGGGATGGTTGGCGGCCCAGAGCAGAGCGGGCGGCGCGCCCATATCGTGAGCGACCAAGTTGATCGGCTTCGTGCCGCCAAAGCCGATCTGACGCACGAGCGCGCGGAACTCTTCGGCGAGCGCGCGGGCATCGTAACCGTCCACACCAGCCGGTTTATCGGAATCGCCGTAGCCGCGCATATCCGGCACCAGCACCGCATAACCCGCTTCCGCTAGCGCCGGCATCACCTTGCGCCAGACGTGACCGGTGGCGAGAAATCCGTGCCAAAGAAGCACGGGCGAGCCGTTCGGGTCTCCGCCGAGCCGGTAATGAATTTGCACGCCGCCGATGTCCGCCGTCGCCTTCTTGAAATTCAACGTTGGGCCGGTGTTTTCTGCTACTGAAATCGTCATAGTCGTTCGCTCCTTCTTAAATATCGCCGCCCGCTCTAATCTCATTGCGGCTGACATTGGAATCATCTAAACTGTTCTCGACTATAAAACAGTTACCATTGCCTCGCGACGCTTGGAAGCGCAAAACGCTGTTGCGTCAGGGCAACACCAATGATTAATCTGAACGACATCCAAGTTTTTGTTTCTACGGCGCAGCTTGGAACGATCAACGCGGCGGCGAAAAGTTTGGGCGTGCCGCCTTCGACCGTTAGCCGTGCACTTACGCGCCTGGAGAAACAGGTGGAAATTCAGCTTTTGCGGCGCACGACACGCGGCATCAGTTTGACGGATGCGGGACGCGATTATTTGGAGCAATGCGAGTTGGCACTCAATCAGCTCGCAGAGGCGCAAGAAACGCTCGGCGGTCATCGGACGAAGCCGCATGGCACGCTCCGGATCGCTGTTACGACGTCTTTCGCCAGAGATGTCTTAACCCCGACACTCAAGTATTTCGTCGCCGAATATCCTGAAATCAAGCTGCAAATAATCTTTCACGGCGGCAAATTTTCGGCATCGCTGAACGACGATTTGGATTTTATTTTCCAAATCGGAAAGCCAAAAGATTCTTCGTTGAGGGTGAAGATTTTTCCGCCGATTCTCCAATGCATTTATGCCAGCCCGACCTACGTCGAGGCGCACGGTCTGCCCGCCGATCCGTCGTCACTCCGCGAACACTCTTGCATCGGATATGCCCCAAAGGATTTGGCGGTCTGGCACCTGAGGTCCGAAGCGCAAAAGCAATCGGTTAAATTGGCACTTCGCATTTCTGTCGCTGATCCGATAATGCATAAGCAACTAGCAGTCGACGGGTTGGGAATCGCCCAACTTCCAATATGGGCGGCTTTGCCGGAGGTCGAGACGGGGAAATTAATCGCCGTTCTTCCGAGTTGGCAGTCCGAACCCTTGCACTTCCACGCCATCTACGCGGAACGTTCAAATATGACACCCAAAATTAAAGTCTTTCTCGAATTCATTGAGCGATTCACCGCTACTGAATATGACCCGCGGAGCAATCGCTATCAATTATCAGATATTTTTCAAATTGCATAGCAACCTAAAAGTTCTATACTTAACTCCATTATTTCGCTTCCGATAGTTAAATTTCAGAACGCGGGCGACCGTTTTGCTTGTAAAATCCGGTATCGGGTTAATCGGTGTTCCGTTGTTCATCTTGCGCTCCGCGAGCATTCCCTTTTTATCTTTTCCCCCTTATTTATTTGTTTTATAGATATTTTACGAAATAGGGCGTAGCCAAGTCGCCCGCTTGTGTGTTTGTTTTTGACACCTTCCCTCGAACGGGTTAAAAACCCATCCAGAGATGGGGTTTGTCTCAACATCAGAAAGCTAATCGTTTTAGCATCTTTGCAAAAACACTTGAAAACCTGTTCTGTGGACGGGCGCATCAACGATCCAAAAACGGTATAATTGAGAAAATCGGAGACGAATAATGGCATGACTCTCTTATTAGGAAACCGAATTTACGTTGAATTAAAAGCCAGAAATTTACGGCGAAAACTTAAACTAACAATAGTTTGCCGTTCTCTTGAATAAAAGCGATGGAAATTACAAATGCCATGGAAAGCATTGATTAGACATTATTTGAAATAAGAAAAATCAGATAAACTATGTAAATGTTAAAATATGATGAGTTAAAAGAAAAGCCGAGAGAATTTCTGTCAGTTACGAGTTTGACTGACGAAGAGTTTCAGA
>Ga0136617_10004353_pt1 | contig 12677 bp, 14 predicted proteins | sample AntDrymUQ3222106_2_FD_129672 | JGI IMG/M metagenome (GOLD analysis project Ga0136617, IMG submission 129672) | Polar desert sand microbial communities from Dry Valleys, Antarctica - metaG UQ322 (21.06) | ecosystem: Environmental > Terrestrial > Soil > Desert | place: Antarctica: Dry Valley...
AAGGTGTGGATGCTCGACAGGATGCCAGAACGCGTGAGGAAGGTGCCGAATACGGCGAGCGCGTAGGTGGCGAGGATTAGAGACACGTTCCAGATCCTGAGCATGCGGCGCTTCTCCTGGATGACGACCGAATGCAGGTACGCGGTCGCGGTGAGCCACGGCATGAAGGAGGCGTTCTCGACCGGGTCCCACGCCCAGTACCCGCCCCAACCGAGCTCCGTGTACGCCCAGGCCCCTCCGAGGACGATCCCGATCGAAAGCGCGCTCCACGAGAACAGTGTCCAGCGCCTGGTCGAGGTGAACCAGGGAGTCTCGGTTCGCCCGGAAACGAGCGCCCCCATCGCGAAGGCAAAGGGGATCGAGAAACCAACGAAACCGGTGTAGAGCAGTGGCGGATGGATCAACATTCCGGGCGACTGAAGCAGCGGGTTGAGCCCCGAGCCGTCGGTTGGGACATCGGCAAGGCGCGCGAAGGGGTCGGCGGGGAACGCGAGAAGAAGCAAGAAGAAGATGGCGATGCCTGCAAGGACGGCGCCCGCCCATGTCACGGCCGGCGAGTCCGGGTTCGGGTGTCTGTAAACCGCGATGGTCGCAAACACGGTGAGGAGGACCGTCCAGAACAGAAGTGAGCCCTCCATGCCCCCCCACAGCGCCGAGACCGTGTAGGGGCCTGCAAGTGACCTCGACGAGTAGTTGGCGACGTATGCGAGCGAGAAGTCGTGGGCGAACAGAGCGCTAAGCAGCGAGGCGGCGGCAAGAACCGTGAACCCAGCACTCGCGCCCAGGGCGCGCCCCCCGGCGCGCCCCGCTGGGACGCGACGCCTCAGCGCACTCATGGCAAAGAGGATTAGCGCCAGAACGGCGAATCCGAGGGCGCACAGCAGGGCCGGGCGCCCGAGAGCGGCCAGCGAGGCGGTTCGCATCAGGCGGGTACCGTCAGGCCCGGCTCTTGGCCTTGAACTTCGACGGGCACTTGGCGAGCACCTGAGTCGCGGCGAAGGTTCGCCCGTTGAAGTTGCCCGTGGCAACGACCTCCGAGCGATCCTTGAAGGCGTCCGGAAGCGGTTGATCGGTGGTCACGGTGACGTCGGAGCGCCCGTCTGTGATAGCGAAGGTGGTGTCGAGCCCACGGCGCTCGATGCTGCCGGGCATCACCACTCCGTTGACCCGGTAGTCCTCGGCTCCAGCCGGCGCGCTTGCCTGGAGCTCACTGACCGAAACGTAAAAGGCCGTCGATCCCGGGCGGCTCATGGCCCACCCCACGAGGCCCACGACGGTCGCAAGGACAACCCCGGCGCCGATGATGAACTTGGCCCTCCGTTTCGCGGAGGGGGGCGCGTTTACGTGACTCTGGCGGTGACTCGAGGCCGTCTGCATCACAGCTCAGGGTAATGGATGCGATGTTGGCCGGGGGCCGAAACGCAGGAGGCGCTTGCCGTCAGCCCTCCTCGGGCGAGGCGAGCAGGCTCTCGAGGTTGCGGCGCAATGTGGCGGGGTCAACCGCGCCGAGATAGGCGCCGCTCCCTCCTGCTCCCTCACCCCCTCCTCCTCCCCCGGCCGTGGCGGACACGACCTCGCCGTCGGCATTGATGAACAATGTCTGGGGAAGGCCGTCGACACCGAAGCTCTGGGCGAGGACTTCTTCGTTGTCGACGACCACCGGATAGGACACGCCGAACTTACGCACGAAGTCCTTGGCGTTGGCTGAGGCGTCCCTGAGGTTCACTCCGACGAAACGCACGCCACGGTCCTTGTAAGAACGCCATGTCTTTTCGAGCAGCGGGGTTTCTTCCCTGCACGGCGCACACCACGACGCCCAGAAGTTGAGCACGGTGGGGTGGCCGGCGAGCTGGTCGCTGTCGAGCTCTCCTTTGCCCGCCAGCAGAGGCAGGGAGAACTCGGGAAGCTCAGGGGGCACGTCGATGCCTGGTGCCGGCCTCGACACGCCGTAGGCGACCGTCCCGACGACCGCGAGCGCAGCGGCGACGGCAATTACGCGCCGGCCCCATTTCCCCTCGGTCCCGCCGAGCCCCTCGAGCTCGTTTCCGGGCACCATGAGGTCAGATTAGACGCCTGCCGTCGGCTATATTTCCCCGGTAAGCGACTCCCACACGGAGGGCCGGTTGAGACTTCCAAGCACCCCACGGGGACGGGCGGTTTGCGTCGCGGCCGTGGCCGCGTTTGCCTTGAGCGCTTGTTCGACCGACACCCCCCAGAGCGTGCTGCAACCACAAGGCGAGTTCGCTCGTAAGGCCGACGCCCTGTGGGACATCACCTTCGCCATTGCCATTGCGGTCTTCGTCGTCGTGCAGGGCCTCCTGCTCTACGCGATCTTTCGCTATCGCCACAAGCCGGGGCGCGAGGCGGCGCAGTTTCACGGCAACACACGGCTTGAAATCGCCATGACCATAATCCCTGCACTCATCCTGCTCGGGCTTGCGATTCCCACGGTTGCTACGGTGTTTGACCTCGCAGCCGAGCCCACGGGGGCAGACGTCATCCACATAAGCGTCGAGGGACGCCAGTTCTGGTGGCGCTACGACTACACCGACCTCGACATCGTCACCGCGAACGAGCTTCACATCCCAACCGGGCAGCCGATCGATCTCTCGATCGAGGGCTACGACGTCAATCACAGCTTCTGGGTGCCGAGGCTCGGCGGAACTCAGGACGTGGTGCCGGGCCGCACAAGCCGCCTGACGCTCGAGGCCGACGACCCAGGGACTTATCTCGGTCAGTGCAAGGAGTTTTGCGGGCTCTCCCATTCCAACATGAACCTCAGAGTGATCGCTCACGACCCCGGCGACTTCGAACAGTGGGTGTCCGATCAACAAGAGCCGGCGGCCGCCCCGAGCGACTCGCTTGCAGCCGAGGGGGCCGAGCTTTTCGTCAACGGCGCTGCGGACGCGCAGTTCGCTGGGGGGCCTTCGTGCGCAAGCTGCCATGCGATCGAAGGACTTGACGGTGCAGTGGGAATCATCGGGCCGAACTTGACCCACTTTGCCGCACGCAACACCTTCGCGGGCGCGATATTTCAGAACAACGAGAGCAACCTGCGGGCATGGCTCGCCAATCCGCCCGAGCGGAAGCCGGGCTCTCAGATGCCGAATCTTCAGTTGACGACCGGTCAGATCGATGCGCTTGTCGCCTATCTTCAGACTCTGGAATGACAGGCCAAGGAGAGGACTAGATGGCTACCGCGGTTGCTCCACAACAGGGGGGTCTGTTTGCGAGGCCCACCGCCAAGACGGGATGGTGGAGCTGGATGACCACCGTCGACCACAAGAAGATCGGCATCCTCTACGGCGTCACGGCCTTCTTCTTCTTCATCGTCGGCGGCGTCGAGGCCCTGCTGATCAGGTCCCAGCTCGCGACACCCAACGGCGAGGTGCTCTCCCCGGCCGTCTATAACCAGCTGTTCACCATGCACGGGCTCACGATGATCTTCTTCGTGGTTATACCGATGGGGACTGCGCTCATGAACTTCCTGCTTCCACTCATGATCGGGGCCCGCGACGTCGCCTTTCCCCGCCTCAACGCCTTCAGCTATTGGGTGTTCCTGTCGGCCGGGTTGTTCATGTATTCGGCTTTCCTGCTCGGGGGGGCTCCCGACGGGGGGTGGTTCGGCTACGCACCGCTCAGCCTCGACCCCGTCACCGACGGGATGACCTACTACTCGCTCGGCCTCCAGATCGCCGGTATCGCCTCGCTCGCAGGAGCCATCAACTTCATCGTCACGATCATCAACATGCGCGCTCCCGGAATGACTCTCATGCGCATGCCCGTGTTCGTGTGGATGACACTCATTACTTCTTTCCTGCTGCTCTTTGCGGTCCCCGTCATCGGTGTGGCGCTGTGGGAGCTGATGTTCGACCGGCTCTTCGGTGCGAACTTCTTTGATCCGGCTGCCGGCGCCGATCCGCTGCTGTGGCAGCATCTGTTCTGGCTGTTCGGCCACCCCGAGGTCTACATCATGATCCTCCCGGCCATGGGCATCGTCTCGGAGGTGTTGCCGGCCTTTTCGCGCAAGCCGCTGTTCGGCTATCCGGCCATCGTCTTTTCCGGCGCAGCCATAGCGTTCATGGGTTGGGGGGTGTGGGCACACCACATGTTTGCGGCCGGGCTGGGCCCGGTCGCCAACTCGGCCTTCGCGCTTTCGACCATGTTCATCGCCGTGCCCACCGGCGTGAAAATCTTCAACTGGATCGGAACGATCTGGGGTGGCTCGGTGCGCCTAACCACGCCATTTCTGTTCTCGGCCGGGTTCGTCTCCATGTTCATCATCGGGGGACTGTCGGGAGTAACACACTCAATCGTGCCGCACGATGCCCAACAGACCGACACCTACTACGTCGTCGGACACCTCCACTATGTGCTCTTCGGAGGGTCGATCTTCGGGCTTTTCTCCGGCATCTACTACTGGTGGCCCAAGGTCTTCGGTCGTCTGTTGTCTGAGAAGATCGGCAAGTTTCACTTCCTGCTCATGCTCGTCGGCTTCAACCTGACGTTCATGCCGTTCCACATCCTCGGGCTTCTGGGGATGCCGCGCCGTCAGTACTACTTCCCCGCCAACAGGGGCTTCGAGGTTTGGAACCTCCTGGCGTCGATCGGCGCGTTCACGATCGCTGTGTCGATACTCGTGTTCCTCTACAACGTCGCGGTGAGCCGCAAGAAGGGCGAGGCAGCGGGAGCGGACCCGTGGGACGCGCGCACGCTCGAGTGGATGACGACGTCCCCGCCGCCTGAGCACAACTTCGATGCCATACCGGTTGTGCGCCACAGAGACGACTTCTGGTATCGCAAATACATCACCACGCCCGAGGGCGAGTCTGCCCGCGTCTTCGCCGGCGGGGCGGCCTCGGACGAAGAACAGCACTCGAGTGAAGCGGCCTCGGACGAACCGCCAAGCTCGTCGGCCGAAGGGGCCTCGGACCGAGAGCCGAACACAGCCGGGGCGGCCCCCCCGGAGAGCTCGTCTGAGGAGCGCCCCCATGCGGGCGCCTCGGCCGAGGAACAGGGCCACGGCATCCACCTGCCTTCGCCGTCGTACTTCCCTCTGCTGACCGCAGCGGGGATGCCGGTCATCGGTTACGGCTTCATCTACAGTCCGATACTCCTGGCGGCGGGCGCCGTGATGCTCCTCGTCGGCGCGTTCGGCTGGGTGCTCGAGCCTCCGGCGGAGGAAGCATGAGCGCCGCACATCCGCCTGCGGAGCACCCCCATACCTCCACCGGGCTCGATAATGCCAAGCTGGCGATGTGGGCCTTTTTGGGGTCGGAATGCCTTTTCTTTGGGTCGTTCATCTCGACCTATCTGCTTTATCGCAACGTAACCGGCGACGGCCCGACGTCGGCCGACCTCTACGACATCCCTTACACATCGATCAGCTCGTTCGTGCTGCTCATGTCGAGTCTGACGATGGTGCTCGCGCTGTCCTCGGTTCAAAACGGCGACCGGCGCGCCATGCGCATCTGGTTGATGGCGACTGCCTTTCTTGGCCTCACCTTCATCGGCGGCCAGGTGTTCGAGTTCACGACCTTCGTCGAGGAGGGCCTCACGTTGAGCACGAGCGCGTTCGGCAGCTCTTTCTTCGTCCTAACCGGGTTTCACGGCGCTCACGTCACCATCGGGATCTTGATGCTGCTTGGACTCACAGTGATGTCGTCGTTTGGCCGGCTCGGCCCGGACGACTCCCGTCCGGTTGAGGTCGTCGGGCTCTACTGGCACTTCGTCGACATCGTCTGGATCGTGATATTTACCGTGATCTATCTGATTCCGTCGGGTTAGCGAGACCATGAGCGAAGCCGATCTCCAACACGAAGAAAGCGGCCATCCGGGCCCGAGCCAGTATGTGAAGATCGCGGTCGTCCTGGCCCTGATCACACTCGCCGAGATAGCCATCTACTACATCCCTGCGCTGGCCTCGCTGCTGATCCCGCTGCTAGTGGCGTTCTCGTTCGCTAAGTTCATGCTCGTCATTCTGTGGTTCATGCATCTGCGTTTCGACAGCCGGATCTTCACACGCCTCTTTGCAGCGGGCCTGCTGCTGACCCTGACCGTCTTCATTCTCATGCTGCTGACCTTTTTCCTGCGCGGGGGCCCGGCTCCAACGCCCCCAGGTATCACCTGACGTGGCCCCGGTCGCTCAGGCCGCAGCTGCGGCCTCACCATGGACGTGGTCCCCGCATCTCGATGTCTGGCTCTTGATCGCGTTGTTGAGCGTGGGATACCTCGCCGCCCTGCGCTGGCTCGCCCCGGCGGGACGGCAGCCCATCGACGGGGGCCGTTCGGCGGGATCGCAGCCCATAGATGGGGACGGCTCGGCGGAACCGCCGAACGAGCGCCCGGTTATCCCGGCCGCCACGGCGCGACAGAAGACCCTGTTCTTCCTTGGTGTGGGGACGGTCTGGGTCGGCTCGGACTGGCCCATGCACGACCTCGCAGAGGGCTACCTCTACAGCGCGCACATGATCCAGCACATGCTCTTTACCTTCGTGGCGCCGCCCCTTCTATTGAGCGGAACCCCGAAGTGGCTGCTGCGGAGGCTGCTTGCGCCGCCCAAGGTCATGGCACTCATGCGTCTGCTCACCAAGCCGCTCGTCGCTTTGCTCATGTTCAACGCTCTGGTTGCCCTGACGCACTGGCCGGCGCTTGTCGACGCTTCGCTGCGCTCCGACCCCTTGCACTTCTCGCTTCACACGGTGTTGTTCGTCTCGGCGGGATTGATGTGGTGGCCCGTCATCGGGCCGCTGCCTGAGATGCCCCGGCTGTCCGACCCGGCCAAGCTTCTTTACCTCTTCGGGCAGTCGATCCTGCCGACGGTCCCCGCTTCCTTTCTCACCTTTGCGAGCCGGCCCATCTACGAGTTCTACGAGACGGTGCCCCGGCTGTGGGGCCTTTCCGCCTTGACCGACCAGCTCATAGCAGGCCTGATAATGAAGATCGGCGGCGGTTTGCTGCTGTGGTCGGTTATCGCCGTGATCTTTTTCAGGTGGCACGCCAGGGAGGAATCGGAAGTTGTCGATGAGCTCTCCTGGGACGACTTCGAAAGTGAGCTGCAGGTGCTCGGCTTGAGAAACAGTCATATCGAAGATGGCGGGACGCAGACATGACCGAACAGCCCACCAAGGACGACGATTCCGGGTCGTCGATGATGGACGACGTCCGCATAAAAGTCCCGCAGCTGAATCTTCCCGATGAGATCAAGTTTCGGGCGCCGCTTCCAATTCTCATCCCCCTTGCGGCCATTGCAGGCATAGCGCTTGTGGCGTTTCTGTTCTCTCGGGTGCTCCTTAGCGTCCCGCGCGAAGCCGCCATCGTCATTGCCAGTGTTATGGCCATCAACATCCTTGGCGCCTTCGCCTTTGCGGCGCTTCGCCCTGATCTGACCCGTGTTCATAGAGCAGAGCTCGCCATGGTGGTGGCCTATCCGCTGCTTATCGGCGTCGTCATCGCCGTGATCGGCATCGGCGAGGCAAGCACCGAGGCTCCGGGGGGCGAGAGCGCCCCCACCGAAGCTGCCGCGGCCGCGGGGGACTTCCAGCTCAGTGCCGACGGGCTCGCCTTCGACACCGACACGATCGAGCTCGCGGCCGGCGAGCAGCAGACGATCGCCTTCGACAATCAGGACTCCGCCGAGCACAATCTCTCGGTCTACCAGGACGAGCAGGCGGGCCAGTCACAGAAGGGCGCGCTGTTCGCAGGCGACAACATCGCCGCAGGGGACTCGACGGAATACCAGGTCGAGCCGCTGCCGGCCGGCGAGTACTACTTCCAGTGCGACATCCATCCCACCATGAACGGAGACGTCGTAGCCGAAGGAGGGGCCGGGGGAGGCAACGGCGGTGGCTCGGGCTCGGGTGGCTCGTCCAAGCCCAAGCCGGGCGGCAGCGGCAAGGGCGGCAACGGTGGCGGGGGTGCCGGGGGCGGCAAGGGCGGCAAGGGCGGGGGGGCCTGACCGCCCGCTTACTCTTCTTGACGTGCCGGTGAGTTGCACGCCCTTAGCCGCGTGCCACCACCGTCTGTCCCGAGATTCGGGGCGCGCCCTATACTCTCGCAACGCCACGGGAAGGGGGAAGAGATGAGCCAGATCGATGCCGGTGCCGGTTCCGCAGGGCTTGCTCGCGACGCAATTGGTCTCCGTGAGGTTCTGTTCCAGTCGATCACCCACATGGCTCCGGCGGCCGCAGTCGCGTTCTCGATCATCGTGGGCGCAGGCTTTGCAGGAGGCGCTCTAGCCCTATCGGTCCTGTTTGCGCTCATCGCCTGCATGTCGGTCGCCTTCTCCATTGGAGAGCTGGCACGCCACCTGCCCTCGGCCGGCGGTATGTACACGTACGTGGCGCGGGGCATCCATCCAACGGCAGGGTTTCTAGTCGCGTGGGGCTATGCGTTCGCAGAGCCGCTGGGCGCGCCGCTCCTCTTTCTCATCTTCGGAAACGTGGTGGCGGGCACGTTGAGCGTCTCGCTTGGCTGGTCCGCCGACCTCTGGTGGGTCTGGGTTGTGATTGCCGCCCTACTTGTTCTGGCGTTGGGTTATTACGGGATCACGATCAGCACCGAAGCGGGCACCGCTCTGGGACTTCTCGAAATCGTCGTTTTTGCGGCGCTCGCGCTCTGGCTGATAATCCAGGCGGGAAGCGCAAACACACCGGCAGCATTCTCGCCGGGGCAGGCCCAAGTGGAAGGTTTCGAGGGCGTCGGTGGAGTCTTTGCCGCAACCATCTTTTCTATCCTCGCCTTCATCGGTTTCGAGGCGGCGGCTCCGCTCGCCGAGGAGGCACAAGATCCAAAGCGGACAATCCGGCGGGCCGTCGTTTTGTCGTGCCTCGGGATCGGACTCTTCTACGTCTTCACGACCTATGCCGCGGCAGTCTTCTTCGGGCTCGATCGCATGGAAGGCTTCGCCGCCTTTGGAGGGGGCAACCCGTGGGACGGGCTTGCCCGCCAAGTGTGGGGCATCGGGTGGATAGCGGTGTTCTTGGCGGTGGCGAACTCTGCGATCGCCAACGCGAACGCCGCCGCCAATGCAGCTACCCGGACCTGGTATGCCATGGGGAGGATCAGGCTCTTGCCAACGGCTCTCGAGAACGTGCATCCTCACTGGAGGTCGCCAGTGGTTGCCGTGTGGCTGCAGTTTGTCGTGGGCCTCGTAGTGGCCCTCGGGCTTGGATTCAAATACGGTGTGCTTCCTGCGTTCGTCCTGGTCGCCACGATCCTCACTGCAGTCATCGTCCTCATCTACATTGCGGTGAATGTCTCCTGCATCGTCTTCTACCTGCGCGACCGTCGGGACGAGTTCAGCCCCTTCAAGCATCTGCTCGTCCCGCTTGTAGGTATCGTGATGTTCGTGCCGGCGTGGTTGACCGCAGTCGGCATACCTGCATTCAAGTTCATCGCCAAGCTCGAATACCCGCTCTCGCTCGCCGGCCCGGTGGTCGCGGTCTGGTACTTGATCGGAGTTGCCTACATGGGCTATTTGATGGTCAATGCGCGCGACCGCATCAACGACACGGGCAGGGTCTTCGAGGAGGAAGCGGTCGGCTGATCCTGTTCTTGAAAGGGAAGGAGACGGCGTGGATGTAATCAGCTACAGGCCCAAGCCGGGCGAGTTCGCATGGACCTTCGGCGGCGTGAGCCCGGTGCGCAAGGTGAAGCCCGGCGATGTGCTCGAGGTCTGGACGGAGGACTGCTTTGCGGGGAAGGTCCGCACGCCTGATGATCTGGTCAGCCGCGTGATCGACTTTCCATTCGTCAACCCTCAAACGGGGCCTTTCTACGTTGAGGGCGCAGAGCCGGGCGACACACTGGCCATTCACTTCATCTCCATCGAGCCCGCACGGGACTGGGCGGCGTCGACCACGGTTCCCCTCTTCGGAGCCCTCACCTCGACAGCGCATACCCCTACGCTGCAGGACCCACTGCCGGAGATCGTGTGGATCTACGAGGTCGACCGCGCCAAGAGAACCTTGACCATGCACGGGGCGCGTGGCGAGTACTCGGTCGAGCTGCCGTTGGATCCCATGCACGGAACGGTGGGAGTGGCCCCGGCGTCGTTCGAGGCGCGATCCTCCCTCGTCCCCGATGCGCACGGGGGCAACATGGACACTCCCGAGATGCGCACAGGAGTCACCTGCTACCTTGGGGTCAATGTCGAGGGTGCTCTCTTCTCGATCGGAGATGGTCACTATCGACAGGGCGAGGGCGAGAGCTGTGGGGTAGCTGTAGAGGGCGCCATGGACTCCGTCATCGCGATTGAGTTGATCAAGGGCGTGGCAACGGCGTGGCCTCGCCTCGAGAGTGACGACTACATCATGTCCACCGGCTCGGCGCGCCCTCTGGAGGACGCCTTTCGCATAGCACATGCCGATCTCGTCGGCTGGCTTGCCTCCGACTATGGTTTCGATCCGCTCGATGCATACCAGCTCGTCACCCAGATAGCAGAAAGCCCGGTGGCGAACGTATGCGACCCGAACTACACGTTCATCGCCAAGGCGGCGAAGCGCTACCTCCCGCAAGGGGACCCTTACAGGGGGGCGAGAGCCAAACTGAGAGAACTTTCGAAGACCTACAGCGGGAGCAGCTAGGACTCAAGAAAGCCGGCGGGCGGTAGGGTATCTCTCAGGCTGCACCTGCAGCCAACCCTGAAAGGGAGTGAGATTGTGACCGATCCCGACAAGAGGCGAAACAAGGGCGAGGAGACCCGCGGCAAGGTCAAAGAGAATGTGGGCAATGCCATAGGCGACGAGGACCTCGAGCGTCAGGGACGCAAGGACCAGGGCAAGGCCAACATGAAGCAAGCCGGCGAGAAGGTGAAGGACGCGGTCAAGGGAGCAACCGGCCGCAAGTAGCTCAATCTCGGGACCTCCAACCACTCCAGACGTGGTGGCCGGGGCTGAGAATGAGCCCTCAGGTCGCCGCGCCCGGCGCCCTCACGCCCAGAGCACAACAGCCTAAGAGTCGGTTGGGGCCAGGGCAAAGGCTAGCCCGCCGGTCAGTGGGCGCACCGCCCGAAAGTGACGCTCGTCGAAGGTTGCGAGGGCGGTGGTCCCGAGCCTCTCCGCCAGTGCAATGAGTGAGGCATGCGCAAGACCCAGATCAAGCCCGGAGTAGTGCCCGGCTACCTCCACGATCCGAGCCGCAGCTCCAGGCCACCACTCAACGAGGTAGGCGCCGCCGGCCAGGTCGCGATGGAACGCCTCGACCGCCCGCCGCCCGGTTCTGGTGCGGGCCAGGTGGTCGACCTCGGCAACGATCAGGGGCGTGGTCGCCATCTCCTCGTCGGTCTGCGAATACCAGAGCGCGGCTTCGTCGTGGCGCCGGTCCCTGCGGTCGAGCAACGCATAGAGGACCGAGGTGTCGAGGATTATCAATCGTGGCCGAACCCCGAGTCCCTCAGGTGCCGGTCGACGTTGTCGGCGACGTCTCCTGGGCCCTCCCCAACCCCGATGGCGGTCAGCCGCTGCCGGGGGGCCTCAGCCACGGTTCTAGCAAGGGCCCGGCGGATCAGCTCGGCTTTCGTGATGCGCCGATCCCTGGCAAGGCGCTCGAGGCCCCTGTCGAGATCCGGGTCAAGGTAGATGCTGGTTTTCTTCATCGGTATAGGGTACCACCCACCACCCGTAGCACCCTGGGGGGAGGGGTGGCGACCCGGCTCAGGGGGAGATGAGGCGATCGGCCGCCATGGCTGCAAACAACAGCGCGAGGTAGGTGATCGAGTAGCGGAACAGGTCCCAGGCGACGGCTGCCTCGGGACGCCTCCACAGCCTCACCGCAAGAGCGATGAAGACCCCGCCCAGGCCAAGCGCAGTGGCGAGATAGAGCCACCCCATCCGGCCGACGGAGAAGAACACAAGGGACATTGCGAACAACAGCAAGGAGTACAGGAGTATCTGCTTCGCCGTTTCGGCCTTGCCGTAGACGACCGGCATCATCGGCACCCCGGCCTTGGCGTACTCGTGCTCGTAACGCATCGCCAGCGCCCAGAAGTGGGGCGGCGTCCAGTAAAAGACGATCCCGAACATGGCGACGGCGGGGAGCTCGATCGTTCCCGTCACTGCGCTCCAGCCGACCAGGGCGGGTACGGCCCCCGCAGCCCCCCCGATGACGATGTTCTGGGGCGTCCACCGCTTGAGCCCCACGGTGTAGACGAACACGTAGAACAGCAGGGCTGCGATCGAAAGGGCGGCTGAGAGGAGGTTGACCGTCACGGCCAGCAGTACCCCGGCCGCAACTCCGAGCGCGATGCCGAAGGCAAGAGCATGGCCGGGTGCCACCTTGTGAGTCGGGAGCGGGCGCCTTGCGGTCCGCGGCATGATCTCGTCGATGTCCCGGTCGAAGTAGCAGTTGATCGCCCCTGCCCCCCCGGCCGCGAGCGCGCCCCCTGCGAGCGTGGCGGCAACGAGGCTCAGGGGGGGCCACCCATCGGCCGCTACGATCATCGGGGGCACGGTCGTGATCAAGAGCAGCTCGATGATGCGCGGCTTGGTGAGCGCGAAGTAGGCGCTCACCTTCTGCTTGAACGTGGCGGGGGGCGCCTGTTGTGCGGATGTCTCGACGACCGCCGTCTCGCCATGCGTAACCGTTCGTTGCATCTAGACGGCCTCCGGCTCGTACGAGGGGTGGCCGCTGCGGGAGGGCTCCCGCTCGGCGGTGGCGCGGGCGAGGTTTGGGTGGGC
>Ga0136617_10004354_pt1 | contig 12675 bp, 12 predicted proteins | sample AntDrymUQ3222106_2_FD_129672 | JGI IMG/M metagenome (GOLD analysis project Ga0136617, IMG submission 129672) | Polar desert sand microbial communities from Dry Valleys, Antarctica - metaG UQ322 (21.06) | ecosystem: Environmental > Terrestrial > Soil > Desert | place: Antarctica: Dry Valley...
GCTCCACTGCGGCCTGTGTCATTAGCTGCATCCCGGCATACTGGCATGCTGCTCTGACCCCCGCCGCTCAAAGCGGACACTTCATGTGTTAATTACACCGGACATATCATGTGCTAACGACACAGATCGAGAAGATTCTTGCAGAGCAGCGCCAGAACATGTATAACGCGCAACGCGAAGCCGAAGAGAAGCGCATTCAACTGGAAAGAACGAAATCACAGGCAGACAACCAGAAAGACTTGATGGCTGCAACTGTGGGCGTCGAGATCGCCGGCAAACGCGCCGAACAGCGTAAGTCTGAAGGTGAGGGCGAGGCCCACTACATCTCGCAGACAGGTAAGGCGGAAGCCGAAAAAGTTCGCCTCATGGGTGAGGCGCAAGGTGTGGCTTATCGCGAACAGGTTAACGCGCTCGGCGCCCAGGGGGTAGCATTGGTTGAAGTGCTGAAGGTCATCGGGGAGAAAGGCGTGCGCATCACGCCAGATATCATGGCATCGGGCGGGTCAGGCGACGCCGGAGCAGGAGGCGGAATCGGCACCTTGCTGCTGCTCAATCTCTTCCGTAATCAGATGAATCTACCTGCCACAAATGGCGAGAAAGTGCCGGGCAGGTAACCACTGCTCAGAAGCCATTCAGAATTGGCGCAGCTAATTATTTCTGGAGGTACATGTTGGCAGCCATCTTGGTCAGCTTCCAAACCTTGCTCCATTGGATCCGGTCGCTGCCGTTCTCACGGCCGGTGAGCTTGTCGAAGATCAACTTGCGGAACAAGCGTCCCTCACGCTTGAGCATAAACTCTTTCGCATAGGGCTTAGCGGTTTCAAAGAAGCTAAACTCCGGATCGGTCACGATACCGATTCCTTCCAGGGTCATCAGCGCCCGCATAACGTAGGTAAAGTTGGCCGGCAGTCGGAAAGGATACTCATACATCACCTCGGCGAGGTCATAAGTCAGCTCTTTGAAATTTACCTCACCGAGTTTCAGATTCAGATAATGTTTGAAAAGTCCTTCTACGATAGGACGAATCGTTTCCGGATCGACGCCGGGCTTCAGGAAGTTGAGGTTGATAATGTCCTGCCCCAGGCCATGAACGTCGCGACTTACGACGTGGAAAAACGCATCGATCATTTGCGACTGCAGACGGGGCGTGATGCGGCCCACCATGCCAAAGTCGAAGAAGGCAATATGACCGCTATCCATCACCAGTAGGTTTCCCGGATGCGGGTCAGCGTGGAAGAAACCGTCTTCTAGCAACTGCTTCAAATAAGCGCGCACCAGAAGTCGATTAACTTTTACTGGTGAGATTCCCCGCGCGCGCAACGCTTCCAGATCGACAACCTTGGTCCCGCGAATAAACTCCATGGTCAGCACATGTGAAGTGCTGTGTGACCAGTGAATTGCTGGCACGCGGACTACTCGCCAATCCCGGAAGTTATAGCGGAAACGATCCGCGTTGCGCCCTTCGCGCGCGTAATCCATCTCCTCAAAGATAGTAAGATAAAACGCTTGGAGCATTCCTTCCCAGTCGGCATTCTCATTTGCGCGAGGGAAAAACCGGTTGGTTAATTTCACCAGCCGGTAAAGAATCGCAATGTCGAAGCTGATAATTTCTTTGAGGTTAGGCCGCTGCACTTTTACTGCCACTTCCCGGCCGTCGTGCAAGCGAGCTCGATAAACCTGACCCAGTGAGGCGGCGGCAATGGGCTGAGCGTCGATCTCAGCATAGGCTTCTTGAACACTGCGGTCGAGTGAGGCTTCTATTCGCGCGTAAGCTTCAGCCGTGGGAAACGCGGGAACCTGGTCCTGCAAAATCGAGAGTTGTTTTATGTAGGAAAGCGGAAGCAGATCACCGCGAGTACCCAGAGCCTGGCCGATCTTTATGAAGGTGGGTCCGAGCGCAATCAAGTTCTCGCGCAACCAGATGGCCTGTTCTTCGAGTCGGGCCATTTTCCTGGTTGAGCCATCGGCGCCGCGAAAAATAACAAATCGCAACGCTCGGATAACCCTGTCGAGCAGGCGCCCAACAACATCGCGACCAAACTGTAGGAACTGCGCCCGGCTGCCCCCCGCCCGCGCGGCTTCTCTCCGCCGTTCGGCCGTGCGTTGATTAAACTTCGCGCGAATGTCGTAGCTATCCAGAAAGAGATAGAGCGTCAGCAGGCCGAGCACACGTGAGACATTGCCCACGCGCAGCCAACCCCGCAACCCCTGCCCCTTGAGAATCTGGTCGACGAGCTCATCGTTGAGTGGCGCAGGCGGCGAGTCGACTTTCGGCGGGCGCGACCGCGTTGGACCTCCGTTGTGCCTCATGCTATTGGCGTCCGGCTCTGCGGAAGTCCCAGAAATCGGAACTAATGATTGCTCTGTCTTCATCGTGCGCTCTTAAGTATGCAAAAGCGGGCCACGCCCCGCCTCTAAAGCGATCGACACGTCGCTCTGTCAAAACGGGAGCGGTAGCGACCTGATCTCAATTGGAGAATACAACCCAGTCGCTATCGCTCCCGGCTCTGACAACAATAGCCGTTTCCAGTCTCCAACACCACTCTAAAGCATTGATAACGTGTGTTTGGTGCCGGCGCGTTCGAAGTAATTCTGGGCCCGGTCGACATCCCTGCTAATTTGGGTTTTCAGCGACTCCAGCGAGTTAAACTTTTGCTCGTTACGCAGGCGGTGAAGAAAACGCACTCGAATCACGTCGCCGTAAAGATCTCCAGTCCAATTCACTACGTATGTCTCCACTGAAGGTTCCAAACCAGTTTCAAACGTTGGCCGCGTGCCCACATTTGTAACGCTGCGACGCCATTGGCCCTCAATCAGAGTTCCAGTAACGTAAACGCCATGCGCAGGTATGACGCGATTCTGCGGACGCAGGTTGGCCGTCGGAAACCCCAACCTATGGCCGCGTTCATTTCCTCGCTCGACGCGACCCTCCACACCGTAAGGGCGGCCCAGCATTCGGCGCGCCAGATTCACCTTTCCTTGCGCCAGCAATTCCCGAATCTTGCTTGAACTCACGCGCTGGCCACGCAAACCAACCTCCGGTACTTCACCCGCGACAAAAGCCAACTCTTTGCTAACCTGGCGGAGGAGCTCGATGTTACCTTCGCGATTGTGGCCGAATGCAAAGCCACGTCCCAAATAAACTTCCCTGGCATGCAGACGATCCATCACGGCATCTCGCAGAAAGTCTTCCGCTGGAATTTTAGAAAACTCTTCCGTGAAACGTATGACGATTGTCTGCTCGATTCCAAGGACGCCAAAACCTTCCACTTTCTGATCCAGAGTTTGCAAAAGGGGAGGCGACGAGTGTGGATGCAGCACCGCGCGCGGATGCGGATCAAAGGTGATGGCAGTTGGTACGGCGCGGAGGGCACGAGCTCTCTCCACAACTGTGCGCATGATCAGTTGATGGCCCAGGTGCAGCCCATCAAAAACACCAAGGGTCAGGACGGTCGGGCGTTGGATTTCAGCGTTGTCGGTACCATGGAAGAGGCGCATAAGCTATTGCCGATTGCCAATTGCCGATTTCCAATTTGTCTGTTCTCCACTCATCACCAAGTAAGCTACTGACGACCGAGTAGGGACCACTGTCAGGGCCGCGGACGCCGCTCTAACTGAAATCGGCAATTGGCAATTGGAAATTGGAAATCGTCAATCACTCATCACTAACGACCAACCCGTCATACGCCCATGAAACCCCCGCCGGCAGGAAAACAGAATCGCGCGCATGTTTTACGTCATGGGCGATGTGGGTGAAGTAAGCGCGTCGCGGTTTTATTCTTTCAACATATTCAAGCGCCTTATCCAGCCACAGATGGGTCGGGTGTTCCTTAAACCGCAAGCAATCAAGGACCAGCACCTCGAGGTCCGACATTGCTTCTATCGTATACTGCGGAATTAGGCTCAAGTCCGTTGCGTAGGCAAAATCATTAAAACGATACCCCATTACAGGAAGGCCGCCATGGATGACCTCGAGCGGAGTTATCTGCAGCTCTTCACCCAGGCAAAAGGGCGCTCCAGCCACGACTGTGTGTGGAATAACTTGCGGTAACCCACCACCGAAGTGTGAAGGCTCAAAGATGTATTTGAAGATGCGCCGAATATCGGGCCAGGCCTGTTCATTGGCATAGACGCCAAGCGCTCCGTAGCGAAAGTTCAAGGGCCGAATGTCGTCAAGACCGAAAATATGATCAGCATGACAGTGGGTTACCAGGACGGCATCGAGCCGTTTCAGCCGGTGCCGCAAAGCCTGTTGCCGAAAGTCGGACGAGGTGTCAACCAGTACGGTCTGGCCGCCGTGTTCTATCAGAACTGAAACGCGAAGTCTCTTGTCCCGCGGGTCATCCGAGGCACACGTCTCACAGTTGCAGCCAATCGAAGGAACACCTGTGGACGTGCCCGTGCCAAGGAAAGTCAATTTCATTTCGTAAATCGTGAATCGTTAATCGCTTAGGCGTCAGCCGCCGACAATGTCGCGGCCGGTGTATGCGCGGGATGCCTTTGGCGACACGGAGCTGGTAAGCGAGACATATTGCATGCGCAAATCCGCCAGTAGGCTTTCGAGGATTTTTTCTTCCTGAGGCGCCAGGTTGCCCTTTGTTTTTTGTTGCAGCATTCCCAGGATATCAATCCAGTGTTTAGCCAACTCGAGGTCAACCTCGCGCTTGTGCGTTACCGGATGCTCCATCATTCCCAGCGTGGAAGCCGCGTTTGAAGCAATCGACATAATGAAGTTTGCGAAGCCCGCAGGGTTTTCGGCGTCCGGTAGCTCTTCTTCGTCGAGTTCGGCTGGTTCATGAGCCGCGGTGCTCGCTGCTTGCGGCTGCGTCGGTTGAGTACTGGGAGAAGCGGCGGGCGTTGGGGCGCTAGCAGATTCCGGCGCAAGGGTCACCCTCGATTCCGGCGTTGGAGCCGACTTAGGTTCCGCCTTCTCCTCCGGCGGCACATCTCGCGGCGTGCCGTCGGGATTAAACAGGCGGCGGTCTGTCACCTTGAAATTTGGCTGTTCCTCGTTCATTGGTTTATTTAGGTGCGCTGCCTGAAAAAATCTCAAACCGCGCTGCACTTCCTTTATGATTTCCGATTTTGATGGGATGGTAACATTCGAATCGCAGGAGCAGCAAGATGACACTTGGTTGGGTCGCGTCATGTTCCTTTATTCGCGCTGCTCGGTCCCCATCGCGGACGATACCAGGGCCCGGACTTCAGATGCTTTAGCACTCAACCTTGAACAGGTGAGGAAATTTGGAGGTTGGGAAGGTGGGCAAAGCGCAGCGCGCCCCCGCTCCAGCGTAGCGTCATCAACTTTAGTTTTCTTTAAGCTTACGCCGGACTGAGTCAGCGTAAGAATCGAACGGTTTTTGTGACCTCGCGAATGACGCTACGCTGGAGCGGGGGCGCGCTGCGCTTTGCCCACCTTCCTTACCTGCAAATTTGCTAAAGTTGGAAGTCGTCTCAGTATTGAGTGTCGGCGGACCTTATCGATTCTTGATTTCGTAGTTCGCTTAGCTCGTTTGAAATTGCTCAAAGAGCGAAAAATTGCGCTCGTGCTTCAGCGCTCCTGACTTGGGACTTCTGACTTTGAACTCTAGACTAGTTTCCATGCCCGCCACATTTAACGACTTGGTTTCACTTATGACGCAATTGCGCTCGCCTGGGGGTTGCCCATGTGACCGCGAACAGACTTACGCCACGCTCGCGCCAATGCTCCTGGAAGAAGCCTACGAAGCGATTGAGGCAGTTGAGGAAGCGAGAGAAAGCCGCCCGGCGGAGCTGCGAGATGAACTCGGCGACCTGCTTTTTCAGATAGTCTTCTACGCGCAGGTTGCCAGCGAACGTGGCGACTTCACCATTGACGACGTCACCGATACCGTTCACTCAAAAATGGTCCGCAGGCACCCTCATGTCTTTGGCGACGCGAGCGCCGAAACGACGACCGAAGTCCTTCGTAACTGGGAGGCCATCAAGGCCGAGGAGAAGAGAGCCGCGAACGATTCGGACGCGGCGAATCCGGCGTCAATACTTGATGGCGTCTCCAGAAAGGTCCCCGCACTGATGGAAGCCCATCAACTGTCGACCAAGGCGGCGCGCGTGGGATTTGACTGGAAAACAGTTGCTGACATCTTCGCGAAGGTGCGAGAGGAGATTAGCGAACTGCTGGACGCAATCAAGGTCCATGATGATTCGAAGTCAGAAGCGGATCACACTCGGGTGCGGGAGGAGATTGGGGACTTGCTCTTTGCGGTAACAAATATTGCCCGGCACCTTCAGGTTGAGCCGGAAGCGGCATTGAAATTGACCAATAGAAAGTTTCGGGAGCGCTTCAGTCATATCGAAGATCGCTTGCAGGCGCGCGACCGGAGTTTTGCATCGGCCACACTCGAGGAACTTGAGTCTCTCTGGCAGGAGGCAAAAATCAATCGGCACTAGTTCAGTTGGGCGACACTCAAACGCTCACGCAAGTGAACCAAGGAGCAGTAGAGACTGTGGGAACTAAGGGCCTCCGCTTGAGCAGCTCTTTTTGAGAATTGCCGACATAAAGAAGGCCCGCTGGAAGACGGGCCTCTGTGCTGACGCTGACGTTCGCGTCAGTCGGTTACTCGAACTGAGCGAAGAATGCTATTGAAGGCGGAAGCAAAGCTTCGCGCTTCACTCTGCGGAGCGACAGCAACCATATAAAACAGACTGCCGTTTCGCAATTGCGTCGTGATTAGAGTTATCGTCTCAGTCTGACCGGTGGCCTCATTAACATTGGTGAGCCCGGCACTCAAGCCCGGGCGACCCGATACCGTAACTCGTTGAAAGTTTGTCGACTGGCGCAAACTGCGATTGCCCTGGGCCAGACTGTTAATCAGCTCTTGGGTAGCCTGCCGCACGTCCCGACTCTGAGTTTGGGAAACCCCAAAATTAACTCCATGAGTAAAGACTGCCCGGTTCTGGTGCTGCCAATAACCACCCTCTGGAGAAAACCAGACCGAGTTGTTGTCGCCTAACTTCCTCCAGTTGTCCGGCACACCCACGGTCAGAACTCCAAGTTCGTTGTAACTGCGATAGCGCGTGGACGGATAATCCACGCGGCCACCCGGCGCATCCGAAGGATAATTCCCTCCGCCTTCCGCAGGGTTACGCTGGCCGCTGCGAGCAATCTCGGCCATCGAAGGCGCGGCCTGCTGTCCCCGCAACCTGGCCTGGATGTTCGCAAATTCTCCAGTATCGCGGATGGGATTTTGCACCCGCAAATACCGAGCTTCCTGGTTGATACGCGCATAGCGATTTTGGGGACTTGGGTGACTACTCAAGAATCCGCCACTGCTCCCGCCACCCTGCCGCTCGATCGTCTGAAACATCGCCGCTAGGTCGCGCGGGTCGTAACCGGCACGAGCCATAATCTGTGCGCCCAGAATGTCAGCCTCGGTTTCATATTCTCGACTGAACTTTAGAAAATAAACGCCGACGCCCTGGCTGGCAATCTGTGCGGCGGCTCCCGCTGGTCCACCGAGAATCTGTCCGCCGATTCCAAGAATTCCCGCCAGTAGACCATACTTCTGACCTTTGCTCGCTTGTGCGGTACCATGACGCAATGCCACGTGGCTAATCTCATGGGCCATGACTCCGGCCATCTCGCCTTCGCGACGGGCTGCTTCGATCATGCCACGATTCACGTACATGGGACCACCGGGAAGGGCGAAGGCGTTTATATCGCGCGCATTAATAACCCGGACAGTGTACTGAAATCCCGGATGTTGAAACTCAGAAGGGATGGCAGCTTCTAAACGATTGCCTACTCTCTCGACGTAGCTTGATACATCGCCATCTCGCAGTAATGGAAACTGCTGTTCAGCCTCGGCTGCGGCCTGCCGGCCCAGCTTAATGTCGTCCTGAACGCTATACTTGTTACTGTGAAGAGTGAGCTTGGTCTGCGTCAATACAGACACCGGCATCAAGAAGATCGCGGATACTGCCAACCACGCGATCAACAAACGTGGTCTTTGGTAAGTGTTTCTAATCATTTTCTCCCTCCGTCTTGAAACTTATCCATTTCGTATAATGCTGCTGGGCCGTAGGGAGAGGCGGGATTGGCCTAAGCGTTTGATGAGTTAACTTCGAGACTGGTTTACTCCCTGGCAAATCGAGTAAGGTTTGAGCCCACACGAGCCCTCACATAATCCAAAGTGCACCAAATCGCAACATGGGTACACTAACCGAGCATGATTTCGCATCAAAGTTTGCAAAGCACTATGCTTTGCAGGTTCCGCCCTTCATGCTAGCAACGGAGGTGCCAAGGGCTGGTCCTTAACTCTTGTTGCGAGGTTCGATGCGTTCGTTGAGCCATTGGGCGGGCTCGCTGATAACGGGAAGGCGGTGCGGCTCACCCTTCCACACGCGAATCATTGAAATAATCAGGAAAATAGTCGCCGCAAACTTGAATAGGGATCCACCTATTGAGCTGTCGGTTATCGCTCCGACAACGCTAAAAAGCGTTTGAACCACCAAGATTGCGATGTGCAGAGCCAATCCCTGAGCGGCGTGAAACCGAACTTTCAATTCTTTCCTCGGCACCAGGAATAATTCAACAAGAGACACGACCACGCCAATATAGAAAGGGGCATAGGGCAACATCACCGCCCATTTTTCAGGTAGTCCCATCCCGGCCACCGGACGCGAGGTGGGCCTCAAATTAACCTGCGGCGGTAGGTAGGGAGTGGCTTGATAGGGCGTAGGCGGTGAATAAGTTGGCGGCACAAATACTGAAGGATAAGGAGAATCCACTGGCGGCGTATTGAAGGTTCTGGTCGGGGCTTCGGAATAGACGTTGCTCCGCGCGCTTTCGTTTGAGGATGAACCCACTTCACGGGTAGCCTTTTTTACTTCCCGCGTACCCGGCCCACTATCGTCTCCACTCCACATCTCTTCCGTTTGTCTCACATAGTCCGGATCGAGTGGGTTGGTGTCGTACTTGTTTTTTTTGGTCTCCATTATCCGAAAATCTCTACGACTGTTTCCCCGCGCGGTTCCAATCTTACTCGTCCGCTACAGCATACTCAACCTGCTGCCAGGTTTTGTCGCGTTCAGAAACCCGAAAGCCTCGCATGATCGGATTAGCCCCACCCAGTCCTATGATCAAGTAGATTGCTGCGGGGTAGTAGGCAAGTCGGACGTCAGTCTCAGAGGGCACCGGTTCAGTCGAGCGCGGATGAGAGTTATAAATCGCCAGAAGCTGTTCGCCGCGCCCACGCATCTGCTTTTGAGCGACGAAGAGTTCTTCTGGTGCGGCTTCGTAAGCTATCTGGGGATTGCGGGCGACATTGCGCAGCGGGTGGATGGATGTGGCACGATCGTTAGCGCCTCCTATCAAGCCACAGCACTCGAACGGCGTGGCTTCTAGCGCATGCGCAAAAATCTCGTTAAGCTGTGCATTCCGAAGGATGATCATTCACGCGGACCGCACTTATTCGTCCTTCACGACTTTAAGATGCAGTTCGTCCAACTGTTTTGGATCCACTTCACCAGGAGCATCGATCATCAAATCAGCGGCGGAAGCAGTTTTCGGAAACGCCATCACGTCGCGGATGTTCTCCGTCGGCACCAGCACCATCATGAGCCGTTCAATGCCCGAAGCAATCCCACCGTGAGGCGGTGTACCGTACGAGAGAGCTTCCAGGAAGAAACCAAAACGCTCGCGCGATGTCTCTTTGGACATACCCAGCGCCTTGAACACGATATCCTGAACGTCACCACGATGAATACGAATCGATCCGCCGGCTACTTCCACACCGTTAATTACCGCATCGTAGGCTTTGGCCCGTATCCGGCCGAGCAGATTCGACTCACCGCTGCTGACAGCATGCTCCAGCAGCAACATGTCTTCGTCGACCGGCGAAGTAAAGGGATGATGCATTGCGTAATAGCGCCCATCATCTTCATGGTACTCAAACATAGGAAACTCAGTGACCCACAAGGGCGCGAAGACATTATCGGAGATTAGTTTCATGCGGCGGGCAACTTCATTTCTTAAGGCACCCAGACTGGCAGTAACGGTTTTTTGCTTTCCAGCTACGACTAAGACCGCATCACCTCTCTCAGCACCAGCCGCTTGAGCCATGGCCAAGACCACGTCTTCCCCCAACGCCTTCAGCAGAGAGGAAGAGAGTTCATTGCCTAAGCGGATCGATCCGAGTGCCGACGCTCCATAGCGCTTCACAAATTCCTGGAGTTCGTCAAGGGCTTTGCGCGAAAGTTCCGCCCCTCCGCCAACCACAATTCCCTTAACCTGACCGCCAGTGGCCAAAGCTGAAGCGTAGGGAGCGAATGTTGTCCCCGCCAGTAACGGAGAGAAATCCCGCAGCTCCATGCCTTGAATCCGCAGGTCGGGTTTGTCAGAACCATACCGCTGCATCACTTCTGCATAACTGAGCCTGGGAAAAGGCACCGGCAAATCACCTCCAATCATACGAAATACACGGACAAACAAACCTTCAATCAACGAATAAACCTGTTCTGGTGTGGCAAAACTTAACTCCACGTCGAGTTGGCTGAATTCAGGTTGCCGATCAGCCCGCAGGTCTTCGTCACGAAAGCAACGCGCAATCTGAAAGTATTTATCCAGACCCCCAATCATGCAGATCTGTTTAAAAAGCTGCGGTGATTGGGGCAACGCAAAAAACTTCCCCGGTTGAATGCGGGCGGGAACGATGTAGTCGCGCGCACCCTCAGGTGTGGACTTGATCAGATTGGGAGTCTCGATTTCGAGGAAACCCTGCTCGTCCATATAGCGCCGAATCTCAGCCACTACCCGATGCCGGAGTTTGAGATTTGACTGTAGCTGAGGTCGGCGCAAATCAAGATAACGATACTTCAACCGCAGATCTTCGCTTGCCAGAACGTCCGGCGACGCATCCAGTTGAAACGGCAGCGTTCGCGCATCGTTAAAAATGTAAAGCTCGCGGGTTTGTACTTCCACCTCGCCGGTAGCGAGTTTTGGATTGCGTGCACTCTCATCACGTAACACGACGTCGCCCACAACTGCGATGACATATTCACCGCGGACCTCCCTGGCCTTGTCGTGTGCTTCGGGAGAGTTTTCGGCATTGAACACAACTTGAGTTAGGCCGTCGCGATCGCGAAGGTCGACGAAGGAGAGTTCACCAAAGTCGCGCCGCCGCGCCACCCAGCCCATCAAGGTAACTTTTTTGCCGACGTCTTCTTTGCGCAGCGCCCCGCAGGAGTGGGTGCGCTGTAAGTTCCCGAGGTTATCCAGCATGAATAAGATATTAAACGCCAATATGATTGAAAACTAATCGCCAGGTTCCTGTCAGAACGGGGGCAAAGCGGAGAGAGGGATCATCCGCAGATTACGCAGATAAGATTCAGCGATTCATGAAATCACACGAACTAATACTAAATGCCCTTGGTGTCTTTTAGTGGAATTCGTGGATCGTCTCCTTTGTTGCTGCTAACCAGCCACGATGCGAAATCTGCGTAATCTGGATAGTCTCTCTCTCCCGCCCGCCTTTCTGACAGGAACGTGGCATCGGTGCGTTGATGGTCAGTCAGTCTTTCGTTGGGCAATCTCGATCAGATTGCCACCCGGATCACGAATATAAAAACGTTGAGTGCCGGGAACTGGCCGCGGATCAGGCAAGATCTTTACTCCCGTAGACACCAGGTAGTCTTGCGCTCGATGGAGATCCTCAACGTCGAAGCAGACATGTCGAGTGCTCGACCTTTCGTTGACGCCGTCTGCGAGTGAGACATGCAATTGCACGCTGCCGAGCTGATACCACGCCCCACCGCGTTCCCGAGAGGGTTCGGGCTTGGGTACTTCTTCAAGACCGAGTCTGGCGCCATAGAAGTCTTTCGCCTCCTGCTCGAGTGCGCGTGGCACGGTCACGTTCACGTGATGGAAGTTGACAATGCCTGCTGTCATTTTAGCCGTCCTTCTGCCCATCCTCATTGGAGCTGGCCGTCACGTCGAAGCGATGTTCAGATTTTTCAGGATTCTGCACAAGATACTTATTGAACTCCGCCGACTTGTTCTTGGGATGCTCAACGACTTCCAGTTAGCTGATCTGAAATGCTTGGCAAGAAAGACGATCTGGCCGATGTGATACGAGTAATGAGCCAACTGGCGATTGATCGACTGCACAACGGTGTGCGGCTCCCCACGAATCATCACCGTGCGTAACAGATCTTCTGGTTGCAACGCTTCTAGTGTTTCAAGCGTGCGTTGCCAGCCCTTTTCCCAATAGTTCATTACGTCAGACTTAGATGTTTGGGGTTCGATGACAAATTCCATGTCGCGATTGCGTTCGGTTTTCTCGCCATCGGTAGTTAAAAAGTCCGTCCAGCGCGACAGCATGTTGCCGGCCAGGTGTTTCATAATCACAGCAATGCTGTTTGATTCTTCGTCGAGCGTGAAGAAGTATTCTACGTCCTGCAACTGGTCCAAAGCCTTTTCGGCTAGCTTCTTATACGCGCGAAACGACGAGCGGGCGTCGGTCAGGTAATGCTGTGCGAGTGGCTCGTTCATTTTAGGTATAAGTTCTCAGCCTTCGAAGCGGGGCGTGAGCCGTAATGAGTAGAGAGCTTAGTCATGTATTACAAACGGTGCGGCTTCGGTTTTTGAAGCCTAATCCTACCCGGGCGAGTCCGTGCTGGTCGGGAAATCGTTGCCAA
>Ga0136617_10004355_pt1 | contig 12675 bp, 10 predicted proteins | sample AntDrymUQ3222106_2_FD_129672 | JGI IMG/M metagenome (GOLD analysis project Ga0136617, IMG submission 129672) | Polar desert sand microbial communities from Dry Valleys, Antarctica - metaG UQ322 (21.06) | ecosystem: Environmental > Terrestrial > Soil > Desert | place: Antarctica: Dry Valley...
GGCGACTGGAAGCCGGCGGCCTCGCGCGCGGCGTTGTACTCGTCTACGGCAACCTGGAACTCCGCATCGGTCTCGGTGAAAACGTGCTCGCCGCAGGTGCCCGGCTTGACGACGTAGTAGAGAAAGTCGCTCTCCTCCGGGTTGGCCGCAGCCTCCATCGAATCGCGCCCGGGGCTCCCGATCGGCCCCGGCGGCAGCCCCGTGTTGAGGCGCGTGTTGTAGGGGGTGTCCGCCTCGAAGTCCGACTCCACGAGCGGCTCGGTCCAGTTGTCGAGCTCGAACCGCGTAGTGGCGTCGATGCCGAGCGGGATCCCTTCTCGCAGCCGGTTGTAGATCACGCTCGCCACGAGCGGGCGCTCCTCGGGGATCATCGCCTCGCGCTCGACCATCGAGGCGATGATCAGCACGTCGTAAGGGGTCAGGTTCGCCTCCTCGGCCGCGCTCAGGTCCACCTTCTCGAATTCCTGCTGAAAGGTCTCGAGCTGCTTCTCGACCAGGTCCTCCGCCGACGCGTTGCGCTTGAGCTCATAGGTGGAGGGGAAAAGGAACCCCTCGAGCGTCTCGGCGTCCTCCGCTCCGTAGTCCGCCACGTCGAGCTCGTTCGAGGACTTGGTCGCCTTCTGGTAGTCGCCCTCGAGCCCTGCGTCGTCCACGATCGGGGCGATCTCGCTGCGAGCTCGCCCCTCGGGGACAGTCACGCTCAGAACGTCCGTGGGGGCCGGCGCGGCGGCGAGGGCCTCGAGCGCGGCGACGTAGCTCATGTCCTCCGCCAACGTGAAGGTCCCCGACTTGAGCTCCTCGCCGCTGCCCGCCAAGCGCGCGCGCAGCTCGAAGAACAGTGAGCTGGAGATGACGCCCTCGCGCTCGAGCAGGTCCCCGATCTCCCCGATCCCCGAGCCGCTCGGGACCGTCACCCCTACCTCACCTTGGCCCTCGCCCTTGAATGGCTGGAACAGAGAGACGAGGAGCCACAGTCCAACGAGGACCACCCCTGCGGCCGCGGCCGCGGCGATCCGGCGGTGTCGAAAGACGTCCTTCCGGCCGGGGTCGTCCGGTCCGCGGCCGCGCCTGGGCGCGCGCGGCCGGCGTCCACCGCCTCCGCCGCGGTCCCCGACCCGCCCGCTTCCGCCGGCCTCATCGCGTCGCGCCTGGGCACGGCGCTCGGCCAGCAGCCGCCGCGTCGGCTCGATCTGCGGACGGGCGTCCTCGAACGCAGACGGGCGGTCGCGCTCGCGCCGCGCACGGCGTCGGTCGTCGGGCCGGTCGCCCGGCATGGGTGAGCCGGCTGGCGGAGTCACTTCGCGCGCGCCAGATAACTCTCGAGCAGGTGCGCCGCGGCGCGCGAGTCCTCGGCGGCGGTCCCGCCGGCCCGCTCCGCCTGGCGGGTGGTGAGCCGTTCATCGTGGAGCTCTACGGCCGCCGGCACCGTGCCGGCGAGCCGCTCGGCGAAGGCGCGCGTCTCGGCCGCCTGGGCCCCCTCCTCGCCGGCGAGCGTGAGGGGCAGCCCAACCACGACCCGTTCCACGTCGTGGTCGCGGACGAGCTCGCGGATGGCGGCGAGCCCCCGGCGCGTGGGGGGACGCGGCACGACCGCGAGCGGGGTCGCGAGCGTCCGTGTGGGATCGGACACGGCGCAGCCAGCGCGGGCGCGCCCGTAGTCGAGCGCGAGGACGCGACTCATGCGATCACCGTAGCGATCTGCGTCGACGAGTTCGCCCGTTCGTCGATCGGAGCCGCCGGTCAACGGAGCGCGGACTCGATCCGCACGCGCGCCGTCGCCAGCGCCTCGGGCAGGCGTGAGGAATCCCTGCCCCCGGCCTGCGCCATCGTCGGGCGCCCGCCGCCGCCGCCGCCCACCAGCCCCGCCGCCTCACGAACGATCTCGCCGGCGTCGAGACCGCGCTCCACGGCCGCGTCGCCGAAGTTCGCTACGAGGTGGGCGCGGTCGTCCACGGCGCAGCCGAGTACGACCGCCGCGTCGCCGAGCGCCTGCCGGACGCGGTCGGACAGCTCGAGCAGGGCGGCCGCGTCAGGCGCGTCCACGACCTCGGTCACGACCCGGACGCCGCCGACCTCCGCCGCGCCGGCGACCAGCGCCTCGGCGGCTTCCCGGGCGGTCTCGCGACTCGTCTCGCGCCCGCGTCTCGAGAGCTCGCGCACCTGCTCCGAGAGCCGTTCGACCGCGGCCACCACCTCGTGCTCGGGGACCTTGAGCCGCGCGGCGAGCGCGCGCAGCTCGCGCGTTCGGGTACGGAAGGTCTCGATTCCGCCTGGCCCGGTGACCGCCTCGATGCGCCGGACGTTTGCCGCGCTCGAGGTCTCGTGGAGGATGTGGAAGAGGCCGACCGCCGCGGTCGTCTCCACGTGCGTCCCGCCACAGAGCTCGCGCGAGACCTCGTCGACGTCGACCATGCGGACCCAGTCGCCGTATTTCTCGCCGAACAGGGCGATCGCGCCGAGGGCCTCCGCCTCGGGCCGGGTGGTGGTCACGGCGCGGACGGGCCGGCTCTCTGAGACCCATTCGTTGACGCGCTCCTCGAGCGTCTCGACCTCGTCGGGTGACAGCCGTGCGCCGTGGGTGAAGTCGAACCGGAGCTTGTCGGGGCCGACGTAGGAGCCGGCCTGGCGAACGTGCGTGCCGAGCCGCTCGCGCAACGCCGCGTGCAGGAGGTGCGTGGCGGTGTGGTTCGCCATCGTCGCCAGTCGGCTCGGCCGATCCACGGCGGCGCGGGCCGGCTCCCCCGCCCGTAGGTCCCCGCGCTCGGGCATGAGCGCTACCGCCTGGTCGTCGCCGAGCCGGTAGACGTCGGCCACGCTCGCTGCGCCCGAGTCGGTCTCGACCCGGCCGGCGTCGGAGACCTGGCCACCGCCCTCGGCGTAGAACGGGCTTTCCGAGAGCTTCGCCAGGTAGACGCCGTCCGCCCGCTCGAGCGCCGTGATCACCGTGTCGGCCTCGATCGACTCGTAGCCGACGAACCGGCTCTGGGCGTCGGCCGTTAGCGCGAACCGCAGGACCTCGTCGCGGCTCGGCCCACCGCCGGGGACGACAGTGGCTCGCGCACCGCCGGCGCGCGAGCGCGCGCGCGCCTCGTCCATCAGCTCCGCGAAGCCGCGGTCGTCCACCTCGAGCCCCTCCGCGGCGAGCATCTCCCTGGTCATCTCGTAGGGAAAGCCGTAGGTGTCGTGCAGCCGAAAGGCGTCGTCCGGCTCGACCCACGAGGTCCCGGCGTCGCGGGCGCTCGCCACGACCTCGGCGAGCACGCGCTCGCCCTGCGCGAGCGTACGCCGAAAGCCCTCCTCCTCCGCGACGGCCCAACGCTCGATCGCGTCGCGCTCGGCCCGCAGGCCGGGGTAGGCGCCGGCCATCGTTTCGATCACGCGCTCGCAGAGTCCAGCGAGGAAGGGACCGGAGAGGTCGAGCACGCGGCCCTGCTGGATCGCCCGGCGCATGATCCTGCGCAGGACGTAGCCACGGTCCTCGTTCGAAGGCACGACGCCGTCCGCCATCAAGAACGTCATGCCGCGGCCGTGATCGGCCAGGATCCGCAGGGCCCGGGTCGTGGCGAAGTCGGCGCCGTAGCCGCGCCCCGACAGCTCCTCGCCCAGCTCCACGAGCGGCCGGAAGTGCTCGGTCTCGAAGACCGAGGGGACGTCCTTGAGAACCGCCGCCAGACGGTCGAGTCCCAGCCCGGTGTCGATGTTCCTCTGGGGCAGATCGGTGAGCGACCCGTCCTCGTGCAGCTCGTACTGCATGAAGACCAGGTTCCAGAACTCAAGAAAGCGCTCGGTGTCGTCGCCTGGGCGATCCTCCTCGGCGCCGAACTCGAGGCCGCGGTCGAAGTAGAGCTCGGAGCACGGGCCGGCGGGCCCGGTCGGGCCGGCCTGCCAGAAGTTGTCTTCCCGCCCGAGGCGCACGATGCGCTCGTCGGGGACCCCCACCGCTCTCCAGCACTCGATCGCCTCGTCATCGGCGCCGAGCCCGAGCTCCTCGTCGCCGCCCATCACCGAGATCCAGATGCGCTCGGGGGACAGGCGGAAGCCCTCGGTCGAAAGCTCCCAGGCGTAGCCGACCGCGCCCTCCTTGAAGTAGTCACCGACCGAGAAGTTCCCGAGCATCTCGAAGAAGGTGAGATGGCGCGCGGTCGTGCCCACCTCCTCGATGTCGGGTGTGCGGAAGCACTTCTGGCAGGAGGCCAAGCGCGGTGACGGCGGCTTCTCCTCGCCGCGGAAGTAGGGCTTGAACGGCTGCATCCCGGCCGTCGTGAGCAGGACGGACGGGTCGTAGGTCGGGGGGACCAGCGAGGCCGAGGGCATCCGGCGGTGTCCGGCCCGCTCGAAGAAGTCGAGGAAGGACTCCCTGATGCCCGCAGCGTCCACGCCGTTTCAGTCTAGATGGCGCGATTGGGCGCAGCCCCTGCGCGAAGGAGCGGCCCGAAGCGCCGCGAATCCTCCATAGATGCGGCAGCTTTGCAGGGCAAAGGTGCGCAAATCATGCACACCCGCGCGTGCGCGAGGGGCGAGCCGTGAACCTAGTCGTCCTATGCGGGGGGCCCTTTGCAGCTGACGTCCTACGCGCTCGCCCTCGTACAGGCGGCGGGACAGCCCGTGGCCAGCCACGCGCGCCCGGTGGCCGAGCTGGCCGGCGATGTAGGAACAGAGCTCGAGCTCGGCGAAGCCGCCTGCCAGGAGGTCCAGATCGCCGCGTTGCTGCACGACGTCGGCAAGGCGGCGCTGATGACCGAGATCCTCGACAAGCCGAGTGGACTGAGCGCGGACGAGGTCGAGCTCGTCAAGACCCACCCCGCCCGCGCCCAGGCGATGCTCGAGTCCGCCGGCCGACACTTCGCCCCGATCGCCGCGATCGTTCGCTCCTGCCACGAGCGGTGGGACGGAAGCGGGTACCCGGACGGGCTCGCCGGCGAGGACATCCCGCTCCCGGCGCGGGTCATCTTTTGCTCGAACGCGTTCCACGCGATGACCGACGACCGCCCCTACAGCGCGGCCGTCAGCGAGAGCGCCGCGATCCACGAGCTCTGGGCCGGAACGGGCACGCAGTTCGACCCCCGCGTGGTGGAGGCGCTCACCCGGGCCCTCAGCCGCCGGCGGATGGCCGGCGCCGAGCAGGCCGAGCGTGAGACCACCATGCGCGAAACCGGCGCCGAGGGCGAGCTGCGCCGAGCCGCGAGCGACGCGGGCTAAGCCCATGACCGAGGCCACCGCGCTGGCGCTGGCGCACCCCGCGGTGAGCGACTCGGCGCGTCACGCGAGCGCGGTCGCGGAGCTGTCGGTGGCCGTCGCCTCCGAGCTCGGCCTCGACGCGAGCGGACTGCACGAGGTGCGGCTCGTCGCACTCCTCCACGACGTCGGCAAGGCGGAGACCCCACCGGCCCTGCTCGACAAGCCCGGACCGCTCAGCGCGGAGGAGCGCGAGGAGGTCGAGCGCCACCCGGTCCACGGCCAGGAGCTTGTCGAGCGCACCGACCCCTCGCTCGCGAGCATCGCGTGCGCGATCCGCGCCTGCCACGAGCGCTGGGACGGCACCGGCTATCCGGACGGGCTCCCCGGCAAGAACATCCCACTCTCCGCCCGCATCGTCTTCTGCTGTGACGCGTTCGACGTGATGACGTCCGACCGCGCGTACCGCCCCGCGCTCGGCGAGCGCCGCGCCCGAGGCGAGCTGCTAGCCGGCGCCGCGACGCAGTCCGACCCAACGGTCGTCAGGTCGCTGCTTCGCGACCTCGACGCGCGCGCCGGCGCCGTCGACGCCGCAGGCGAGCGCGAGCAGATGCCCGCGCTCGCTATCGCTCGGTGAGCTCGGCGCGCATGCGCCCGAGCGACTTGCGGATCAGTCGCGAGACGTGCATCTGCGAGATGCCGATCTGCTCCGCGATCTGAGTCTGGGTCAGGCCCTCCTCGAAGCGCTTTCGCAGGATCTCCCGCTCCCGGTCCGGTAGCCCCCGCAGCGCCGGCTCGAGCGTGGCGCGCTCCACGCTGCGCTCGAACGCCTGATCCTCCGAGCCGAGCGCTTCGAGCGGGTCGAGGTCGCCTTCACTCGACGGGCTCGGTGACAGGGACATCGGGGCGTAGGCCGAGCCGGCCTCGAGCGCCTCGAGCACCTGCTCCGGCGTCGCGCCGAGCTCGCGCCCGATCTCGGCGATCGTCGGCGACCTGCCGAGGCTCGAGGTCAGGCGCTCGATCGTGGCCGACATCCGCGTGTTGAGCTCCTGGAGCCCGCGCGGGATGCGGATCGCCCAGCCGCGGTCGCGGAAGTGGCGCTTGATCTCGCCCACCACGTTCGGGGTCGCGTAGGTCGTCAGCGCGACCTCGCGGGAGAGCTCGTAGCGGTCGATCGCTTTCAGCAGGCCGATGGCGCCGACCTGCTCGATGTCCTCAAGCGGCTCGCCGCGGCCCGCGTAGCGGCGCGCGAGCGCCCGTACGAGCGGCAGGTGGCGCTGCACCAACGCCTCGCGCGCGTCGCGGTCGCCGCCCTCGTGGTAGCGGCGCAGGAGCTGCTGGTCGCTGTCGGGCGGCGTCGCCCCGCTGCCTGTCGAGCGCTCCGTCCTCACGCCGTGCGCTTGGTCGCCTTTTCGAGTCGGACGTGGACGCCGCCATCCTCGACGCGCTCAACGCCGTAGGAGTCGACCACGGTCGAGAGGATCCGCCGCAGCGTCAGCTCGCCGGGCGGCGGCTCAGGCCCTTGGAGCGCCTCGGCGAGGGTGCCCTCCGCGAGCGGCCCGATGGTCGTCCGCACGCGTCCCTCCGAGAGCTCGAAGGTGAGCTGAACCGATCGCTGGGAGCCGGCCTCCGCGAGCAGCCGCTCGACCGCGAGCTGAAGGTCGTCGAGATCGTCGAAGCCGAGGCCCAGGCGATCGCCGATCCCTCCGAGTACGAGGCGGACCACCGCCGCCCAGCCGCGCCCTACCGGCGTCTGAAGCTCGACGGTCTCAACCGGCATGCGCGGGCGCCTCCGCCGCCGCCGTGGTCGTCGCGGAGTGATCGACCGCATCGGCCTGATCGCCCGCGTCGGCTGGATCGGATCCCTGCACCACCGCGACGCCCACCACCGCGTCGCCGCGCATGAGGCAGGCCGTCTGGCCCGGGGCGGCGCCGTCGACCGGTGCCTCCAGCGCGAGCGTCAACCGGTCGTGGTCGCCCGCCGCCAGCGCTCCCTCGACCCGGCACGACACCGGCGCCGAGCGGTACCGAAGCTTGACCCGGTCCACCACGGCGGCCGGGCGGTGCAGGCGGACGGAGCTCGCGTGGACGCGCGCGGTCGAGAGCTGCCGGCGCGGGCCGACGACGATCCGGTTCGCCGCCGGCTCCTTGCCCAGGACGTAGAGCGGCTCGTCCGACGCCAACCCGAGCCCGCGCCGCTGGCCGACGGTGTAGCGCTCATGACCGCCGTGGCGTCCGAGCACCGCCCCCGATCGGTCCACGATCGCGCCCGGCCGCTCGGTCCCGACGCCGGCAGCTGCTCCTCGGCGGCCGCCATGGCGGCGGAGGAAGGCGTCGCGCGCGGTCCCGGCGAGGAAGCACAGATCCTGGCTCTCCGGCTTCTCGGCCACCGGTAGCCCGGCCGCGCGGGCGATCTCGCGGACGGCTGGCTTGGCGAGCCCCCCGAGCGGGAACCACAGCCGGGCGAGCTCCTCGGGCGTCAGGCGGGCGAGCATGTAGGCCTGGTCCTTCGCGGGGTCGGCCGCCGCCCGCAGCAGCGGGCCCGCCGCGTCAGTCGTGACGCGCGCGTAGTGGCCGGTGGCGAGCCGCGCCGCCCCGAGCGAGCGCGCTAAGCGAAGCATGGCGTCGAAGCGCACCAGGCCGTTGCAGCGGACGCACGGGTTAGGGGTGCGGCCGGCCTCGTGCTCTGAGACGAAGTCGCCGACGACATCGGCGCCGAAGTCGGCACGCAGGTCGAGCGTCAGGTGCGGGAGTCCGAGGTCGTGGGCGAGCGCGCGGGCACCTGTGACCGCTTGCGGCGAGCAGCAGCTCTTCGACCCGTCCGTGGCGGGGTCGGACCACAGCTCGAGCGTGACCGCCACGACCTCGTGCCCCGCCTCCAGCGCGAGGTGGGCCGCCACCGCGCTGTCCACGCCCCCGCTCATCGCGACGAGCGTGCGCTCGGGCGACTCCGCGAGCGCGGGCGCGCCGTCGCGAGCCGCCGCGCCGAGCGCACGATGAAGCGCATCCGCAGCCAGGTCAGCCGCGTGCCGGCGCGTCGGGGACAGCCCGCCGAGCTCGTTGGCGACCTGCTCGGCGGAGAGGCGCGCAACCTCGAGGACGGGTCGCCCGTCGACCAGCTCGACGACCGCGCTGCCCGCGGCCTGGGCGGCGGCGCAGCCGCGCGCGTCGAACCCGGCGGCGAGCACGCGCTCGCCCCCGACCCGGACGGCGATCCTGATCAGGTCGCCACACGCCGCGCCACCCGCAGCGCCCACGTGCTCGGCGTCGTCGAGCGCCCCGCGGCCACGCGGCGCCAGCAAGTGCTCCTCGAGGAGAGATCCCGGCTCGGCTCTCACGCGTCTTTTCACCCCTCGTGTGGCGACGTCCGTCGCCGTCTCGATGACGGCCCCAGCTTGCCGCTGCCGTCCGGGAGTTGAACCTGCTCTAGCAAGTTCGGGCGTCCTCCGGGACGGGCCAAGACCCGCCCCGAGCCGGACCCCCATCCCAGTCGTGTTGGCTCAACGAAAGGGACGGCTGACGTACAAGCTCGGGCCAAGCGCGAACGCTAGCACCGGGCCCTCCGTTGGGCCGCCGCTCAACGGCCGCCCTTCCGCGGCCGTGAGCTCACGCCGAGCTCTCGAAGCTGCTCGTCCCCGACCGGCGCGGGCGCGTCGGTCAGCGGGTCCCAGCCGGTCGCGGTCTTCGGGAAGGCGATCACCTCGCGGATCGAGTCGCGACCCGCGAGCAGGGCGACGATGCGATCGAGCCCAAACGCGATGCCCCCGTGCGGCGGCGCGCCATAGCGCAGCGCCTCGAGCAGAAAGCCGAACCGCTCGTCGGCTTCGTCGGCGCCGATCCCGAGCGCCTCGAACACCCGTCGCTGGACATCGATGCGGTTGATGCGGATCGACCCCCCGCCGATCTCCCAGCCGTCCATGACGACGTCGTAGCCGCGGCTGCGCCACGTCCCCGGGTCCCCGTCGAGGTCGCCGACCGGGGCGGTGAACGGGTGGTGGAGCGGATCCCAGCGGGACTCGCCCTCGCTCCATTCGAACATCGGGAAGTCGGTCACCCAGAAGACGTCGTGTTGCCCGGCCGCCGCAGGTGGCGCGACGTCCGCGCGCAGTGCCCCGAGCACGCGCGCGGCGATCTCCGCGCGGTCGGCGACGATCAGGATCGCGTCGCCGGTTCGCGCGCCCAGCGAGTCGGTCGCCCGGTCGATCTCATCGGGCGAGAGGAACTTCGCCACCGGCGAGCGCCAGCCGTCCTCCTCGACGACCGCCCACACGAGCCCCTTGGCGCCGATGCCCTGCGCGCGCTCGGTGAGGTCGTCGAAACGCCGCCGCGGGAAGTCGCCCGCGGCCTTCAGCCCTCGGACCACGCCGCCGTCCCCGAGAGCACGCGCGAAGACGTTGAACTCGGAGCCGCGGAACGCCTCGCTCAGGTCCCCGATCTCCGTGCCGCGGCGACGGTCGGGCCGGTCCGACCCGTAGCGGAGCATCACCTCGTCGTAGGTCACGCGCTCGAGCGGCGTCGACACCCCGATGCCCGCGACCGCGAGCACCGCCTCGAGCAGGCGATCGCAGGTCTCGATCACATCGTCCTCCTCCACGAAGGACATCTCGACGTCGAGCTGGGTGAACTCCGGCTGGCGCTCGGCGCGCAGGTCCTCGTCCCTAAAGCACCGGACGATCTGGAAGTACCGCTCGAGGCCGCCGACCATCAGCAACTGCTTGAAGAGCTGCGGCGACTGCGGCAGCGCGTACCACGAGCCCTGCTGGTGCCTGCTCGGCACGAGGAAGTCGCGGGCGCCCTCCGGGGTCGAGCGCGTGAGCATCGGCGTCTCGACCTCGAGGAAGCCCTCCGCGCTCAGCGCCTCGCGCATCGCGCGCGCCACGTCGTGACGGAGCGCGAGCGCCTCGGTCATCCGGCGCTTGCGGATGTCGAGGTAGCGGTAGCGCAGCCGCAGCTCCTCCCCCACCGGCTCCTCCTCGTCCACCTGGAAGGGCGGCGTGTCGGCGTCGGCGAGCACGTCCACCGCGTGCACCTCGAGCTCGACCTCGCCGGTCGGGAGCTCTGCGTTGACCGTCCCCTCCTCGCGATGGGCGAGCGCGCCGCTCGCCGAGATCACGTCCTCGGCCCGCAGGCCGTGCGCCGCAGCGTGCGCTTCGGGAGCCTCGTCCGGGCGAAACACGAGCTGCAGCAGCCCGCTGCGGTCGCGCAGGTCCACGAAGATCAGGCCGCCGTGGTCGCGGCGGCGGTGGACCCAGCCGGCCACGCGTATCTCCTCGCTCACGTCCGCGGCGCGGAAGTCGCCGGCCCAGGCGGTCCGGTAGCGGTTCGCGCGCGGCGCCTTCACGGCGCCGGACCTCCGGTCGCGCGGCTCGCCTCGGACGCGAGCCGAACCACCTCCGCGACGTCCGCCGCCGGCCGCTGCTCGCCGCTCCGCATGTCCTTGACCTCCAGCTCGTCCTCCCCCACGATCACGACCACGCACGCCCCGAGCCGATCGGCGTGCCTGAGCTGTCCCTTGACCGAGCGACCGGCCTGCTCCATCTGCGTCGCGAGGCCGGCGGCCCGCAGCTCGCGCGCCACTCCGAACGCGCGGCGCGCTCCCTCGGCCTTCGGGACGGCCACGAACGCCGCGGGCCGCCGCTCGGGCACATCCGCATCGGACGCGAGCAGGATGCGCTCCACGCCCGCCGCCCAACCGACCGCGGGCGTGGGCGGCCCGCCGAGCTGCTCGACGAGCGCGTCGTATCGGCCGCCGCCGCCGAGGCCGCTCTGGGCGCCCAGCGCGTCGCTCGTGAACTCGAACACCGTCCGCGTGTAGTAGTCGAGTCCGCGCACGAGCCCGGCGTCTAGCTCGTGCTCCTGGCCCGCGTCGTCGAGCATGTGGCGCACAGCGTCGAGGTGCTCCGCGTCCTCCGGCGCGAGGCGTTCGAGCAGTCGCGGGGCTCGTTCCATCACACGCCGCGTGCCCGGGTGATCGGAGTCGAAGGCGCGCAGCGGGTTGCGGTCGATCCGCGCTGTCACCGTCTCGGACAGCTCGCCCTCGTGATCGCGGAGGTAGGCGCCCAGCTCCTGCGAATAGTCGCGCCTGGTGGCGGCGGTGCCGAGGCTCGAGATCCGCAGGCGTACGTCGCGCGCTCCCGCGCGCTCCAAGAGCTCCGCGAGCAGCAGGATCATCTCGGCGTCGAGCGAGGGGTCGTCCGAGCCGAGCGCCTCCGCGTCGATCTGCGCGAACTGGCGAAAGCGGCCCGCCTGCGGCGCCTCGTAGCGGAAGAATGGCCCGGAGGACCAGAGCTTCACCGGTTGCGGCAGCTTGTGCATGCCGTGCTCGACGTAGGCTCGGCAGACCGCCGCGGTGGCCTCCGGGCGTAGCGTCACCGAGCGTCCGCCGAGGTCCTCGAAGGTGAACATCTCCTTCTCCACGATGTCCGTCGTCTCGCCGACGCCGCGCGCGAACAGCTCGGTGTCCTCGAAGACGGGCGTCTCGATCGGCTCGTAGCCGGCCGCGCCGAGCAGCTCGGCGCTCGTGCCCAGGAGCTCCATGCGCCGCCGGCCTTCCTCGGGGAGAACGTCGAAGGTGCCCCGCGGCGCGCGCAGCTTGTCGGCCCGGGCCACTGGGCTGCTTAAGCCGTGAGCTCGGCCAGGAACGGGTTGCTCGCGCGCTCGGCGCCGAGCGAGGTGATGCCCATATGACCCGGGTAGACCACGGTGTCCTCGGGCAGCGAGTCGACCAGCATCCGGATCGACTCGAGCAGCGTCGGCCAGTCACCGCCCGGAAGGTCGGTGCGACCGACCGATCCCTGGAACAGCACGTCCCCCGAGAAGGCGGCCCGCTCCTCCGGGATCGAGAACGTCACGTGACCGGGGCTGTGACCCGGCGTGAAGAGGACGTCGATCTCGAACCCTGCCAGCTCGAGCCTCTCCCCGCCGTGAAGCGTGTGCTCGGCGTCGTAGCTCTCGAACGGCCCGAAGCCCGGCCACGGCACGTAGCTCATGATGTCCGCCAGCACCGGCTTCTCGATCGCGGGCACCCATACCTCGGCGTTCGTTGCCTCGGCCACGGGCGCCACGGCGCCGACGTGGTCGAAGTGGGTGTGCGTCAGCAGGATCCCGGCCAGCTGCACCCCGAGCGCCTCGATCGCCGCGAGGAGCTTGGGCGCCTCCTCGCCGGGGTCCACGATCAGCGCGTCGCTGCGCTCCTCGCGGCGAAACAAAAAGCAGTTCTCCTGCACCGGCCCGACGGTGAACATGCGCACGTCCATCGTCGTGAGCCTAGATCACGGCCGGTGCGGCCGCCGCCTCGCCGATACCCGCTTTGGCCGGCTACGAGCCACCCCGACGCTCCTCCCTTCGCCCGGCCCGCTCCTCCTTCTTCTTGCGCTGCCGGCGGCGGTACATGAAGAGGTCGGTGAAGTAGCCGATCGGGATGTAGAGAAGGAACATGAACGCGCCGAACGCCAGCCCCTGGGCCGGCGACTGTCCAAGGACCAGGATCACGACTCCTAC
>Ga0136617_10004356_pt1 | contig 12672 bp, 8 predicted proteins | sample AntDrymUQ3222106_2_FD_129672 | JGI IMG/M metagenome (GOLD analysis project Ga0136617, IMG submission 129672) | Polar desert sand microbial communities from Dry Valleys, Antarctica - metaG UQ322 (21.06) | ecosystem: Environmental > Terrestrial > Soil > Desert | place: Antarctica: Dry Valley...
CGCTGACGCGGCGGCCGACCGGCTCCGCAAAGTCGCATGTCATCGCGAACTGCGCGATCTGGAGGAACTGACCGCCGCCGATGGACGAGCAGGACCGCTCCAGGATGGTCTTCAGGTCGGGGGCCGCGACATCCTCGGCGACGACCAGGAAGTCGTCGAAGGAGAGGACGTTGAGGGTGTCCAGGCGGGAGATGATGCCCGGAGCGCCGCCCTGCGGCAGCGTATTGCCGGCGTTCTGCCGGATACCGCCGCCGTTCTGGACGGCGATCACCGGAGCGCTGGACGGGTCACGGTCCGGGAGACCGGTGTTGGCAGCGTACTCGCCGTAGGCACGGACGTACGCGTCAGCGACCAGGTTGCCGCCATTGGTCTCGCCGCTGCGGACGCCCAGGCTGTAAGGACTGCCGGACCCGCGTGCGACGTTGATGAGCACCTTCGATCGCGCCACCGGAGTGGCGGCGAACTCGGCCAGGCAGTCCTGGACCGGCTCGATGACCGTCTGGATAAGCCCGGCGTCGGACTCGACCTCATCATCGATGCCGAGATCCTCGATCTGTGAGCCACTCTGCTCTGCGGGGATGACCCTCCGCGGGTAGCTGGTCTGAGCGCCGATGGCGGTGACCTCACCGGCGGCGTCGAAGGTCGCGTCGAGACGGCCCAGGTATTTGTAGTTGCCGGCGGTGGTCACGATGTAGACCGTGCGCCCGGCGGCGTCGGTCTGCTCCAGCGGGTAGGTGCCCTGGACGGCCTGCGTTTCGCCAGGGAGCAGCTCCTCGTCATCAGGGATGGCCGGGTTGGCCAGCAGCTCATCGCCGCCGCCCGCCACGGCGATGTCCACGCCCTCCAGCAGCGCCACCAGCGAACGGTCGTTGGCCACGTCCTGTAGATGACTGACCAGGATGATGCGCTCGATGCCGCGGCTCTCCAGCCGATCGATCTCGGTCTGTATGACAGCAGCGGTGCTGGCCAGGTCCGTTGTCACGGTGACATCTCGCGGCGTGGATATGGTGGGCAAGGTGGGCGTGGTGGCACCTACCACTCCGAAACGCTGCGCCGTCGTCGGATCGTTGAGGATGGCCGAGCGTGCCACCACACGACCGTCCGTGGGCTCGCCCTCGAGGAGCCCATCGGAGTCGATGAGGTCGGCGAAGCCCGGCTCGGCAGAGAAGTCGAGATTTGCGCTCAGGAAGGGCTGGTCGAGCACGCCCCCCACCTCGGAGGCACGGATGAAGCGCTCCAGGAAGTCAGGGCTGTAGTCGAACTCGTGATTCCCGAAGACGTGCGCATCGTAGGCGATCCGGCGTTGCGCCACGGCGTCGTAGATGGGCGTCGACTCGGGCTGCGGCGGCAGGCTGCAGGCGAGCGTGGCGCTGGCCAGGAAGGAGTCGCCGGCGTAAACGTTCAGGACCGCGTTGCCTCGACCGCGCGCATCACGGATCTCCCGGTCGGTGACCGTCTTGAAGGCGGCCACGCCGCCGACCGCCAGGTCGACGTCTTCCGTGTCGGGGTAGCCGGTGCCGGGCGGAACGGTGTAGCTGAGCGGCAGGAGAGAGGACTCGCCGTCGTTGTTGTGCAGCAGGCTGAGCGTCGTCGCCGACGAGCCCCCAGCCTCCCAGATCGTCACGGTGCCGGTCACCTCGTGGGCCGCCAGCAGCAGCGGGTTCCCGGTCGGACTCGTACCGGCAGGGACGAACTCGAGGCCTTCCGGACCGCTGTCCGGACCGACGGACTCGGCCGTGAAGTCGCGCGTGCTGAGGTACTGAACGAAGTAGGGGCTGCTGGGCGCGCTGACGTCGTAGGCGACGACGCCGCCGATACGCTCCAGGCCCACGAAGGCGTAGCGCCGACCGTCGATCTTGCCGGTCGCGGCAGCTTCCGGCTCGGGACCCTTATTGTCACTGCGGCCATCGAAGTCGTTCTCTTCGTTGTCGCTGTTGAAGTTGCCGGGCTGAGCATCGGCGGTGATGCGCTCCAGCTCATCGCCGCTATCCCAGACCAGACGCCCGCTGGCCTTGCGGATAGATAGCGACCGCGCACCGTAGGCATGGATCCGTTCGAACTCGCCGTCGCCGTCCGTGTCACCCGTGGCCGTGGTGACCTTGAGCCGCCCCAGCGCAGCATCCTCCTTGAGAGCGGCCGGGTTCGGGAAGACGTCGGGTGCCAGGACATAGTCCGCGTCACCCACCTCGGCTTCTTCGTCGAAGCCTTCATAGGAACGCGCGTCGCCCTCGTTGGCCGTGACCAGGTACGTCTGGCCGGCCACCCGGAAGCTGGCGATACCGTCCGGCTGGTACATCCCATGGACCGGCCACTGGGCGATTTCGATGCCCGCGTCGCGGTCGCTGGGATCGAGGCCCTGCCCGGGTCGATCATGCTTCTTGAAGCCTAGAGGCTTGATCCGGACCACGCGGCCTGTCTCGATATCGATCGTGGCGATGGCGTTGTTCTCCTGGAGCGTGATGTACGCATAGCGGGAATCACGAGAGAAGGCTATGCCCTCGGGTTCCAGATCCTGGGCGACACTGGCACCCGGCCCGAAGATGCGCACCTTTGGGCTGAGCTCGTCGTGGCGTCCGCGTCCCTCGTTGAATGCTCGGAACCCCACCGTCCGGACCGGGCGGGGCGGAAGCCTTCGAACGGTAGGCGTGAAGCGCCCGTTGCCTGCGAAGTTGAGCAGAGAAACGCTTCCTTCGGGGTCGATGGAGCCGGGGCCGTAGCCATCGGGCTCGCCTTCGTTGGCCACCACCAGCGTTCGACCGTCGGGTGTGAAGGCCACCGAGTCGGGCAGGGCGCCGACCTGGACGGGGTCCCGCAAGTTCCCGTCGAGGTCCATGACCACCACCGTTCCGGGATCGGTCTTGGGCTCCGCCACGACCGCGGCGGCCAGCCGCCGGCCTCGCGCGTCGACGCTCGTGACGGAGGCGCCATAGGCTGATAGATCGACGCGCCTCAAGAGCACGGGCGTGGACGGGTCGCTCAGGTCGACGATGTCGATCGAGGCGTCCGACGAATTCGTGACATACATCCGCTCCGAGGCATAGGCGACGATCTCCGCCGACTCTGCACCGAGTCCGGTGTCGTAGCGACCCACCAACTCGAACGAGGGGCTGGGCGGCTTTGCCGCGCGGACATCGGCGGCCGACGCCGGGGAAGGCACGGCCAGTTGGCCCGCCGGTATCGCGACGACGATAAAGAGCAGCATCGCGGAGTGCATGTTCACGACTCTCCCACGCCTGGCACGGTTGCATGGACCGCGCCTCTTCCAAGGTAGATGCGCGCTGCGAGCCGCTCATCAACGCGGAGTCAACGTGCCGTTGATGGTTGGGGCCACCATCAGGTGCCCGGATGCCCGAGCTTGATAAGGCGCCGATAGGCCATCCTTCCTATCGTCGAGCCTGATGGCTGTCACACATCTTTCCGTCCAGAAGCGGCTGGCTGATCTCAGCCCGGATCAGCGCGCCGCCGCGACCGCTCCCCGCGGGCCGACGTTGTGTGTCGCCCCGGCCGGCAGCGGCAAGACCACCACGTTGGTGGCGCGCGTCGCGTGGTTGGTCGATGGCGGCCTCGCGCCGGAGCGGATCTGCGCGGTGACTTTCAACCGCCGCGCGGCCGAGGAGCTCAAGGAGCGGGTCGATGCAGCCCTGCAGCCACTCGGCCTGGCACCCGGCGCGGTGCGCATCCGGACGTTCCACGCGCTGGGTCGGGAGATCCTGCGTGGCGCGGGCATGGATGTCACGCACCTGGTGGACCGAGCCTCGGTCCTGACCGAGCTGCTGGGTCCAGGCGCGCCGCCCAGCGTGCTGCGCGCTGCTGACGACACCTTCTCCCGGCTCAAGCTGGATCCCGATGGAGCCGCGGCGCCGCCCGCGTTGTTGGCACTCTTCCAGCGGTATCAGGCTCACCTGCGGGCTGCGGGCGGGCTGGACTTCGACGACTTCGTGTGCCTCGCCCTTGGCAGGCTCCGCGAGGACACTGCGCTTCTGGAGCACTGGCGATCCGCCTGCGAGTCGCTGCTCGTCGACGAGGTCCAGGACCTCGATCGCAGCCAACTGGAGATGGCACTCCTGCTGGCTGGTCCCGCAGCTGACCTCTTCCTGGTGGGCGACGATGACCAGACCATCTACGCCTGGCGCCTGGCCGACGTCCGACGCGTGCTGGGACTGGCGGCCCGCCTGCCTGGGCTCCGACGTCATGACCTCATCACCAACCGCCGCTGCCCGCCGGAAGTCGTGCGCCGTGCGTCACGGTTGGTCGCCTGCAATCGCGAGCGGTTCGTGAAGCGCATCGAGCCGGCACCTAACGCCATGGGCAGCCTGCGACTGGCTCCCGACCCGGGCGATCCCCTGGCACGGGCGCGTCTACTGCTGGGCGCCTGGGCCGACCCTCGCGAGGGCACGCACGCGATCCTGGCTCGCACCAACGCGGAGCTGGCGCCGTTCGCCGCCGTGGCCATCGAACGTGGCCTCCCCTACCGTGCGGCCGAGGATGGCCTCGTCCTGGACGACACGCGGATCGACGCGATCCTGGACCGGATCGATGCCATCCAAGTCGAGCATCCCGGCTTCCCGTTCCTGCCCCTCCTGGGCAGGCTGATCGCGAGCATGCCTACGGAAACGAGCGCCGTGTCGGAAGCGCTCCTGGCCTGGGCGGCTCCGTATGCAAGCGCGAAGAAGCTGCGGGCGGCCATCGCCGCCGCCCGTGAAGCACGAAGGACGCTTCGTCGAGACGACGCATCGCTCGTGCTGGCCACGGCTCACGGCACCAAAGGGCTGGAGTTCGACCACGTAGCGTGCATCGGGCTGGACGAGGGGACCTTCCCCAGCGCGCGGACCCTGGCCGAGGCAGCTGATCCCGTCCGCGTGCTGGAGGAAGAGCGGCGCCTGGCGTACGTCGCCTGGACTCGAGCACGCCGCTCTCTCACCTTGGTCTACGACCCCGCGGCGCCCTCCCCTTTCCTGCGGGAGGCCTTCGACGCGGATGAGCTGGCCGCGTGACCCAGCGGCACGTATTCAGACGCGCCGGCGAAGATCGACCGAGAAGTCCAGCTGCGCCCGCAGGTTGGCCAGCGCTACCGCCCAGCCCTCGATGGCTTCCGCCCAGGCGTCAAGACCCTCCGGGCGGTCGATCTGGAACGGCCCGTCGTGGAGCGTGACTCGGGTGCCGTAGCCATATGGGGCCACGTCGACGATCACGTCCGTGGCCATCGCGTCGTCCGGCCGCCAAGCCCACCGAAAGCGGACTCGCCGCTCAGGTTCTGCCTCCAGCATGTCCAGCCAGACGCGTCGGTCGGACCAGATGAGCACGGAACGCGTGCCCACGGCCAACGAGCCTTCGACGTGCGGCGCGAACCAGGCGGTCATGGCCTCGGGATCCGACCAAGCCCGATAGACACGCTCCGGCGAAGCTTCCAGGATCCGCTCCATGGTGACCGCGCGCTCGCTCACAAGCCCAGTTCGTGACGGACCGTCTTGAGACCTTCGATCACGTTGGCGACGTGCTCATCGAACGGGACCTCGATCTCCTCGGCACCCTTCACCAACTGGTCTCGCGGGACCTGCCGGGCGAAGCCCTTGTCCTTCATCTTCTTGGTCACCGCCCGGGCGTTCACCTCGTCCAGGCTGCGGTTCGGCCGAACATACGCCACAGCGATGACGAAGCCGCTCATCTCGTCACAGGCGTAGACCGTCCGAGCAAGGAGAGTGGTCCGGGGCACGCCGGTATGGTCTCCGTGCCCCAGCACCGCTTCGACGACGGGCTCGGGATAGCCCAGCCGCCGCAGCTCTTCCGCGCCGCGCACCGGGTGCGTCTCCGGAAAGCGCTCGTAGTCGAAGTCGTGAAGGAGGCCCGCCATCCGCCAAAGGTCGAGCTCCGGTTCCTCGATGCCGAACCGCTCGCGACCGTACAGGGACACGGCCGCCTCCACCGCCAAGCCATGTCTGCGCAGCGCGTCGCCGGGGGTCCACTCGCAGAGCAGTGCCCAAGCATCCTCACGTCGAGGCGATCGACTGGAGTCGGCCATCGTCACCCGCCTTCGTCAGGACTCGAGCGGCTCGTCGGACAACGGTTCCCTCACTGCGCCCGAACGCCCGCGCGACCGCACTCGCGCCGTGATCTCCTCGCGGTTGTGGCGCAGCAGATGGATGGCCGTGGGCAGCACCGAGAGGATGACCACGGCCGCCAGGACGAGCAGCAGGTACTTGTCAAGCTCCTCCCCCAGCGCCTCGCCGAGGGCATAGCCGGCGACGGGCAGCCCGATGGCCCAGAGCACGGCACCGGTGAAGTTGTACAGCGCGAAGCGCGTGTAGCGCATGTTGGCGGCGCCGGCCACGATCGGCGCGAAGGTGCGCACGAACGGCATGAAGCGCGCGATGACGATGGTCTTGCCACCGTGCTTCGCGTAGAAAGCCTCGGCGGCTGCCAGATGGGCTTTCTTGAAGAAGCGCGAATCAGGCCGGGCATAGAGCCGCCGTCCGACCCGAGCCCCGAATGTGTAGCCCACCGCGTCTCCCGTCACAGCGGCGATGAAGCAGACGGCCACCAGCAAGGGCAGTGAGAAGAGATCGGGTCTTGCCGAGGCAAGCACTCCGGCCGAGATGAGCAGGCTGTCACCGGGCAGGAAGAAGCCGAAGAAGAGCCCCGACTCGGCGAAGATGATGGCGAACAGCCCGATGTAGCCGACCGTGATGATGAGCTGCTCCAGGTCGACGCCCGGCAGCACCTCAGGCCTGTCCCGTGGTCGGCGGGAACGGCGGCGTGACGGGCCTGGAACGAGCACGTCCACCGCGTCGCGGCGGCGTCTGACGCTGCTCCACCACCAGTGCTAGTCGCTTCCGTTCCTCACCGTCGACCACGATCCGGATGACGTAGTCACCCGGCTCAGGGAAGGACAGATTCCACAGGTCGAGCGCGAAGGTCAGCACCGACTCGCGGTCGCCATCGCGACCGCCCGCCACGATCGTCGCCTGGGCGTTGGCCATGTCCTCGCCCGACGGCGTGAGCACCGTGAACCGCAGCTCCATCTCTGAGCCGACCTCCTCCGGTGGGACGGCCAGTCCGACGACCAGTGCCAGATGCGGATGACGGAGCGGGAAGGTGGCGCCGCCCAGACGGGATACGCCGCCGCCCAGCACGGAGAACTTCTGACCGGGACGGGCATCGGCGGCATCGGCCAGGAAGGCATACTCGATCAGGGGCATGGCGGAAGTCTAGGCCCGCAGCGGTCCCCTGTCGCGGTCGCCGGCTGGCGGCCGTGGGGCCATGCGGCGTCGTGCGCGTGATCGGTGTCATCCGGGCCGGCATTCCCACCGCTCATCACCCGGCGTGATGATAAGTGACATTCGAGCCGGCTTTCGTCGTCGCCGCGATGCCCATCGCGGGCCACCGACTCGGTCGCTGTGTCACCAGCTCTCACCCGGAGCCGGTCAGCCTGCGTCTTTGCGGCTAGCCGCCCATCCGGACGCGGTCTGAACCGGTGAAGAGCTACTTACCATCACGGGGAGTGATGGGTGGCAGGAACACAAGTCGAGGCTGCGTAGGCGGCACGAATCGCAGGTAGATGCTGCGGAAGCGTCACGATCCGGCGCCGGGCCAGCGCCACCCGCCGGCGCGCCCCACCGCGCACTTCGCGGCGCGACTTCATCCTCGTCGCGCCGCGCTCAGCTAAGTACCCGCGCCCACCGGCTGCGCGATCTTTCGACGCGCGCCGCGTCCCGCCGCCTCGGCGAAGGAGAAAGTGGTGAGCGGCACCAACGGCTCGCCGCGCAGCACCCGAGCCAGGTACTCACCGGTGGCCGAGTCGGGCGCCGCCGCGACCGTCTCCGGCGTCCCAGCAGCGACCACCCGGCCGCCCCGTGCGCCACCCTCCGGCCCCAGGTCGATGAGCCAGTCGGCGGTCTTGATGACATCCAGGTTGTGCTCGATGACGATCACCGTGTTGCCCGTCTCCACCAGCCGGTGCAGCACCTGGAGGAGCTTCTCCACATCGGCGAAGTGCAGACCGGTGGTGGGCTCGTCGAGCAGGTAGACGGTCCGCCCTGTCGCCCGCCGGGACAGCTCTGTGGCCAGCTTCACCCGCTGTGCCTCACCGCCCGACAAGGTCGTTGCCGGCTGCCCCATGCGCACGTAACCGAGCCCGACGTCGACCAACGTCTGGAGCTTGGTGCGGACCGACGGCACGGGCTGGAACACCTCCAGCGCCTCTTCCACGGTCATCTCCAGCACGTCCGCGATGGAGTGGCCGCGGTAGTGGATCTCCAGCGCCTCTCGGTTGTAGCGCTTGCCGCCGCACACCTCGCAGGGCACGTAGACATCGGGCAGGAACTGCATCTCGATCTTCAGGATCCCATCGCCGCGGCAGTTCTCGCAGCGGCCGCCTTTCACGTTGAAGCTGAAGCGGCCCGGCTTGTAGCCCCGCAGCCGGGCTTCGGGCACACCAGCGAAGAGCTCCCGGATGGGGCCGAAGAGGCCCGTGTAGGTGGCCGGGTTGGAGCGAGGCGTGCGGCCGATAGGGCTCTGGTCGATCTCGATGACCTTGTCGATGGCCTCCATGCCTTCCACCCGGTCGTGGTCTGCGGGCTGCTCGCGGGCGCCATTGAGCTGGCGCGCAAGCGCCCGGTAGAGGACCTCCGTGACCAGCGTGCTCTTGCCCGAACCGGAGACGCCCGTAACGGCGGTGAAGGTGCCCAGCGGGAAGCGCACGTCCAGATGCTTGAGGTTGTGGGCCCGCGCTCCGCGGACGGTGAGCGCCTTGCCGCTGCCCTTGCGTCGCGTGGCGGGAACGGGCACCGCCCGTTCGCCGCGCAGATAGGCACCGGTGATGGACCGCGGCTCGGCCAGGATGTCCTCCAGCGTCCCGCTGGCGATGATCTCCCCGCCGTGCTCGCCGGCACCCGGGCCGATGTCGACCACCCAGTCGGCCGTCCGGATGGTCTCCTCGTCGTGCTCGACCACGATGAGCGTGTTGCCCAGGTCGCGCAGGCGGATCAACGTGGCGATGAGCTTGGCGTTGTCCTTCTGGTGCAGCCCGATGGTCGGCTCATCCAGGATGTAGAGGACCCCGACCAGGCTCGATCCGATCTGTGTGGCCAGCCTGATCCGCTGCGCCTCCCCGCCCGAGAGCGTGGAGCTGGTGCGGTCCACCGTGAGGTAGTCGAGACCCACATCGACCAGGAAGCCGAGGCGCGCGGTGATCTCCTTGAGGACCTGGTGGGCGATGGTCCGCTCACGATCGGTGAGCCGTTCGGGAAGGCGCGCAGCCCAGCTCAGCGCATCGGTCACCGAGAGTGCCGCGACGTGGGCGATGTTGCGGCCCTCGATGGTGACGGCCAGCACCTCGGGTTTCAGCTTCTGCCCTCCGCAGGTCTGGCAGGGCCGCTCGACCATGAACTTCTCCAGCTCGCTCCTCACCCAGTCCGACTCGGTCTCGCGGTGACGTCGCTGGAGGTTGGGCAGCAGTCCCTCGAAGGTCGCGTCGTACGAACGGCTCCGCCCGTTGTGGCGGTAGCGGATGGTGACCTTCTCCGCCTTGGGCGCCCTGAGCAGGTACTCGAGGTGCTCGTCCGGCAGGTCGCGCACCGGCACGTCCGTGCGGAAGCCGCGCGCCTTGGCGATGCCCTCGACCACCTTGCCGTACCAGGAGTCGGCGATGGGCATGCGCGACCAGGGCACCAGCGCGCCCTCGGACAGGGATAGCCCGCGGTTCGGGATCAGCCGGTCCACGTCGAACTCCAGACGCACGCCCAGCCCGGTGCAGGTGGGGCATGCGCCGTGGGGCGAGTTGAAGCTGAACGAGCGCGGCTCCAGCTCATCGATGGTCGAGCCGTCGAAGGGACAGGTGTAGCGCTCGGAGTAGCGCTGCTCCTCGAAGGCGCCCGGATCGGCCGGCGCCACGACGACCAGCCCCTCTCCCAGCCGCAGTGCCGTCTCCACGGAGTCCGCCAGGCGAGCAGCGTCCGGGTTCGGACGAGCCCGGTCGTAGGGCACGCCCTCATCGTCGGCGTGGCGGATGACGAGCCGGTCGACGACCACCTCGATGGTGTGTCGCTTGTACTTGTCCAGGCTGATGACCTCGTCCAGGTCCATCAGCTCCCCGTCGACGCGGACTCGCACGAAGCCCTGCCGGCGCGCTGCCTCGAAGACCCGGTCACCCTCCGTCTTGCGGTCCTTGATGAGGGGTCCCAGCACCAGCGACCGGGCGCCATCTGGCAGGGCCAGGATGCGGTCGACGATCTGCTGCACGGTCTGGCGCTCGATCTCGTGGCCGAAGGGACAGTGGGGGTGGCCGATGCGGGCGAAGAGCAGCCGCAGGTGGTCGTACACCTCCGTGACCGTGCCCACGGTCGAGCGGGGATTGCGGCTGGTGCCCTTCTGGTCGATGGAGATGGCTGGCGACAGCCCATCGATCTGATCGACGTCGGGCTTCTCCATCTGGCCCAGGAACTGGCGCGCGTAGGCCGACAGGCTCTCGACGTAGCGACGCTGGCCCTCCGCGTAGATGGTGTCGAAGGCCAGGCTGGACTTGCCGCTGCCGGAGAGCCCGGTGACCACCACCAGGCGGTCGCGCGGCAGCTCCACGGTGACATCCTTGAGGTTGTGTTCGCGCGCGCCGCGGACGATGAGCTTGTCGGTCATGGCGGATGAGGGCACTCTTGCAGCATAGAACGTCCGTGCGGTTTGGCGGGTCGCGCAAGCAGTCCAGCGTGCCGCCCACCGCTTGTCAAGCCTAGCGGACAAGGGTCGCACAGCGGCGTCGAGCACTCTGCTGTCGTGGCCCTCTAGCGCTTGAAGCCGGGGTCCGTCTGCTAGCATCCCGGGCAACCATGACCCAAGATGCTGGTATCGCCGTCGCCTCTACGACGGCGCCGCGGCCCGGCGCGGAACGTGGTCCGATGATCTCGGCCCGCGATGTCCGCAAGCGTTTCGGTGCCTTCGAGGCCCTGAAGGGTGTCAGCCTGGAGATCGAGCGCGGCGAGGTCGTGGTCGTGATCGGGCCGTCGGGATCGGGCAAGAGCACGTTGCTGCGCTGCGTCAACCGGCTGGAGACCGCCGACGGCGGCGAGATCGTCGTCGACGGCCGCTCGCTCAGCGACCCGAAGCTGGACGTCAACGTGCTGCGTCGGGAGATCGGCGTGGTCTTCCAGTCCTTCAACCTGTTCCCGCACATGACGGTGCTTCAGAACCTGATGCTCGCACCGCGTCTGGTCCGGCGGTTGGATCGCCAAGCGGCAGAGCGCCGCGCGCGGGCGCTGCTCGACAAGGTGGGCATCCCGGAGAAGGCCGATGCGCGACCCACGCAGCTCTCCGGCGGGCAGCAGCAGCGCGTGGCCATCGCTCGGGCGCTCTGCATGGAGCCCAAGATCATGCTCTTCGACGAGCCGACCTCAGCTCTGGACCCGGAGATGATCAAGGAGGTCCTGGACGTCATGAAGGCGCTGGCCCTGGACGGCATGACCATGATGGTCGTGAGCCACGAGATGGGGTTCGCGCGGGAGGTCGCGGATCGAGTCGTCTTCATGGACCAGGGAGAGATCGTGGAGATCGGTCCACCGCAGCGGTTCTTCCATGAACCGGAGCAGGAGCGCACGAAGCGCTTCCTGAACACGATCCTGCGCCATTGAAGGCGCTGGCATCCGATAGGAGGAGATAGCGTGTACAAGAGAGTCGCGATCCTGACGGCGCTCGTCATGACGGTCGCCGCCTGTAGCCCGGGACCCGGCGCGGGTGGCACCTCGGGCACCGGCAGCTCGCCTGGGACATCGCCTGGCACCGACGGCTCACCGGCGACTTCGCCGGGAGGCGACGCATCGCCGGGCGCCACCCCCACCATGGTCGTCGTGGAGGGCGTCTCGACGCCAGAGTCGATCCAGGAGGAGGGCACCTTGACCTGCGGCGTCAAGTTCGACGTCGTCGGCTTCGGCTTCCGCAATCCCACCAACAGCGAGATCGAAGGATTCGACGCGGATATCTGCCGCGAGATCGCCGAGGAGCTGGATGTGGAGGCGGAGCTCATCGAAGCTGTCAGCGCCAACCGCATCCCGTTCCTCAACGAGCGGCGTGTCGACCTGGTGATCAGCACGTTCACCATCAACGATGAGCGCAGGACGCAGATCGATTTCAGCCGGCCCTACTACATCGCCGGACAATCGATCCTGGCCAAGATCGACAACACGGAGATCAACGGCGTCGAGGATCTCGACGGGAAGGACGTCTGTTCCGCCACCGGCTCGACCTCCGAGACGAACGTGCGCGAGCAGGCACCCGAGGCCAACCTGGTCCTCTTCGCGACGTACACCGAGGCCGGCCAGGCGCTGGACGACGGCCGGTGCGATGCCGTGTCCACGGATGACGTGATCCTGTTCGGACTCATCGATGCTTATCCCGACACGGAGCTCAAGGGCGAGCCCTTCACGACCGAGGAGTACGGCATCGGTATGAAGAAGGACAGCGCGGAGCTGAAGACCTTCGTGGACGACCTGCTGGCCGAGATGGAGGCTGACGGCCGGTTCGCGGAGTTGTGGAACGAGAACATCGGCGACTACACCGACAAGGAACCGGTACTCCCTCCGGAGTCCTGACGGTAAGCAGCGTCCTCGTCGTGACGCCTCGATGCAGGTGCCGGAGCCGCGGTCCCCGTGACCGCGGCTCCGTCGCATCCGCCTCTCTGAAGCTGGCCCG
>Ga0136617_10004357_pt1 | contig 12670 bp, 15 predicted proteins | sample AntDrymUQ3222106_2_FD_129672 | JGI IMG/M metagenome (GOLD analysis project Ga0136617, IMG submission 129672) | Polar desert sand microbial communities from Dry Valleys, Antarctica - metaG UQ322 (21.06) | ecosystem: Environmental > Terrestrial > Soil > Desert | place: Antarctica: Dry Valley...
AGGAAAGCGGTCGAGGCGGGATTTGATGTGCTGGTGACGATGGACGGGAACATGGTCCAGCAGCAAAATCTCGCGCGGCATGCCATCGCAATCATTGCGTACGGGCGAAGTCCAACCGGTTGGAGGATACCCGCCCGCTAATGAACGAATTGCTCGGAATCCTCCCGGCAGCGAAACTCCATACATTGGTTTTCGTTCCCGTGTCCTGAATCGCCAAGCGCTCGTGACATCAATCCGCCGCCTGACAGGAGATGCTCAACTGCATCACGATCTAAGGTCTGGTCCCTCGAGAAACTACTGGAGCTTCGCTAAACTCGACGGCTTAAAGCCGTCAACTTAAACTCCCGGAAACACACCCGCTCCACAGTCCCTCCTGATCAGATCGTCTGCATCGTAACCGGCTTACGATAAAGTGACACGGCTGTGACTGCCGAAGGAACGGAGCTCGTCGGAAACGGCTTGAAACTCGCTCGTTGCCCGCACTCACTCACTGCTTCCCTCGCAGCTGTACCTTGATCACTCGCACTGCCCAGTGCTTGCGCCAGCTGCCTTAGCTGCGTTGCCGTCTACCCGCGCGGTGCCCGGCCCCGACGTGTTCTATGTCATTCATCCCTTTCATTCCATTGATTCGCTCGTTCCCACGAGACTCATCTGTTACCCTCACAGACTGACCGTCCATCTCGCTCGTCCCCACGGCTCGATTCGCCAAGCCCGAGTGGGTTTGCTATTTTAGCCGAGTGGATCTTTCGACCCTCGCGAACGTCGCGACTGCTTTGACCGTGCTGACCGGGGTCGCCTTTGGATTGATCGAAATGCGTCGGGCCCGGCGCGATCGCGAGGAACGGGCCGCTTTCGCGGCGGTGCAGGCGCTCATGACGCCGGAGTGGATGAGCTCGTCGATGCTGGTAGCCTCGATCCCGGAAGGCACCTCGGCGGCTCAGATCGAGGGCGATCCGCGGCTCCTGGAAGCGGCTTTGAAAATTGCCACCATCATGGAGGGGATCGGCTACTCGGTTTTCGCGCGCATCGTCCCGCTTTCGGTCGCGGATGATCTGATCGGGGGGATGGCGCGGATCTCCTGGCAAAGGTTCAAGCCGTTCGTGGAAGTGGAGCGCGCCCGCACCGGCACGCAGAAAAGCTGGGAATGGTTCCAATGGCTCGCCGAACAACTCGACCGCCATGGCCGGAGCAAGACCAGTCTGAAGGTCGGCGCGCCAGTGGCGTATCGCGACTGGAAGCCATAGGGCGTCAGCCGACGCGCGCGGACTTGGTCGATTCCGCAGGAAAGCCCCCCGTGCAATTGAACTTGCTGTGTGACGGGCGCGGAGAGAGGAATGTTGGCAAACTTAACGATCGAGGAATCATCCAATCATGAGTTCAGAAATCTCGGGTTCAGTCGGGCGATGGGAAAAAGGCGCGCGTAATCTTCCGGTGGATGTGAAGACGGCACAGCGCCTCTTGAAAGCGGCGGCAGAAACTTTGCGGGCTCCCGAGATCAGCCCCGGCACGGTGGATGGAAAAATCGCACGACCTCCCGCGAAATCGGCGACCGTGAAAGCGATCGAAGCCTTTCAAAGCCGTTTTACCAGCGCCGTGGACGGAGTCATTGCGCCAGGTAGCGGCACCTGGGGTGCACTGCTGGAAGCCGCGGCGAAACTGCCGAATAATCAGGAAGGTGTTCCGAGCGGTTCTCGGGAGTACTTTCCTTTCGCGACAGTTCCAAGGCGGAGCTGGGAAAAAGCACCTCTCGCTTTTGCTTCCCGACGGGCCGGCGGTGCCCGCTTGCACGCGGGCTGTGATCTCTATTTTCCGCAGGGCACTTCCATCCATGCCATCGCCGACGGTGTGGTCACGCGTGGACCTTATGCGTTTTATTGCGAAACCTTCGCCTTGGAGATTGATCACGGATCTTTTCTGGCTCGTTACGGAGAGATCCAAAGTAAGACAGCGGTCAAAGCTGGAGCTGTCGTCCGGGCCGGGCAGAAAATCGCCAGGGTCGGTCACTTGATCGGCATCAAGGTGCCGAGCGACATGCTGCACCTGGAACTCTATGACAAGAGCCGCTCGGGCCCTCTTACGATAGGCAGTGGTTCTGGCTCAGCAATAAAGAACGGTGTGCCGTTCATGCGACGAAAGGACCTGATTGATCCGACGCTGAAGTTGAATCAGTGGCGAGAGAACCTACCACCGTCTGACGCTTGATGAGTTCCCGAAGTTCGACGCGGTCTCGCTACCGCGGATAGGACAGGGTCGGCGCCAGGATTGTCACCATTGTCGCCACGTCGCTCTGTCGACGCGATTCCCTGACGCCTCGACGGAATTTTACAGACCCCGACCCTTATTCCAAAATCCCTGTCCTCCGAGGCTGCTACCGGACAGAAACGAAAAAGCCGCCGAGGCACATGGCCCCGGCGGCTTCCGAAGAATTGAACTACCTTAGCCCATCCCGAGGGAATCGAGCGTCGGCTGGTCCATCACTGCCGTCGCGGTCAGCCCTTGGTCGTTCTGGTAGCCGATAAGCGCCTCGCGCGTCAAAGGCCCGAGCAACCCATCCACTTCGCCCTTGTAGTAGCCCATCTGCTGGAGCGTGGCCTGCACCTCCGAGATGATGCGATCCGGCGGCTCAGCGCGTTTGCCGACATAGATGGGAGCATCGTAGGCGTAATACTCCTCCCGCGGGCTGTAGCCCCATGCCGGATACCAGTAGTTGTTGTTATAGTAATAGTAACCGCCCCCGATCAACTCCACGCGCTGGTACCGGGATTGATACCAGTTACGATCACGCCGTTCCGGACGGTACGAGCGATAGACCTCGTATTGCGGGCCCTGCCAGCGATCGCTGTTCTGGATGCGGTAATTCTGTTGAAAGGTAACGGTGGGCACCTGCTGCGGCCGCGGTTGCGCGCGGAAGTTTGCCTGGCGCTCCTTGATCTCCTCGATCTGTTGCGGTTCCGGCTTCTTCGCCGCGTTCGGCTTAGGCTGGCCCGTCGGCGCCACAAAAGGAGCGGCCGTTGCTGTTGCGGCACCGGTTGGAGCCGCCGTCGCGGAAGCCGCTGTCACCGGAGTCGCGGTCGCGGCCACGGATGGCGCTGTGCTGGCCGACGCTGTCGCGGCGGGGGTCGCAGTCGCAGATGCTGCGGCTGCCGGAGTCGCCTTCGCTGTTGCCGCAGCTGTTGGGGTGGCGCTCGGCGCTGCCTTAGCATTCTCTTTCCTGTCTTTGCCGCGCTGCTGCGCCGGACCTTTCGCAGGAGCTGAGGCACTCGCAGACGCCGCTGGTGTCTCGGCCGTGTTCGCGCCTGTGGCTGCGGGTCCCGCGGCGTTAGGCGTCTCTGCCGACTTCGGCGCACTTGTCTCAGACGTCGCCGCGTTCGCCGCTGCATCCTGCTTCGCCGCTTTTCCACGGGGTTTCGCCTCCGCTCCTTGCGGCTTCATGGCTGGTGCGTCCTGCTTCATTGCAGGTACTTCGGACTTCACCGCCGGTGCGTCCTGCTTCGCTGCCGGTGCCTGCGGACTCACGGCATTCCTTTGCGGCTTGGCTTCGCCGGCTGGTCGGCCCGCCTTTTTTCCGGGAGCCTGCTTGTCCGCGGGTGCGGGTGACGCTTCGGCGTCCGGCTGTTGCGCCATCGCGGCTCCCGCCAGCGCCAGCGTGCAGCTTATGAGTAATGTCGTGAATTTGATCATATCAATGTGTTTAGTCGTTGAATCTCGGTGCTGTATTCAACCGGCCGAGCCGGTCTTCCCTCGATCCGCACTTCGATCGCCTAACGAAACAATCGTGTACCCCTGTCCATTCGGTTCCCCTGGCGGGCAAGATACCCCCGCACTCGCCACGGAGTTTCGCACTTTGGCAATTACCGAGTAATCGAGAGATCACGAGTCGGCGACGCACTCCACGTCACTAGAAGCGGAGTCAAGCGAGCGTTCTAGGACCGTCGTTACAGCGGATAAGCGAGCGTCGCGCCGAGGATCGTCACGAGCAGCAGGACCACGGGGACGAGCACGAGAAAGACAACGAAGGTGTAGCCCATGACGTCCCGCGCTCGGAGCTGGAACAATCCCAGGATCGGCAGCATCCAGAAGGGCTGCACTAGATTCGCGAGGGCTTCGCCCAGATCGTAGGACGCCACGACCCAGCCCAGGTGAACTTTGAGTTCGTGCGCGGCGGCCATGACGTAAGGTGCTTCGACGACCCATTTCGATCCGCCTGACGGAACGAACACGCCGAGCACCGCGGAGTAGATTGCAACGATGGCGGGAAAGGTTTTTGCATTGGAGATGCCGACGAAGGCGTGCGCGATCTGTTGACTCAGAGCGGTGGAAGTAATGATGCCCGCGATGCCCGCATAAAACGGGAACTGGAGGATAACGCCCCAGACGGCGGGCGTCGCGCTCTGCACGGCGTGCATGAGGCGGGCCGGAGTCTTGTGCAGGAGGAAACCGAGCAGCAGGAAAGTAAGGTTGACGATGTTGAGATTGATCGCGTTCAGCGGCTCGCCGGCCTGCATGAAGTAGCGCACCAGATACGTGCCGCCGATGAGGACGATGAGCCAGTTGAGGATCGGGGAATGTTCGAGCCACTGGCCGGGAGTCGGTTTCGCGACCGCGACCGGCGGTTCGATCTCCGATTCGCCTAACGCAATACCGAGATCGCGCGCTGTCTTCCCGCGACCGGCCGGCGGCGTGACCAGCCACATCACTGTAGTCACCACGGCGATCTCGACGATGACGGAGACAAAGCTTTGCCAGAGAAAAATGGTGTGGCTGAACGGGATCATGCCGCCCGCGACCATGCCGTTGTTAGCGACGATTTCCCGAATCTGCGGCTGCAGTGCTCCAGGCGTGGCCATTTGCAGCGCAGCCGATCCACTCAAGCCCTGCGCCCAGACGCTGCCGAGGCCGAGGAAGCTGGCGGCAGCGAGCGCGCGATAGTCCACGCCCTCGACGCGGCGCGCGACTTCTTTCGCGAGGACGGCGCTGAAAACGAGGCTGAATCCCCAGTTGAACCAGGAACTCGTCATGGCGAAGAACGCCACGAGCGCGACGGCGTTGCGCGGAGTCGTCGGCCACGCGGCCACCCGCCGAATGACCCGGCCCACCGGCCGCGAGGTCGCGAGCACATGCCCGGTGATGATAATGAGTGCCATCTGCAGCGTGAACGGGATCAATTCCCAGAAGCCTTTTCCCCAAGCATCGATCACCTGCGGCAGACTCGATGGCGTGAACGCGACACCCGCTACAACCACGATCAGCGTTGCGACGAGCGCGAAGACGAAGGCATCGGGTACCCAGCGCTCGGTCCAGTCCGTCAACGCGAGGGCTAATCGCGCGAGGACACCCGGCTGCTCAGGCGTGTTCTCGTTTTGTGCGGAACGCGTGTCAGGGCGCGTCATATTCGTCATTGGCTGCGGTCCGATCGCTGTAGTTCCCGCACCAGAAAGCGAAGGCGGTCGTACTGATCCTCGTGGTTCTCACCGCCGGTTTCGATGATGGCGAAATTTTGGAGCGCCGCGGTAGAGGACAAAGGTTCATCGGCCTTTGGAAAACATGCTGTGGCAGTGCGCCGGACCCAGACCTCATCGATGCGCAGAAGCTGGTCGGGAGTGGTGGGCGGAATGCCGAATCGCGTCGCGGCCGCGGCACTCCCAGCCGGACGCACAACGCAGACGGGGAGCGTGCCTTTGAAAGCGTTGACGACGAAAGTGCTCAGGAGTTCGGAGCCGATGCTTTCCGTGACGACGAGCAGCGCTTCGCCGGCCCCGGCGACACTTTCCATGAGTGGCAGCCAGGCGGCGAGCGGTTCGTGCGCGGCTTTGTCGCAGACCACGACACGACAGTGCCGGAGCCGCACGGCCCACGGGATGTCCCACGACGTCGCGGTCGAGTCGCGCAGGAAATGCGGCGAAAGGGCACCGCCGAGTAGGACGCCCCTCCGCTGCACGAGCCGGGAGTCGAATGTCTCTGATGCGGAGCACCAGATATGACGATCATCGGCTACCAGCCGGCGTCCCTCGGAGACGAGTGCCAGAAGATCAGGATGGCTGCCGTTCATCGTCACGCCAAGCGTGAGCGGGAACCAGCATCGGTGGAAGCGGATTTTTCCATTACCGAACCCGACCGAAATCGCCTCGACTGGACCGTGTCACCCAATCAAATTCAAAACATGAGCGAGGCGCGCTGATCCCACTCCGATTCTCCAAACCGCCGTTCGGCTTCTGAAACTCGAAAGTCTTGCTGAGCGCCCGCCGGGGCGCTGGCATGCCTCGTTTGGCTGATCGTTCTCCTCGTGCACCGTGCAAGATGGAGACGGCAGCGACAGGCCAGGGCAGATCTCAGCGTTTGAGCGCCTGGCGCAGCTGCTGGAAGTCGATCGGTTTGGTCAGATAATAATCAAAACCCGCCAGCAGGCCCGCGTCGCGCTCCTCGGGCGTTGCTCGACCCGTCACTGCGATCGCTTTCAAGGTTTGCTTCTGTTTCGCTTCGCGCACGAGATCGATCCCATCCCCGTCGGGCAGGGTGAGGTCGCTGATCAGGACATCGAATTGCATTTCGGCGAGGCGCGCGCGCGCTTCGAGAGCGTTCTTAGCCGCGACGGTGCGGCAACCGCAGCGGTTCAACAGAAGCCCAAGAACCCCGCGGGTGTCGGTGTGATCTTCGACTATAAGGACGAGCATAGAGCGTTAGCGGGGGATCGCAGCAGAAAGGGCCGACGGTCGTTTCGACACACTGAGCGTTGCCTGGGAGCACGTCGAGCCGTCTCTTGCCGCGAGCGCGCAGCGCTGCAAGAAGCGGAGGCGCCGGACCCATCAAAGCGCGCTGCGCAGCTAACGACGTGAGGCTGGTCTACGGGAATCTGAGCCCCCGTTAGGCGTGAACGGATTTGCAGCCCTGCGGCTAGCTGGGCGACGGCACTGTGGGCGGCTCGCTTGTCGATGTCCCAGTTTCGTCCGCTTCGGGCGAAGAAGCGTTCTCGAGTTTTCGCCGCTTCTTCTCTTCTTTTTTCTTTTGCTTCTCGAGTTCTTTGCGGCGCTTCTCGCCTGAATAGTTTGGTTTGGCCATAAGGTTGGGACTGAGGGTAGCACAATGATGCGTCTCCGTAGCCATCCAGTGCGAAGCACCAGGCGAGCTGCCGGCCGTGAAACAGCTTGGAACCGGCCGAGGAAGGAGCAGTGTGAAGGCATTATGGGAAACAGCCAAGGCAGAGACAACGTCAAGAAACGCGCAGCCCGCCGCAAAAAAGCAGAGCGTCTAGCACTCGCAGCGACAACGAAGGGCAAGAAGAAGGCGACAAAATAGCGCCTCCTCGATTCGACCATTTGCGAAGTCGATATGGACCGCGCGAGAAATGAAGCATGAGACTTCAGTTAGGTAAGGCCTGTTTCTTATTCGCAGTCGCCTTCAGCCCCCTTAAGGCGGAAGGGACGCGCGCGGCTGACCTGCCATTAAGGCGCGCATTTCTTTTTAGAGACGTTGATTATTTCCACCGCTGGTCGAAGGACGATCAGCACGAGTTTACGCCCGAGAAGCAGGAAGACCTCACGAAATGGTCTGACATGATAACCGTCAATGGGTATCCCGACGTCCATGATGGCGAAGCTTTGGCGGCAAAGGCCAACGCCGTGTTGGAAAACTACAAAGGTCACCAGGCGATGGTACTCAAGACCAGCTCCGTTCCGCGGACAGGAGATCGGCCCGCCGAGCATCTCATCGCGGTGGTGTTCGCCAGGCCAACGTTTATCGAGGTCGCTTTCGCCCGGTTCAAGCTCGGGGATGGTGCGGGAAGCTCGTTCGTGTATTCCCACCGGATCTACGGCGAGAAGATTGGGAACGAGATGAGCGCCTGGCTAAGCACGAATGGTGCGGGGATTGAAAAAGCGCTAATGGAATGGAGCACTCTGCCGTCTCCAGCTTCGCTCCGTCAAGAATTGCCCCGGACGCGGACCTAGAGAACGCCTCGGCCGCGATTCAGGTGGAGGCGAGGGCCGCGTCCACGTGGGGGAACAAGTGGAAGTACTGATCGAGTCGCGCGCTTTCCAGAATTGTCTGAACCGCCTCCTGCGCCCCCGCGAGCATGAAGACGCCGCCGTCGTGCTCGAGGCTTTGCATCGCTCCGATCAGGACGGCCAGGCCGGAACTATCCACGTAGGGAACGCGGGAAAGATCGACCACCAGACGCTTCGGCTTCCGATCGATCATCTCGCGCAGGGAGACACGGATTTCAGGTGAAACGTGAAGATCGATGGCGCCTTCAGGCGAGAAGACGTTCGGCGGTTCAGGTAATGGCATCTTATCTTTCAAGCGCCAGAAACATGACACGCGCGCGGCGACGGTCAATCCGTCGCGCGGGCAAACCTAGCGGAGCCCACCAGTGCGGCGCAGGTTTCCTTAACCTTCTTGGCATATGGCTGTCTCGACAGCGGACGTGAATATTTCACCCACCTCGCCTGTCAGTCACAACGTGACATACCGTTCAGAGTCGTGGTCGGTCGTCCCGCGATTGACGATGATGTAGGGCGCGCCTCGTCGCGCAGCCAGAAGTGGAAATGACGCGGCTGGTTGCACCGATAAAGTAGACCCGAGAGCCACCACGAGGTCGGCCGCCATTGCGGCCTGGCTCGCGCGTTCGAGCTCTCTCAGTTCAAGATTCTGCCCGAAGCTGATCGTGGCTGGTTTCAAAAATCCCCCACATTCACAAAGCGGCGGTTGGCGGAACCGCCGAAAGAATTCGAAGTGAGGTTCGGGATCTCCGCGCCGGTGACAGCTTTGACATTCGACGAGCGCGTTTGTGCCGTGCAGTTCTATCAGATGTTCGGGGCTGGTCCCCGCTAGACTGTGGAGGCCGTCAATGTTCTGAGTCACAACGGCGCTCAGCTTCCCGGCTCGTTCCAAAGCGACGATAGCGTAATGAACGGAGTTCGGCCGCGCGTCGCGAAAGGCATCTCGACCTTCGAGTTTGTAGTCCCAGTGTTCGACGCGCGCCGCCTCCGAGGTCATGAAATCCTGGAGATAAACGGGTTGACGTCGCGTCCAAACGCCCTGGGGTCCACGAAAATCCGGGATGCCGCTGCCCGTCGAGATGCCGGCGCCAGTGAAAATCAGCGCTTTCTTAGATGCGCGGAGATAATCAGCGAGCGTCATGCAGAGCACGACTATGCGTCATGAAGCCGCACGATCACGGCCAATATTTGCGCACGGCGTCAAAGCGAATTTTGGGCCTTCGCGTTGTAGCTGCCATCCTCGGCGGCAGAAAGGCGCGACACCGAACAACGGTCCAACGCATTGATGCCGGGCAGGGTCAGATCTGACACAGACATCGACGCGCGTCCCTGCGACCGTGGACGGACGGCGACTACGATGGACTGACGATGCTACGCGGCCGGCTTCAAGCTCTGAACGATCTTGCCGACTTCTACTTGATGCTTCTTCTCGTCCTTCGTGGAGACCCAGTAAGTGAGCACGATCACTTTGTCCTTCATCGGCACGAAGGTGATGCTGATCGCCGCGGGGCCATCCTCGTCTTCCCCTTGATAGAGCAGTTCTTCGGCATCGAGACCGTTGATTTTGAATTTGTTTTCCTTCTTGGAGGATTCGTCGAGCGTAACGTTGCGCTCCTTGAGCATGGCGAAGGTGTCCTCGATCTCCGCATCCATGCCTTTCTTGCTCCCGACCGCAACCACGGCGAGATAGACTGCTCCGTCAGCGCTTGTTCCGGCCACGCCATTTGTGATTTCGCCCGGCTCCCAGCTGTCTGGAATATCAATCGAAGCAATGGAAAACTCATCGCTGGGCACGTTCAGAGACTCCGCGTTCACGAAGGTAGTTCCCACACAGGCAGCGACGAAAAGGGTGAGGAGAGACTTGATCATGGTTCGCTCATTGAGCGATTCTCATGCCTTGAGAAGTGCAAGTCACTCGCATCCAAATGGAGGCGCTGCACCGCGCGAGCGATGTGAACCCTCGATGACGCAGGAGCTTAGCGGCCGCTAGTCATTTTCGCGGCTGTAGTCTTCGTCCCGGTCGATTCGGCGAGTGGGTTAATGCCATCCCAGCAGCAATGTCAGCTTGCGCAGGCCCCAAAGGAGCCCGCAGTTGCCGGCGAAGAAGCAGGCCCAGAAATGCTTCGGGGGCTCTTGCGCGAGGAGAACATTAAAGGCGATTGTGAGCGGGATCATGGCACGCGCCGCGCCGATGTTTCCGGCCCAAACGGTATGCCCTAGCACGAGGAGCAACGCCGTGAATCCGAGCCCGCAGCGCCAGTGCGGAGATGCTGGCCGCCGCCGGACCCACAAAAACGCAGCCTGGAAAAAAAGGCAGAAGGGAGTCAAAAGCAGGAAGAGCCGGCGGTCGTTAGGCCTTTCGAAGAAATCGATAAATCCCTGGCCGATGCGTGGGAACACTCGTTGCATTGGCCAGGCGAGGTTTTCCACGCCTGAGAAACGGGGGTTGGGGAAATTCATGCCGTAAACCCACCAAACTATCGCGGGCGCAAGCGGCAGCCCGATGCCCCAAAGCCATCGGCGCCACCCAGCTGCGGCAGGATCTATGCGGCTTCCCAGGCCGAGGATGGAAGTCTCACGCGTGAGCAGCGCCGCGGCGAGGCAGAAACCGCCGCCGACTACGAGTGACCACTCTGCCGCGAAGAAAAGAAGGGTGGCCGCCGGCAGATCGACCAGCGACCGGCGGAACGAGTCCATCACGCCGGTGGTAAGCAAGGCGGCCGCAATGCACGCCCACGTCCTTGTGTCGGCGGGTTTCAGACATCGCACCAGGCCGCCGAACAATGCTAACCAAAAAAGCATGTTGAGACACGCGAACGCGGTGATCGTGGGGAGAGTAGACCCACCGCCTGCCACCCAGGCGATGACCGAGAGCAGGATTCGCCGCGAGCGGTAACGGAGTGAATCGACAGCTGCAGGTAAATCCGACCGCCGCAAGGTGGGATCCAGTGCCATCTGGGCATAGAACTGCGCGTCGTATCCGCTAAACACAACCCGCGGCGGCGCGAGCGCGCGCACCTCCGGCAGGCTCTTAACCTCATTGGCTTCACCAAACTCGATCAGATTCAGCAATTTTCCCGGGCGCCAGAACTGCGCGCCAAAGAACAAAACGGGGACGAACGCGATCGCCACACACCAAGCCAGTGTGCGCAGACGATGGAGTCTTTTCGCCCGCCCCTCTGAGCGATTTCCTTCCGGCAGACGTGACGGGAGATTCACAAAATGCGATGCGCCTGCGGCATCTTGCCGCCTTGTTTTAGTCTTGGTGGATCTACCCTGATGCCTTCCCGCATCGGAGCTGCCGGCCCATCGTTTACTTTGTAGCGATCGACAGCAAGCGTTTGCTTCGGGCGGCGTAATCCTCTTAACCTGGAATCCGCATCCGCCATGGAATTCATCTTGCTAGAACTCCTCTTGCTCAGCCCCCTCTTCGTGCTCGGGTTTTGCGCCGTGACCGCATCTGTCTCGCCTGCCGCGTTCCTACTCCTCGCGCCGAAAGATTAACGCTGGAAGACAATCATCTCCGCACATGCCACCGAAATCGTCGTCAGGAAGAAAAACGCGCAAAGCCGTGCCTAGCCGAATAAAAGTCCGCGCCTCAGGTGTGCATGGCCGCGGCGTTTACGCGGCTGCTCCTATCAGGAAAGGATCACGCATCATCGAGTACACGGGGAGGCGTCTGCCGTGGAAGGAAGCAATGGATCTTCCCCCCCGTCATCCGAGCGATCCCTTCCATACCTTCTTCTTCTCGCTCGATAATGAAGACGTGATCGACGCCGGGAAGGGCGGGAACGCCGCACGGTGGATCAATCACTCCTGCGATCCGAACTGCGCCACCGAAGAAGAGGACGACCGCATCTTCGTCTATGCATTACGGACGTTGCGTCCGGGCGAAGAACTTTTTTATGACTACAAAATCGTTCCGGCCGAGCGCCGAACAAAGAAGATCGAGAAACAATTCGCCTGTCACTGCGGGAGCGCGAAGTGCCGCGGCACGATGCTGAACCCAAAGGGAGCGTAACCTCCAGCGGCACTACCCGCCCGACCCGACTAACTCAAGCTTTGCCCTGCACGTAAGCGAGGATTTTCTCCTCTTTGCCCTTCGCCGCCCAGACGTAACGCAGAAAATCCGCCGGATGAATATCGTGCGTTCGGAAAAATCGCCGATCTCCGCCGCAACAATACATCAGCTCGTTTGGAAGCTCCCCGCGCAATCGGCCTTTGGCTTTCTCGATAATTCGAGGCAACCAGGAGATCCCGCCGAGCGCCGCATCTTTCGCCGGGAGCTCGTCCAATATGATCGTTTTCTCCGACCACTTTCCTCCCTGCTCAACGAGAAAATAATCCCTCCGCACGGCCGTTATAAGGAGGGCTGTTTCCGGGTCGAGATCCGAGGAATCTTCCGCGTAATCGAAAAGCTCCATCGGTTTGGCGCCGAACGACTTTAGAACGCCAACCTCCCGCGGGGTAAAGAAACTCTCCAATTGCCGGTGTTCGTTGCGATACTTGACCAGGGCCTTGTCGTAAAGTTCACGAAAGCGCTGGTGCCAGCCGTAGTTAATGCTCTTCATGGTCTAAAGCTCAGAAGCTTCTTCGGACCTTACAGGAAGCTTGCGCTTATGCTAGCGGTGGCGAAAGCTCAACGCGGCGATGCGCTCATAGCTCAGCCGGATAGA
>Ga0136617_10004358_pt1 | contig 12667 bp, 11 predicted proteins | sample AntDrymUQ3222106_2_FD_129672 | JGI IMG/M metagenome (GOLD analysis project Ga0136617, IMG submission 129672) | Polar desert sand microbial communities from Dry Valleys, Antarctica - metaG UQ322 (21.06) | ecosystem: Environmental > Terrestrial > Soil > Desert | place: Antarctica: Dry Valley...
ATCATCAAGGAAACCGGTGCCAAAATCGATTAGCGAAGTTGCTATCCCGACGTGACAACGATACCCCTACAGATCCCCGATGGCGCGCCCGTAACCGGTGTCGAGCACTGGACGACAAAAGGTGAGGTTCGCCTTTTTCTATGGGAGAAATTCAGCGAGCGGCCGGACAACAAGCCGGCTGTGCTCTTCGTCCACGGGTCGTCGATGGCGTCGCAGCCTACATTCGACTTGAAGGTCGAAGGACGCGTCGATTCGTCGGTTATGGACTGGTTCGCCCGGCGCGGATTCGTGTGCTGGAGCGTCGATATGGAAGGCTACGGGCGGTCCGGTAAAAATCGCGACATCACGTGTGATATCGCCAATGGTGCCGACGATCTTGCCGCCGCCACCGACTACATCGGCAGCACGCGCGGCGTACCGAGCTTCTTGGTGTACGGCATCTCTTCGGGCGCGTTGCGCGCGGCGCTTTTCGCGCAACGGCATCCGGACAGAGTCGCGCGCCTCGCGCTCGACGCATTCGTGTGGACCGGCGAGGGAAGTCCCACGCTCGAGCAGCGGCGGAAGAAGCTTCCTGAATTTCTGAAGGCCAAGCGCCGCCCGATCGATCGGGCATTCGTCTATTCCATTTTCGAGCGCGATCATCCCGAGTGCGCCGAGAAGCGCGTTGTCGATGCCTTCGCAGACGCGATTCTTGCACTCGATTCGTCGATGCCCAATGGCACGTACATCGACATGTGCTCGAAGTTGCCCATCGTCGATCCCGCAGCGATCGCGGCACCGACGCTCATCATGCGCGGAGAGTTCGACGGCATCGCCGGGATCGACGACCTCATGAACTTCTTTGTGCGGTTACCCAACCCCGACAAGCAGTTCACCGTCATGCCCGGAATTTCGCACGCCAGCTTCCAACAGAAGAACTATCTGACTGTCTATCACATCCTGCATGCGTTTTTCTCGCGGCCGGCTCCTAGCTACAAGCCTGCGGTGATTCATCGCGCGACTTAAGTGACCCATCGTCTGCTGGCCGACCTGCTGGTCGCGCTGCACCTCATCTTCATCGTATTCGTGTTGTTCGGTGGGCTGCTCGCGCTCTGGCGGCGTGAATGGACACTCGTGCATGTGCCCGCGGCGCTTTGGGGCGCCTACACCGAGTTCACGAGCACCGTCTGTCCGCTGACCCCGTGGGAAAACGTCCTGCGTCAACGCGCAGGCGAGGGTGGCTACAGCAGCGGATTCATCGAGCACTACCTGCTACCGTTGATCTATCCGGTAGGCTTGACGCCACAGGTGCAATACTGGCTTGGCGCCATCGTTGTCATGCTCAACGTCGTCGTTTACGCAGCGGTCTGGCGGCGTTGGCGTGCGCTCAACTCTTCACCAGCGTCCGATGCGCCTGGACGCTCATCAGCACGCCCAACCCGATGAAGATCGAGACCAGCGCCGTGCCACCGTACGACATCAACGGCAACGGAACCCCGACGACGGGCAGCAAGCCGCTGACCATCCCCATGTTCACGAACGCGTAGGTGAAGAACATGAGCGTTACGGCGCCGGCCAGAAGCCGCGCGAACAGCGTCGACGCGTTGGCGGTGATGACCAGCGCGCGTCCAATCAGCAGCATGTAAAGCACGAGCAGCAGTGCGGCGCCGAGAAGCCCGAATTCCTCGCCGAATACGGCGAAAACAAAATCGGTGTGGCGTTCGGGCAGAAAATCCAAATGCGTTTGCGTCCCATTGAGCCAGCCTTTGCCGATAATGCCACCCGAGCCGATGGCAATCGATGCCTGCGTCGAGTGGTAGCCGGCGCCCAGCGGATCGCGCGAAGGATCGAGGAAGGTGAGAATGCGGTCGCGTTGATAGTCGTGAAGTTGGCTCCAGAAGAACGGCCCCGCGGCGCCCCCCGCCACCGCGAGTCCCCCGATAATCTTCCACGACAATCCCGCGAGGAACAAGACGTAAAAGCCCGAGGCGCCGATGAGCAGCGCGGTTCCCAAGTCGGGCTGGCGCTTGATCAAGTACACCGGTACGGCAATCAGCACGGCAGCAACGGCGAAATCTTTCCAGTTGATGCGCCCCTCGAACTTTTGGAAGTACCACGCGAGCATCAGCGGCAACGCGATCTTCATGAGCTCGGACGGCTGAATCCGCGCGACTCCGACATTCAGCCAGCGCCGCGAACCGTTGACGACGACGCCGAACAACGCCACGCCGACGAGCAACAACACCCCGACCACGTACAGCGGCACCGCCGCGCGTGCGAGGGTCGGCGGGGGAATGTTGGCCAGCACCCACATCAACACGAGGGCGAGGGCGAACGACATCAACTGGCTCGACATGCGCGCAACGCTTTGGTCCGCAGCGGAAAAAAGCGTCGCGAGCCCGACGCCAAACAACGCGAGCGCGGACCCGAATAGGAAGCTGTCGATACGGCGCGTCAGCACCTCCCAGACGCGTCCGACCACCTCAGTGAAACCCATGTCCGCCCTGTCCTCGAGTCGCCGTGCTCACAACGCCGGTAGCGCATCGGCACGTCGCGCGCGAAGCGTTGCTGCAAACACGCATTCAGTCGCTCGTATCGTCGACATCGCGCGGTGAGGAAATTGGCGCCGCGGCACCCGGCTCCGCGCGACCCAGTACATGAAAATCCAGCACCTTGCGGGCAATCGGCGCAGCCGCTTGCGCACCGAACCCACCGTTCTCCACCAGCACGGCGAGCGCGATACGCGGCTTGTCCGCCGGCGCATACGCGATAAACCAAGCGTGATCGCGCAAACGCTCGTCGATCTTGGCCGCGTTATATTTCTCGCCTTTGAGCGAATAGACCTGCGCCGTCCCCGTCTTGCCGGCCGCGACGTATTTCGTGCCGGCGAACGCGCGTGCGCCGGTGCCTTCGCGATTCACCCCGACCAGCGCATTCTTCACAAACGCAATGTGCTCCGGCTTCGCGGCGATCGTGTGCGTTGGTTGGGGTGCTACCGCGCGTTGTTCACCGGACTTTGTGTTGACGATACTCTTCGCAATGTGCGGGCGAAACGCGACGCCGTCGTTGGCAATCGTCGCAGTCGCGAGCGCCAACTGCATTGGTGTGAACGCGTTGTAGCCTTGGCCGATCCCGGCCGAAATCGAGTCGCCGAGATACCACTTGCGGTCGTCCACACGATTGCCGGCGCGACGGCGCTTCCATTCGCGAGAGGGAAGAGTGCCCGTTAATTCGCCTTCGATGTCGACATCGTTCTTGCGTCCGAAGCCCAACTGCGATAAGAAGCGGTGCGTGTCGTCGATATCGGTTTCGCTCGCCAGGACGTAGTAATACGTGTCGCAGGACACGACGATCGACTTGTACATGTCGACCAGGCCGTGCCCGCCCACTTTGTCATCGCGCCAGCGATGGCCGCCGCCACCGAGCTGAAAGTATCCTGGGTCGCTGATGGTTTGGTGCTGCGTGCGCTTGCCCGACGTCAACGCGGCAAGCGCCAAAAACGGCTTGATGGTCGAGCCCGGCGGATAAGCTCCGCGTAATGGTCGATTGAGGAGCGGCTTGTCAGGCGATTCGTTATACAACTGCCAGTTTGTGGGATCGATGCCATCGACGAAAAGGTTTGGATCGAAGCCTGGCTTCGAGACGAACGCCAGGATGTCGCCGGTCTTCGGATCGATCGCGACCAGCGCGCCTCGCCGATCGCCGAAGGCCGCTTCCGCGACTTCTTGCAGCTTGATGTCGAGCGATAAGCGCAAGTCGTTACCCGAGGAGGGCGCCACGCGTGACAACGTGCGCACGGCGCGACCGCCGGAGTCGACCTCCACCTCCTCCACACCGGTCGTGCCGTGCAGCTCTCGTTCATAGGAGAGCTCGACGCCGACTTTGCCGATGTAGTCAGAACCCTTGTAGTTGGCGCTCTCCTCCCATTCCGCGATGCGTTCCAGATCGCGATCGTTGATGCGGCCGATATACCCGACCGCATGCGATGCCACTTCGCCGAAGGGATAGTGGCGAAAGAGACGCGCCTTGATCTCGACACCCGGAAAGCGGAAGCGGTTCACCGCCAGTCGCGCGACCTCTTCGTCGGTCAGCTTGGTTCGCAATGGCAGACTTTCGAAGTTCTTGGATTCCTCGAGCACCTTCTTGAACCGCTTGCGGTCGCGCTGCTGAATGTCGACGAGCTCCGCGAGTTGATCGATTGTTTGGTCGAGGTTCGCGATACGCGCTGGAGTGAGCTCGAGGGTATAAGCAGAGAAGCTCTGCGCAAGCACGACGCCATTGCGGTCGGTGATGACGCCACGGTTCGGCACGATGGGCACGACTGCGATTCGATTGGAATCGGCGAGCGTACGGTAGTGCCCATGTTGCACGACCTGCAAATGCACGAAGCGCGCAAACAAACCTCCGAATCCCAGCAGCACGAATAGGAACGCGTACAAAAGCCTGCGGCGGAACAAGAACAGCTCGCGCTGCGGATCGCGCAGCTCCAACGCCCCGAACCGGCGGCGGCCGCGATAGCCACCTGAATCAAAGAGTGTGGGGCGTGCCATGGTCTATGCGTTCCGACAAAAGTGAAACCCTACTTTTGTCGGGTTGGCTACCCACGAATCGCTGGCAAAGCCAGACGATTCACGGCGGAAAAGGCTACGAAGGATCGCCGGGCGCTCCATGACTCGCGTCGCTTCCTCTAGAGCTCTGCGGGCGGGCGCTGCGGCCATTGCAGCAGCGCGGACGTCAGCGGCCATAATAGCGCTCCGACGAGTGGCGGCACAGCATAGGTCCAAGACGGCAGAGGAGCCCCGCCGACGAAACGTATCAGCAGCACCATGACCGTGCAGATGAAGAGCAGCAGCGCGATCTGCGGCGCCTGCTGCCACCGGCGGAAGCGCAAGACCCGCCGGCGAAAGTATTCGGCGGCGTAGGCGAGGACTGCATAAGCAAGCGCGTGCTCGCCGAAGACTGTTGCGTCGGCAACGTCCATGACGAGGCCCAGCGCCCAGGCAATTCCCACGCCGACATAGCGCGGCTCATGGATGCACCAGTACAGGATGACCAGCGCCAGAAAGTCCGGCCGCGCCATCGCTGCCGTGCCAGTCAACGGAAGCAGATTGCCGAGCAGCGCGATGACAAAGGTCAGCGGGATGAACCACGGGTTGATCGGCCGCAGAATCTCCTCGGGTCGCGTCGGTGCCAGAGGTGACGCTTTGCGCGGCACGGCGACCGTCATCCGCTGCGCCGGCCCTTGGCGCGTGTGCCCTTCCTGGGCAAATCCGCTTCCACCGGCTCCTCGGGTCGCGGCAATTGCGCTTCACCTTGCCTTAACACCAGCACGTAGCCGGTGCGATCGACGCCGGCCGTCGGCGTACAGAGAATCCGCGAGAACATCTGACCGGTTTCCCGCTCGACGCTCAGCACTTGCGCGACCGCTAGGTCGGCGGGATAGATGCCATCGAGCCCCGATGTGTAGAGCTTGTCGCCCGGTCGCACATCGGAGGATGATGCCATGAAGCGCAGTTCCGGCATACGACCCGCGCCAGCGCCGAAGAAGACGCCGCGAACGCCGCTGCGCTCGACCTTGACCGGCACCGCGTGGTCTTTGTCGGTGATGAGCGTCACCTCGGCCATCTGCGGAAAAGCGCGCGTCACTTGCCCAATGACGCCGAACTGATCGATTACCGCTTCACCGGCTTTGATGCCGGCGTCGGTGCCGCGATTCAGAAAGATTTTCTTTGAGAACGGGTCGCGGCCGGTGTACAAGACCTCGGCAGCGGTCGCCGCGTTGGCGAAGCGCGCATGAATGGCAAGCAATGCCCTTAGCGCAGCGTTCTCGTCGCGTAGCAACCCATAGCCCTGTGTGGCTGGACCTTGAGCCAGAACCTGCTGCTTGAGCGCTGCGACTTCTTCGGAAAGCTCGCGCTGCGACGTGAAGTACATGGCGACCCAGGCTAGCGTCTCACCGGGAATCTGGACCATTCGTTGCAGCGGATGCAACGCGATGGCTACTATGCTCCGTATCCCTTCCAGATAGCCGTAACGCGAGTCGGTGAACAAAAGTGCGAGCGAAAGAAGGCCGAATAAAGCGAGCCGCGCAAAGGGTGAGGGGCCGCGGTGAAAGAACGGAGGCGGAGCATCGGAGAAATGTTGCATGGGCGGTTAAGCGTCATGCAAAAATCAGTCCGACGTAAAAATCGTCGACAGCTTTTCCATGTTTTCGAGCGCGCGCCCGCAGCCGCGCACGACGCAAGTCAGCGGATCGTCGGCGACGATGACCGGGAGGCCGGTCTCTTCCATGAGCAGGCGATCGACGTCGCGCAGCAATGCGCCACCACCGGTTAGCACCATTCCGCGCTCCGCGATGTCGGCACCCAGCTCCGGCGGCGTGCGTTCAAGCGCGCTCTTGACCGCCGACACGATGCTGTTGAGCGGATCGGTCAGGGCTTCCAAGATCTCGTTGGAAGAGACGGTGAAGCTACGCGGAATCCCTTCGGCGAGGTTGCGCCCTTTCACTTCCATTTCCTTGACTTCGGAGCCTGGGAAAGCCGAGCCGATGGTCTTCTTGATGAGCTCGGCCGTCGTTTCGCCGATCAACATCCCATAGTTGCGCCGGATGTAATTGACGATCGCCTCGTCGAACTTGTCTCCCCCGACGCGCACCGAGCCTGCGTACACGATGCCCCCGAGCGAGATCACGCCGACCTCCGTCGTGCCGCCGCCGATGTCCACGACCATGGACCCGGTCGCCTCCGAGACGGGAAGATCGGCACCGATCGCAGCCGCCATCGGTTCCTCGATAAGATAAACCTTGGAGGCTCCGGCGCCGAGCGCCGATTCACGAATCGCTCGTCGCTCGACCTGCGTTGACCCGCATGGCACGCAAATGATGATGCGCGGGCTGGGAGAGAAGAGGCGTGACTCCAGAACCTTCTTGATGAACTGCTTCAACATCTGCTCGGTCACCGTGAAGTCGGCGATGACGCCGTCCTTCATGGGACGGATGGCGGTGATGTTGCCCGGGGTGCGGCCGAGCATCTGCTTGGCTGCGAGGCCGACCTCTTGAATGACTTTTTTGCCGTTCGGACCGCCCTCTTGGCGAATGGCGACAACCGAAGGTTCATTTAAAACGATGCCTTTGCCACGCACGTAGATCAATGTGTTGGCAGTGCCTAAATCGATTGCTAAGTCGCTGGAGAAATAACCTTTGAAGGATTCGAACATTGAAGGATCGGGCCTTACGCGCGGACGCACGCATTTTCTCTCCGCCAATCGGAGAGAGTGACGAGCCGTCTTGCGAGAACGGTTTAACCCTTATGATAACCTATCGTGCTTCGCTTTCGCATTGCTTTCGTACTGATTTCACGCAGTTTTTTGCCTTCGGCCGGCGGTTCAAGCAGCTCCCGAGTCCGGCTCCTAAAAGCGACTGCCCCCGGGATTGCGTCCGACTTTTTCATCCACGTTTCGCCCCGGCTTAGACGATGGCACTCACGCTCGACGACGTTCATAGGATTGCGCATCTCGCGCGCATCGACATCGATGCGAGTGCGGCGGAGCAAGTTCGCCTGAAACTCGCCGCGATTTTTGCGCTGATCGATCAACTCAATGGCGTCGACACGGAAGGCATTCTGCCCATGGCACATGCGCAAGACGTCATGCTGCCGATGCGCGACGATGTGGTGACGGCAAGCGACGAGCGCGCGCTCTATCAAAGCGTTGCGCCCGCCATCGACGAGGGGCTCTATCTGGTACCGAGGGTCATCGAGTGATCACCGGGACAATTGCTGAGCTCTCGCAAGCGCTACGCGCGAAGCAGTTTTCGAGCGTTGAGTTGACAGCCGACGTGCTGCAGCGGATCGAGCGCGCCCAGCCGGTGTTGAATGCATTCATTACGACAGACGCGGAGGGAGCGATCGCGCAGGCACGCACTGCCGATAGTACGTTGCGCGGCGGCGACGCTCCGCCTCTGACCGGGATACCGATCGCGCATAAGGACATCCTGATGACCGCGGGGTTGAAGACGACCTGCGGTTCGCGCATGCTCGCGCAGTTCGTTGCGCCCTACGATGCGTTCGTCGTCGCTGGCTTGAAAGCGGCCGGTACGGTGTTGATCGGCAAGACCAACATGGACGAGTTCGCCATGGGCTCGTCCAATGAGACATCGTGGTTCGGGCCGGTGCGCAATCCCTGGAATACCGATTACGTTCCCGGCGGAAGCTCGGGCGGCTCTGCTGCTGCTGTCGCGGCGCGCCTCCTGCCGGCGACGACTGGTACCGACACTGGCGGCTCGATTAGGCAGCCTGCGGCGTTGACCGGCGTGTGCGGCCTCAAGCCGACTTACGGCAGTTGCTCCCGCTACGGTCTCGTTGCCTTTGCGTCGAGCCTCGACCAAGCGGGACCCTTCGCGCGTACCGCTCTTGACTGTGGCTTGATGTTGAACGCGATGAGCGGCCACGATGCGCGCGACTCGACGTCGCTCGCAAGACCGCGCGAAGACTACACGCGCCTATTGCGCGAAGGCGCAAGGGGGAAACCGCTCTCGGGTTTGCGGATTGGCTTGCCCAAAGAATATTTTAGCGAGGGCATCGATTCCGACGTGGCATCCGCGATGCAGGCAATGCTCGCGCAGTTCACCGAGCTCGGCGCAACCATGATCGATCTCACGTTACCTCATGCCAATCTGTCGGTCCCCGTCTATTACGTGATCGCGCCCGCCGAGGCATCGTCGAACCTGTCGCGATTCGACGGCGTGCGTTACGGCCATCGTGCGGAGCACTACGATGGCTTGACCGACATGTACAAAAAAACCCGCGCGGAAGGCTTTGGCGACGAAGTCAAACGGCGCATTTTGGTGGGTACCTACGTGCTCTCGCACGGATACTACGATGCGTACTACTTAAAAGCGCAGCAGGTGCGCCGCTTGATCGCCGACGACTTCACACGTGCTTACGAGCAATGCGATGTCATCATGGGCCCGACGGCGCCGACTCCCGCGTTCAAGCTGGGAGACAAATTCGACAACCCGGTGCAGATGTATTTGAACGACATGTTCACGGTCGCGGCGAACTTAACCGGCGCGCCAGCGATTTCCATTCCGTGCGGATTCGATAACACCGGAGTGCCGATCGGATTGCAGATTCAGGGCAACTATTTCAGCGAAGCGAACCTCTTGCGCGTTGCGCATCACTTTCAGCAAGCGACCGATTGGCACGCGCGCACCCCGCCCCATTTCACGCCGGACGGTCCAACCGAAACACTCGCGTCATGACGTGGGAAGTCGTCATCGGCTTGGAAACGCATACACAGCTTGCGACCGCTGCCAAGATTTTTTCCGGTGCATCGACCGCGTTCGGCGCCCCACCGAACACGCAGGCCACTGCGGTCGATTTGGCACTGCCGGGTGTGCTGCCGGTGCTCAATCGGGGCGCTGTCGAGCATGCGATACGTTTCGGTCTTGCCGTTGGTGGAACGATCAACGCGCGCAGCATTTTTGCGCGCAAGAATTATTTCTATCCGGATTTGCCGAAGGGCTATCAGATTTCGCAATTCGAAATACCCGTCGTCGAGGGAGGGTCGATCACTATCGTCACCCATCAGGGGCAGAAGGTCGTGCGCTTGACGCGGGCCCACCTGGAAGAGGACGCCGGCAAGTCTTTGCATGACGATTTTCATGGCATGTCCGGAATCGATCTCAATCGCGCCGGTACGCCGCTCCTGGAAATCGTGTCCGAGCCCGAGATGCGATCAGCCGCGGAGGCAGTGGCCTACGCGAAGGCAATGCGCGGATTGGTCCGCTGGATCGGCATCAGCGACGGCAACATGCAGGAAGGGAACTTTCGCTGCGATGCCAACGTTTCGGTGAGGCCCACGGGCGCGGCGACATTGGGTACGCGCTGCGAGATCAAGAATCTCAATAGCTTCCGCTTTATCGAAAAAGCCATCGACTACGAGGTGCGTAGGCAGATCGAGCTCATCGAAGATGGCGGAAGCGTGGTCCAGGAAACGCGTCTTTACGATCCCGATCGCGATGAGACGCGCTCGATGCGCAGCAAGGAAGACGCGCAGGATTACCGGTATTTCCCCGATCCCGATCTCCCTCCACTGGTGATCGAAGACGCTTGGATCGCGCGGATTCGAGCGGAGTTGCCTGAGCTGCCGGCTGCAATGAGAACGCGCTGGGCAGCGCAATACGGGTTACCCGCCTACGACGCGGCAGCGCTCACCGCCAGCCGGGAGCTCGCCGCATACTTCGAGGAAGCGGTCGCCGCATTGGGTGAGAGCGGCGCACATAAGGGAAGCGGCGACGCGAAGACGCTCGCCAACTGGGTGCTGGGGGAGGTTGCTGCGAACGTCAATCGTGCCGACATCGAGATGCACGAGGTCCCCGTTGCCCCAGCGCAGCTGGCCCGGCTCGTCGAACGGATCGCCGATGCCACGATCTCGGCGAAATCGGCCAAGGACGTGTTCGACCTCATGTGGACGGGTGAGCACGGCAGCGACGTGGACGCGATCATCGCGCAAAAGGGTCTGCTGCAGATTTCCGACGCAGCCGCGATCGAGAGCATCGTCGAGGACGTCGTCCAAGCGAATGCTGCGATCGTCGCCGATTACAAGGCCGGCCGCATGAAGGCGTTCAACTCGCTCGTCGGCCAAGTCATGAAGGCGTCGCGCGGAAAGGCCAATCCGGCGCAGGTTCATGCCGCTCTGACAAGAAGGCTCGCCGACTGACCGATCGATTGAGCCAGCATCCCGCGACCTTCCTAATCGCAGCGAACCAGAGGCGTGGCGTAGTCCTCGAACTGGCAAGACGACATGCCGTGACCGCACCTGCGCATGGAGCCTAGAGCGGCCGACCTACGGCAGCCCGATGAAAACCGAGAACTGCTCTCTTGCGTCTTCGGGCTGCCACGACGAACCGCGCACGTTGTAATAGAGTTTTTGTCCGACGTCTAGTTTGAGATGGCCGGGTATGTCTATTCCGATTGCCACGCGCGTTTGTATCGTCGTGGCAGGTCCGCTCGTTGATCCCGCGATGGCGGATCCGCCCGGTGTGGTCGAAAGCCAGGAATCGCGGGAGCGCGCTTCACCGATGTATTCGGTAGCCGCCAAAAGTCCCGTTGCGCCCGGTGTTGCTGGCGTACGAAAGCGAATAGCAAGAATCGGCGTCGACAAATACAGCCCGTCCATCGTTCGAAACCGTGTCTGCTTAAAATCTACGACCGTGACGCCACCCGTCGGCGGCGGCAGCGGTGGCGGCGCATTCTGCCACGTGACGATGACGCTCGCGGTGTGGCTGCTTCCCGAAGCATTGGTGGCTGTGAGCAAGTATTGCTGCGCCCCTTCGGACGTCAACGGTGTCGGCGTGCAAACGGGCTGGTTGTTGCTCGAGCAATTCGTCCAAGTGTAGGTCGTCGGCGTGCCGGTGCATGTTGCCGTCAAAGTGACCGCTCCTCCGACCGCGGGGCTAACCGGATTCGCGAATAGCGTGCAGTTGACACCCACTGGTGGGGGTGTGGTCACCCAGTTCGCTGTCATCGACGTCGGGACGCTGGTGCCGAAGTTGTTGGTGGCGGTGACCGTATAGGTCCTGACAACCGGCGACGTCTCTCTCGTCCTGCAGCCGGCTCCGCTCGCGGTTGGACAACCCTGCCATGCATACGACGTCGGGCTTCCCGTGCATCGCGCGTCCAGGACGAGATCGTTATTGATGACCGGGGTGAGCGTGCTCGACTGGATCGTGCACGTGGGCGCTGTTTGCGCCACCGGTGGCGGCGGAGGCGGCGCTACGCTAACCGGCTGCCATTGCACCAGCACACCGACTGCCACGCCATCACCGCCCGCGTTGCCGCCTTTCACCGTGTAATTCTTGTAGCCGACGTCTGGGCTCGTCACCGCGCAGGTGTTGCCCGAAGCGGCTGCGCACGCCGACTCCGACCACGTGAATTTCGTCGGGCTATTCGTGCACGTTGCGGTCAGCGTGACGCTTCCGCCTATCCTGGGGAAGGCGTTGTCGGCAGCGAGCGTGCACTCGGGGACCGGGACGCCTGCGGCGACCGGATTCGACGCCGACAGCGCGCACATTGCGACGACCGGTTTTCCGTTGCCGCCAAAGCCTTCCTCGACGTACCCCTTGGCGAGCATCGAAAGATGGACGCTGCGTTCGGTCGTGTAGCGATGGTTGACGTCCGCGCGATTGTTATAGGCGCGATAGACCGGCACCGTTGTGGCGGGACAGACCCCCGTGTTCTGATCGGGAAGGTAGAGCTTGAAGACGCTCTCTGATTCAAAAACCCACGTATGGGGATGATATTTCTCGCGAGTCGTCACGCACTCGGCTAAGTTCGCCGGATAAAAATGCGAATCGAGACCGCGCTCGGGCTTGCCGTAAAAACGGCAAACTCCGGAGGCCCCGGGCAATTCGGCACTCGCACCGCCCGCGACGAATTTTTGGTTAGTGCGCGCCCACCCTTTGGCAACACCGGTATCGAGATTCCTGATCTCCACGGGGTCCGCCGTGATGAAATAATGGTCGAGCTCCTCGTGGTAGAACTCGACCACTTCCACCGTCGCCGCTTGGCCGAATGCCAACGACGCTGCCAGCCACAGGGGTAGCGCCCAAATCAATCGCCGCATGATATGTCCTTCGAACAAATTCGATGTGCTGGCTGTCGCCGGTTGTGCGTGCACGCCGTTGCTA
>Ga0136617_10004359_pt1 | contig 12666 bp, 9 predicted proteins | sample AntDrymUQ3222106_2_FD_129672 | JGI IMG/M metagenome (GOLD analysis project Ga0136617, IMG submission 129672) | Polar desert sand microbial communities from Dry Valleys, Antarctica - metaG UQ322 (21.06) | ecosystem: Environmental > Terrestrial > Soil > Desert | place: Antarctica: Dry Valley...
CCGTCGGGCGAGCCGATCGCGAGCCGCGTGCGAAGCGGTCGCGGTCACCGGGCGATGGTACCGACGCTCACCTCGACAGCAGGACCGGGTCGATCTGGGGAGACCAATCGACGGCCTCGGTCGATCCGCCGGCAGCGCGGACGGCCGCTCGGCGTCGGGCGAGGTCGGCGGCGAGGTCGACGACCTCGTCACTGAGCAGGCTGGCCGCCCGGTCGCGCAGGCGACGGGCCAGCGCCGGGCTCGCCCCGTCGGTGCTCACGGCGATCGACAGCGGTCCGTTGCGGGCGACGGCCGGGAGGATGAACGTGCAGTCGGCGGGCTGGTCGGCGGCGTTGACCCACAGGCCGCGAGATCGGGCATCGGCGGCGACACCGGCGTCGACGTCGACATCGCCCGTCGCCGTGACCACCAGGCGAACGCCGGCCAGGTCGCTGCTGCGGTACGGGCGCTCGTGCAGCTCGGTGACGAGCCCACGATCGAGCGCCTCGCCGACGTGGGTGGTGACCACGCGGACGGCCGCCCCTGCCGCGGCCAGCCCGGTGACCTTGCGGGCGGCGACCGGCCCGCCACCGACGACGAGCACGGCCACGTCGGTCAGGTCGAGGACGACCGGGTACCCGAACTGCGGCGAGTCGGACGTCACACCGGCAAATTCTAGACAAACTTGATTGATTTAGTCAGGTTTTGGTTGACTGGCGACCGTGCTCGAGGACGCCCACCCCGTCGAGGTGCTGCGCTGGGCCGGCGCGACGTTCGGTGACAGCGTCGTGGTGACGGCGAGCTTCGGCGACGCGGTCGTCCCCCACCTCGTGAGCGTGGCCCTCCCCGACGCCGACGTCGTGCTCCTCGACACCGGGTATCTGTTCGCCGAAACCGAGTGGTTCGCCGACCACCTGCGCCAGCGCTTCGGTCTGCGTCTGCGCACGGTCCACCCGCAGCCCGACGTCGAATCCGACCAGTGGCGCCGCGACACCGACGCCTGCTGCGGCGCCCGCAAGGTCGAGCCGCTGCGGCGGGCGCTGGCCGGCAAGTCGGCGTGGGTGACCGGCGTGCGTCGAGCCGACTCCCCCGGCCGGGCGCGCACGCCCGTCGTCCACGCCGATCTGCTCAACGCAATGACCAAGGTCAACCCGTTGGCTGCGTGGACCGACGCCGACGTCGCCGAGTACTCCGCCAGCCACGACCTCCCCGAGCACCCGCTCGCCGACCGTGGGTACGGGTCGATCGGATGCTGGCCGTGCACCCGCCCGATCGCGCCGGGCGGCGACGCCCGCTCGGGCCGCTGGGCCGACAGCACCAAGACCGAGTGCGGACTGCACCAGTGACCCCGTTCCCCGGCCACGGAGGCCGCGCCTGGCCGCTCGCTCGCTCGCTCGCTCGCATCGGCGAGAGGGTTCACCAGTGACGCCGGAGGAGATCAAGCTCGCCAGTCGGCACCTGCGCGGCGGCCTCGCTGCCGAGCTCGGCGCGCCGTCGGACTCGTTCGGCCACGACAGCATCGTGCTGCTCAAGTTCCACGGAATCTACCAGCAGGACGATCGCGACGTCCGCAAGGCGCGCGCCGCCAAGCGGCTGCCGCTCGACCACTCGTGCATGGTCCGCTGCGCCGTGCCCGGCGGCACCGTGCTCGCCGAGCAGTGGCTGGCGCTCGACCGGCTCGCCGAACTGGCCGACGGCACGCTGCGCCTCACCACCCGCCAGGGGGTCCAGTTCCACGTCGTGCACAAGGGCTCCCTGCGTCCGCTCGTCGCCGGCATCAACGACACGCTGCTGACAACACTGGCGGCGTGCGGCGACGTCGTTCGCAACGTGATGGCCTGCGGCTGGCCCGACGACCGACAGGACGTCCTGCAGCCGCTGCTCGGCGCGATCGTCTCTCGCTTCCGCCCGCGCACCCGCGCCTACTGGGAGCTGTGGGTCGACGGCGAGCGGGCCGTCACCGCCGAGCCGGCGAGCGACGAGCACGAGCCGGTCTACGGCTCGACGTACCTGCCGAGGAAGTTCAAGATCGCCGTCGGGTGGCCGGGCGACAACTGCGTCGACACGCTCGCCAACGACGTCGGCATCGTGCCGACGCTGCGAGACGGTGCGAGCGGAGACGTCACCGGCTACAACGTCTTCGTCGGCGGCGGGCTGGGGATGAGCCACGCCCGAGAGGACGACACGTACCCGCGGTTGGCGTCGCCGCTGGGCTGGATCCCCGCCGACGGTGCGACGGCGCACGAGCACGTGGTCGACGTCGTGGAAGCCGTCGTCACGACGCAGCGCGACCACGGCAATCGCGACGACCGCCACCGGGCCAGGCTCAAGTACCTCGTCGACGAGCGTGGCATCGACTGGGTGCGCGACGAGGTGGCGCGGCGGATCGGTGCCCCCCTCGATCCGCCGCGCCCGCTCCACGACTGGGTCGCCGACACCCACCACGGCACCCACGTGGTCGAGCACCACGGGCACCGATCCGGCGTCGTCGGCGTGCCGGTCCCGTCGGGCCGGGTCGCCGATCGTGACGGCGTCCACCTGCGAACCGCGCTGCGCGAGCTGACGGCCGCCGGCACCGTCGCCGAGCTGCGCGTGACGCCACGTCAGGACGTCGTCCTCGCCGGCATCGACCCCAGCCGACTCGACGAGGTCGAGCGGCGCCTGCGCGCCCACGGCGTCACCCTCGCCGACGACGTCAGCGCGATGCGCCGCCTCGCCATCGCCTGCCCGGCGCTGCCGACCTGTGGCCAGGCGCTCGGCGAGGCCGAGCGGGTGCTGCCCGACCTCGTCACGCAGCTCGAGAAGGCGGCGGCCGATGCCGGAGCCGGTGACGTGCCGGTGCGGATCAACATGACCGGCTGCCCGAACGGCTGCGCTCGGCCGTACACCGCCGAGATCGGCATCGTCGGGCGCACCAAGACGACGTACGACGTCTACGTCGGCGGATCGCCCGGCGGCGATCGCCTCGGCGAGCGGATCCGCGCCGACGTCCCGTTCGACCAGCTCGCCGCGGTGCTGGCTCCGGTGTTCGAGCGCTACGCGTCGAGCGGCGACGGCGCCGCCCTCGGCGACTGGGGCGCCGGCGTGGGGGCGGCGACGATGTCGACGTGGCTGCCGGCACCGCTGGTGCGGCGCCGCTCCCGAGCCCCGGCGGAGGCGACGGCGCAATGACGGTGGCACTCGTCGGTGCGGGGCCAGGCGATCCCGACCTGCTCACGCGAAAGGCCGCACGGCTGCTGGCCGAGGCGGACGTCGTCGTCCACGACGCCCTCGTCGGCGACGGGGTGCTGGCACTCGTCGCGCCGAACGCCGAGGTCATCGACGTCGGCAAGCGGCCGGGTCGACCGGTCCCCCAGGAGCTGATCAGCACGCTGCTCGTCCAGCTCGGTCGGGACGGGAAGCGGGTCGTGCGGCTGAAGGGCGGCGACCCCTACGTGTTCGGGCGCGGCGGCGAGGAGGCGCAGGCGCTGCTTGCCGCCGGCGTGCCGTTCGAGGTGGTCCCGGGCATCACGTCCGCGGTGGCCGCACCGGCGGCGGCCGGCGTACCCGTGACGCACCGCGGCGTCGCCGCCGCGTTCACCGTGGTGACCGGCCACCGACGAGCCGGCGAGCCCGACGTCGACTGGCGCTCGCTCGCCGCCGTCGGCGGCACGGTGGTCGTGCTGATGGGCGTGGCGCAGCGGGCGACGATCGTCGCCGAGCTGATCGCCGGCGGCCTCGACCCGGCCACACCGGTTGCCGCGGTGTGCTCCGCGACGACCGGCGACGAGGTCACGCTGCGATGCCGGCTCGACGACCTCGCCGCCGCCGACGTCCGCTCACCCGCCGTGCTCGTCATCGGCGCGGTCGCCGCCCTCGACCTGCGTGCCTCGACCGATCAGGCCGGCGCGATCACGGCCGGGGCGGTGGGGGCGGCGGTGACGAACGCCAGCTCCTGCACCGCGCGGGTCATCGCCACGTAGAGGAGTCGGGCGCCGCGCGCCGTGCCGTCGAGGATCACCTCTGGCGACACGACCACCACCCCGTCGAGCTCGAGGCCCTTGACCTGCTCCGGTCCGAACAGCGGCACCTCGGCCGGCGCCAGCTGGTGCAGGTGGTCGACGGCGACGAGACCGACGTCGCCGAGCGCCGAGGTGATCGACGGGTGGGCGTCGAGCGGGGCGACGATGCCGGTCAGCCGATGACGGTGCTTCACCGACGCGGTCGTCGTCGCGACGGTCGGTGCCAGCGCCGCCGACTCGGCGTGGTGCCACGACGGCGGCGCGCCGTCGACACGAACGCTCCGGCTCGCCAGTGCGTCGACCCTGGTCAACGGGAGCAGCCGGTTGGCCACCGCCAGGATCGGTGCCGGGACGCGGTATCCGATCGTCAGCTCGGCGACATCACCGCCGCGCTCGGCGCCGAGGTGGGCGAACACGTCCGACCATCGCTCCTGACCGGCAGGCGTCGTCGATTGGGCGACGTCACCGACGAGCGTCATCGACCCCGCAGGCGTGCGCCTCCCGATCACGCGCAGCGCCACGGCGGAGTGGTCCTGCGCCTCGTCGACGATCACGTGGCCGAACGTCGACGGCGGCCCGTTGAGCAGCGAGCCCGCCTCGTCGACGAGCAGCTGGTCGGCGGCCGTCCAGCGCCGCCTGCGGCCGGTGCTGCCGGCGAAGGCCATCGAGCCGAGGAGGCGGTCGACGAGCCGGATCGGCAGCTGGCTCGGCCAGGCCGCGTCGAGCGCCGACCGCAGCGGACCGGCCGCCGACCAGACGTCGTCGCGGTCGGTGCGTCGGCGCAGCTCCTGCTGGGCGATCGCCCGCAGCCGGTGGCGTCGCTGGTTTACCGGCACCACGCCACCGGCGGCGCGCTGCAACCACTCGGCGATCTCGCCGCGCCGGAACACGACGCGCCTCGCGCCGACAGGCACGACGACGTCGTCGGGCGGCGGGGTGACGACCGCCAGGACCGCATCGGCGAGTGCATCGAGCATCGACGCACCCCCCTTCCGCCGCGCCGTCCCCACATCGTCGCTGCCGCTGATCGGCACCTTCGGCACGCACAGGTCTCCCACCGTGCACTGGCGGACGCTGCGCTCGCCGAGGGACGGCAGCACGTTGGCGATGTAGTCGAGGAACGCCCGGTTCGGCCCGATCACGAGGACGCCGTCGCGAGCCAGGCGGCGGCGGTGCTCGAACAGGAGGTAGGCGGCGCGGTGCAGCGCCACCGCGGTCTTGCCCGTGCCCGGCCCACCCTGCACGATCAGCGTCCGATCGATCGGTGCCCGGATGACGAAGTCCTGCTCGGCTTGGATCGTCGCCACGATCTCGCGCATCGCCCCCGTGCGCGCCGCACCGATCTCGGCGAGCACGGGGTCGGGGACGCCGCCGGCCACGTCGGCCGCGTCGGGGTCGTCGAGGTGCTCGTCGAGGTACGCCGTGATCGCGCCGTCGTCGAACGTGAACCGCCGGCGCAGGTCGACGCCGAGCGGGTCGGCTGCCGTTGCGCGGTAGAAGGGTGCGGCGATCGGCGCCCGCCAGTCGACCACCACCGGTTCGTGCCGATCGTCCTCGATGTGTCGCCGCCCGATGTACCAGCGCTCGATGCCGCAGCCCTCGTCGCTGTCGATTCGACCGAAGAAGTCGCCGGCACCCGGCGCGCGCAGATCTTCGAGCGCCTCGGCGACCGTCACCTCGACGTACTCCGCCGTGAAGTCGTCGGCTGCGCTGGTCGGATCGACGCGCTCGAGGCGGTCGATCATCCGATCACGCGAGGCGCGAGCGAACGCCAGCCGATCGCGCTCGGGCGCCAGCTCGGGGAACGGGTCGGACGCCACAGGGGCGCTCGACGCTACCGTCGCGCCCGTGTCGACGGTCGCCATGCTGCCGGCGGCCTACGCGCTCGGCACGTTCCCCAGCGCCGAGCTGACGGCCAAGGCATCGGGCATCGACATCACGGCGGTCGGGTCGGGCAACCCGGGTGCCTCAAACGTCACCCGCGCCCTCGGATGGCGCAAGGGGCTCCTCGTCTTCGCCGCCGACGCGGCCAAGGGCGCAGCGGCCGCTGCGGCTGGCCTTCTCGTCGGCGGGTCGAGACCGGACCGACCGGCCGCCTACGCTCTCGGCGCAGCCGCCATCGTCGGCCACGTGTACCCGATCACCCGATCGTTCCGTGGCGGCAAGGGCGTCGCGACCGGCGCCGGTGTCATGGTCGTCCTGCACCCACTCGTGTCGACCGGGCTGGCGGGCGTGTGGCTCGCCACCAGCCAGCTCGCCAAGCGCGCGTCGCCCGCATCGATCGCCGTCATCGCCCTGCTGCCCGTCGGGCTCGTCGCCACGGGCGCGCCGCCGTGGGAGTTCGGCGCGACGACCGCCCTGTGCGCGCTGGTGATGGCTCGCCACGCCGGGAACCTGCGGCGCCTCTGGCGCGGCAAGGAGCCCCAGCTGTCCGCCGAACCCACCAACAGCTGAACCGCCTGCTTTGCCGCAAATCAGCTGCGGAGTTCCGTCCGGAGGGCCAGGCGGGCGGCGTGCCATCCGCACATGCCGTGCACACCGCCGCCGGGTGGTGTCGACGCCGAGCACAGGTACAGGCCGTCGGCCGGCGTGCGCCACGGGTGCAGCGATGGCGCGGGTCGCATGACGAACTGGCGCAGGTCGTTGACCCCACCCGAGATGTCGCCACCCACGTAGTTCGGGTTGTGCGCCTCGATGTCGGCTGGACTCGACGAGTGCCGGGCGATGATGACGTCTCGGAACCCAGGTGCGAAGCGCTCGATCTGCGCCTCGATGCGCTCGGTCATGTCGACGGTCGATCCGCGCGGGACGTGGCAGTAGGTCCACAGCGTGTGCTTGCCGGGCGGTGCCCGGTCGGGATCCCACGTGCTCGGCTGGCAGACCAGGGCGAACGGACGTGCCGGGTGTCGGCCGCTGGCGATCTCACCCTCTGCGGCGACGACCTCCTCCAGCGCACCCCCGACGTGCACCGTCCCGGCGCCGGCCACGCGCGGATCGGTCCACGGGACCGGCCCGGACAGCGCGTAGTCGACCTTGAACGCCGCGGGCCCGTGGCGGAAGCGCAGCAGCCGGCGCCGGTAGCGCGCCGGCAGCCGGTCGCCGGCCATCGCCACGAGCGCTTGCGGCGCGACGTCGGCGAGCACCACACGAGCCGGCGGCAGCGACGCGAGGTCGTCGACGCGGTGGCCGCATACGACCTCTCCGCCGTGGGCGGCGAGAAGGGCGAGGAGGGCGTCGGCGATCGACTGCGAACCCCCGGCGGCGACCGGCCACCCGGCGAGGTGGCCGAGCGCGCCGAGCATCACCCCGAACCCAGCGGTGATCACCTGGTCGAGCGGGAGCATCGAGTGCGCTGACAGGCCGGCAAGCAGCCCACGTGCACGGTCGCCAGAGAAGCGGCGAGCGAGCAGCGTCGCCGGTCGCAGCCCGACCAGTCCGTAGCGAGCGGCAGCGATCGGGTGGCGGGGGACGCGCAGCGGTGACAGCAGGTCGTCGACGAGCCCGAACCCGGCCGAGGCGAACGGCGCCATCAGCGACGACCAGGCCGGGCCGTCGCCATCGAGACCGGCCGCAGTGATGGAGATCGAGCGGTGGAGGATGGCGGCGTCCTCGCCGGCGGCGCCGTCGAGCGGATGGGCGAGGGGAACATCCGGATGGACCCAGCGCAGGCCGTGGTGGGTCAGCGGCAGCTCACGCATCGCCCACGAGGACACACCCAGCGGATGGACAGCCGAGCACACGTCGTGGCGGAACCCAGACTCGGTCAGCTCCTCGGTGCGCAACCCGCCACCCGGCGTCGGCGCCGCCTCGAACACCACCACACGGCGGCCCGCCATCGCGATCATCACCGCCGCCATCAGCCCGTTGGGACCGGAACCGACGACGACGGCGTCGTACTCGTCCGCCACGAGGTGCACAGTAGAGGTCGAGCGGATAGGTCCAGCTTTCGGCCGCAGCGAGTCTGGTCTCGGCTGCTGCCGCAGCCGAGACAAGCGACCGTCACATTGGTGTCCTCGCCTATCAGCTCGAGCAGTTGTACCGACGCGGATCGGCGATCTCGGGCGACGAGTACCGTCGACGGGTGCTCGCTCGGCGCATCGGCAGCTCTCTGGTGGTCGCCGCGATGCTGGCGGCCTGCGGCACGGCGCCAGCGTTCTCGTCCCGTCGGCCACCCGAGCGAACGGTCCCGGTGACGATGTTTGCGCCGATCGGACCGCCGTCGAGCGTCACCGCCACCGTTGCCCCGCCGACGGCACCCACATCGTCGGCGCGTGCGACGACGACGTTCCTGCCGCGGCAACCTCGCTCGACGACCACCACAGCGGCGCCGCCGCCGTCTCCGCCCTCGCCCCCGCCGGTCGCGCCCGCCTCCACGACGACGGCTGTCGTCGAGCTCGGTCCGGCGCCGGGGATCAACGCGGTCGCATGGGCCGTGCTCGACCCGCGGACGGACGCCCTGCTCGTGGGGCGCAACGAGCAGGCGCCCTTGCCGGTCGGCAGCCTGACGAAGCTGCTCACCGCGTTCGTCGTGCTGCAGGCGGGCGACCTCGACCACGTCGTCACGGCGTCGGGAGACCTGATCGTCTCTGCCGACGAGTCGTCCGTCGGGATCTATCGCGGTGAGCGGCTCCCCCGCCGTGCGCTGCTCGAGGCCATGCTCGTGGCCAGCGCCAACGACGCAGCCAGGGTGCTCGCCAACGACCTGGCGCGGTCCGAGCAGGACTTCGCGATGCACATGAATGCTGCCGCTGCCGAGCTCGGGCTCACTGGGACGACGGCGGTCAACGCCACCGGCCTCGACGCCGACGGCAACCGGTCGACGGCGCGCGACATGGTCGTGCTGGCCGACGTGCTGCTGGCCGACGACTCGTTCGCCGCCACCGTCGCCCGAACCTCGACGGCGCTGCACGGCCAGACGTTCCCGACGACGAATGATCTGCTGACGACGTACCCGGGCGCCACCGGCGTGAAGACCGGGCGAACCACCGGCGCGGGGTGGTGCGTGGTGGCGTCGGCGAAGCGCGACGGCGACCGGGCGATCGTCGCCGTGCTCGGCGCGCCCACCGAGGCGGCCCGTGATGCCGGCGCGTCGGCGCTGCTCGACTGGGCGCTGAGCCCGCGCGGCTGACGGTCGCCGTCGAAGGGGCGCCAGTACGATCGATCCATGCCTCGGCGCGGTTGGTGGCTCGCCGCGGCGCTCGCCACGACGGGCATCTTCGCCGCACCGGCCACTGCGTCCGGCGGGGATCCCGCCACGTCACCGCCGAGCTGCGACACGACGGCGACCGCTGGCGAGGCGTGGGCATCAGACGAGGTCGTCACCGCCGAGACCGTGGCCGAGTCCGACGGGGTGACCGTTCGCGCCGCCGTGTACCCCAAGCCCGACGGGGGCGGAGATCCGTGGTCGCAGTGGGGTCAGGGCATCGTCACCGAGGACGGACGCTTCCTGTCCGCAGCCGGCGATCACCTCGGCGAAGACGGCAACTCGTACCTCTACGAGTACGACCCGGGCAGTGGCGAGCTGACCACGATCAGCGACGTCCTCTCGCTCGTCGACCACCAGCAGGGCGCATGGGGGTACGGCAAGGTCCACGCCCAGATGGTCCCCGGGCCGTGCGGCGAGGTCTACGCGGCGACGTACTGGGGGACGCGAGACGACCTCCGCTACGGCGACGGCTATGACGGCGACCTGCTGCTGCGCCTCGACCCCGAGCAGCGGACCACCGCCGTCGTCGGCGTGCCCGCGCCCGGCCACGGCATCCCGTCGCTGGCTGCGGCGCCCGACCTCGGGTTGGTCTACGGCGAAGCCCCGGAGCCGACGGGGGAGGACGAGGACGACGCTGGCGTGGTGTTCGCCCACGACCTCGCCACCGGCGACACCGAGATCATCTACGGGTCGAGCGAGCACCGGGGCTACCGGGCGATGGCCGTCGACGCCGAGGGACGGGCGCTGTTCACCAGCCGCACCGGCGCGCTGTCGCGCTACGACCCGGTGACCGGTGACGTCACGCCGTTCGGCGACGCGCTCCCCGGCGAGTTCCTCCGCGCGGCCACGCCGCCGGCGCCCGACGGCACGATCTACGGCGTCACCCAGAAGCCCGAGGAGTTCTTCGCTCTCTCGCCGGACGGGACGATCACCGGCCTCGGCGCAGCGCCCGGGTACACCGCATCGCTGGCGATGGAGCCCGACGGCTCGACCGTCTACTTCGTCCCCGGCGCCAAGGGCGACGCGTGGCTGGACGGCACCCCGCTGATGGCGCTCGACACGGCCACCGGCGACCAGCGCGTGGTCGCCGAGCTGAACCCGCCGATCGAGGCCGAGCTCGGCATGACCGTCACCGGCACCTACGGGATCGCCCTCGACGCCGAGTCGAGGCGACTGTTCCTGAGCCTCAACGCGGCACCGGCCGGCTCCGCAGAGGAGTCGCCGTTCGGCGAGGTCGTGCTCGCCGAGGTGACACTGCCGGGCGCGCCGCCGTCGGTCCCCGTGACCACCGACCCGTCGCCAACGGAGCCGACTGGCTCCGAGACCACGCTCGTGTGCTGGTCGGCACCGGTGACAGACGTCGGCGACGGTGAGGACGGGGTCACCTGGGACGACGCGACCGAGTCGTCGGGACTCGACGGGTTGCTCGTCGGGATGATGGGGCACGCCGCAGCGTGGGGCGACGTCGACGCAGACGGCGCCAGCGACCTGTTCGTCGGGACGTTCGCCGACCGCCCGGTGGAGGACTACCAGCAGCGCGGCGCCGACGGTCCCGCATCGGACCAGCTGCTGCTCGGCGGCGACGCAACGTTCGCCGGATCCGGCACCGCCTTCGAGCTGGGTAGGACGACGGGGGCTTTGGCCGTCGACCTCGACCTCGACCTCGACCTCGACCTGATCGCCACGCGCAACGTGACCGAGCGGACACCGGAGCCGACGATCATCCTGCGCAACGACGACGGCCGGTTGACGCCGCAGGCGGACACCGGGCTCGACCCGGCGTCGCCGGGACGATCGATCGGCGTGCTCGACGTCGACGGCGACTCGCTCCTCGACCTCGTCGTCACCGAGGACCGCTTCCGTGGCGGATCGAGTCGCCTGTACCGCAACGTCGGTGGGCTGCAGTACGAGGAAGCCGCCGACGCCCTCGGCCTGCCGGCCGGCGTCGACGCGCTCGGGGTTGCGGTCGGCGACGTCAACGCCGACGGGCTCGACGACGTCGTGTTCGCCGGGACGTCCAACCGCGTGTTCGTCGGCACCGGGTCCGGGCTCCGCGAGGTCGACGGGGTGCTCGACGACCTCGAGGTGTACGGCGAGGAAGACGATGCGGCGGGCGTCGCGCTCGGCGACGTCAACGGCGACGGGCTGATCGACGTCGTGGTCGGGCAGCACTTCAACTCGACGGTCGACGACGACCAGGAGGTCCCCGTCCGGCTGTTCCTCAACCGAACGGCCGAGGCCGGCGACGACCCGGTGTTCGAGGACGTCACCGACGATGCCGGGCTCGTCGGGTTGCCGACGAAGGCGCCGCACGTGGCGCTCGTCGACTTGGACAACGACGGCCACCTCGACCTGCTTACGACGGCGTCGGCCGGCGACGGCTTGCTCCCCGCTGTGTTCCGCAACGGCGGCGACCACGAGCGTGGCGGTGTCCCGACGTTTGCCGCGCCGAGCGGCACCGGCTCGGACCAGTACTGGATCGGCGGACCCACCGCCGACGTCGACCGCGACGGTCGCCTCGACGTGCTCCTCGTCGAGTGGGACCCGGCGCTGGCGTCGCGACTGCTGCTCAACCGGACGGCGAGCGGCCACTGGCTCGAGGTGTCCGTCGACGCGTCGCTCGGCGGCGGTCACGGCAGCGTCGTCGACGTGTACGAGGCCGGCGGCCTCGGCGACCCCGAGCAGCTCGTCGGCCGCCACCTGATCAGCCCGTCGCAGGGCTACTCGTCCGGTGTCGAGGCCGTCGCCCACATCGGGCTCGGCGACCGGGAGACGGTCGACGTCCGGATCACCCCGCCGGCGCCGCACGACCCGATCGAGCTCACCGACCTCGAGGTCGACCGCCACGTGCGGGTGCCAGATGGCTGCGTCGCCGGCGTGCGCGCCCCGCCGTCCGAGCCGCCCGGGTCGACCACGTCGTCGGTGCCGGCCCCGAGCACCGAGCCGACGTCGCCGCCGACTTCGGGCACGGAGCCCACGTCGACGCCGCCTACAGCGCCCGAGCCCGAGCTCCTCCCGGCGCTCGCCATCGGCCTCGTCGCCGGCGCCCAGGCCCTGGCCACCGGTCCCTGATCCGAGAAGGGGTGTCGGAGGTCGGCATCTCGCAACGATGGGATGATCGTGAGCGTGCCGTCGGCTGCACCCGACATCGACCTCCTCGCGCTGTACGACCGGGGCGTCGCCGACGTCTACGGCTACCTGCTCGCCCGCTGTCGCAACCGTGCCGACGCCGAGGACGTCACGTCCGACGTGTTTCTCGCCGCCGTCGACGCCGTCCGCAACCGCCCCGTCGCCGACGCCAGCGTCGCCTGGCTGATCGGGATCGCCCGCCACAAGCTCGTCGACCACTGGCGACGACGCGAGCGCGAGCAGCGCCGGATCGAGGCCGTCGCCGGCGAGCCCGAGCGCGACGACGACCCGTGGGACGTGCACCTCGACGTGCTGGCTGCCCGCGACGTCCTCGCAGAGCTGGGCGCCCAC
>Ga0136617_10004361_pt1 | contig 12665 bp, 12 predicted proteins | sample AntDrymUQ3222106_2_FD_129672 | JGI IMG/M metagenome (GOLD analysis project Ga0136617, IMG submission 129672) | Polar desert sand microbial communities from Dry Valleys, Antarctica - metaG UQ322 (21.06) | ecosystem: Environmental > Terrestrial > Soil > Desert | place: Antarctica: Dry Valley...
GACCGGCGCATCGAGAGCCGCCGCAAAGGCTTCCTTCACAGGAGGAGCTCGGCCATCACTGCGAGCGCTTCCTTCTGCTTGGTCTGGACGACGAGCGTCGAGATCCCCGCCTCGCGCCACATCGAAAGCCGCTCCGCGATCCGCTCCTTGGGGCCGACGAGCGCGATCTCGTCCACGAGCTCGTCCGGGACGGCCAGGACCGCCTCGCCCTTCTGCCCGTCGAGGTAGAGCTCTTGAACGCGAGCCGCGGCCTCCTCGTAGCCGTAGCGCTGGGTGAGCGTGTTGTAGAAGTTCTTGCCGCGCGCGCCCATCCCGCCGACGTAGAGCGCGAGCATCGGCTTCAGCAGGTCCCGGCACATCTGGACATCGTCGCCGACGACCACCGGGCAGAGCGGCGCGATATCGAAGCCCTCCGGCGCGTGCTCGAGCGAAGGGCCGTGTACCTCGCGGAAGCGCTGAGGCGAGAAGAAGATCGGCAGCCACCCGTCCGCGATCTCAGCCGCGAGCGCGACGCTCTTCGGGCCAATCACGGCGAGGTAGATCGGGACGTCGCCGCGGAGCGGCTTCACGATCAGCTTCAGCGGCTTCCCGAGCCCGGTCGCGTCGTCGCCCGCGTAGGGGATGTCATAGTGCGGGCCGTGGTGCTCCACGGTCTCGCGGCGCAGGGCGGAGCGGACGATCTCGACGTATTCGCGCGTGCGGCCGAGCGGCTTGCCCCAGGCGACACCGTGCCAGCCCTCGACGACCTGCGGTCCGGACATGCCGAGGCCCAGAAGCACGCGTCCGCCCGAGAGATGGTCGAGGCTCGCGACGGTCATCGCGGTCGCCGCCGGCGTGCGCGCCGGCATCTGCATGATCGCGGTCCCGATCCCGATCTGCTCGGTGGTCGCGGCGATCCAGCTCGCGACGGTGACTGCGTCCGTGCCGTATGCCTCGGACGTCCAGGCGGAGTGGAAACCGAGCCGGTCCGCCTCCTGCGCGAGTGCGACGGCGGTCTTCGGATCGTCGTAGCCGAGCTGGAGTCCGAGCTTCATCGCGTCCCATCGACAACACGCCAAGTGACAGCTATTCTTGGTGCGCGGCGCGTCCAGGCATCTGCTGCCTTGCAGCGGATCCTGTGATGTGCCGTTTTCATATTCCAGTCGGATAGACGGTCGGGCGTGGAACGATCGCGAGTCCAGCATCCGCAACCGCGCCCGTCGCCCAGTGCGTCGCGAGGCAGGGCGCGAAGTCATCCCAAAGCAGATGCTGGCCAATCGGGGCTGCTCCGATTCGAACAGCCTCGCTGACTGCGTAGGCGACGAGATCCGGGAGTTGAAGGATCTCGCGATCGAGTGGATGCCAATCTGGGTTGATCCACATGGGACGATCGAGTAGCAACTCGAAGTTCGGCTGAACCGGGAGAGAACTTGTCATCGTAGTTCTCATGGCCAACATCTGGCCGCTGCGAAAGAACTTTTCGTGTGTCTGAGGAGCGCGAGCCGTTGGTGGAGGAACGCGTAGGCGATTCCCTCGGCCGGGCGCGGGGATGCGCGTTGAATCTCCGCCGACTTGTCCACAACGATCGCGTAGATGACGGACCGGTACTTCTTGAAGAGCGATCCTAGGCTTCGACGAAGCGCGTCGAGGTCAGGCCCGGTCAATGCGGCATAGCCGGGCGGCCGAAGCGGGCTCCGCCCGCTCGCGATTCGCCGTTGAGCTTGGGCGAAGTAGCTGCCTTTGAGCTCAGTATTCGCCCAGGGCTGCGTTCGCCAGCCAGGGAACATCCTGTCCTTGATCTCTGAGATATCCCGCGCGATGTCCGCCCGTGACGCCTGGTGAATACCAACAGCAGCCAGAATAAAGAGCGGACTTGCGCCAACCGCAAGGCGCCACGTACCTGAGTCGAGCTGTCGGCGCATGTTCGTCTCGCCGCTCTCATCCACGTAGAACAAGAGCACTAGATCCCCTCGTCAAGCTTCCGTTGCGCCTCTCGAGCCTACTCTTGAGCTCATCCTGTTCGGATCGTCGAACCTCGTTCTGCCTCTCCAGTTCAGGAAGGACGCGGCGTTCGTACTCGTCGTTTGTTGCCGCAATCCGCGCATCAAGACTTTCGATGTATCTGTCTAGCTCGCCGTCGGGAGCGCGAAGTCGAACGGAGTCGCCGTACAGCCGTGGAGGATGCATGCTTATGGACAAGCTGAATCCGGGAGGAGCGTCAAAAAATCCGCTACCGCCGAAGATCGCACGCCAGTACTCGTCTGGTGAGGGCGTTAGAGGAACGTCGATCAGCAGGAGACCGGTCGCGGTTGGATCCACTCCGACAACTTGAGGACCGCCATGGGTAACGCGCCAGGACTTACTCATAACCCAGACTAAACAGAGTGAAGGTAGTTGTCACAACTGAGGCACCATGCCCTCCGCGCCCTCGACACGCGGGCCTGGGACGTTCGGGAAGCGGAACGGGAGCGGCTCGCGGCCGGGTTGGCAGACCCAGGCTTGGCCGGTCTCGTCGCTGCGGCCGGCGGCGAGGATCGCGGCGGCGATCTGCTCGGGCTCGAGCAGCGGGAAGCCGGCGGCGTCGAGCGTCGGTTGCGCGTCCTCGGTCATCGGCGTCCGAACGATTCCGGGGCAGACGAGGTTGATCCGGATTCCGCGCGGCTCGAGCACCGGCGCCATCGACCGCGCATAGCCGACGACCGCGTGCTTCGTGAGGACGTAGAGCGGATCGGACTCCATCGGGATCAGGCCCGCGAGCGACGCCGTGACGACGAAGGCGCTGCCTTCGGCCATCCTCGGCGCGAGCGCCTGGACGCCGAAGACGACGCCGTCGACGTTGACGCCGAGGATCCGTCGATAGTCCTCGAGCGAGCCGTCGCCGGTCGCGAGCACGCCCGCGTTCAGGCAGACGAGATCGGCGGGCTCGACCGCCTCCCAGGCAGCGGCGTCCGCGACGTCGAACCCGTCGACGACGTCGAGGCCACGCACCGCCGTTCCCTCGGACTCGAGCAGCTCGACGAGCGCGCGGCCGATCCCACCCGCGGCGCCCGTGACGACGGCCGTCTCAGGGAACAAGAACGACCTTTCCGGTCGAGCGGCGCGAGGCGATCAGCTCATGCGCGGCCTGCGCCTCGGCGAGCGGGTACTCGGCGCCGACGACCGGGCGGATCGAGCCGCGCCGCCAGAGCGCGATCAGCTCGCGGGCCTGCTCCTGGACGAGCCGCGGCTCGAAGCCCATCAGCCGACCGAGATAGAAGCCCTGGACGCCGACATTCCGGCCGACGAGCCGCGCCGGGTCGACGGGCTCCCACGCGCCGCCCGCGAAGCCGATCCCGATCGCGACTCCGAGCGGCCGCAGCGCCTTCAGGCACGCCGCGAAGACCGGCCCGCCGACCGGATCGAGCGCCACGTCGACATCGTCGAGGTCGGCGATGGCGTCGTAGGAGATCGTTGCCTCCGCGCCGAGTTCCCGCGCAAGAGCATGCTTCTCCTCCGAGCCTACCGCCGCGGTCACACGAGCACCGAGGTGACGGGCGAGCTGGATCGCGGCGGTGCCGACGCCACCCGCCGCCGCGGTCACTAGCACGTGCGAGCCGGGCCGGATGTGCGCCTGGCGGATGAACGGGAGCCAAGCCGTCAGGAACGTCGTCAGGAAGGACGCACCTTCGGCGTAGCTCGCCTCCAGCGGCAGGTCGAACACCCACTCGTCGTCGACGGCCACCCGTTCCGCATAGCCGCCGCCGGTCGTCCGCACGAACGCGAGCACGCGGCGCCCGTCCAGGTCGCCGGCCACCTCGTTCCCCAGCACCGTCGGCAGGGGCGGCGGCTGCGGATAGTGACCGAGCCGGATCAGGACGTCGGCGAAGTTGATTCCCGCCGCGCGCATGTCGACGAGGGACAGTCCCTCGGACACGTCCGGTTCGGCCACGTCCTCCAGGGACAGCTGTCCGCCCACCTCGTGGAGGACGGCGGCCTTCATCGCCCTGTGAAGACGGGCTTTCGCTTTTCCAGGAAGGCCGTCACGCCCTCGGCGCCGTCCTCGCTCCCGAGGATGCGCACGAATGCCTGCGCTTCGGCGCGGAGCCCTTGCGCAAGCGGGATGTCACGTGTCTCCGCCGCGAGCTGCTTGACGATCCCCATCGCGAAAGGCGAGCGCTCCGAGAGCGTCCGGGCGAGCTCGAGCGCCGCGTCCATCAGCTCCGCGCGCGGCACGGCCCGCTCGACAAGACCCCACACGTAGGCCTGCGTCCCTGAGATCGGGTCGCCGCTCAGATTCAGGAGCAGGGCACGCCCGTGCCCGATCAGTCGCGGCAGCCGCTGGGTGCCGCCGGCGCCGGGAATCAGCCCGAGCTTGATCTCCGGCTGGCCGAGCTGCGCATCCTCGGCCGCGATCCTGACGTCGCAAGCCATCGCGAGCTCGAGCCCGCCGCCGAGGCAGTAGCCGTGGATCGCGGCGATCACGGGGGTGCGGCCCGCGTCCATCCGGGCGCCCAGCTTCTGGATCCCACGCGCCGAGCCGCCCTCGGCGGCCTCCTCGATTGCAGCGCGCATCGCCGGGAACTCGGAGATGTCGGCGCCCGCGACGAACGCCTTCTCGCCGGCGCCGCGGAAGATCAGAGCCCGGATCTCGTCGGAGCGGTCGAGGCGGTCGTACTCTGCTTCGAGCTCCTCGACGAGCTGGGCGGAGAGGGCGTTGACGGGCGGGTGGTCGAGCGTGACGATCGCAACCGCGCCGTCCTCCTCGACCTTCACGAGCTCTGGCATCTGACTCCTTCTGAGTTGGGTTAGCGGGGACCCATTCTGAGAGCCCCGTCGAGGCGGATCGTCTCGCCGTTCAGGTACTCGTTCTCGATGATGTGCTTGACGAGCGACGCGAAGTCCTCGGCGCGGCCGAGCCGCTTGGGAAACGGGATCTGCGACTCGAGGCTCGCCCGGATGTCGTCGCGCATCGGGCCGAGCATCGGCGTGTCGGACGGACCTGGCGCGATCGTGACGACCCGGATTCCCTTCGAGGAGAGATCGCGCGCGATCGGCAGCGTCATTCCGGCGACGCCCGCCTTCGACGCCGAGTAGGCGGCCTGGCCGATCTGTCCGTCGAAGGCCGCGTTCGAGGCGGTGTTCACGATCACGCCGCGCGTGCCCTCCTCGTCGGGCTCGCCTGCCGCCATCTTCTCGGCCGCCAGCGAGAGCACGTTGAAAGTGCCGATCAGGTTCACCTCGATCACCTTCCGGAAGCGGTCGAGCGGGAAGCCGATCACCCGCGCGCCCCCGCCGATCCCGGCGCAGTTGACGGCGCCGTGCAGCTCCTCGCACGACTCGACGAGCGCGCGCACCGCGTCCGCGTCGGTGACGTCCGTCTCGGGCAGATCCGCGATCGCCACTCTCGCACCCTCGCGCTCGAGTAGCGCCGCGGTCGCCTCGCCGAGCCCCGAGCGCCCGCCCGTGACCAGGAACGTCTTCCCCTCGATCTTCACGAAGTGACGGGCGCCTTCGGGAACTGCTCGCGCAACGCGGTCTTGCGGAACTTGCCGACGGCGGTCTTCGGGATCTCGTCGACGAACACGTACGCGTCCGGCAACCAGAACTTGGCGAAGTTCGGCGCGAGGAATTCGCGCAGCTCGTCGGGGCTGGCGCTCTCGCCTTCGCGGCAGACGCAGACGGCCAGCGGCCGCTCGTCCCACTTCTCGTGCGGGATCGCGATCACCGCGGCCTCCGCGATGCACGGGTGCGCCATCAACGCGTTCTCGAGGTCGACCGACGAGATCCACTCGCCGCCGGACTTGATCACGTCCTTGGAGCGGTCCTTGATCATCACGTAGCCCTTCGGGTGGAACGACGCGATGTCGCCGGTCTTGAACCAGCCGTCGTTCGTCCAGCGGTCCGCCTGCTCGGGTGTGTCGTAGTAGCCGGCCGCGACCCAGGGGCCGCGCACCTGGAGCTCGCCCATCGCCTCGCCGTCCCACGCGATCTCGTTGCCGTCGTCGTCGATCGCCCGCAGCTCGACGAGCGGGAGTGGCAGACCCTGCATCGCGACGACATCGAGTTGCGTCTCCTCGTCGGCCGTGCGGAACTCGCCGACGTAGTCGGACGCGGTTGCAAGCGGGGAGGTCTCGGTCATCCCCCAGCCGTGCACGACCGTCTTCCCGTGCCGCTGGCGGAAGCCGGCGATCATCGCGCGCGGGGCGGCCGAGCCGCCAACGAGCATCGAGTGGAGCGAGGAGAGGTCCCAACGAGCCGGCTCCTTGTCGAGCATCCCGAGGATCCCCATCCAGATCGTCGGCACGCCGGCGGTGATCGTCACGCCCTGCTGCTCGAAATCGTCGAGCAGCGTCTCCGGATCGAGGAACGGACCGGGGAAGACGAGCTTCGCGCCGACCATCAGGCAGGTGTACGGATAGCCCCACGCGTTCGCGTGGAACATCGGCACGACCGGCAGGAACGTCTCCTTCTCCGTCACGTGCAGTCCAAGCGGTGAGGCGAGCGCCTCTCCGAGCGTATGCAGGACGGTCGAGCGATGCGAGTAAAGAACGCCCTTCGGCATCCCCGTGGTGCCGCTCGTGTAGCACATGGCGGCCGCCGTGTCCTCGTCGAGCCTGGGATCCTCGTAGTCGTCTGCGTTCGCGCCGGCGAGGAGCTCCTCGTAGGAGTCCTCGACGACGAAGACGTGCTCGATCTCGGTCCTGTCCTTGAACTGCTCCCAGAGCGGGAGCAGGCTCCTGTCGACGATCACGACCTTGTCGCCGGCGTGCGTCGCGATGTAGCCGAGGTCGTTCGGATGCAGCCGCAGGTTGAGCGTGTGGAGGACGTAGCCGGCGCATGGAATCCCGAGGTAGGCCTCGAGGTGCTGGTAGTGGTTCCAGCAGAGGGTCGCGACCCGGTCTCCCGGCGCCAGGCCGAGGCCCTTCAAGGCCACCGCGAGCTGCCGTGCTCGTTTCCCGAAGTCGGCGAACGTGTACGTGTGGAAGCTCCGGTCGGGCATCCGGGTCACGATCTCCCGGTGCGGGAAGTACGTCTCCGCCCGCTTGAGGATCGTCGGCAGCGTCAGCTGGAAGTCCATCATCAGGCCCTTCACTTCTGCTTCTCCTTTCCGAAGCTCTGTCGGATCTCCAGGTCGCTGTCGTTGACGAGATGGCCGTCGCGCTCGACGTAACCGTCCTTGCCGCCGACGATCAGGAGGACGAGGTCGTCCTCGCCGACGTTCGAGATCCGGCGGGGCGTGGTCGACTCGACGTGGAAGAGGCCGCCGGGGCCGAGGGTCTGCTCCTCGTCCTCGACCTCCACCTTCGCGGTGCCGCTGTGGACGAAGTAGAGCTCGTCCTGGGTGTCGTGATAGTGGAAGACGCCGGGATAGCCCGGGGGATAGATGATGCCGTTCACCCCGAAGGCGGTGATCCCGAGCGGGCCGCGGATCTTGCGGAAGCCGGGGCCGTCGCCCAGCTCGTCGAGCGATGAGAACGTATGTGTCATGAAGAGCTCCTCGGCAGGTCGGTGTAGACGCGCTCGCCCTTGAAGCGGCGCGCCTCTCGGTCCCAGGGAAAGAAGATCGCGTTGCGCCAGGTCATCGTCTCGCCCGTCGGCTCGTTCTCGAGCCACCTCGCCTTGTGCGTACCGGTCACGATCGCCTCCTCGACGACGCCCTGCGGGCCGATCACGATGTTCTGGAGCTCAAAGACGATGTCCGGGAAGGCGGTCAAGAGCTCGGTGTAGAAGCGCGCCGCGCCCTCGTGGCCGTGCCAGGAGACGTCCTCCGGATAGACGGTGTAGACGCAGTCCTCCGAGAGGGTCGCGAGCAGGCCCTCGATCGAGCGCGCGTCCTCGGCCTTCGAGTGGGCCTTCCAGAGCTCGCGGATCTCGTCCACCTCGGCCGGGTCGACCTCCATCCGCATCAGCTCGAGCACTTCCTCCTTCGGGACCGGCATGAGCCTCCTAGTCGAGTAAGGCCGCGGCGACGACGGCGCGCTGCACGGCCGCGTGGCCGCCGAACGCGTCGAGCCATTGGGCGCGCTTGTAGTAACGGTGCAAGGGATGCTCCCAGGTAAAGCCGATCCCGCCGTGAACCTGGATCGAGCGCTCGCACGCGGCGACGGCTGTCTCGGCACAGAACGCCTTGGCCGCGGGAACGGCGACCGGCGCCTGCTCCTCGTCCTCGGCGACCGAGAACGCCGCCCAGTAGGCGAGCGAGCGCGCCAGCTCCGTCTCGACGTAGGTGTCGGCGAGCGGATGCGCGACGGCCTGGTAGGTGCCGATCTTCTTCCCGAACTGCTCGCGCTCCGAGACGTAAGCGATCCCGAGCTCGAGCGCGCGCTGCGCGATTCCGACTGCCTCGAGCGCGAGCGCGGCGAGGAGGCGGAGCCGCACGGGCTCCCACTCACCGTCGAGAGCTTCGCCGTCGGAGGAGGTGAGCCGGCCGAGCGGACGCGTCTCGTCCATCGTCGCGAGCGTCTCGCCCTCGGCGGGGACGGATCGCATCCTCTCTGTGAGCACCCGGTCGACATGGAGCAGGTCGGGCACGAAGCCGTCCACCTCGACCGACCAGGCCTGGTCGTCGACTTCGGGAAGCGCGGGCAGGACGACCGCGGTCGTCAGGAACGGGCCCGAGTAGAGCGCGCGGCCCGCCTCCTCGAAGAGGATCGCCTCGTCGAGGAACGAGAGCCCGCCGCCGCCGCGCTCCTCCGGAACCGAGACGCCGAGCCAGCCGAGCTCACGCAACTCCGAGAGCGGCGCCTCGGGGTTCGCCTCGAGGAACGCGCGCGCCTCGCGCCGCAGCTCCTCCTGCTCTTGCGTGAACGCGAAGTCCACTCAGCGGCTCCGGGGAAGGCCGAGCACGCGCTCGGCGATGATATTGCGCAGGATCTCGGAGGTGCCCGCCTCGATCGTGTTGCCACGCGAGCGAAGCTGCTGGTGCTGCCAGTACCCGTTGTCGCCGATTACCTGAGCCTCCGGCCCGAGGAGCTCGAGGGCGAGCTTCGTCACGCGCTGGTTCGCCTCCGACCACCAGAGCTTCGCGCCTGAGCCCTCCGGGCCGGGGATCCCGGTCTTGATCAGCGTCGTCAGCGAGCGGTAGGTCGTGTAGCGCACGGCTTGGAGGCCGATCCACTCGCGGGCGATCGCGTCGCGCTGGACGTCAGTGGCCCCGCGCTCCTTGGCGAGCGCGATCAGCTTGCGGATCTGCGCTTCCAGCGCCGCGGTGAGCGCGAAGCCAAGGGTGCCGCGCTCGTGCAGCAGCGTCGTCATCGCGACGGCCCAGCCGCCGCCGACCTCGCCGAGGACGTTCTCGACGGGCACCTTCACGTCGGTGAAGAAGATCTCGTTGAACTCGGCCTCACCCGTGATCTGGCGCAACGGGCGCACCTCGACGCCCGGAGAGTGCATGTTCACGATCAGATAGGTCAGCCCCGCATGGCTCTGCGAGTCGGGGTCGCTACGCGTGACGAGGATGCACCAGTCGGCAATGTGCGCGAAGGACGACCAGACCTTCTGGCCGTTGACGACGAAGTGATCGCCGTCCTCGATCGCGCTCGTCCGGACGGCGGCGAGGTCGGAGCCGGCGCCCGGCTCGGAGAAGCCTTGGCACCAGATCTCCTCGGTCGAGAGGATCGCGTCCAGCCGTGCCTGCTTCTGCTCCTCGGTGCCGTGCGCGATGATCGTCGGCCCGGCCATCCCGAGCCCGATCACGCCCAGGTGCGACGGCGCCTCCGCGCGCGCCATCTCCTCGAGGAAGATCGCCTGGTGGCTGTAGGGAGCGCCGGCGCCGCCGTACTCCTTCGGCCAGGTGAGGCCCGCGTAGCCCCCTTCGTAGAGCTTCCGGCTCCAGTCACGGCCGGCCTCCTCGAAGCGGCCGCGGCGCACCTCGTCCGTCAGGTTCTCCTCGATCCAGGCGCGCAGCTCCGCCCTGAACGCTGCCTCAGCCGGCGTGTCCCGCAGATCCACGGGGTGACTCTAGTCGCTCAGGAACGAGGAAACGACGGTGTTGAAGCGGTCGGCCGTCTCGAGGAAGAGGAGGTGGCCGCCGCCGGGGAACGGGACGAAGGAAGAGCTCGGGATTCGATCCGCGAGCTCGACGCCATTCTCGAAAGGGACGATCCGGTCGGCGTCGCCATGGACGACGAGCGTCGGCGCCTCGATCTGCTCGACCGGCGAGACCTGCTCGACGAAGCGCCAGCAGGCGTCGTACTGGGCGCGCCAGCACTCCGGCGGGGTCGGATGCTCGAGCCGGTCGGCCAGTAGCTGCTCGAACTCGTCCCGGTGCTCGTCCGTCCAGCCGGGCGCGAAGGAGAGCGGCATCGAGGCGCGCGCGAACTCGGGCGGAGGGCGGTCGGCGTGGGCCTCCCAGGTCGCGATCGTCTCGTCGGGAGTGAACGCGTGGTTGGGGCCACCGGCGGCCGTGCAGACGAGCACGAGCTTCGCGACGAGCTGCGGGTGTCGCAGCGCCAGCGTCTGGGCGATGTAGCCGCCCATCGAGAAGCCGGCCACGTGCGCTCGCCGGCCCTCGAGCGCCTCGGCAGCGTCGTCGGCCATCTCCTCGATCGAGTACGGCCCGGGCGGCTTCGGCGAACGGCCGGTGCCGCGGTTCTCGACGGCGATCACGCGGAAGCTCTGTGACCAGATCGGGATCTGGCGCTGCCACGACCAGATCGCGTAGCCGAGCCCCGTGATGAGGAGCAGCGGGTGGCCGTCGCCGTGCTCCTCGCGGTAGAGCTTCAGGTGACGGCGCTCCGGTCGAGGTCGCGCACCGAGCGTCCTCCGACGAGGGCGAGCGTGATGTCGATCTCGGCCGCGAGTTGGCGGATCACGGCCTCGACGCCCGCGGCACCGCCGACGGCGAGGCCGTAGACGTAGGGCCGGCCGAGCAGCACCGCGTTCGCACCGAGCGCGATCGCCTTCAGCACGTCGGACCCCGTCCGGATCCCGCTGTCCATCAGCACCGTGGCGTCGGCGCTCACGGCCTCGCGCACTTCCATCAGCGCGTCGAGGGCGGCGACGGCGCCGTCCACCTGGCGGCCGCCGTGGTTCGAGACGACGATCGCGTCGACGCCGTGGTCGAGCGCGATCCGCGCGTCCTCCGCGGTGAGCACGCCCTTGATGAGGACCGGGAGCTCCGTGCGATCGCGCAGCCATGCGAGGTCGGCCCACGTCAGCCCAAGATTGGAGAAGACCGAGAGCGCCCGCACTGAGGCGGTGAGCACGTCGTCCTCAGGCGGCTCGTCGAGCGACTCGCGAAAGACCGGATCGCTGAAGAACTGCGCCAGGCCCTCGCCCTGGAGGAACGGCAGGTAACCGAGCCGGAGATCGCGCGGGCGCCAGCCGAGCATGAGCGTGTCGAGGGTGACGACGATCGCGCTATACCCGGACGTGCCGGCCCGGTCGACGATGCTGCCGACGAGCTCGCGATCGTTGAACCAGTAGAGCTGGTACCAGCGCGGGGTGTCTCCGAGCTCGGCGGCGACCTCCTCGAGCGACGTCGACGCCGCGCTCGAGAGGATCATCGGCACTCCGGTCGCCCGGGCGGCGCGCGCGACACCTACTTCTGCCTCCGCGTGCGCGATCGAGAGCACGCCGATCGGCGCGAGCAGAAAAGGAACCGGCGAGCGGAGGCCGAGCACCTCCACCGAGAGGTCGCGCTCGACGGTCCCCGCCAGCATCCGCGGCCGCAACCTGCACCGCGCGAAAGCCTCGAGATTCGCGCGCATCGTTGCCTCGGAACCGGCGCCGCCGGCGATGTAGCCGAACGGCCCGGGTTCGAGCGTCTCCCGCGCGCGGGCCTCCCACTCCTCCGCGCTGACCGGCCACTCGGCGCCGCCGGCGAGGTAGATCGAGCTCTGAACCTGTGCTCCTGAGTCGAGCGGCACTGTGCGAGACTCTACGACGTGACCGAGCTTGCGATCGAACCGCAGGTCAAGGAGCGCCGCGCCCAGGTGCGCGCGTTCATGGAGGAGCACGTCTACCCGAACGAGGCGGCGCTCGAGCGCGAGGACGCCGCCGCGGACGCGCTGATCGCCGAGCTCCGAGAGGCCGCGAAGGAGGCGGGGATCTGGGCGCCGCACCTACCCCCGGAGGCGGGCGGCACCGGCTCCGGCTTCATCGAGTACGCGCTCCTGAACGAGGAGATCGGGCGGAGCATGTGGGCGCAGCTCGTCTTCAACTGCCAGGCGCCCGACGCGGGCAACGGCGAGATCCTCCACCTCTTCGGGACGGACGAGCAGAAGGAGCAGTTCCTGCGGCCGCTCGTCGAGGGGACGGCGCGCTCGTTCTTCTCGATGACCGAGCCGGAGGTGTCGGGGGCGGATCCAACGGGGCTTCGCACCACGGCAGTCGCCGACGGCGACGAGTGGGTGATCGACGGGCACAAGTGGTTCTCGTCCTCGGCGGAGGGCGCGACCTTTGGGATCGTGATGGCGGTCACCGATCCTGACGCGCCGCCGCACGGGCGGATGAGCCAGATCCTCGTCCCGGCCGATACGCCCGGGGTCGAAGTCGTCCGGCCGATCCCGGTGATGGGGCACGAGGGCCGCGGCTGGTCGACCCACTGCGAGGTGCGCTATACGGCGGTGCGCGTCCCGCTCGAGAACGTGCTCGGCGAGCCCGGCGACGGCTTCCGGATCGCGCAGAAACGGCTCGGGCCGGGGCGGATCCACCACGTGATGCGCTGGCTCGGCCAGATGCAGCGCGCCTTCGAGCTGATGTGC
>Ga0136617_10004362_pt1 | contig 12664 bp, 17 predicted proteins | sample AntDrymUQ3222106_2_FD_129672 | JGI IMG/M metagenome (GOLD analysis project Ga0136617, IMG submission 129672) | Polar desert sand microbial communities from Dry Valleys, Antarctica - metaG UQ322 (21.06) | ecosystem: Environmental > Terrestrial > Soil > Desert | place: Antarctica: Dry Valley...
CGCGATCATGCTCAACTACGCGCAGCGCGTCGTCGTAGTCCCGGGGTACGGGCTCGCCGTCGCGCAGGCCCAGCACGACGTGCGGCAGCTCGCGGAGCTCCTCGAGGAGCGTGGGGTCGATGTCCGGTACGCGATCCATCCGGTCGCGGGCCGGATGCCCGGCCACATGAACGTGCTCCTGGCCGAGGCGAACGTGCCCTACACGCAGCTGCAGGAGATGGAGGAGATCAATCCGGAGTTCCCTCGGACGGACGTGGCGCTCGTGATCGGCGCGAACGACGTCACGAATCCCGCGGCCCGCGATTCACCGGCGAGCCCGATCTACGGAATGCCGATCCTGGACGTCGACCACGCTGCGGCCGTGGTGGTGCTGAAGCGCGGGATGAGTCCCGGGTTCGCGGGAATCGACAACGAGCTCTACCTCGATCCGAAGACGCAGATGCTGTTCGGCGACGCCAAGGATTCGGTGCTGAGCCTGACGGCCGCGGTCAAGGCGCTCTAGCGCCGGATGGTGCCGTTCTTCGGCGCGCGAGACGTGGAGGCCGCGGTATCGCCCGCTGTGGCCTACGACGCGGTCCGCGAGGGGTTCGCGGCACATGCTCGGGGCGAGTGGACGATGCAGCCCAAGCTCTACGTCACGAACTATCCGGCCGGGGACTTCCGTGCCATGCCCGCCCTCGGCGGAGGCCATGCGCTCCTGAAATGGGTGACCTCGTTCCCGGGCAACCCGGCTCGCGGCCTGCCGACGGTCAGCGGCCTCATCGTGCTCTCGGATGCAGAGACAGGGGTCGTCGAGGCGATCCTCGACGCCGCCTCCGTGACGGCGCTTCGCACCGGAGCGGCCGCCGTGATCGCAGCCGATGTGCTGGGTCGAAGCGACGCGGCGAGCGCCGCCGTGATCGGAACGGGAGTCAACGGGATGGCAGCAGCCCGCACGCTTCTCGCGCGGGGCCGCCCGGTCGCCCTGTGGGACGTCGACCCTGCGCGTGCCGAAGCCGCTGTGGAGGAGCTTGGCGCGAACGTGGCCGCGAGCCGCACCGACGCGCTGGCCGCCGACCTCCTCGTCACCGTCACCCCGGGGAAGGAGCTGCTCATCCTGGAGGGCTCGCTCCACCCCGGCCAGCACGTCAGCCTCATGGGCGCGGACGGCCCGGGGAAAGCCGAGATCGCCGTCGCAGAGATTGAACGGGTCAAGGTCTTCTGCGACGAATGGGAGCAGGCGAGTCACGGCGGGGAACTCGCCGCAGCGGTGGAGGCGGGCAGGATCTCGCGAGAGCGCGTGACAGAGCTCGGGGCGGTCCTCATCGGTGCGGCGCCTGGAAGGGAGAGCGAGGAGGAGATCACGATCTTCGACTCGACCGGTCTCGCGATTCAGGACCTTGCGATCGCGAGGGCTGCGCTTGCGCGAGCCGACGGGCTCGAGCTCGTGCGGATTCCGCTCTAGAGGAGTCGCGCAGGGTCGAACAGCTCGAGCTCCGGCGCCGGCGCTCCCAGGATCGCGTCGGCGACGAGCCGACCGCAGACGAACCCGAGCACGTTGCCGTGCCCGGCGTAGCCGGCGGCAACCCAGGTGGCCTCTCGCCCGGGGACTGGTCCGGCGAGAGGGCGGCCGTCGGGGCTCGAGCCGAGGATCCCCGCCCAACGATGGGTGATTCGCGGGACCCGGCCGACGAGCTCGGCCACGAAGCTCTCCAAGCGCTCCTGGATCGCGGGCGTCACGGCCTCCTCCCCCGTGAGCTCCGTCTTGGGATCGGCGTCTCGCTTGCCGCCTACTACGAGCCTGCGATCCGGCGTCTGCTGCCAGTAATCGAAGCCGCGGCGGGCGTAGTGCGGGAACGGAAAGAGGAGCTCGTTGAGAGGCTCTGTCACGACGACCTGATTCCGGATCGGCCGCACGACGGCGTCGAGCTGCGCGAGGAGCCCGTGCGTGTAGCCGTCGGTCGCGAGCACGACGTGCGAACCTTCGAGCTGATCCAGCGACTCGACCCTCGAGCCCTCGCGGAGCTCGGCCCCAGCCTCGGCCGCCTGCCGCGCCAGACCGCGAACCCAGCGAGCGGGGTGGATCGCTCCGTCGGGAACATGCCTGAACGCGCCCTTGAACCGTTGCAGCTGCCGGGGTAGCGTCGGCACCCATTCGACGGCGAAGCCGTCTCGCTTCAGGGCCTGATACTCGGACTCGATCTCGGCGAGCTCCTCGTCGTCGGCGGCGAGCCGGAGACTTCCCGTTTGGCGGAAGGCGTCCCCCGCGAGCTCCTCGATCGCGTCGAGGCCGCGTTCCGTGAGCTCCCACAGCGAGCGCGCACGTTCGACTCCGAGCGTCGACAGGGCCTCGTCGTAGGCCATCGCACCGCCGCGCAACGCGAAGCCGCCGTTGCGCCCGCTGGCCCCGCCCGCGACCGTCCGCGCCTCATGCAACCGCACGCGCAGGCCCGCCGTCGCAAGCGTGAGCGCGCACGAGCAACCCGTGACACCGCCGCCGACGATCTCGACGTCGGCGCGACCGTCGAGCTTTCGAGCGAGCAGGGGCGGGGCGGGCTCCTCGAGCCAGAGCGAATCGGCCACGGGTCGATGCTAGCCCGCACGCACGAGTCCCTCCTCGACCTCCACGACGCCGGCGAGCTCGAGCTCGGTGACGACGGCCGCCAGCTCTCCGGCTGAAAGGCCGGTTGCTCGCACGAGCTCGTCCATCGTCGCCGCTGCTGCCCGGACACGTTCGAGCACCGCTGTGGCTGCAGGCCCGAGCTCGAGCGCAACCGGCTCGGGCGGCCCCAGGCCGAAGCTCTCGAGCACGTCCGTGGCGCCCGTACACGGCGTTGCACCGAGTCGGAGAAGCGCGTTCGAGCCTGCCGAGAGCGCGCTCGTGATCTCGCCGGGCACGGCGAACACCTCCCGTCCCTCCTCGAGCGCAAGATCGCAGGTGATCAGCGCGCCGCTGCGTTCCCGCGCCTCGACGACGAGAGTTGCAGCGCACAAGCCGGCGACGATGCGATTTCGGGCGGGAAAGCGCCATGGCGCCGGCTCGATCCCAGGCGAGTATTCGGAGACGATCAGGCCGCTCTCGGCGATCTCGGCCGCGAGCGATCGGTGCGCCGCCGGATAATCGCGATCGATCCCGCAGCCCAGAACGGCGATCGTCACTCCTCCCGCCTCGAGGGCGCCCCTGTGTGCCTCGCCGTCCACGCCTCGTGCGAGCCCGCTCACCACCACGAGCCCGGCGCCTGCGAGCTCGCGGCCCAGCCTGCGCGCCACCTGACGCCCGTAGGAAGAGCAGGCGCGGGCGCCAACGAGCGCGATCGCCGGGCGACGAAGCAGCTCGACGTTGCCGTGGCCCCGGAGGAAGAGCCCCGGCGGCGGGTCGTGGATCGCACGCAGGAGCGGCGGGAAGGCTTCGTCCGAGCGCGCGAGGAATCGGTACCCGCTCGCGCCGAGGCGCTCCAGAGCAGCCGGCGCGTCGAAGGTCGCTTTGAAGCGGGCGAAACGTGCACTCCGTGGCTCGTCGACGAGATGGGAGTCCGTCAGCGCCGCGAAGGACGCCAGCGTGAGCTCGACGCTCACGTCCCAAGCTCCTTTGGTGACCGGTACGCGAGTGCCTCGGCGACATGCTCGGTCTCGACCGCCTGCGCGCCCGCAAGGGCGGCCGCGGTGCAAGCTACGCGGGCGACCTTCGCCCGGCCGCGCGCCGACAGGGGCAGACGCTCGACCGCCCGGGAGAGCAGCTCACTCGCGGCCTCCGTGCGCACGGGCGGCTGCGCGCGGAGCCTGTTGCGCGCCTCGACGACTCGCGCCCGGACAGGCTGCGAGGCCTCGGACGGCCCGGCCGCGAGCTCGTCGGCCCGCGGCCTCGGCACGGTGACGACGAGGTCGAACCGGTCGAGGAGCGCGCGCGAAAGCTTGTCCCGGAACGCAGCGAGCCGCTGCGGCGAGCACGAGCATTCGGCGGCTGGGTCACCGCGCCCGGCGCACGGGCACATGTTCATCGTCGCGACGAGCTGGAAGCTGGCCGGGAAGAGCGCCTGCCCCGCCGCCCGCGCGATCGCGATCGTGCCGTCCTCGAGCGGCTGGCGCAACGCCTCGAGCGTAGGCCGCTGGAACTCGGGGAGCTCGTCGAGGAGGAGGACGCCGCGATGGGCAAGGCTCGCCTCCCCGGGCCTCGGCCCCGGGCCGCCACCGACGATCGCCGCGGTCGACGAGCTGTGGTGCGGAGCTCGGAAGGGCGGCCTTGAGACGAGCGGCCGCTCCGGCACGAGCAGGCCGGCGACGGAATGGATCCGGGTCACCTCGAGCGCCTCCGCCGGCGCGAGCCGGGGCAGGATGCCCGGCAGCCTCCGGCCGAGCATCGTCTTCCCCGTCCCGGGCGGCCCGGCGAGGAGAAGGTTGTGCCCGCCAGCCGCGGCGAGCTCGAGCGCGCGCCGCGCCCGCTCCTGGCCGCGAACGTCCGCGAGGTCGGGCGGCTCGGGCTCGTCCGCCTCGTCGGGCGGCTCAACCGGTTCGGGCCGGAGCTCGCCTCGGAGATAGGAAACCGCTTCGCCGAGATGCCGGACGGGGATCGCCTCGACGCCGGCGAGCTCCGCCTCGGCTGCCGACTCGGGCGCGCAGAGGATCCGCTCGAGACCGATCGAGCGTGCACCCTCGGCCACGGCGAACGCGCCGCGCACCGGCCTGATCCGCCCGTCGAGCGCGAGCTCGCCGACGGCTGCGTGCTCGGCCATCCTCTCTGCCGGCACCTGGAGCGAGGCGGCGAGGACGGCGAGCGCAATCGAGAGGTCGAAGCTCGATCCCTCCTTGCGCAACCCCGCCGGAGCGAGGTTGACCGTGATCCGCCGGTCGAGGGGCCACTCGAGGAGCGCCGACATGATCCCGCTGCGCACGCGGTGCTTCGCCTCGGAGCAGGCGCGATCGGCGAGGCCGACGATCGCGAAACCGGGAATGCCGCGCTCGAGGTGCACCTCGACCTCGACGCGTCGTGGCTCCAGACCGACCAGAGCATGGGTCACGGCGCGCGCGAGCACGCCCTCGACGCTACGGAGAAAGCCGTGTCGGAAGCGTTACGGCTTCGTCACAGATTTGTGCAAATCAGGATCGACTCGAAGTACTCGCCGGAGCGGCGCCCGGTGCGGCGATTGACGTGCCGCTCCAGCCGATCGTCGAGCCGCAGCCCGGCCCTGCGCAGGATCTCGGGGTAGAGGTCGCGGCGATCGTTGACGACGATGCAGATGGGCGCGCCTGGGCGCAACGCCTCCTTCACTCGCCCGAGCACGGTCGCGATCCCGGTGGTGTACTCCTCGATCGCGGCCCGGCTCGTTCCCCGAGCCGCCGCTCCCACCTCTCGCTCGCTCCGGTCGTCGAGGCCGAGGAGCTCGTAGGCATACCGATGCTGGCCGTGGTAGTCGATCAGCCCCGGGTACGGGGGCGAGGTGATCACGCCGTCGTAGGGACCGCCGAGCTGGAGCTCCCGCGCATCCCCGTGGAGGACGGCCGCGCCGCGACCCGCAACCCGCACGTCCGCGAACGCTTCCAGGCGCGCAAGCGTATCCAGTAGATAGCGCGAGAGGAACTTGTGCGCGCTCTCGACGGGACGGCAGGTGCGCCGATGCTTGTGGCACCAGTACTCGCCGATCTGGGGCGCGCGCGGGAAGTCGAGGTCGAAGTGAGTCGTCCGGCGAGCCGAGCGGGCTGCGCGGGCGAGCACGACGCGGAGGACGTCCGCGTGCGTGGAGCCGCGGAGGGCGGAGCGGAAGTGGAGCAGCTCCGCCGCGGCCTCCGGCGCGAACCAGCGGGCGACGTAGCCGCGCGGGGCCGCGCGGGAGCGGCCGAGCCCCGCGTGGGCCGCACGCACGTCGTCCTTCAGCGCGACGAGGTCGTAGTCGGCGGTCTTGACCCGCATCAGGAGCGCGTTGAATGCCGCCACGTCGATTCCGACCGCGTCGTAGCCGGACTCGAGCGCCTGGACGAGCGTGGTGCCCGAGCCGCCGAACGGATCCAGCACCTTGCCGCCCGCACGGACGTAGCGGCCGAGGAGAGCCTCGACGAGTTGCGGGACGAACTTCCCCAGGTAGGGATGGAGCCGATGGACGTGCTTCGTCCGCTCGCGCTCCGGGAGCTCACTCTCGGACCACGAGAGCTCGAGGTCGAGCTCGCCGTAGATCGCTTCCTGCGTCGCCATCCCGAGCCGACTTCGACGGCTGCGGGGTGTCTCCTAGATCTCGCGCCCCCGCGCGTCGAGGTCGTGAGGCTCCTCGGGCAGCTCCAGCGCGACCGAGCCGGCCGGGCCAGGGCGGCGGGGCGGGCCGGCCGGCACGAGCGCGGGTTCCTCGTCCGGCGGCGGGGGAGGCGGCTCCGGCGGCGCGAGCCCGAGAGCCCGCTTGATCCGCCGCCAGAGGCCGCCCCCGCGCATTCGTGCCTAGTAGTGGATCCCGTGCGCCGCGTCCAGCGCGCGCAGGCGCTTGATCCGCTCGGCCATCGGCGGGTGCGTCGAGAAGAGCGCCGCCATCCCGGCCTTGCGGAGCGGGTTTGCGATGTAGAGCGCTTCGGTCGCAGGATTGACGTTCATCGGCACGGCCTGGGTTCCGAGCTCGAGTGTCGCCAGGGCCTCGGCCAGCGGCCGGCCCTCGCCGAGGATCTGCGCCCCGGTCGCGTCCGCGAGGTATTCGCGCTGCCGCGAGACGGCCATCTGCAGGACCATCGCGGCCATCGGAGCGACGATCACAGCGACGAGGACGCCGACGATCCCGAGCGGGTTCGAGTCCTCATCGTCCCCGCCTCCGAAGAACATCGAGAACTGGAGGATGTTCGCGATCGCGGCGATAGCGGCGCCGATCATCGCGGCGATGGTCGTGACGAGGATGTCGCGATTCTTGATGTGGGCAAGCTCGTGCGCGAGGACGCCACGAACCTGCTCACGCGGCATGCTGCGCAGGAGTCCCTCGGTAACGGCCACGGCCGCCTTCTTCGGGTTGCGGCCCGTCGCGAATGCGTTCGGCTGCTCGGAGGGGATCAGATGGACGGACGGCATCGGCAGCCCGGCCTTACCGGCGAGCTCCTCGATGTCGCTGTAGAGCCCGGGCGCCTCCTCGCGCGAGACCGGTCGAGCCTTGCTCGCCTTGAGGGCGAGCTTGTCGGAGAAGAAGAACATCACGAGGTTGAACAGGGCGAAGGCCCCGGCGATCAGGAAGATCCCGGTCGAGCCTCCGAAGACCCCGCCGAGCCCGATGAGCAAGGCTCCGAGTGCGGCGATGGTCGCCCAGGTGCGGGCCTGAGTGGCGAATTTCGTGCGAGTGATCGACATGGTGGTGTCGGTCGTCCTTTCCGGCTGAATGACGTTTGCTCGGGATTCAGTCGGAAGTTTCTCCCGCCGGCCAGCTCTGCTGAGACTGGTGGCCGGCGCACCCGGGCTTCAGCCGTCTTGACCAAAGCCGTTCTGACGAGTGCGCCCGTTCGGGGATAGTGCCTTCCGGCAACCCGTATCGTAGCCGTAGGCTGCGGACGAGCCGTTGCGGTGGGATTAATCCGAAGGGAACGGAACTGCGTACGACCGGCATGAGACTTGCGCTGCTCCTCACGCTGAGCGTTCTCGCAGGGTGCGGCGGCAGGGACGCCGCGGTCGACGAGGGGCCGGTGCTCCCGCCCGAGCCGCTCGGCGAGCAGGCTGTCCGCGAGGTGATTCGGATCCGGGCGGCAGGGGCCGAGGCCGGGACGATCTCCGGGCGGATCTTCGGGGTGATCGCGCTCGCCGGGGCACAACTACGGGCGGAAGGCGATCGCACGCTCCGGGCTCGGCTCCCACCGCTGCTTGCGAAGGCGGCCGTCGTCTGGCCGCGGTCGGCCCGAGCTGTGGCAGCGGAGACGCCGGGCAGCGAGGTCGGCCGGCGTCAGCGCGCGATTCTGCTCGGGGCGGTGCGCAGCGAGCAGGCCTCGCTCGGCCGGTTGCGTCAGGAGCTCGCGCAGGGTGGCTCGGCGTGGCCGCCGGTCACCCGGTTCGGCGCGCGCAGCGAGGCGCTGCGTTCGCGGCTCGGACGGCAGCTCGAGGCGATGATGGCCGCGATTCCGGCGCACGAGCGGGAGGCGCTCCGGCGAGCTGTCGCCGACTCGAGCTAGAGCTCGGCCGGAGCTCGAGCCAGCTTCTTCCCCGCTATTCCGACGACCTCGAACCTGCAGTCGAGTCGGCGGCACTCCGGATGCGCCGCGAACCAGCTCTCGGCGGCGCGCCGAAGCCGGCGCCGCTTCTCTGGAGTGATCATCTCCAGCGGATGTCCGAACTCAGCGCTCCGCTTGCCCTTGACCTCGCAGAAGACGAGTCGGTTGCCTCGACGGACGATCAGGTCGAGCTCGTTCCCACCGGCCCAGACGTTCCGGCCGAGGATGCGGTAGCCGCGCAACCGGTAGTGGAGCGCCGCCCGGCGCTCGAAGCGGCTGCCGATCCTGCTCGTGCTCAGGCGGCCGAGGCGGGCTCGTAGCAGAGCGCCTGGAAAGAGCGACGGTGCTGCTCGCTCGGGCCATGCGCGCGGACGGCAGCCGAGTGACCCGGGGTGATGTAGCCGACGTGCCGGGAGAACCCGTAGCGCGGGTAGAGCGCGTCGAGGCGACGCATGATTCGGTCGCGTGTCACCTTCGCGACGATCGAGGCGGCGGCGATTGCTGCGCTCTTCGTGTCGCCGTCGACGACGGCGCGATGGACGGGGGCGCTCGACCCGAGCCGGAAGCCATCGACGAGACACGCGACACCTTCGTCGGGCGCGAGCTCGTGCAGCACCGAGCGCAGCCCCCAGAGGTTGGAGCGATGCAGGCCGTTCCGATCGATCTCGCCGGCCGGGATCACGCGCACGCTGATCCTGGCGGCGCAAGCAACGACGGCGCGGAAAAGCTCGTCGCGACCGGCCGGGGTCACCTGCTTCGAGTCGTTCAGGAGAGCTAGAGAGCGGACCCGGTGGTTACGGAGGCAGTCATAGTCCAGCAGGACGCCGGCGACAACGAGGGGTCCCGCGAGCGAGCCACGGCCGGCCTCGTCGGCCCCCGCGACGAAGCGAACGCCGAGCCTCCGGTCGAAGGAGAGGAGCCGCTGACCGCTGCTGCGTGTCACGACCCGACAATAGCCGCCGAATCCGGACGACTTCGTCACGGTTCTGTACCGAAAGCGTGACTATTCGGGCAGGTCGCACCCGGCGTCCGGGTCGCTCAGCCGCACGGTGGTGCTGCTCCGGCCGAGATCGACGCGAAACCAGTCGCAGCCGCCGTCCGTCCGGCGAACGGCGCAGACGAAGGTCTTCGTCGCGACGATCTTCAGCCACCCGACCCGAGCGCTGTTCGTGCAGTGCGACTCGGCGATCTCGTAGCGGGCCGCGTCGGGGCGAGTCGCGACGTACGCCTGCGCCTCCTCCCGGGCCACGCGTTGCTGAGCGTCCTCGCCGCAACCGGCCAGGAAGACGAGCGGGAGGAGCGCGAGGCTACGCGCTCGGCTTGTCGTCGCCGGTCGTCTCCTCGGCGGCCGCATCCTGATCCGGCTCGCCGGCGCCAGACTCGTCCAAGGGAGCCGTCGGCGTGGTCGCCTCGCCGCCAGCCTCCTCGGCAACCGGAGTCGCCTCGGCGACTGCGGTCTCCTCGACGCTCGGCTCTGCGTCGGCCGGCTCGGTTGCCGTGGGCGGGGCCTCGGTCGCCTTGAGGTTCTTGGCGCTGCCGGGCGCCGGCCGTAGCTCGCGGACCCGGGCCTTCTTGCCGACCTTCTCGCGCAGGTAGTACAGCTTGGCGCGGTTGACGTCGCCGATCGCGCCGACCTCGATCCGCTCGATCTTCGGCGAGTGGACCGGGAACGTTCGCTCGACCCCGACCCCGAACGACTGCTTGCGGACGGTGAACGTCTCGCGCGCGCCGGAGCCCTGGCGCTTGAGGACGATCCCCTCGAACACCTGGAGCCGCGAGCGCGTGCCCTCGATCACGCGGAAGTGCACGCGCACGGTGTCGCCCGCCTTGAACTGCGGGATGTTCTGCCGCAGCTGGCGCTGCTCGATGCTCTGGATGATCGTGCTCATGGCAAGGGCGGCCACTCGGCCGGGGGCGAATCCTAGCGGACGGAGATGCGGTTCGGCGGCCAGTAGGTGGCGAAGACCTTGCCGATCAGGTTGGCGCGTGGAACCGTCCCCCACTCGCGCGAGTCGCACGACTGGGCGCGATTGTCGCCCATCATGAAGTACTGGCCCTGCGGGACGTTGAAGGTCTCGGGTCCGCCGGAGTCGCGCCGGCCCTGGAGGATGTACGCCTCGTCGAGCTTCTTCCCGTCAATGTAGACGAAGCTGAAGCCCCCTTCGGTGCGGAGCTCGAGCCGCTCGCCCGGAAGGCCGATCAGGCGCTTGACGAAGGTACCGCCGGCTCCGCAGCGGGCGCGCGCGGCGGGCGGCGTCTCGAACACGACGACCTCGCCCCGCCGCGGCTCGCGGAAGTGGTAGATGAACCGGTTCGCGAGCACCCGGTCGGAGAAACGTGTCTCACAACCGTTGGCCGGACGGGCGCAGTGAAGGGTCGGCTCCATCGAGGAGGACGGGATCCGGTAGGGGTTGACGACCCAAGCCTTGATCGCGAGCACGATCGCGATCGCGCCGACGATCGTCACGACCCAGTCGATCGTGACGCGCCAGTTGTGGGGCAGGCCACGCGTCAGCCGGTCGACCGGGTTGCGGGAGTGGAACTCGCGCGCGACCTGCGGCCGGGAGTTCGTCCCCGCGAGCCAGTGGTCGTAACGAAGCCGACGCTCCGGATCGACGAGGGTCTGGTAGGCGACCTGGATCTCGCGTTGCCGTTCCTCGTTCCAGGTCGTCCCCGACTCGCGCTGGAACGCGTCCTCGATCTCGGTCGGGGTGGCGTTCCGCGCCAGCCCCAGGGTCGCGTAGTAGTCGCTCACGAGGCGACATTCCGGGTGCGGCTCTGCTCCCGCCGCCAGTCCTCGATCCTGGCGTGGTCGCCGGAGAGGAGTACCTCAGGGACCGACCAGCCCCGGAAGTCGGCAGGTCGGGTGTAGTGCGGGTACTCGAGGCCGCCTTCGAGAGCCGCGGAGAAGCTCTCGTTCTCGCCGGAGCCGTCGGCGAGCGCTCCCGGCAGCCGGCGCGCGATCGCGTCGAGCAGCACCAGCGCGGGCAGCTCGCCACCCGAGAGGACGTAGGGGCCGATCGAGATCGCGTCGGAGGCGAGGTGGGTGACGATCCGCTCGTCGAAGCCCTCGAAGCGGGACGAGAGCAGGGTCAGGTGCGGCTCCTGCGCGAGCTCCTCGACGACCGCTTGGGTCAGCAGCCGGCCCTGCGGGCTGAGCGCGATCACGCGGTGCGTGGGAGCGCCGCCGTAGGCCGCGTCGAGCGCCGCCCCGACGACGTCGACGCGCAACACCATTCCGGCGCCGCCTCCGTACGGATCGTCGTCGACCTGTCCCGAGCGGAGCGGCGAAGTGTCGCGGTAGTTGAAGAGGCGCAGCTCCAGCTCGCCGCCCAGGACCGTCGCGACCGGGCGCTGCTCCGTCATCCACGCGAACGCGTGCGGAACCTGGGTGAAGACATCGAGGCGCACGGCGTGCCAGATTACTCGTCGTCGGCGAAGCCCCGCGCCACCAGGACGCGGCGCGCTTCGAGGTCGACCGTGAACACGCACGCGGCCACCAGCGGGAGCAGGAGGCCGGTGTCGAGCTCGAGCGAGTCGTTCGCGAGGCCGTTGTGCACCTCGACCACGGAGCCGAGCGTGCGGCCGCCCTCCTCCTCCACCGAAAGGCCGACGAGCTGGAAGACGTAGTAGGTGTCTTCCTCCGGTTCGGGCAGCTGTCCGCGCGGAACCGAGAGCGTCGTGCCCCGTCCCACCGCCCGGTCGAGCTTCAGCACGGGTCGGCGGCCGGAGCCGCGCTTCGAGACGACGATCTCGGCCTCCGAGCCGTCAACCCAGAGCTTCGCCCCGGGCGCGAAGCGGCCCTCGATCTCACTCGGCTCCTCGACGAAGAACGAGCCGTCGACCCCGTGCGGTCTGCCGACCCGGCCGACCGGGACGAGCTCTTCGCTATTCGACAATCTCGAGCACGATGCGTTGCCGGGACCTCGCGGCGCTCGCCCGGACGATCGTGCGCAGCGCACGCGCGATCCGGCCCTGCCGGCCGATCACCTTGCCGCGGTCCTCGGGCGCGACGTGGAGCGCCAGGATCGTGACGTCATCACCCTCGATCTCCTCGACGCGAACGGCGTCGGGATCGTCGACGAGCTGCTTTGCGATCCACTCGAGGAGCTCGGCCACGCGCGCCTCACCCGCCGATGCCGGCGGCCTTGATCAGCTTCGAGACGGCGTCGGAGGGCTGCGCGCCCTTGCCGATCCACTCCTTTACCTTCTCCTCGTCGAGCTCGATCGTCGAGGGGTCGGTCTGCGGGTTGTAGCGCCCGATGATCTCGATGAATCGACCGTCGCGCGGGGAGCGCGAGTCGGCCACGACGACGCGGTAGATCGGGTTCTTCTTCGAGCCGACGCGGGTCAGCCTCATCCGTACTGCCACTCGTTACCTCCGTCCAGCCTTGGTCATTTGCTGCGGAAGGGTAGGCATTTTGCCCTTGCCCATCTGCTTCATCATCTTCTCCATCTGCTTTCGTGCGGTCAGCAGCTTATTGACGTCCTGGATCGTCTGCCCGCTGCCCGACGCGATCCGCAGCCTCCG
>Ga0136617_10004363_pt1 | contig 12658 bp, 13 predicted proteins | sample AntDrymUQ3222106_2_FD_129672 | JGI IMG/M metagenome (GOLD analysis project Ga0136617, IMG submission 129672) | Polar desert sand microbial communities from Dry Valleys, Antarctica - metaG UQ322 (21.06) | ecosystem: Environmental > Terrestrial > Soil > Desert | place: Antarctica: Dry Valley...
CGTAGTGCGCACGCCGTTCCTGTCTTGATCGTCTCTGACTGTGGTAGCCGGAAACCCTAGACGGGGCGGCGTGCGCCCCTATCTGATCATGAAAACTCACCCACAGGAACGTCAGTAGAGCCCACGAGAGCCGCCGCTGACGATCGTCGTCAATAGTTGCCGGGCGATCCGCGCGCCGTTTGTCGTCCTCGCAGAATCCGGGGGCTCTGCGAGGACCACAAAGAGCGCGGGGACCTGAGGGAATGGCCGCAAGCTGACCTACGCCGAGGACTGCTACACGTCCAGTCCCGCTCGGTATGCCATCCCGCGCAGTTCCCGCGCGACAGCGGGAGAGTGGGATCGGGTCTGCAGCTCGGCCAGTACGTCACGAACGATCGGGTCCCGGTGCACACGATGGGGATGGATCATCTCAGCGCGGCGGAAGGCCATCACGGCCTCGTCGTAGCGTCTCCGCAACTGCGACAGCGCCCGGCCGTAGTCACGCCAGTACACGGACTGGCGGGATCGGTAGGGATGCGCGTCAGGATTCAGGTTCTCCGCGAGTGCCGCGGCCCGGTCGTAGTCCCCGATCTCCAGAACGGCCTCCATACGCCACAGGCCCACATTGGTGGGGCCGAACCCCAGCCCGTAGGCAGAGTGCCCTCCCCGGTGCGCGCGGCCAGCTCCGCAGCGTGCTCCAGGGCCGCTTCTACGTTGGCGGGGCGGGAGTCCGCTGCGGCGACCAGCGAATGGGACAGCGCGAGCATGCCCGCGAGCTGCATCGACTCCGGGCTGGTGGCGGGTACGTCAACTGCGGCGATGTCCTCCTGGGCCAGGTCGAACGCTCCCGCTGCCAGCGTCATTGACGCGGTAGGGGCACACTCGGGGTATGCCCAAGGTCGGCGTCTACCTGCCCGCTGCGCTCTACCGCGAGGCGCAGGCGCGGAAGCTGCCGCTGTCCGCGCTCGCGCAGGAGGCCGTCGAACGGGCGTTGCTGAACTCGGATCGGCAGGACTGGGTGGCGCGGGTGCGATCCCGGCCACGTCGGGTCGCTGCGGTCGTCGACGTCGCGGCGCTGCTCGACGACGTGCGGGCGGAGTTCGGGGATTGATCGTCCTCGACGCCTCCGCGCTGGTCGAGGTGGTCGTCGACCAGCCGAACGCTGCCTGGGTCCTCGAGCAGATCACCGAGGAGGAGATCACGGCGCCGGCCCACCAGCCGGCCGAGATCCTCTCCGCGATCGCCCGACTCGTGCGTAGCGCCGTGCTCGCTCCCAGCGCGGCGCGGGACGCGCTCGAGGAGGCGCCGGCCCTTCCGCAGCGGTTGGTGTCACCCACCACCGCCCACGTTCGGCGCGCCTTCACACTGCGCGAGCGGATCCGGGTCGTCGACGGGCTCTACGTCGCGCTCGCCGACGAGCTCGGCTGCCCGCTGGTGACCACGGACCCGCGGATGGCGGGCGCGGATGCACCCTGCGAGGTCCGGACACCACCGGCCAGACCCCACCAGCCGCGACCGATCCCGGCTCCCCGGGACCAGTAGCCGGCGGGTCACACCTCGCGTGTGCCGGGATGCGGACGGAGCCCAGCCGAGAGCCGGTGGCTTGTTTCTGATCACGCAGGATCCCGTGTGTGGTGGGTTGGCCACCGCATCTTTCGGATCTTGCCGGCTGGATGACTGCATGACCGCCGGGAACCAGCCTCTCGAACGACAGACGCCCAGGAGTGCAGAACCGTACGCCAAGGATGGGGTGCCCGATCCACGCCAGGTGCACGCGGATCTGGTGGCACCTGCCCGTCGTCGGGAAGGTCGCCACCAGAGTGCGGCTGGCATGTTCCTCGACGCGGTCGAACGACGTCGTCGACTTGATAGGCCCGTTTGTCCCCGAACGACGATCCCGCGGGGAGGTCCATCGTTGCCGGTCCTCGGACCGTGGAAGCGAGCTCCTTGGCGAACAGCACAGCACCTGGGGTGAGCTTGTCGATGCGGTGAGCCGGGAAGATCTCCGGTTTGCGACGACCAACGGCGTGGCGACGCGGTTCTGTTACCACAGGGCCGAGAGAGGAAGGGTCCACAACCGTTCGCCCAGGCGCCGGGGCTCGGCAGCGGTGCACAGCACGACACCCGCGGCGAAGTCGGCACCGAGTCGCTGCTCGAGCAGGCGCAGCCCGCGCAGATCCTCGGCACGCACGGTGGCGCCTGCCTTCACTTCGACCCCGACCACACGGCCGTCCCCCGACTCCAGGACGAGGTCCACCTCGACGCCGTCCCGATCACGGAAATGGAACAGGCCCGGCCGGGCCTGAGACCACTCGGCCTGCGCGCGCAGCTCACCGGTAACGAACGTCTCGATCAGTCGACCGGCGAGGTCGGTGTCGGTGCGAAGACGGCCTCCGAGTAGCCGGGTAGCGAGGCCGGTGTCGGTGACGACGAGCTTGGGCCTGCGGACGACCCTGGCGGTGAGGTTCGTCGACCACGCTGGGATGGTCTGGATGAGGAAGACGGCCTCCAGGTGCGCGAGGTAACTGTCGGTGGTCGGCCGGGACAGACCGAGGTCACGGGCCAGGTCGGTGATGTTGAGCTCACCGGCGGTGCGCGACGCGACCAACCTCAGGAGTCGGGGCAGCTCGCGCAGGTAGGTGGCATCGGTGACGGCCCGCACCTCCCGGTCGATGACGCCCGCGACATAGCTGTCGAACCATGCGGCACGGCGCCGATCGGTCCGGGCCCGGGCTGGCAGGAAACCCCCCGCTCCGGCTCTGTCGAGTATCTCCGCCCTGGTCACTGGCGAGGGCTGGAGCCCGGCTAGATCGTCGTCGAAGGCCCGGTCGATGAATCCTGGCTGCGTGAGCGCTCCGCCGAGCTCGGTCTGGGTGAACGGCCAGAGCGTCAGCGCTTCCATCCGGCCCGCCAGGGAGTCGGCAAGCTTCGGTGCACCGAGCAACCTGGTCGATCCGGTGAGCAGGAACCGACCCGGTCGCCGCTCGCGGTCGACCTCCGCTTTGACGGCCAGCAGCAGCTCGGGCACTCGCTGGGCTTCGTCGATGCCGACCAGTCCGCTACGCCCGCTGACGAATCCCACCGGATCGGTCCTGGCAGTATCGAGAATCGTGGCGTCGTCGAGGCTGAGCCAGGTTCCCGACCGCTCGGCAACCACGTGTTCGGCGAGAGTGCTCTTGCCTGCTTGGCGGGGTCCGGCCACGACGACCACCGGGGTGTCCGCGAGCGCCTCGTCGAGGGGACCGGCTAGCATCCGATGCCGATACATGCCTGAAGGTTAGTCCGAGGCATGCGATCTGCGGTCATCAGTCCTGCGAAACGCGAAGAGAGCACCTGCGGAACGCGGTCAGGGCGCTGACCCCGGCGTCCGCTCGACCGCAACACCATTCGACCGGGCCTCACCAGGGGATTTCACGACCGCTGAAACCCGCCGGAGCCAGCGGGCAAGAGTGGACAGCGACTTGCGTCGTTGCACCGGTCGTCACCATCCTTCTCGATGCCGCACCGCGGCTGATCGGTTCGCCTGCCTGGGCGCATCACGCGGGCGGCTGCACAGTGTGCTCGGGGTGTGCAGCCGCCCGCGTGCGCGGTGCCGGGTTCAGGGTCCGTTGATCAGGTGTGCGAGGGGTTTGCGTCGGGGGACCCGGTCGGGGTCGATCCAGCACGGTGGGAGGAACTCCGGTAGCCCGTCACGGATCTGCACACACCACCCCGGGTGGTGCAGCAGCCGGTGGTGGGCGGTGCAGAGCATGACGCAGTTGGTCAGCGCGGTCTCACCACCGTCCTGCCACGGGCGGATGTGGTGCACCTCGCACCACGACACCGTCCGCCCACACCCGGGAAACGCACACCCCCGATCACGGGCGGCCACCGCACGACGCAGCCCGTCGGGGATGGTGCGCTTGCTCCGCCCGACATCCAGGGGCTGCCCGGTCCCGTTCATGACGATGGGGATGACCGCAGCGTCGCAGGCCAACATCCGCAGGGTCTCGGGGGTGAGGGTGCCGCCGAAGTCCAGCATCGCCGCCCGTGCCTGCGCTTGTAGGTCCTCCCAGGACAGGATCACGTTGAGGTGGGGGCGGGATCCGCCCGTGTCGGGGAGGTCGGCGTGGTCGAGGACGTAGCCGCAGATCTCGGCCAACGCCTGCGCCTGCCGCTGCGGCGTGCTCCGGTCGTCGTCGCCGGTCAGGGGCTTGGACCCGGCGTCGACGGCGGTGGCGATCGCGTCGTAGAGGGCGGCGTCGTCGAACCGGCCGGTGATCCGCCCCCCGGAGCCGTCCCGGTTGCGGGTCAGGGTCAGCTCGTTGATTTGGGCTGGGGGGCGGTCGTCGGGGGCGGGTCCGTCCTGGTCGAGGACCTCCACCAACCGCGTGCCATACGCTGCCAGTTCTCCGGGGGCGTAGATGGTGGCTTTGTCGGCCAGCTCGGCTTCCGCGCCGGCCCACACCGACGGGGACAGCCGTCCGGCGGCGTCGGAGGCCAGGACCTTCGTGATCGTCTCGACGTGGCGCAGCCCGATCTGTCCGGTGGTGAAGACCTGCGCTGTGGCCGGCATCCGCGCCGGCAACACCTGCCCGTCGAGCCCGACCCGCCCGCACACCTGCTCCGCGGCCACGACGCGGCGTCGGGCCTCGAACCGGTCCCAGCCCAGAAGGTCGGCCAGTGCCGCGGTCGGGTTGCGGTAGCCCCGTTCGGTGAACGCTCCCCGCCGGTCCAGATCCGCCACCACACCCACCGCGAGACAATCCACCCGGCGGGTGATGCCCTCACAGATCGTCAACGCCGACAGCAACTCCGCATCGGAGGCACCCGCGCCTACGGCCGCGCACAGCTCGTCCAACCCCGCCACCACAGTGGTGTGCGCGGATACCAGCGGGCTGTCGGTCACACCAGAATCATCCCCGCCACCACCGACAGTTCCGGCCCGTCAGCCGCCGACCCAGGAAATCTTTTCAAGATTTTTCCCGCTGGTCTGGGTAGCGCACGAAACCCGTCTCGAGGTCACCGTCACGCGGCGATCGGCTGGTCGGGGCACAAGTCGGGTGGCGATGACCTGGCTGCGGAGGCTGGGGAGCATGCCCAACGACAAGCCCGTGCATGATCGCTGCCGAGCACGCGCGGCCCGCCACTCGAGGCCGGGGTCTGCGCCGCCATCACCGGCGATCATGGCCGTTGTCCAGTCGAGGCTCTGACGGATCCCGGGTGGGATCTCGGGCTGCCGGGACCGGATCAGGGTTGCGTCCACCTCGAGCCGGCCGACGTGCTCCTGGATGGCCGGCGCCGACCGCACGAGAGCGTGTCGGGACACGAGCTGCTCCGCGGCCCTGGCCTCGGCGAGCTCGGCGAGCCTGCGTTGCTTGTCCTCGGTGGCGCCGAGGGCACGCGCGTAGGTGTCCGCGTCGGCGGGCGAGAGCGCGAACCGACCCGCTCGGCCTACGACACCTTGGCCTGGGTGACGCCGGCGAGGCCGGCCGCTTCGGTCTGGCGCTGGTTGCCGCGCAGGGCGAGCAGCAGCCGGGACATCTCATCCGGCCTGCTCCCCGTGTCGGTACTGCGCCGTCTCGCCAACTCGATCAGGTCGCTGGCCGCCGGTGCAGCTCGGGGTGTCGGGCTCACCAGGGGCTGAACGGCTCGGCGACCGCCCACGCGCGGTCCCCGTCGCGCGTGAAGTCGTGCAGCCGGTCGGCCGGGAGCGAAGCCTACTGGGCTACGACGGGCGTTCGAACGGTGTCACCGCAGGTGAGGCAGACTGATGGCAGCATACGGAAGGGACCGGCAGCATGGGCTCTCGCAACCTCAGTGTGACCGTCGTGGTCAGCCGCGAGGACGATCGTTACGTCGCGCAGTGCCTCGAGGTCGAGGTCTCCAGCTTCGGTGACACACAGGATGAGGCACTGGCGATGGTGACCGAGGCCCTGGAACTCTGGTTCGAGGACACGCCGATCCCCGAGCATCTCAGCCGACCGGTGGTCACTACGGTCGACCTGCACCTCTCGGCGTGAGCCCCGCGCTTCCTGCCGTCACAGCTGAGCACGCCCGTGTGGTCGTCGTAGAAGTAGAAATCGGCAGCTCACTCACCTCGACGAGGTGCTCGACCTGGTCGGCCATCGCAAGGGTTGAGCCCAGCGGCCACCGCACGGCGCCTTCCCCCAGGATCAGGTGAGAAGAGCGGAATGACGGGAGACTTCACGTCACGTTCCGTTCTGTGGGAGCCCGGGGTGAAGCTCCCCCGGGCGACCCGGCGGGTTAGGTTGGCGCCGTGAGCGACGACACGGGGCAAGAGGGCACGATGACCGATGAGGTGACGCTGGAGGGGTTGCGGGTGGATCTCGACCGGCAGCGCGCGGCTCTCGGGCGACGGCTCGCGGACTGTCGGGAGGCTGCCGAGCTGTCGCAGGCCGGTCTCGGGCGTGCGATCGGGGAGACCCGTACGTCGGTGAGCAAGGTGGAGAACGGGCGGCGCGGACGGGACCGGTCGTGGTGGGAACGGGTGGACGGGCTGTGTCGCGTGGGGGGTGGTCTGGTCGCGGCGTGGGAGGAGCTCGACCGGGCGATCCAGGTCTACCGGGGCCGGGTTTCGGTCCTGCGCAGGCAGCGCGCGAAGGCTCGACGTGACACGGTGGCCGCCGCGTCCGCGCCGTCGCGGGTCCGGGCGTCGATCGGGCCGCGGATGTCGCCCGAGAGCGAACGGCTGGCGGAGGAGTTGCTTCGGATCATGAAACGAATCGCGGACGCGTTGCCCCGCCGCGAGGCCATGCGGCTGGTCGGTGTCGTCACGGCTGCCAGTGGTCTTTCCGGGTTGGACTGGGACGAGGTCGAGCGCCTGGCCGGTGCGGTCGCCGCCCCGCGGCGGGTGGATCGGCGCGTGCTCGGCACCTTGGGCCGGGTTCTGGGTGACTACCAGCGGCTGGAGGATGCGCTGGGGGCGTCTGAGGTGTTGCCGTCCGTCCTGGCCATGCAGGGAATGGTGCGAGGGTTACGGGCCGAGTGCCCGGCCGCCTTGCTCGGTCCGCTGTTGGCGTTGGACAGCCGGATCGCGTCATGCATCGGCAACTACCTGATGGATGTGGGGGACTTGCCTCAGGCCAGCGCGTACTTCGCGCACGCGCGCGAGGTCGCGCATGAGGCGCGTGACGCGGCGTGCGGTGCGTATGCGGCGGGCTGCGGCACGTATGCGGCGTACTTGGCGGGCGATGGTTGCCGGGCGGTCGACCTGTCCGCCGTCGCGCGGAGTCTGGCGGCCCGGGCCGGTGACCCCTTGCTGGTGGCGCATTCTGAGTCCATGGCGGCTGCCGCGTATGCGGTGGAGGGTGATGCTCAGGCGTGTCTGCGCGCGTGTGACCGCGCCCAGGCCGCGTTACCGCCGGGTGCAGGTGCAGGCCCGGCCGACTCACCGGCGTATACCGTCCACCATGGCAGCTTGGCCTCTCAGCGTTGCGCCTTCTTGCTGCGGTTGAACGAGCCGCGTTCGGCGCTCGAAGCCGCGACGTCTGCGCTGGATCGGTACGACCCGCAGTACGTCGGCAAGCACGCGCGGGCGCAGATCCGTTCGAGCGCGGCGTTGCTCGTCAACGCCGAGGTGGACGAGGCGTGTCGCCTTCTCGGGGAAGCGGCGGACCGTACGGTCCGGTGCCCGTCTGAGCGCCTGACGGGTGAGCTGCGCGCCGTGCGGGCGGACATGGCACCGTACGCTCAGACGCGGGCGGTGCGGGATCTCGACGCCCGGCTCGCGGCGTGCGGTCTCGTCTCTCCCCGCTCCTGGTGAGGAGGCACACCGGAGGGCGGCACTGAGCCCGGCGCTTCGACGGGGGTCGTCTCAGGACGGTTACGCCGGGTGACTGCTACCTGGTTTCACCCTCGGGAGGTATGCCCGCCGTGTTGCTCAAGCCGTCGGGTGCCGGTGCAGCTCGGGGTGACGGGACCACCAGCCCAGGAACGGCTCGCCCGCAGTCCACGCTGCGTCCCGGGTGCGCAGGTGTCGAGCCAGCGTGTGGTCGGCGAGTACCTCGCCGCCCTCGAACCGGCCGTCGTCGGCGTAGTGCATCTCGACCACCTGATCATCGTCGATGATCCAGAAGTCGTGCTCGATGAGTCCTTCGGGGAGGTCGTGCTCGCCTCGTCGCAGGACCCGGATGTCCTCGCCCGCCTCCGCGGTGTAGCGATAGCCGAACTCGCAGGCGTACCGCTCGTAATCGGTGAGCTGAGCCGACAGGACGCGGACCCGGCTGCTGATCTTTCCGACGGCGTGTTCGTCGCGTAGGACGTCCAGCCAGCTGTTGAGCCGTTCCCAGCTCGGCTCCGCCTCGCCGTCGAGCCACCGCTGGTAGTCGTCGCCGTCCGAGTCCACGGTGTAGCGGGGCAGGGACTCCATGCGGAACAACCGCTGACGGAACGCGCCGAGATGCCGACCGAGAGCCGCCGGGTCGAGAAGGTCAGTCATCGGTCACACCTCCGGAAGCTGTGAGCTGAGTTCTAACGGATCAGGTGAGAGCGGAACGACGGGAGACTGTCACGTTCCGTTCCGTGGGAGCCCGGGGGTGAAGCTCCCCCGGGTGACCCGGCGGGTTAGGTTGGCGCTGTGAGCGACGACACGGGGCAAGAGTGCACGGTGACCGATGAGGTGACGGTGGAGGGGTTGCGGGTGGATCTCGCCCGGCGGCGCGCGGCTCTCGGGCGACGGCTCGCGGAGTGTCGGGAGGTTGCCGAGCTGTCGCAGTCCGGTCTCGGGCGTGTGATCGGGGAGACCCGTACGTCGGTGAGCAAGGTGGAGAACGGGTGGCGCGGTCGGGACCGGTCGTGGTGGGAACGGGTGGACGGGCTGTGTGGCGCGGGGGGTGGTCTGGTCGCGGCGTGGGAGGAGCTCGACCGGGCGACCGCGGAGTATCGGGGCCGGGGTGCGGTACTGCGCAGGCAGCGCGCGAAGGCTCGACGTGACACGGTGGCCTCCGCGACCGCGCCGTCGCGGGTCCGGGCGTCGCTCGGGTCGGGGATGTCGCCCGAGAGCGAACGACTGGCGGAGGAGTTGCTTCGGATCATGACACGAATCGCGGCCGCGTTGCCCCGCCGGGAGGCCATGCGGCTGGTCGGTGTCGTCACGGCCGCCAGTGGTCTTTCCGGCCTGGATTGGGACGAGGTCGAGCGCCTGGCCGGTGCGGTCGCCGCGCCGCGCCGGGTGGATCGGCGCGTGATCGGCACCTTGAGCCGGGTTCTGGGTGACTACCGGCGGCTAGCGGATGCGCTGGGACCGTCTGAGGTGTTTCCGTCCGTCCTTGCCCTGCGGGGGATGGTGAGAGGGTTACGGGCCGAGTGCCCGGCTGCCTTGCTCGGCCTGCTGTTGGCGTTGGACAGCCGGATCACGTCGTGCATCGGCAACTGCCTGAGGGATGTGGGGGACCTGACTCAGGCCGGCGCGTACTTCGCTGACGCGCGTGAGGTCGCGCATGAGGCGCGTGACGCCGCGTGCGGTGCGTATGCGGCGGGCAGCGGCACATGGGCGGCGTACCTGGCGGACGATGGCTGCCGGGCAGCTGACCTGTCGGCCGCCGCGCGGAGTCTGTCGGCCCGGGCCGGTGACCCTTTGCTGGTGGCGCTGTCGGAGTCCATGGCGGCTGCCGCGTATGCGGTGGAGGGTGATACGCAGGCGTGTCTGCGCGCGTGTGACCGCGCCCAGGCCGCGTTACCGACGGGTACCGACCCGGCCGGCCCGGCCGACTCGCAGGCGTATTACGTCCACCACGGCACCTTGGCCTCTCAGCGGTGCGCCTACTTGTTGCGGTTGAACGAGCCGCGTTCGGCGCTGGACGCCGCGACGTTCGCGCTGGATCGGTACGACCCACAGTACGTCAGCGGGCACGCGCGGGCGCAGATCCGTTCGAGCGCGGCGTTGCTCGTCAACGCCGAGGTGGACGAGGCGTGTCGCCTTCTCGGGGAAGCGGCTGACCGTGTGGTCCGGTGCCCGTCTGAGCGTCTGACGGGCGAGTTGCGCGCCGTGCGGGCGGACCTGGCACCGTACGCTCAGACGCGGGCGGTACGGGATTTCGACGCCCGGCTCGCGACGTGCGGTCTCGTCTCTCCCCGCTCCTTGTAAGGAGGCGCACTCGCGTTCCGGTGTGCCTTGGACTCGGCAAGTCACGGTTGGAGAACGAGCTCAGTTTTCCCGTAACTCGTTCGTTGGCCGACGTACTGGAGAAAGGGCGAGTCGACCGGTGAGTTTCCCTACAGACCTGAGCGACGAGGAGGAGCGCGTCGCCCGCCGGCGGCTCGCCGAGCTGGCCGGGTCCTTCCTCGATGACGGCACGCTGGTCGACCCGAGATGGCAGGAAGCCTTTCTGCGGACCTGGCGGCATCCGTATGTGCCAGCGTACTACCCGGCGGTGGACCGTTCCTGTGTGCTGTGCGTCGACGGCACGCAGCGAAGCTCCTGGTTGGAGGCGGTGTACAGCAACCAGACCCTCGTCACCAAGGTCGTACAGGTGCCGCTGTCGCGCACGCTGCGCCCGGCCACAACCCCTATGTACACCAGTTCGTCCACGCTGCCCTCGCTCGTGCTGCGGATGCTGGAGACCCTCGACATCCACGACGGCCACCGGGTCCTGGAGATCGGCACCGGCAGCGGTTACACCTGCGCGCTGCTGTGCCAACGCCTCGGAAGCGGCCAGGTGACCAGCATCGACATCGATCCGGAGCTGGTCGAGCTGGCCCGCGAGCGGCTGGCCGCCAGCGGCTACGCCCCGACCCTGGCCGCTGTGGACGGCGCCGAGGGCTACCCGCCCGGGGCGCCCTACGACCGGATCCTGTCCACCTGCGCGGTGCCCGCGATCCCGGGCCCCTGGCTGGAGCAGGCCGCCCCGGGTGCGGTCATCCTGACCGATGTCCGGGGCAAGCTCGGCGGCACCCTGGTCCGGCTGCGCGTCGACGCCGACGGTGTCGCCACCGGACGTTTCGTGCCCTACGCCGCCGGGTTCATGTGGATGCGCCCGGCCGTCGAGCCGGCGACACCGGGGATGGTGCGCTACGACGACCAGCTGGCCTGCTCGACGACCGACCTCGACCCGGCGCTCCTGCTGGAGGACGGCCTGTTCGGATTCGTCGCACAGTGGTACCTGCCCACCGCGTCGCGGGGAGTCGGCTCGGCCGACGGCCAGCCGGTCCTGCACCTCACGACCCCGGACGGAGCCTATGCCGAGGTCGCGACCACACCGGTCGACGGCGGCTTCCCGGTCACCCAGAGCGGGCCACAGCGGCTGTGGGACCGGGTCGTCGAGGCGCACGAGTTCTGGCAGGGCGCCGGCCGACCCGGCTACGAGCGCTTCGGCCTGACCGCCACACCCACCGAACAACACGTCTGGTTCGACACCCCCGACAGCCCCCACCGGTGGGTCCTACCCGGTATCGGTGGCGGATGAGTCGATCTGCTGGGTCAGCTTGCGGCGGCCCCGGGGTCGATCAGGGCGATGATGTCGTCGAGGTGGGGTAGGTCGGGGTGGTGGGTGCGCAGGGTGCGCAGCCGGATGGTGTGGGCGCGGCGCTGCAGCGGGCTGGCCTGCTCGGCGAGCTGGCGGGCGAGGTCGAGGGCCTCGTCGCACTGGTCCTGGGCCAGCAGGAGCACCGCGGCGGTGAGGCTCCAGGTGATGGGGCGGTCCTGGAGTGTGGGTGCGGCGGTGCGGAGGGCGGCGAGGAGGGGGAGGTCGCCGGTTTCGAGGGCGTCGAGCGTGATCTCTTCGGCGGTGGTGGGGTCGGTGACGGCGGTGTAGATGCGGTCGAGGGGCAGGACGCCGGTCAGGTGGAGGATGGCCAGGTGCTGGCGGGCGGTGTCGTCGTCGACGCTGGCGAGGATCTCGAGGGTGTGTTCGTCGGTGAGCGCGGTGTGGTGCTCGTGCAGGAACTCGTGGGACTCGGTCCAGGTCGGGGTGTCAATCCAGGCGGTGAGCAGGGCCCGGCTGTCGTGGTCGGCCTGGTGGCGGGCGAACACGGTGTCGATGCCGGATGCGTCGATCTCGTCGAGGAGTGCGAGAAGCTGCCCTGACACGGGTTTGGTGGGGTAGAGGCTGGCCAGGGCTTGCAGGCTGGTGCGGAACTCCGGTGCGGAGAGCAGGTCGCGGTGCTCGTCGAGGGAGGCCTGGCGGGCGGGCCAGTCCTCGGCGCTGGCCCAGGTGTTGGCCAGGTCGAGGTGGGCCTCGGGCAGGGGTGCGGCCGCCCAGGTCGGGAGTTCGTCGAGGCTCGGGTCGAGCTCCTGGGCGAGTTCCCGAACGGCCTGGCGGGCCCGCATCGTGAGCACGACCGCGGCCCGGTCAGAGGGTGAAGGGGTCGCGGGCTGATCGGCCTCCGCTGCTGCCTGGCGGAGCTGGTCGCGGGCCTGGTCAGGACGCTCGATGGCAAGGAGTCGGTGCGCCCAGGCCGCCCGCAGCTCGGCGCGTGCCACGGGCTGGGTCAGGGTGTCGATCACGTCACGCCAGGCTGGCTCGACGGCGTCGGGACGGTGGACCTCGACGAGCTGGTCGGAGAGATTGTTCAACGACGTCGCCAGGTCGGGGAGGTAGGCGGCGGGGCTGGCCTCGGCCAGCCGTTGGTAGTGGGCGACGGCTTCGGTGATCGCGGTCAGCGCGCCGTCACGGTCCCCGGTCTCCGACCGCTGCACGGAGAGGTTGTTCAACGACGCCGCCAGATGGGGGAGGTGGGC
>Ga0136617_10004364_pt1 | contig 12657 bp, 12 predicted proteins | sample AntDrymUQ3222106_2_FD_129672 | JGI IMG/M metagenome (GOLD analysis project Ga0136617, IMG submission 129672) | Polar desert sand microbial communities from Dry Valleys, Antarctica - metaG UQ322 (21.06) | ecosystem: Environmental > Terrestrial > Soil > Desert | place: Antarctica: Dry Valley...
ACGGTCTTCAATCTCCTGGGGCCTCTCACCAACCCCGCGCTGCCCGACGCGCAGGTCGTGGGCGTACCCCGGCCCGAGCTGACGGAGCTGATGGCGCGCTGCCTGGCGCGGCTCGGTGTCCGGCGCGCGTGGGTCGTGCACGGGTCGGGTCTGGACGAGATGTCTCCCGCGTCGGCCACGCGCGTGTCCGAGTGCAGAGGCGGCGAGGTCCGGACGTTCGTGGTGCAGGCCGCGGACACCGGATGTGTCCCCTGCGCGGTGGAGGACCTCCGGGGCGGAGATGCCGCCCACAACGCGGCCATCACGCGCCGCATCCTCGCCGGCGAGGCGGGCGGCCCGCGCGAGGCCGTGGTTTTGAACGCGGCGGCGGCGCTGGTGGTTGCAGGCCAGGCCGGCGACCTCCGCGAAGGGGCGCAGCGCGCGCGGGCGTCGCTGGACGGAGGCGCGGCGGCCGCAGTCCTGGAGCGCGCCGCGGCGATCTCTCGGCAATGACGATCCTTCACGAGATCGTCGCCCGCACGCGGGAACACGTGGAAGACCGCAAGCGGCGGTTTCCGCTCGAGCGCCTGCAGATGGCGGCGCCGACGCCGACGGGGCGCCGGGGCTTCGCGGCCGCGCTCGCCCGGCCGGGACAGGTGAACGTCATCGCGGAGTTCAAGCGCCGCTCGCCCTCCAAGGGCGTGATCCGCGGCGACGTCGATCCCATCCGTGTGGCCCAGGCCTACGAGATCGGCGGGGCGGCGGCGCTCTCCGTGCTGACCGACGAGCCCTTCTTCGGCGGCTCGATCGCCGACCTGCGCGAGGCGCGCCTGGCCACGCTTCTTCCCACGCTGCGCAAGGACTTCATCGTCGATCCCTACCAGGTCGGCGAGTCGGCGCTGATCGGAGCGGATGCCATCCTGCTCATCGTGGCCGCGCTCGACGACGCCGCCCTGCGCGCGTTGCACGCTGCGGCGCGGGATGCCGGCCTCGACGTGCTGGTCGAGGTGCACGACCGCGCCGAGCTGGAGCGCGCCCTCGCGGCGGGGGCGCGTGTCATCGGGGTCAACAGCCGCGACCTGCGGACGATGACGGTCGACCTCGAGACCGCGGTCTCGCTGGCTTCCGCCATCCCCGACGACGTGGTCGCGGTCGCGGAGAGCGGGATCGCCGGGCCGCGGGACATCGTGCGCCTTCGCGATGCCGGCTACGACGCGTTCCTCATCGGAGAGCACCTGATGAGGCAGGACAATCCCGCGGCCGCCCTCGAGACGCTGGTCCGTGGCGCCTCCGAGCCCCGGTGGGCCGGAGCGGGCACGCGCGGGTCTCGGGTCGCGGTCAAGATCTGCGGGATCACCTCCGTCGAAGACGGGCTGCTGGCCGCCCGAAGCGGCGCGGACGCGATCGGCCTCGTCCTGTGGCCGGAGAGCCGTCGCGCGGTGGACCTGAAGGCCGCACGGGAGATTGCCGATGCGCTTCCGCCGCTCGTCCATCGCGTCGGCGTGTTCGTGAACCCGACGCGGGCGGACGTCGAGCGCGCCGTCGAGGAGATCGGCCTCGACGTGGTCCAGCTGCACGGCGATGAGAGCCCCGAGTTCTGCCGCGACCTCCGGCCCCGGGTGCTGAAGGCAATCCGCGTCGGCCCCGGCTTCGACGCCGGCGAAGCGCTTCGGTTCGAGAACGCGGCCGGCGGCGTCCTGCTCGACACCCGCTCCGAGGAGCCGGGCGCCCCTCCCGGCGGAACCGGCCGTGCGTTCGACTGGACGCTGGCGCGACAGGTGCGTGAGAACGCGCGTTATCTCGTGCTCGCGGGCGGGCTCAACCCCGAGAACGTCGGGCGCGCGGTGGCGGCGGTGGAGCCCGACGCCGTCGACGTGTCGAGCGGAGTCGAGTCGTCGCCGGGGCGCAAGGATCCCGCCCGGGTGCGCGCGTTCGTGCGCGCGGTGCGCAAGGTCGCGCGATGATGCCCGATGCCGCCGGACATTTTGGACCCTACGGGGGGCGCTTCGTCCCCGAGACGCTCATGGAGCCGTTGCGCGAGCTGGAGGAGGCGTACGCCGCGGCGCTGGCCGACCCTTCATTCGGAGCCGAGCTGTCCGCCGTCCTTCGCGATTTCGTGGGCCGGCCGACGCCGATCACCCGCGCCGCTCGCCTGTCGGAGCGCCTCGGGTGCGAGATCTTCCTGAAGCGCGAGGACCTCTGCCACACCGGCGCCCACAAGATCAACAACGCCGTCGGCCAGGCCCTGCTCCTCCGGCGCATGGGCAAGACGCGCGTGGTCGCCGAGACCGGAGCGGGCCAGCACGGCGTGGCCACGGCGACGGTCTGCGCATGGCTCGGGCTGGAGTGCGTCGTCTACATGGGCACCGAGGACATGGCGCGCCAGGCCCCCAACGTCCATCGCATGCGGTTGCTCGGCGCGGACGTGCGCGGCGTCGACTCCGGCGCGCGCACGTTGAAGGACGCCATCAATGAGGCCATGCGCGACTGGGTGACCAACGTCCGCACGACCCACTACCTGCTCGGGTCGGTTCTGGGAGCGCATCCGTATCCGATGATGGTGCGCGATTTCCAGTCCGTGATCGGCCACGAGGCGCGCAGCCAGTTCCTGGCCGCAACGGGCTCGCTCCCCGACGTGCTCGTCGCGTGCGTCGGCGGGGGATCAAACGCCATCGGCCTGTTCCATGCCTTCCTCGACGACCCGGTGGAGATGATCGGCGTCGAGGCCGGGGGACGCTCGGGGCGCGCGGGCGATCACGCGGCGCGATTCCTCGGCGAGGGTGCGGCGGTCGGGGTGCTGCACGGGACGCGGACCTACCTCCTGCAGGACGCCGCCGGCAACGTGCTCCCGACGCACTCCATCTCCGCCGGCCTCGACTATCCCGCCATCGGCCCCGAGCACGCCCTGCTCCGCGATCAGGGCCGCGTGCGCTACGGCGTGGCCAGCGACGAGGAAGCGCTGGCGGCCTTCCGGCTGCTGGCGGCGACGGAGGGAATCATCCCCGCCCTGGAGTCGTCGCATGCCATCGCGTGGGTGGCGGCGAACGGTGCCGCGCTGGCCGGCCGCCGCGTGCTCATCAACCTGAGCGGGCGCGGGGACAAGGACATGGCCGCCGCCGATCCCCGGTGACGCGCATCGCCCGCCGGTTCGCGTCCCTCGCCGCGGATGGCCGCAAGGCCTTCATCGCCTTTGTCACCGCCGGCGACCCGTCCCTCGACCGCACGGTCGAGATCGCGCTGGAGCTGGAAAAGGCCGGCGTGGACATCCTGGAGCTCGGGGTGCCCTTCTCCGATCCCCTCGCCGACGGTCCCGTCATCCAGCGCGCGAGCGAGCGCGCCCTTGCGCGTGGCACGGGCGTTGCCGCGGTGCTCGACGCCGTGCGCCGCATCCGCGGGCAGTCCGAATTGCCCCTGTTGCTCTTCAGCTACATGAACCCGCTGCTCCGCTACGGCCTCGACCGCCTGGCCGGGGACGCCGTCGCCGCCGGGGTCGACGGAGTGCTCGTCACCGACCTGCCCCCGGAAGAAGCAGGCGAGTGGATGTCCTGCGCGCGCCGGGCGGGCCTGGACACGATTTTCCTCGCCGCTCCCACGAGCCCGGATGCGCGCCTGCGTCGCGTCGCCGAAAGCTCGAGCGGCTTCGTCTACGCGGTCAGCCGCACCGGTGTGACGGGCGAGCGGGATGCGATCTCGGGCGATGCCGCCGGGGTGGTCGGCCGGCTGCGCGCGTTCACGTCGCTGCCGATCGCGCTCGGCTTCGGCATATCGACTCCCGCTCAGGTACGCGCGGCGTCCGCGGTTGCGGACGGTGTTGTCGTGGGCAGCGCCATCGTCCGATTCCTCGAGGACGAGCCCGCAGGCGACGTCGGCGGCTTCGTCCGCGGGCTCACGGGCGCACGGTGACGGACGAGCGGGACGAGCAGGCCGAGATCGACGCCTGGCGGAGCCGGATCGACCGCATCGACGCGCAGCTCATGGGGTTGCTCAACAGCCGCTCCGCCTGCGCGGTGGAGATCGGCCGCCTGAAGAGGCGGCTCGGGCTCCCCGTCTACTCCCCGGAGCGGGAAGCGTGGATCCTCGACCGCGTGATGCGTGACAATCCCGGTCCCCTCGAGCCCACCGCCGTGCGGCGGGTGTTCGAGAGAATCATCGACGAGTCGCGGCGGCTGGAGCGACTGGCCGCGAGTGACCCCAGCGAGGAAGGATGAAGCCCAGATGGTGATCGTGATGGAGAAGGTGGCGACGGAGGAGCAGATCCAGCGGGTGATCGAGGCCCTGGTGGAGGTCGGATACGACGTGCACCGCTCGACGGGGGTCAGCCACATCGTGCTGGGAGCGGTGGGCTCGCCGACGCGTCCCATCGATCCGGTCGCTTTGGAGCTGCTGCCCGGCGTCCGCGAGGTGGTCAAGATCTCCGAGCCCTACAAGCTGGTGGGCCGGACGTTCAAGAACGCCGACACGATCGTGGACGTGGCCGGAGTCAAGGTGGGCGGGCCGGAAGTCATCGTGTTCGGCGGCCCCTGCTCGGTGGAGACGCGCGACCAGCTCGGCACGGTGGCCCGCGCCGTCCACGCTTCGGGCGCCCGCGGGCTGCGTGGAGGGGCGTTCAAGCCGCGGACGTCGCCGTACGCGTTCCAGGGGCACGGGGAGGAAGCGCTGCGCTGGATGCGCGAGTCCGCCGACGAGCTGGGGCTGGTGGTCGTCAGCGAGGTGATGGACGTGCGGACCCTCGAGATGATGCTCGGCTACGTCGACTGCCTGCAGGTCGGCGCGCGGAACATGCAGAACTACGACCTGCTCAAGGAGCTCGGGCGCGTGCGCCGCCCGGTCCTCCTGAAGCGCGGCATGTCCGCGACCATCGAGGAGTGGCTGCTGTCCGCGGAGTACATCCTCTCCGGAGGCAACGGGGAGGTGATCCTGTGCGAGCGCGGCATCCGCACCTTCGAGAACGCGACCCGCAACACCCTCGACATCTCCGCCATCCCGGTGGTGAAGAAGCTCAGCCACCTGCCCATCATGGTCGATCCGAGCCACGGGACGGGCCGGCGCGACAAGGTGACGCCCATGGCCCGGGCGGCGGTGGCCGCGGGAGCGGACGGTCTGCTCATCGAGGTGCACAACGATCCCGACCGCGCGCTGTGCGACGGCGCGCAGAGCCTGTTCCCGGATCAGTTCGACCGCCTGATGGGCGAGCTGCGGGTGATCGCCCCGGTGCTGGGCCGCACGTTGCCGGTGGGGCGCTAGTGCCCGTGCCTAGGACTTCCCGCTCTCGGCCCGGCTCTTGACCGCTCGCAGCCACATGATCCGGATCAGCCCGGAGCCCGGACGGACGAACAGCCAATAGGCGCGGAAGCGCCGGCGTGCGCGCGCGTCGGTGCCGATGATCCGGGTCTCGGTGGAGAGTCGCGCGCGGCCGGCGCCGAGGTCGGAGACGGCAAAGTTCATCACCGCCTTCGCATACCCGGGCTCGCGAAAGGCCAGAAAGGCATCTCCGTCTTCGAAGGCCGCGTGCGTGGGCCGCGCCTGCCAGAAGCGCCCGATGGTCCCCACCACGAGCTCGTGGCCGCCATCGGCGAGGAGGACGAACCCCGAGCGCAGGATCCCGTCCATCACGGGCCCCGAGCCGCGCGGGGGAGCGGGCCGGCCCAGCAGGCGGCCGGGCAGCGATCGCACAACGAACATCACGCGCAGCAGCCGGATCTCCGCCGCGGTCACCCGGCGCAGCGCGTCGAGCACGGCGGCCGGCGAGGCCGCGATCTCGGTGGAATGGATCTCATTCCAGTCGTACTCGGGCAGGAAGCGGTCGATGAGCACTATGTGAGGGATCCGGGCACCCCCGAGGATACTGGCTTATGCTCGCGGCGATGCCTGACGCGACGCCGGACGCGAACGTCGAGACGCCGGACGCGATCGTCGTCCGCGGCCTGACCAAGGTCTTTCGCGAGAAGACGGCCGTCGACAACCTCACCTTCAGCGTCGCCCGCGGCCGCTTCTTCGGTTTCCTCGGCCCGAACGGGGCGGGCAAGAGCACGACGATCAAGATGCTCACGGGCCTGCTCCGTCCCACGGCGGGCGAGGTCACGATCGAAGGACGTCCGCTGGCCGGCGACCTCCTGGGCATCAAGGGGCTCATCGGCGTGCTGCCGGAAGAGCTGCCGCTGTACGAGCGCCTGACCGGCGAGGAGTACCTGCACTTCGCGGGGCGGATGTACGGCCTCGGGCGCGACGAGACCCGCGGCCGCACCGATGAGCTCCTGTCGTTCCTGTCCCTGAACGAGGAGCGGTCGAAGATGATCGTCGACTACTCGCAGGGGATGCGGAAGAAGATCGCGCTCGCGGCGGCGCTCATCCACAGCCCGCGGGTGTTGTTCCTGGACGAGCCGTTGAACGGCATCGACCCCGTTTCGGGTCGCGTGGTCACGGACCTGCTGCGCCGCCTGGCGAGCAAGGGCGTGACACTGTTCTTCACCTCGCACGTGCTCGACGTCGTCGAGCGCCTGTGCGACGAGGTGGCGATCATCGACCACGGGCGCATCGTCGCCAAGGGGACGCTGGACGAGGTCCGCGCCGGCGCCGGCGGATCGCTCGAGGACGTCTTCCTGAAGCTCGTGTCCGCCGACCTGCGCCGCGAGGACCTTTCCTGGATCGGCTGATCGCCCTCGTCGCGCTGCGCTGGCGGGTCGAGATGCGAGCGCTGGGCGTGGCGCGCGAGCGGGCGGTGGCGCTCGCCATCGTCGTTCCCGGGATGCTGCTGTTCGCGGTGCTGGGCGCGGCGGTCCTCCTGATCGCCGTGCGCAGCGTGGCGTCGTCCGATCCCGATCTCCTCCTCCCCGGCCTCTCCGCCCTCGCCACCGTCGTCGGACTGTTCTGGATGATCTCGCCGCTGGTCTCCGGACTGGCGATCGCCGAGACCCATGACGTCTCGCGGTTGCTTCATTTCCCGATTCCCGCCTGGGCGTTGGTCACGTCGTCTCTGCTCGCGAATCTCTCCCAGCCGATGGTGGTCGCCGAGATCCCGATGATCGCCGCGCTCGCCATCGCGGTCACCGGCCGCCCGCTGGCCCTGCCCCTGACACTGGCCGGCGTGCTGCTCAGCTTCGGCGTGATCCTCGCCGCGGCGCAGGTGACCGCGCTGATGTTGCACGGCGCCGCGCGCAACCGCCGCCTCCAGGACCTCGCGACGTTCCTCGGCATCGCGATGGCGTTCCTGATCGGCCTGCTGCCGATCATCCTCCTGTGGGGAGGAGCGCGACCGCTGGCCGCGGCCGCGCGCATGGTCCGCGCGACCGACCTCTTCGCGGTCTCCCCCTTCGCGTGGGGTGTGCGCGCCGCCGTCCATGCCGGGCGTGGCGATCTCGGCGGCTTCGCCCTGCATGCCGCGGCCGCGGTGCTGGCCATCGGCTCGTTGATGGCTTTTTCCGCGTTCCTCATCCATCGCATCTCGCGGGGCGAGCTCGACCTCGGCGGGTCGTCGTCGGCCACGTCGGCGCGGTCGCGGATGCGCTTCTCCGGCGCCGTGGGCGCGCTGTTCGAGAAGGACGTGCGCATGTCGTGGCGTGATCCCGCGCTCAAGGCGACGCTCTTCGTAGGGCTGATCGGCCCGTTGCTCTTCGTCATCTTCCTGCTGCAGGGGATGACGTCGGGGGGCAGCCGGGCGCTTCTCTACCTCGCCCTCTTCCTCGGCGTCTCCGCTTTCGGGAGCAACGCCTTCGGGCTCGAGCGTCGCGGCGTGTCGCTCCTCATGGGCTTTCCCGTGGAACGCTGGCGAATCCTCCTCGGCAAGAACCTGGGCGCCGTTCTGTTCCGGTTGCCGGGCCTCGTGATGCTCGTCGTCGCCGCGCTCGTGCTGCGCGCGGGCAACCTGCTGCCCGCCGCGCTGACCATCGCCCTGTGCGGGCTCATCATCGGATCCGGAGTGGACAACTACGCGTCGATCCTGTTCCCGACGTCGCACGCCGACCCGCGACGCGGGCCCGCCAGCGGCCGTGGCCGCGGGCTGGGCGCGATGGTGATGTCGTTCCTGCTCCTCGGCGTCACCCTGCTGCTGTCCGCGCCGTTCCTTTTTCTCGCCTGGCTTCCGCTGCTGCTCCGGCGCCCGGTGTTCTGGCTGGCGACCCTGCCCCTGGCGCTCGCAGGCGCCGCTGCCGTCTACGCGATGCTGCTCGCCGGAGCTGCGCGCGTCCTCGAGCGGCGCGAGCCGGAGCTGATGGAGCGGATGCTGAGCGAGGGATGAGGATTGCCATTGCCGGCCTCGGTCTCATCGGCGGCTCGATTGCCCGCGGCCTGACGGCGGCCGGGCATCACGTCGTTGGCCTCGACGATCCCGCCGTAGTGCGCCGCGCGAAGAGGGCGCGCGCGATCGCGGCCGCGGCAACGTCGCTCGAAGACGCGGCCGGGGAGTGCGACGTGGTCTTCCTCGCCGCGCCGCCTCGGGCCAACCTCCGCCTGCTGCGCTCGCTGGCCGCCCGCGGGCACCGCGGGATCGTCACGGACGTCGGCAGTGTCAAGCAGCCGATCTGTGCCGAAGCGATGCGGCTCGGTGTCCCGGGGTTCACCGGGGGTCACCCGATGGCGGGGTCGGAGGGCTCGGGCTTCGCCGCATCGGAGGCCGGACTGTTCCAGGGCCGGACGTGGGCGCTGACCCCCGGCCGCCACCGCCGTACGCCGCGCGCTCTGCTGGCCTTGATCCGCGAGCTCGGGGCTCGGCCCATGGTGACGACCCCGGCCGCACACGATCGGGCGGTAGCCTTTTTGAGCCATGTGCCGCAGATCGTCGCCTGGGCCCTCGCCGACGCCGCCCTCGGCGATCCGGTCGCGCGGCGCCTCCTGCCTCTCGCGGGGCCCGCCTATCGCGACATGACCCGCATCGCAGGGAGCCCGCCGGCGCTGTGGGCGCAAATCCTCGGCCAGAACGCGGCGGAGGTCCGCCACGCCCTGGCCGCGCTGCGTCGCGCCCTTTCGCGGCGCTCCCCGCGGTGACCTCCGCGGCGCCCGCCGCAGTGACGTCCGCGCCGGATCCCGCCGCGCTCGACTTCGTGCTGCGGCTCGGCCGTGGCCTCCATCGTTATGGTTATCCCGCGCACCGGCTGGAGGAGACGCTCGTCGGCGTCGCACGCCGGCTCGGCCTGGAGGGCCAGTTCTTCTCGATGCCGACGGCGCTGTTCGCGTCCTTCGGCAGCGCGGGCGAGCAGAGGACGTTCCAGATCCGCGTGGAGCCGGGCGCGGTGGAGCTGGGCCGGCTTGCGCAGCTCGACGCGATCGGCGCCGACGTGTCCTCGGGCCAGCTGCCGCCGGGAGAGGGAACACGCGCGCTCGACGCCGTCATCGATGCGCCACCGCCCTATGGACCCTTCGTCACCACCGTTGCCTTTGCCTTGACGTCGGCCGCCGCGGCGCGGTTCTTCGGCGGCGGATTGCGCGAGATCGCCGTCGCGGCCGCGATCGGCCTCGGGACAGGCGCCATCGCCGCCCTCACCGGCCGTGTGCCGGGACTCGGCCGCGTCTTCGAGCCGCTGGCCGCCGCGGTGGCCGCGTTCGTGGCCGTGATCGCGGCGTCCCTCATCGGCCCGTTGTCCGGTTACACCGCGACCGTGGCCGGCCTGATCGTCCTCATTCCCGGCTTTCCGCTGACGGTGGCGATGATCGAGCTGGCCACGCGGAATCTCGTCTCGGGCACCGCGCGGCTCGCCGGCGCCGGTGGAACGTTCCTCGCCATCGGCTTCGGGTTCGCCCTCGGCACGCGCCTGGCCGGCTTTCTCGTGGGCGTTCCCGTGGAGACGGAGCCCATCGCGCTCCCCGCGTGGACGGAATATCTAGCGCTGCTCGCGGCGCCGATCGGCTTCACCGTCCTTCTGCGCGCTTCGGCGCGGGACACGTTGTGGATCGGACTCGTCGGAGGGTTGTCGTTCGCGGGCACGCGGCTGGGGTCGATCTTCCTCGGGCCGGAGCTCGGCGCGTTCGTGGGCGCGGTCGGGCTCGGCGTCGCGAGCAACGCCTACGGGCGGGCGCTACGGCGACTGGAGGTCGTTCCGCTGGTGCCCGGCATGCTGCTCATCGTCCCCGGAAGCCTCGGCTTCCGATCGCTTTCGTCGCTGGTGGGGGGCGACACCCTGCCGGGGGTCGAGGCGGCTTTCCGCATGACCTTGATCACGGTGTCACTGGCCACGGGAATCCTGTTCGCCAACGTCCTGCTGCCCGCGCGGCGCAGCTAGGCCTACTCGACTCCGCCGCGGGAAGGCCCGCGATCCTCCGGGCCCTTCTCGGGGCCGGGCTCGTGGGTCGCGGAGGCGGTGTCCGTCGGGACCGACGTCTCGGCGGCGGTCGTTCCCGGCGGGTGCGCGTCCTTTCCGGCCGGCTTCTTCGACGAGGACCGCGGACGCTGCGGATCGGTCGCGGAGTTCACGGCGATGTTGCGCTCGGGATCGGAACCCGGCTTGATCGGCTTCGCCATGTGGGGCCTCCTTTTGAAACGGGGGGTCCTTTGGACCCCCGGCTCGCTTGTACCGCCAAACGCGGCGCGGTGCGCCTGCGCCGGCGCTCGCAAACCAACTTATCATCGAGACCATGAAGAAGGTGGTCAAAGACGCCGCGGAAGCCGTGCGCGACATCCCGGACGGCGCGTCGATCATGCTCTCCGGCTTCGGCCTCTGCGGCCTCCCCGAGAACCTCATCGCCGCCCTGCGCGACCGCGGGTCCAAGGACCTCACCCTCATCAGCAACAACGCGGGAACCAACGACTTCGGAATCACGTTCCTTCTTCAGAACCGCCAGGTCCGGAAGATGATCTCGACCTACGTCGGGGAGAACAAGGTGTTCGAGAAGATGGCGCTGGCGGGGGAGATCGAGGTCGAGCTGAATCCGCAGGGCACGTTCGCGGAGCGCATGCGCGCGGGCGGCGCCGGCATCCCCGCCTTCTACACTCCGACCGCCGTGGGCACCGTGATCGCGGAGGGCAAGGACGTGCGCGACTTCGACGGCCGGCCCCACGTGATGGAGACGGCGCTGAAGGCGGACTACGCGCTGATCAAGGCCTGGAAGGGCGACACCCTTGGCAACCTGGTCTACCGGCGCACGACGCGCAACTTTGCTCCCATGATGGCCATGGCCGCGCGCACGACCATCGCCGAGGTCGAGGAGCTTCTTCCCCCGGGAAGCCTCGACCCCGACGCCATCGCGACCCCCGGCATCTTCGTGCAGCGGATCTTCCAGGGGAAAGCCTACGAGAAGCGCATCGAGAAGCGGACGCTGCGCGGCCAGATGGCCGCGGACAGCGACGCGAAACGCGAGCGGATCGTCCGCCGCGCCGCCCTGGAGATGAAGGACGGCTTCTACGTGAACCTCGGTATCGGCATGCCGACGCTGGCCTCGAACTACATCCCCGAGGGCGTTTCGATCGTCCTTCATTCCGAGAACGGAATGCTCGGCGTCGGTCCCTATCCCGAAGCGGGGCAGGAAGACGCCGACCTCATCAACGCAGGCAAGGAGACGGTCACCGAGCTGCCCGGCACGTCCTATTTCTCGAGCGCGGACAGCTTCGCGATGGTGCGCGGCGGGCACGTCGATCTCACCATCCTCGGCGCGCTGCAGGTGGACCGCGAAGGCAACCTCGCCAACTGGACCATCCCCGGGAAGATGATGAAGGGGATGGGGGGGGCGATGGACCTCGTCTCCGGCGCCAAGCGAGTCGTGGTCACCATGGAGCACACGGCGAAGGACGGCTCGCCGAAGATTCTCGACAAGTGCACCTGGCCGCTGACGGGATTGAAGTGCGTCCACCTCATCGTCACCGACATGGCCGTCATCGAGGTGACGAGGGGCGGCCTGGTCCTGCGTGAAGTCGCGCCGGACACGACGGTCGAGGCCGTGCAGAAGGCGACGGGCACGGCGCTCGTCGTGCCGCCCGTCGTAGCAAAGATGCCCTCATGAGAAGATTCGCATGATGTCGAGCGGTCGCGTCCTGCTCGCCGGATTGATGGCAATGACGGCGTCCCTCGCCGCGGGCGCCGTGCCCGCGGACGCCGTGGCCCGGGTGGACAAGATCTTCGAGAAGTACGAGACCACGGAATCCCCCGGCTGCTCGGTCGCGGTGGCCGACGGCGGCAAGACCGTTCTGGCCCGGGCGTACGGCATGTCCGATCTCGAGCGCGAGACACCGAACACCGCCGATACCGTGTTCGAAGCCGGCTCGGTGTCGAAGCAGTTCACCGCGGCGGCGGTGATGCTGCTCGCTCGTGACGGAAAGCTCGACCTCGACGATCCGGTGCGCAAGCACATCCCGGAGCTGCCCGACTACGGCACGCCGTTGACTATCCGTCACATGCTGACCCATACCAGCGGCCTGCGCGATTGGGGCGCCGTGGTTGCCGCGGCGGGATGGCCCCGCGGCTCGCGCGTGCACACGCACGGCCACGTGCTCGAGGTGCTGAGCCGGCAAAAGGCCCTCAACTTCGCGAGCGGCACCGAGTTCTCCTACAGCAACAGCGGGTACAACCTCGCCGCCATCCTCGTCACCCGCGTCGCGGGCAAGCCGTTCGCCGACTTCACGCGCGAGCGGATCTTCCTGCCGCTCGGGATGACGCGCACGGAGTGGCGGGACGACTACGCGCGGATCGTCAAGGGGCGCGCCACCGCGTACTCGAAGGGGGAGTCGGGGTGGCGGATGGCCATGCCGTTCGAGAA
>Ga0136617_10004365_pt1 | contig 12656 bp, 10 predicted proteins | sample AntDrymUQ3222106_2_FD_129672 | JGI IMG/M metagenome (GOLD analysis project Ga0136617, IMG submission 129672) | Polar desert sand microbial communities from Dry Valleys, Antarctica - metaG UQ322 (21.06) | ecosystem: Environmental > Terrestrial > Soil > Desert | place: Antarctica: Dry Valley...
ACGTCCATGCCAACATAATACGTTCTCATAGGGCTCTCCTTTGGTGTTTACTTGAAGTCGTCGAACAACTCCAAGCTATCACCCCTGGGGCGCCCTTTCATAATATAGAGTAGCGACCGGGTTTAGTGTCATCTCACTCAAGCACGATGAATTAACGTTACCATGGTCGAGCCACCCTCCAACCCACCCGGTCGCTACCGCTCCTCGGTTCTGTAATCGAGTGGCAAACTGGATATCACTTCAGGATTGAGGTTCGCAGTTGATAGCCGAGCAAGTATAATTCTGAGCGTTATCACCCCACCCCCAAGCTGGCCGGAGACGCAGATGCTAAAACGACGCACCATTGCCCTGTCACTAATTCTGTCTCTACTTAGCCTGCCGATTCTTTCGCAGCAGTCTCAGCGAGACGACGATATTCGCGCATTCGCAAGGAAGGTGTGGAACATTCGCAGATTCTCAAGACCATGCATATGCTCGCGGATGTTTACGGGCCGCGTATGACCGGGTCTCCGAATCATAAACTTGCGGCGGAGTGACATCCTCAAGCCCTTCAAGGATGACGGAGTTGAGGGTGCGATCGCCTCGCGAAGCCGCGGACTAGGAGGTACGGACAGCACATCGTTCAATCAGGCGGGTTTTCCCGGCGTTGGGGGCAGCCCTTCTGGGGTGGTGGAAAGAACCTAGTGTCTACGGAGAATTTCAACAACACATTCGTCCTTCTCATTGGATTCGCTGGCACGGGGAAGTACACGATTGGCCGGGAGCTTTGTCGACGCACGGGCGCAAAACTCATCGACAACCACCTCATCAATAATCCGATCTTTAAAGTTGTCAATGCCGACGGAGTGACGCCCCTTCCCGCCTTGGTTTGGGACAAAGTTAAAGACATCAGGCGCATTGTCTATGATGCCATACGTGAGCTTTCGTCACCTGAGTCGGGGTTTGTCTTCACGATGGAACTGCGCCAGAGCAATCCCGGCGACCACCGGGCATTTTTGGATCTGCAGGAACTCGCGGCTGGCCGTCAAAGCCTTTTCGTACCCGTTCGTCTGCTTTGTGACATAGATGAGTTGTGCCGAAGGGTAGGTGGTCCGGGGAGAGCAGAAATGTTCAAGGAGATCAGTCTGGAAAACACCAGGAAAAAATTCGAGGAGGATTCAGTCCTTGATGCCGATCACCCCAATCTACGTACGATTGATGTAAGCCGGAAATCACCACTCGAAAGCAGCAATGCGATACTCAATGAAGTGAATTTAATAAGAATTGCTTCGGGATCTAACCCCCGATAAAACTCATGGTGCGTGAGGGCGTGACGAAAGTCGGATCGTTGATGTAATGACGAGGCTCCTTCTTCATCACCACACTTTCGATGTACTCGATGACCTCTGACCTGGAAACGACAGTGCGGACCACGTCGCGCAGGCTGTGCTCCACGGTTGAAAAAAGGCATGTGCGGATCTGCCCATCAGCCGTCAGTCTTATGCGTGAGCAGGCGCCGCAGAAAGGTTCGGTAACTGGTGCGATGATGCCAATTTCGCCGGCTGCGCCGTCGGCAAAACGGTAACGTGAAGACGTTTCTGAACCACGCGCAACATCGATGGGAATTAAGGGAAAACGTTCGCTAATCCTTTCACGAATCTCGCGGCCGGAGACCACCATTTCGCGCGACCAGTCGTGACCGGAATCAAGCGGCATGAATTCGATGAAACGCATCTTCACTTCATGCTCGCGGGCAAACGCGGCAAAGTCTCCCACTTCGTCTTCGTTATGACCACGCACAATCACGGCATTGATCTTTATTGGCTGGAGCCCGGCACGTTTCGCCGCTTCGATCCCGGACAGTACACGGTCCAAAACGTCGACCCCGGTAATCTCCTTAAATATCTCGCGCTTCAAACTGTCCACACTAATAGTGATGCGATCCAAACCGGCATCCTTTAAAGCTTGCGCACGATCAGGCAGGAAGTAGCCGTTAGTAGTTAGCGCGAGATCAAGTAGTCCTTTTGGTTTCAAGGCGGCGAGTTTGCCGATAATCGTTTCGATGTCGCGGCGCAGCATTGGCTCGCCGCCCGTAAGGCGCAGCTTCTGGATGCCGAGGCTGACAAAGATCTCGCAAACGTGCTCAATCTCTTCGTAGGAGAGCATCTGCTCTTTCGGGGCAATCGGGGGCTCGCCGTGGGGTAGGCAGTAGAAACAGCGAAAGTTACAGCGGTCGGTTAGTGACACGCGCAAATCGCGTATTGCCCTGCCGTAAGAATCTTTGAGCAAACGTTCCATCGTGCCAATAATACCCTCTCCGCTGATGCGTCCCAAAGCGCAGCAGTCGATCCACGAAACCACACTAACCAACACGAACAGCATTATTAGTGCTCATTTCATGTGAATTCGTGGATCGCGCTGAAACTCTTACATTGTAGTACAGTCGAGAGGTTTTAGGAGTCCTTCGCCGCGGCGATTCTTACGCAGAACATCGTTGCCAACATTGAGGCCACGAGAATCTGGTTCCCCGCTTCACCCGATACGCCGAACACGTCTGCCTTCACTACCGTGAAAGTCTTGCCGGGTTTAATAACCTCCGCGTGCGCGAGAAACCTGTCGCCTTTTGCAGGTCGCAAGAGATTAACTTTGAACTCAACACTCAAGACTTCCGAGTCGGCGGGCATCAGACTATAAGCGGCATATCCACACGCCGAGTCAGCGATCGTGGTGACTACACCCGCGTGCATATAACCATTCTGTTGAGTTAATTCAGTTCGATACGGGAGCGCGATTTCAACTACCCCTGGCTCGATGCGGCCAAGCTCAGCACCAATCAGTCGCATGATCGCCTGCCTGGAAAAGCTTCGTCTGATGTCTTCTGCAAAGGAGAAATTTAGAGGTTGGGGGGTCATTACACGCTTGCGCATCGGAGCGCCAATTAGCCCGCACGCTTTGAGGGCGCGACTCCTCCTTTTTTATTTCATTTTGTGATGCGTTGGGGCGAACTACTTCAGCGCCAAGAATTCTTTAGCTTTGCGAAACTCAGGCCGAGCACTGTCGGCGTGGGCTATGAGCGCTACAATCTTGCGGTAGTAAGCACTGGCTTTCTTCCTATATCCGGAGAGTTGTGAGGCGAGCGCGGCGCCGTAAAGTCCATTGAATCGCCTCGGTGAATCTCTTAGTGAAGTCTCAAACTCGCGCAACGCCAGTTCCGGTTGCTTCAGTTCCAGGAGCAGGTCTCCCAACAACTCCCGCGCTGGAATAATCGGACCTGGCGTAACCGGATGTTTTTCCGAGGCAGCTTCAAGCTCGGAAGCTGAGCGCATCAGGGTCAGGGCCTCGTCGCTCTTTCCTTCGGCGTGTGCCAGCCAGGCCGCCGCCGCTCGTCGTTGAATCTCGACTTGATTGGCCCAGTAGGTATCTTTGGCGTTGGCCAATGCGGTCTGAAGTGCGGAGAGTTTCTCAACATCTCTGCGAGCAGCTTTCGGATCGCCGCTCCGCGCTGCTCCTACGGCACGCGCGAAATAGATTATGGCCTCGGCATAGCGGAAGCGGTCCCAGGAAAAAGTAGCCGGACGCAACTCGAGCTTGGCGGCTTCCGGCCAACGCCGTCTTTCCAGCGCATAGCGTGCCGGAATTGCGGTAAAGGCATAAGCTGCCGCTATAACCTCGGCATCGACTTTCTCGACGTCGTTCGCCTGCGCGAGGATTTGCTGGGCCTTCTCATCTTCTCCGCCTTGCAAATAGGCATAAACAAGATAATCAACGGCATGAAGCTGATCAAATGAAGCTGCGCCGGGGTGGGTTTTAGCCACATGATTTTTCGCCGTCGCCGCCGAAGCGAGGTTCGAGTTAATCGATTCCTGCCACAGGCCAAGACGCGTGAAAATGTGAGAAGGCATGTGCAGCGCGTGCGGAGACGAAGGGGCAATTCTGGCATAACTGCGCGCGGCCGGCAGTGCCAGATACGCAAGCTGCGAATGGTCGAAACTGTGAATCAGGTAGTGAGCCACGCCGGGGTGCCTGGGCTCCTGAGGCAAAACCCGATTCAGAATGCCAGCCGCCTTTTTTTGGTTTGCGAAAGTCTTGTCTGTGATAGGGCCGGTCCCCAGCAGGGCGAGGGCATAAAAAATAGCCGCCTCGCGGTCCTTCGGGTATCTCAAGTAAACCCGCTCCATCGCCTTCTCGTAAGCAAGGGCGCGGGTGCGGTGATCGAGACGATCGGAATCCTTATAGAAGGCTTCTATCGCTGCGATGTAATCTCTTTCACGATCGGACTTTGCATCGACTGACTTTGCTTTTTCAACGGCGGCCCAGCCTTTCTTCAACTCCGCGGGCGTCGAAGGCGCCCAGACGGGGTGATAAAGGCTCATAGCCACGCCCCAGTGGGCCATGACACACTTGGGGTCGTCCTTAGCAACTGCGGCAAAAGCTTTTTCCGCTTCCTCGTACCAAAAAGAGTGGAGTAGCGCTGTAGCGCGATTGAATTGCTTCTGGGCAGAGGCATTACAGGAGACCGGGAAGTTAACCTGGCCGAGCTTTTCGGCTGGAGCGTGCGTGTGAGTGTGTGGGTGCATCTCCTGTGCTCGCGTCGGTGAAAAACAGAGCACTGAGATCATTGCGGCGAGAAACAGATGAAAGCACTTCATAACAAATCCCTCCTTAGCTGATTCTTATCACAGCCCAACTCTTTATTGCTATCTAGGTGCAACAACATGGAACGCGTTCAAATCAAAAGTAAACATTCAATGCGAACAGTCTCTCAGGTTGGGAAGGGTGGCTTGGCCCCGCCTCAAGCTTGGACATCCTTCAACTTAAAAAGAATTGGGGGAAAAGCGGAAAGGGTAAAGGGGTAAAGGGAAAAAACCGACTGACGACCATTTCCCCTTTTCCCTTTTACCCATTTCCCCTAGCAGTTCAGTTTCCCGCGCCCGCCCTTCGCCAGGTCCATTCCTCGGCAGCGGGCTTACCATTCATAGTGCCTTCGATCTTCGCGTGGAGCGCGCCATCGTCGCCGAGCCAGTAAATGACGCGCTGAGGAAAGTCGTGCTTCGCGTTTTCGAAAACCACGCGTTTCCCTTTTAGTTCGATCAGACGAAACTGAGTTGCCGGCCGGCCATCCGGGCTGGCCCAATAGGAAATTCCGTCGGGTTTAGCTTCGATCCGCAGAAACTCAAAAGAGACGGTGCTTCCGCCCGCTACGTCGCGATGAAGCCCGAGCATGGTGTTGCCCTTCGGCGCCTGCCAGAGTTCCTCCATCTCCACTCCGCCCTGAACCCCAGTCCAGTTTCCCGCCATCCAGGCAAGGCCGGTCAAGTCTGTGACTGTGGCTTGCGCGCGAGCATGGACGCTGAAGCCAATCAGCAGCAAAAACACAATTGCGATCACCACTCTCGATAGGTGCATAAGATGATCCTCCGCAAGCGCCTTAATAACCGCAGACTGAATGGCGATTATTCAAACAATCGATAAAGAATGGCCTGCTTTCTTGTTTTTGTCATCTGCTAGGGGTTCGAGTCAAGCGCTTGTTAGGCAGGAATCTTCGCAGCGGAAACGGGAGCCGCAGTAATGCTTCCAAATCAGAGTTGGCGCTAAAAAGAACTAGCTCTTTAGAATGAGGGCGCCTGAGACGAAGAGGTCATTAATTTCAGAGTTGGCTGATGGATCGTCCTTCAATTTGGCGCTTGCTTCATGGATGCAGGTGAAGAAGATGAGATTAGGAACTACTCGCTTGGGCTGCCAACTTGCCACGCCTCGTTGCTGACTGCTAATCTTGAATCTAAGTTTCCAGCTGTTCTTGAAAGGAGTTCCCTACGTGAAAAAGAATGCCATTACATTTCTCCTCGCCATGATTCTCGTCATTTCCGGTGCGGTCGTCGCAGGAATCGCAAGATCGACTGAAGGCGAGGTGCCGGCTCCTCCGGCGATCGGTGCCACACTCGAAGATTTCACGTTGCCGGATGCAGACGGCAAGGAGCACTCACTGAATTCACTTAAAGGAAAAAATGGGTCGGTGCTGATCTTCGTAGCCACAAAGTGCCCTGTTTCCAACGCCTATAACGAACGTATGGAAAAGTTGGCTCAGGATTACAGAGCGCGCGGCGTTAACGTGATCGGCATTAATTCCAACGTCGCCGAATCCGCTGCCGCAGTGAAAGCCCATGCTGCTGAGAACAAGTTGACCTTTGCCATTCTGAAAGATCCGGCTAATAAGGTTGCCGATCGACTTGGCGCCACCGTCACCCCTGAGGTCTATTTCCTCGATGCGAACAATAAGTTGATGTATCGCGGACGCATTGACAACGCGAAAGATGCCGCCCAGGTCAACTCGAGCGAGTTGCGGGATGCGATTGAAGCAACGCTGGTTGGCAAACCTGTGGCAAAGACAACTGCCAATGCCTTCGGTTGCACCATCAAACGCGCCTAACATATGACTTTGGCCCGTCCATTTGTTCTTGTCGCTATCAGCCTGAGTGTTATCCTGCTCACCAATTTCGCAGCGCCGACTCAATCTCGTAAGCGAAAGAACCGCGCTGCGAAACCGTCTGTAGTGGTGCGGGAGATCGATGCGGCTTCGCTCACCGCTATATTGAAGCGCGAGTCGGCGGCGCGGCCGCTACTGGTTAACTTCTGGGCAACCTGGTGTGATCCCTGTCGTGAAGAGTTCCCCGACTTGGTGAAACTTGATCAGCAGTTTCGGCCGCAGGGCCTCGACATGATCGCCGTGTCCCTCGACGATTTGGCCGATATAAAAACCGCGGTGCCGAAGTTTCTGCGCCAGATGCGCGCGAGCATGCCCGCCTATTTGCTGAATGTGCCTGACCCGGATCAGATCATAAGTACTGTGGATCCCAAGTGGAGCGGCGCACTGCCAGCGACTTTTCTTTACGATGCCGAAGGCAAAGTGGTCTTCAAACATTTCGGTCGCATTAAGCCGCTGGAGTTGCGGGCGGCAATCGAAAAGGTATTAGGTAGTAATGTAGTGATGAGTAAATGAAGTGCATTGCCAATTTCCGATTGCCAATTGCCAATTGCAGAGGCCCCCGTTATCGACAGCGTCCCGGTCCCAGAAGAAGACGACAGGGATATGCTGCCAATCGGCAGTTGGCAATTGGAAATTGGCAATGAGTCATGCCCACCTCTCTTATGATCACTCCGGATGTAATCGCAGCTCATAACCTCACACAGGACGAGTTCCAACGTATCCAAACCCTCTTAAGCCGAGAGCCGACTCTAGTGGAGTTGGGAGTTTTCTCGGTGATGTGGTCAGAGCACTGCTCTTATAAATCTTCGCGCATACATCTGAGTCGTCTGCCTACTAGCGGCGAGCGCGTGATCGTCCCACCTGGTGAAAATGCCGGTGTGGTCGATGTGGGCGACGGTTGGTGCGTCGCGTTCAAGATCGAATCACACAATCATCCGTCCTTCATCGAGCCTTTCCAAGGCGCTGCTACTGGCGTGGGTGGAATTCTGCGAGACATCTTTACCATGGGCGCACGGCCCCTCGCCTCCATGAACAGTCTGCGCTTCGGTTCTCTGGACCATGCCCAGCACGGTCGGCGGAACCGATCGCTGTTGGCGGGCGTTGTTGCCGGCATCGCTCACTACGGAAACGCGTTTGGAGTGGCCACGGTGGGCGGTGAAGTGGCGTTTGACGATGCCTACGCCTTCAATCCCCTGGTGAACGCCTTCGCCCTGGGACTGGTACGCCGTGACCAGATTTTTTTTGGCAAGGCAGCCGGAGTCGGAAACCCGGTGCTGTATGTGGGCGCCAAAACCGGACGCGATGGCATTCACGGAGCGACGATGGCTTCGGCGGAGTTTGATGAAGAGGCGCTGCAAAAACGTCCCACGGTGCAGGTCGGTGATCCATTCCTCGAAAAGCTGCTGCTGGAGGCTTGCCTTGAAGCGATGCGCACCGGCGCTGTGGCCGGTATCCAGGACATGGGCGCGGCAGGTCTGACGTCTTCATCCTGCGAGATGGCCGCTCGGGCGAATACCGGAATCGAACTCGACCTGTCCCTCGTCCCGCAGCGCGAACAGGGAATGACCGCTTACGAGATGCTTTTGTCAGAATCCCAGGAACGAATGCTAATCGTGGCCCACTCCGGTCGCGAACGTGAGGTTGTGGATATCTTTAGCAAGTGGGACCTCGATGCCGCCGTGATTGGTCGTGTGCGGGATACCGGGCGAATGCTGGTAATTCATAACGGCGAAACAGTTGCCGATATTCCGGTATCACTTCTCACGGATGAAGCGCCGAAGTATCAACGGCCCATGGCTGCGCCAAGTCCAAAGACCAATGTCCAAAGTCCAATGTCTAAGCCAAACTCGGAGGGCGATGGATTTAAGCAATCAGTCACCGACTTCAACAAAGTTCAAAGGACTAAGGCCGAAGCTCAGAGTTGTAACGAAGCATTGTTGCAGTTGCTGGCCACGCCGAACATCGCCTCAAAGCAATGGGTCTATCGCCAATACGACCACATGGTGAGAACCAACACTGCTGTACTGCCGGGGGCGGATGCCGCGGTTGTTAGAATCAAAGAGACGCGCCGCGCGCTGGCTATGACACTCGATGGGAATGGACGCTATTGCGCGCACAACCCTCGCGAGGGAGCAAAGCTGATTGTGGCCGAAGCAGCACGCAACGTGGTGTGCGTCGGCGCCCGGCCACTCGCAGTCACCAACTGCCTCAACTTTGCGTCTCCTGAAAAACCTGAAGTTATGTGGTCATTTTCCGAAGTCATCGATGGCCTGGCCGAAGCATGCAAGGTATTCAATACCCCGGTCGTTTCGGGCAACGTCTCTTTCTACAATGAAACCGAGGGGCGTGGGATTCTGCCGACTCCGGTAATTGGCATGATAGGCCTCGTGGAAGATGTGTGGCGCGTTGTGCAACAAGGTTTCAAACAAGTGGGAGACCATATCGCGCTGCTGGGAATAACGGCTGACGATTTGTCTATCAGCGAATATGTGAACAGCGTCGCCGGCCCATCGACTGAAGAAGGTGAGGAAAACGTGCCCCGCCTGGATCTCGATCTGGAACTCAAGGTCCAGAAGGTTTGCCTCGAAGCAGCCGAAGCGGGACTGCTACAATCGGCGCATGACTGTTCTGATGGCGGGATTGCGGTGGCCCTCGCTGAAAGTTGTTTCTCATCTCTTAATCGTTCTGGAATTGGTGCGGATGTTGAGATGACGGGTTCGCTTCCGGCGACGAATCTACTCTTCAGCGAATCTCCGTCTCGCATCATCATAAGTTTTGCAGAGTCTGCCCGAGACGCGATCGGAGATATCGCCCGGCGCAGAGATTGTCCCTTTGCAATTCTCGGCAAAGTCGGCGGCCAGCGACTTCGCATTAAGACGGCCAGGGCAACAGTAATCGATAGCGCCGTCGAGCAACTCGAAAACGCCTGGCGCACCTCTCTTTCCAAAAAGCTTCAGGCCGAAGCTATGGCCGCAGGCAGGGAGTAGTGCATCCCGTCATCTATCTCAACCGAACGATGGTCGAGGCCACCAAGGCCCGGGTAGCGCCGGTGTCTTCGGCGATGCTGTACGGGCGAGGTGTTTTCACAACCGTAGCGATCTACAACGGTGCGCCCTTTTTATGGCCGCAACATTGGCAGCGCCTGCTGGACCACGCGGGGCGCCTGGCTATTGATTGCGGCGGATGCACGCAGCAGGGCGTAGGCGAGGCACTCGAAAAGCTCATCTCAGTGAATCGTGTTCGCGAAGGGCGAGCTCGCGTGATTCTCCTGGCGCGTAGCGGACGCGACTTCTGGAAGACCAAGACCGCCGGTGGGAAGAAAACAGACCTGCTGATCATGACCGGGGAGGCCCAAAGACTCCCCCAGGCAGGAATTAGTCTGGCCGTCTCGCCTTATCGTTGCAACACTTTTTCACCTCTCATGGGAATCAGAAGTTTGAATTATTTAGAGCAGGTACTATCCTGGGAAGAAGCCCAAGCTCGGGAATTTGAAGAAGCGGTCATGCTCAACGAGCGGGGTGAAGTCGTCTCCGCGACCATGGCCAACATCTTCTGGGTGAAGGACGGAACGGTTTACACTCCCAAGCTCTCGACCGGGGCCCTGGCGGGTGTCACGCGAGCGGCGGTGATCGAACTCGCAAACAAGCATTTCATTCCACTGATCGAAGGCGTTCACGAACTGTCTGATCTCACCGAAGCAGACGAGATCTTCCTCACCTCCGCTGGCCTTGGTCTGGCTATAGTAACCACATTCGACTTTAGGCGTTACTCAATTGTAGCGGGCAATGTGGCAGTGAGGCTGCGAGACGCTTTCCGAGATTTCGTCTAGGAACAAGTAAACGAAACTATTTTCTGGCGAGCACTACCGGCGCCTGTTCGGCTGTACGAATCCGCTCGAAGAAACTGCGAACGAGCTGGTATTGGGCCGCAGGTATGGTTGTCGCTCGTTGAGTCAGGGCACGGGTAAAGACGAGTTCACCGTTCTTCACTTCATAGCTGGTTTTATACGAGCCAAACGGTGCGTTCAGCTTCACCGCGTCAGGCATCTCATCGACGTCAAATCCTGCCGGCAGTTTCACGCGAACCACTTCAGTAAATGCGTGTGAGTCAAGCACGATTGGATGCTCGCGCTTTCCTTCTGTCAGCAAGAGCGATTCACGGCGCGAAACGATTGCCGGGTTGAAGACCAGCAATCGGTTCTGCATGATCTGGCCGTATTGGCTGGCGGTGAAATCGACATCCAAACCAAACCGGGCACTAGTAACATCGTCTGCCGGTTCGATCTTCATTACCTTTGCCGCAGGAGCACCGCGCGCGACCCACCGCTCGATCATCTCCTTGTAATGGACGTTGGAGAGGGCACGGAAAGCACGACGCTCTCCTGCTGCTGCCTGGCCGCGTGAACGTTCTCGAACTGTGGCCGCAATCGACCCGTCCTCGGAGAGTTGTACTTCCGCCTCACGTTCCATTCGGTTAGCTTCCGGATCTGTGCTGGGCATCCGCGCTAAGCCTCCGCCATCACCCGCGGCGATCAACGCCAGACTCCCTTGTTCATGACCCGGTAAATCTCCAACCGAAGTATTGTCATCCGTAGCGTCGAAAATCAGCAGTCGACCAAGACTCGGATGATTGAGAATGCTCCCCGCCGCTATTTCTTCCCGTAGACGAATGGCAATAATGCAATGGTTAAACTGCCGAGGTGACGGCCAAGTGTCCTCGACGAAATTTGGATCGCCAGAAAAGATCAGCACTGGAAACGCATCAATGCCCACAACCTTTAGCATTGACCGCATAAGGTTTGCCTTGTCTTTGCAATCTCCATAGGACTTCGCCAGCACGTCCGCAGCAGCGTGGGGTCGCCACCGACCAACCCCAATCTGGATTGAAATGTACTGAAGGTTCTGGACAAATCTTCCAATAGCCCTGATTCTTTCCAGCTCGTTTCTAGCTCCAGCGGTCAATTCCTTTGCCTTCGCTGCGATCTGGTCGTTGGGAGTTGCCTGGATATCACTCAAAGCTGTGTACCAGCGCGATACCTCGGTCCAACTATCAAACGCTTGCGATTCAGGGGCGCGTATGCCCTCGGTCGGGGAATAGTTCACCGCCAGGCGGGCCACGAGACTGAACATGCTGGGGCTAGCCGGCTCGGGCTCAATTGGCGGAATGTCACGTAATTCCCAGGTGTAACTGCTTCCGTTAACAACCGGGTCAATCTTAGTGTGATTGAAGGTGATACCAGAAGCGCGCCAGCCGGCCGGCAGCTCGAGGGTCAGCTTTGACGACAACACTGGTACGGTATCCTGGAAAAACCACATTGTTTGGTTGAAAAATGGCCGCACCTCGGCCGTTACTTGATAACCAAACACCGAGCCGGGTTCTGCGTCATCACGCGCTGTAATCTTCTTAGACCGCGACTCCTCGTAAACATCGTTTATGTCCGCCTCATCGATAATGTGGTCCTTCCCATAAGTTTTCGTCGACCCTCCGGGGCGGACTAACCAGGCGCGGAACTCGCGGACTTTTCCTCTGTCGGTTTCATAGCCGACGAAGGCAGCTGCATTCCTGCGACCGTCCTGATTAAGAATACGTACGGCATAGCATGAAACCGTGATAACCCGTCCGTCTTCACCGACAGTCATTGTCGACTCATCGACCAAGACCACAGTTGAAACCTTCTTATCGTAAACCGGCACTTTCCGAGCAGCAGCCTGCTGTAGCCAAAGCGGCACCTCATCGCCGAGAGCCGCTACCGGTAACGCAGAGACAGCAATGGCAAAACATAGACAAAGCAAACGTAAGATCATTTGAGGTTCTCCGGCGAGCTCAGTTGGAAGAAGCGGCTGCTACACTCTGCTTCAGGGTTATGGCGTGGCTGTCTTGCTTGTGAAGCTGATCAAAATATGTCTTGAGCTGCGCATAAGCCGTAACCGGAAAGAGGATGTTTCCCCCGCGCCCAAAGAAGAATTGTCGCTTATAGATGATGCTGCGGCCGTCCGTAGAGACAGAAATGGCAGGCTTGTACTCACTGATTTCAGAGCTGCCGAAGCTGGCGGGCGCATCGGCGTTGTCCAGGCTGTAGCCGGGCGGCAGATCAATGAGCACTTCATCTGATTCTGACCAGGGGTAGTGGAAGTAGATTGAATACTTGCGTACGCTGGCTGAGAAAAGGGGCGCCGCTCCGCGTTGAAAAACC
>Ga0136617_10004367_pt1 | contig 12652 bp, 12 predicted proteins | sample AntDrymUQ3222106_2_FD_129672 | JGI IMG/M metagenome (GOLD analysis project Ga0136617, IMG submission 129672) | Polar desert sand microbial communities from Dry Valleys, Antarctica - metaG UQ322 (21.06) | ecosystem: Environmental > Terrestrial > Soil > Desert | place: Antarctica: Dry Valley...
CGCGCTCGTCCAGAGCTGCGGCGCCGACCTCGGTCAGGCGTTCGGCTGGCAGCCGTCGGGCGGTGTCTGCGACGGCAACAATATCGCGGCCTGCGGCGTGCCGGTGGTCGACACGATGGGCGTGCGCGGCGGCGCGATCCACTCGGATCGGGAATATCTGATCGTCGACAGCCTCGTCGAGCGCGCGCGATTGAGCGCGCTGACGATCCTGCGCCTCGCCACCGGAGACGCCCTGTGAGCTTCCGCATCCGTCCCGTCACCGGCGACGATTTCCAGGCGATCTACGAGATGGCGAAGCTGACCGGCGGCGGCTTCACCAATTTGCCGCCGGACCGCGGGGCATTGGTCGCCAAGCTGGCCCGGTCCGAGGAAGCCTTCGCCAAGGAATCCGACGCGCAGGCCGACGATCTGTTCATGCTGGTGCTCGAAAATGAAGCGACCGGGCAGATCCGCGGCACCTGCCAGATATTCGGGCAGGTCGGCACCGACTGCCCCTTCTACAGCTACCGGATCAGCACGCTGACCCAGACGTCGAAGGCGCTCGGCCGGACCTTCCGCGCCGAGATGCTGACCCTGGTGACCGATTTCGAGGGCTCGTCCGAAGTCGGCGGCCTGTTCCTCCATCCCGGCGAGCGCGCCGGCGGGCTCGGCCTGCTGCTCGCGCGCAGCCGCTATCTGTTCATCAAGCTCCACCGCGCCCGCTTCGGCAAGCGCGTGCTGGCCGAGCTGCGCGGGGTGATCGACGAAGCCGGCGGCTCGCCTTTCTGGGACGCGATCGCGGGGCGCTTCTTCGGCATGAATTTCCAGGAGGCCGACGAGTTCAACGCGATGCACGGCACCACCTTCATCGCCGATCTGATGCCCAAGACGCCGATCTACACCGCGATGCTGCCCGAAAGCGCGCGCAATATCATGGGCGTGCCGCACCCTTCGGGCCGCGCGGCGATGAAGATGCTCGAGCGCGAGGGCTTCGTCCACGAACGCTATATCGACATTTTCGACGGCGGCCCGACGATGGCGGCCGACACCGATACGATCCGCACCGTCCGCGAATCGCGCGAACTGACTTTCGCGGGGATCGGCGACGATGGCGACGGCGGGCCGGTGATGCTCGCCGCGGGCAAGCTGAAGGATTTCGCGGCCTGCTACGGGCGGGTCGGCGCGGGTGAAGACGGCGCGGCGACGCTCGATCCGGACAGCGCGCGCCTGCTCGGCCTCGCGCCCGGCGATTCCTTCCTCGCCATGGGGCGGTAGGTGCTGCGCGAGATCAATTTCGACGGGATCATCGGCCCGAGCCACAATTATGCCGGGCTCAGCCTCGGCAACCTCGCCTCGGCGACCCATGCCGGCCATGTCTCGCACCCGCGCGCCGCTTCTCTGCAGGGGGTCGCGAAGATGCGGCACAATCTGCGGCTCGGCCTCGCGCAGGGTATCCTGCTCCCGCATCCGCGCCCCGATTGGGCATGGCTGGCCGAACTCGGCACGAACGCCGATGACGCATCGCCGACGCTGCGCGCCGCTTCTCTGTCGGCTTCGGCGATGTGGGCGGCCAATGCGGCGACCGTCTCACCCGCGCCCGACACGCAAGACGGCCGCTGCCACCTCACGATCGCCAATCTGCGCACGATGCCGCACCGCAGCCACGAATGGCCGGCGACGCTCGCCCAGCTCCGGCTCGCTTTCGCCGACCAACGCCATTTCGCGGTTCACCCGCCCGTCCCCGCCAGCTTCGGCGACGAAGGCGCGGCCAACCATATGCGGCTGTGCGGCGCGCATGGGCAGGCCGGGGTCGGGATCTACGTCTACGGCAAGAGCGGCGGCCCCTTCCCCGCCCGCCAGCATGTCGAGGCGAGCCGGGCCATAGCCCGCGTCCACGGCATCGATCCGGCACGGACATTGTTCGTGGCGCAATCCGAGCAAGCGATCGCCGCCGGCGCGTTCCACAACGACGTGGTCGCGGTCGCCAACGAGACGGTGCTGCTGGCCCACGAGCAGGCGTTCGAGGATCGCGACGCTTTCTACGACAACCTTAAGCGTGTTTTTCCCGAGGTCGAAATCGTCGAGGTTCCGGCCAGCGCGGTCCGCCTCGCCGACGCGATTGCTTCCTACCTGTTCAACGCCCAGCTCGTGAGCCTGCCCGAGGGCGGGATGGGCCTGATCCTGCCCGAGGAAGCGCGCGAGACGGCTTCGGTCTGGGGGTGGCTCCAAGACATGATCGCGGGCAACGGGCCGATCCGCAAATTGTTCGTGGTCGACGTCCGCCAGTCGATGGCCAATGGCGGCGGCCCTGCCTGCCTGCGGCTGCGGGTGGTCGCCGATCCGACGACGATCGATCCGCGCTTCCTCGCCGACGAGGCGAAGCTCGATGCGATCGCGGCGGTGATCGACGCGCATTGGCCCGATCGGATTTCGCCCGCCGACCTGGACAAACCCGATCTGTGGTCGCGGGTCGAGCGGGCGCGGGCGGCGCTGCTCGATACGCTTTCGCTCGGCGAACTGGCCTAAACGATCACTCCGCGCTCCAGAAAATATCGATCGGCGAATCGATCTCGGCGATCACCCGGCCCATCGGCAGCGCCGACAGCGGGCCTTCCTTGATGGCCTGTTCGAGCACCGCTTTTTGATGATCGCCGACGATCGCGATCATGATCGCGCGCGCCGACGAGAGCGCCCCCGCGGTCAAGGTCACGCGGTCGAACGGCGTCGCCTCCGGCAACGGATCGGGGCGGACGCCGACCGCGCGCCGCTCGCGTGGCCCGGCGACCGCGCGGTCGTAATCGGGTCCGGCCATGATCGAGGCGGTGTGGCCGTCGTCGCCCATGTCGAGCAGCACGAGATCGAGCGGCCAGCCGATCAGCTTCAGCCGTTCGTCGGCGAGCCGTCCCGCCTCGCGATAGTCGCCCAAAGCCGATTCATCGACCAGCGAGACCAGCTCCGCCCCCTTCGGGCCGAACAGCCCCTGCATCTTGGCATAATTGCTCAACGGGTCGTCGAGCTTGACCAGTCGGTCATCGGTGAGAACCAAGGTCACCTTGGACCAATCGATCGCCTTGCTGGCGAGCAGGGCCTTGTAGACGGCCTCGATCGATCCGCCGCGCGGGACCGCGATCCGCGCATTGCCGTGCGCCGCGACCGCGCTCTCGATCACGAAGCCGATATCGCCCGCCACCTGCGCCGCCATCTCGGCCTGGCTCTCAAATTCCCACCATTCCAACTCGTCCATCGCGCATGCTCTCCATCGGCGTCACCCGCGCCCATAGCCGCTTGAAGATTGCTGTCACAACCCCGTGCTAGCCTGCGCCAGGAAGACTTTGGACAACAGGGTTGCGCGCCGGGGGCTGCTCGGCAAAGATTGAAATCAAGGGAGAATTTATGGGATTGATTTCGATCGCCACCGCCTTGACGCTGGGCGCGGCCAGCGCGTCGGGCCAGCCGCCGAGCGTCCAGCAGCAATTCGAGGCGGCCGCGGCGTCGCTGAACGCCGAGAAATGGGACGAGGCGCTCCGCACCTTCGAAGCGCTCGAAGCGCGGATGGCGAAAAATCCGCGGAGCCTGGCGATCGTACGCTTGCGCAAGTCGCAGGCGCTGGTCGCCCTCCAGCGCCTGAAGGAGGCCGAGGCCGCGCTGGAGGCGGGCCTCGCCGCGCTTCCCAAGGACGATGCCGGGCTCACGGAGGATCGGCTGCTCGCCACGGTCATGCTCGCCGAGGTGAAGCAGGCCGCGCTCGATTATCCGGCCGCGCTCCGGCTGTTCCGGGCGGCCGAACCGCTCGCCTCGGCAGCGCCGGACAGGCTTCGCATCCTGCGCGGGCTGATCAAGACCGGTTTGTTCTACGACGGCGCGGCGGCGCTGGCCGACACCGAGCGCGCATTGGCCCTTATCCGCGCGCAGCCGGGCGACACCAAGGCGCTCCACGCCCAGTTCCGGATCATGAAGGGCCGCACGCTGATGAACCTCGGGCGATTCGAGGAGGCGCGCGCCGAGCTCAAGGCCGCGACCGACGCGCTCGGCGGCCTGACCCTGAAGGTCGATGGCGCCGACATGGCCGCGCGCTCGGACCTCGCCATCGCCGCCTTGCTGGCGGGCAAGGAAGACGAGGCGCGCAAATATATGGCCTATACCGGCGCCGGGCGGCTGGCCGTCCCGCTGGCTCTCGCCGCCGAGATGGAGCCGCCGGCCTGCGGTGACGAGGAAGGCTTGCGCCCCGACGATGTCGCCGTGATCGAGTTTTCGATCGGCGCCGACGGCTCGGTCGGATATGCGACGCCGATCTACGCGTCGCGGCAGGGCGACGTCGCGCTCGCCTTCGCGCGCGCGGCCTCGGGTTGGTCGTGGTCGGCCGCGCAAATCAAGGACGTCCCGGCCTTTCATCGCGCGCAGACGCGAGTCGAGCTGCGCTGCACGACCAGCGCCAAGCGTCCTTCGGTCACCCGGATTCTGGACGGCGACGTCGACGACTGGCTGGAAGCGCGAGGCGCGGTCGCGACGCGGGTTCCCGAAGGCAATTCGGCGCGGCGGGTGAAGCCGCTGCTCGAAGAGCTTGCGGCGCGCCGGAAGGACGGCAAGCCGGTTCAAACCGTACCGCTCTTGGTCGAGCTTTCCACCAACGCGACGATTCCCGCCGAAGACAGCAAGGCCTATCTCGATGAGGCGCTGGCGATCGCCAGATCGGAAAAGGCCCCTCCCGCCGTCTTGGCCTATTTCGGCCTCAGCGCCGCCCAGGCCGAATATTGGCGCAAAGGCTACCGCGCGCGCCGGACGCCCAATTTGACCGCCCTGCTGGCCGATCCCGCGATCGCCGCCGACCCGCGCGCGCTCGCGGCGGTGCGCTTGTCCGAAGCGGACAACCGCTATCGGATCAAAGGCCAGGAAGCGCAGGCTATCGCGTTGCTCGGCCAGATCCGGGGCGCGGCCGGGCTCGATCCGAACGACCCGCTCTACGCCGCCGCTTTGGTGCGCCTGGCATCGCTCGAATATGGCCGCGGCAATGAGACGGCCGCCCGGTCGGCGTTCACCCAATCCGGGCTCGATGCGACGCAATGCGCGTTGCTCGACGCGCAGCCGCGGGTGCGGTCGGGATATCCCTCCGATCGCGACTTCCCCCAAGATGCGATGAAATGGGGGTTCGAAGGCTGGGCCAATGTCGAATATGACATCGCCGCGACCGGCGAAACCGGCAACGTGCGGGCGACCGTCGCTTACCCGCCCTTCGTGTTCAGCAGCCCCACGGCCAAGATCGTCGAGCGCTTGCAATATGCGCCGACGTTCAGGCCCGGCAGCAATTTGGGATGCGGCGGGCAGCAGTTCCGCGTCCGCTTCGTGCTGCCCTAGGTTTGGGGGAAGTGGCGCGCCCGGAAGGAGAGGAAGTAAGGCCTTTTCCGGGGCGCTCGTTGTTTGATTTTATTGACAAATCTCAACATTGTGTCGCGCTGGCGAACTAGGGGTGCGCTTGGCACGAATTGCAGCGCCGGCGAGTGCAGACAACAATTTGGTCGCGTGGGAGAGCGCCGCCCAGCCCCAGAGCGAGCCGCTGGCATGCGCGCCGAGCAGGATCGCCAGATCCAGGATGATATAGAGCAAGGCGGCCGCGCCGGCGGCGAGCAGGGCGCCGCGCCTCGGTCGGCCCTTCGCCAACAAATAGCCCGCGACCAGCATCAGCGGGATGCCGGCTACGACGCTGCCGACCGGCGCGGCCGTCGCGGCGAACGCCTCGTAACGGGCGAAGGGCTGGCCCGGATTAAGAAAGGTCGAATAGACCCAGACGACGCCGAAGCTGATCGCGACGTTCGCGATCATCACGCCGAGCGCCGCCGCGGGGATGAGCAGGAGATCGCGCTTCTTCATCTTCATGTCCTAGATAATCACGTCGTCAGGCAGATTGGTCGCACGGTAGGCGCGCTTCGCCAGCGGGATCGCGCCCCGCCGGAAGACGCCGTCGCGCACATTGGCGAGCGCCTTGGGGAGGAACCGGCGCAGGTAGAAACGCCAGCCCACGCCCATCGCGAAGGTGATCCGCCAGGGCTGGTCTTCATAGGACTGGACGAGTTCGACGCGGGTCCCGCCTTCGACCGGGGTCAGCGTCCATTCGACGCGCATCGGCGGCGGCTGCCTGGCGCCTTCGGCCGCCCGGTTCTGCCACGACCAGGCGAGGCGCCGCAACGGCTCGCTCTCGATGACCTCGCAGTCCACGATCCCCGACGGGCACAGCCGGTCCGGATCATATTGGAAGCGGAATTTGCTGCCGACCTCCGGCTCCGAGAAGGTCGTCGGCATCAGCCATTCGGCGAGGGCATAAGGATCGGTGAGCGCGGCCCACACGTCCTCAATGCTGTGGGCATAGGTTGCGACCCGTCGGAACGACTTCACTGCGGCCTCGCTTTCCGGTCCAGATAGTCGCCGAGCTTGGCCAGCCGCTCATCCCAGAAGGCTTCGTACGGCTTCAGCCAGTCGAAGGCTTCGGCCAGCGGCCGAGCGTTCAGGGAATAGATGCGTTCGCGCCCCTGCGGCCGGGCATCGACGAGGCCGGCGCGCGAGAGAACCGACAGATGCTCGGAAAATGCCGCCTGGCTGGCGCCGGAGATGCCGGGCGTTAGGCCCAGGCGCAGGTCGGTCGCGCTTCTCTCGCCCCGGCGCAACAGATCCAGCACGGCGCGCCGGGTCGGGTGGGCGATGGCGCTGAAGGCGGAGGCATCGGCGGAGGGGCGGGTCATCGGCCGATATTATATCTGGTTTAGCCGATACGTCAATCGGCCTCAGTGAACCGTCTGGTTCTCCTGCTCCGTCTTGGTGGCCAGCGAGAAGCGGGACTCGTATATAGCTACCCTGCTGGAGGGGGAGCAGCGTGTCACGTTCCTCCAAAAGCATCATGAAGCAGTTCCGAGTTCGCGTCGGTGGGCAGCCGGCATGTCTCGATCAGTGCCCAAGCGAGGTTAAGCGCGTCGCTGCTGCGTCAGAACTGTTGCGCGATCGTCGAAGCTGCCGATCGCATACACTTCCGGTGCGGAGGTCAGGCGGCACGACTCAACGATCTCCTCAGCGCGCAGCGGATCGGAGGTCACAAGCTGGTCCGCCGCAGACCCACCGCTAGCGCGTCTCGCATCGCCGCGCAGCCAAAGTGCTCAGGCAGAAGGTAAATCGGAAAAATTGGCGCGCCCGGAAGGATTCGAACCTCCGGCCCTCAGATTCGTAGTCTGATGCTCTATCCAGCTGAGCTACGGGCGCGCGGAGGCTGCGACATAGGGGGAAGGCTGGGGGCGTGCAACCCCGTTGCCCGCAAAAGCCGGGGCGCATAGGGATGGGCCATGAATCCGACCGGAACCGCCCGCTTGCTCCCGCTTTGCGCCGCCGCCTTGCTCGCCGGCTGCGCCGCTGGAGGCCCCTATCCCTCGCTGGCGCCGCGCGCGGCCGAATATGACGCCGCCGAGGGCCGACCGCCGCCGCCGTGCCTGCCGGGCGATGTCGCGGGCGTGACAGCGACCCCAACCCCGGCGCCCGCTCCGGCCGTGAACGCCGCGCTTGGCAGGCAAGTCGCAGCGCTCCTCGCCGAGGCGCGCGCCGGCCAGAGCGCGTTCGCGGCGGCGCTGCCCGAGGCGTCGGCGAGCGCCGCCAAAGCGGGCGAGGCGAGGTCGGAGAATTGGGTCGCGGCGCAACAGGAGCTGTCGCGGCTGGCCGCGGCGCGGACCCGCGGCGCGGACGCGCTCGCCGGGCTCGACGCGCTCGCCGTCGCCGGCAGCGACACGGCGGCGAGCGCCGAAGACGAGGCGGCGCTGACGGCGGCGATCGAGGAAGCGCAGCGGCTGACGGCCGATCAACAGGCCGAGCTCGACCGGATCGGCGCTCTGCTCAGCCCGCTTTGAGCGCCGCGGCGTGCATTCGGGCGAGCGCGACATAATGGGCGACGCCCTCGCGCATCCCGGCGAGGTCGCTTTCGCTGAGCTCGCGGACATATTTGGCGGGGCGGCCCGCCCATAATTGGCCCGACGGGATGCGCTTGCCGGGCGTCAGCATCGCGCCGGCGGCGAGCATCGCGTCGCCCTCGATCTCGCAGCCGTCCATCACGATCGCGCCGAGGCCGACGAAGGCGCGGTCGCGGAGGATACAGCCGTGGACCATCGCGAGATGGCCGATCAGCACGTCGGCGCCGATGATCGTCGCATGCCCGCCCGCGTCGCCTGGCTTGGGCGAATCGACGTGGATGACGCTGCCGTCCTGGATGTTGGTGCGCGCACCGATCCGGATCCGGTTGACGTCGCCGCGCAGCACGCAATTGTACCAGATGCTGGCGTCCGGGCCGATCTCGACATCGCCGACAAGCCGCGCGCCGGGGGCGACGAAGGCGGTGGGGTCGACGCGCGGGCATTTGCCGCCGAAAGAAAGGCGCGTCATCGCCTAAAAGCCCTTCAGCAGCGGCAGGATGCTGGCATAATTGTCGGTCCAGCCGGGGAAGCCCGGGCGGCCCTCGAGCGTGACCCAGGCGGCGGGGTCCTTGCTGGTGCGGATCAACCGCTCGAGCGCGGCGGGATCGCGCGACATCGCCACCCAGTCCGAAGGCCGGGCGTTCTGGATCTTGTCGGGCAATCCGGGCTGGTAGTGAAGCTGCGCGGTCCGCCAGCCGCCGGCTTTCGCCGCCGCCGCGAGCACCGGCTCGAGCGCGAGATAGCGGTTCGAAATGTGCATCACCAGCAGGCCGCTCGGCCGCAGCACACGGCCGTAGACGCCGAGCGCCTCGCGGGTCAGCAAATGCATCGGCACCGCGTCCGACGAGAAAGCGTCGACGGCGAGGATGTCGAAGCTGTTGGCGGGCTCCTCCGCAACCATCAGCCGCGCGTCGCCGACCACGATCCGGGCCTTGGGCGCGCAGCGGCTGAGGAAGCTGAACTTCCCCGGATCGGTCGCGATCGAAACCATCACCGGGTCGATCTCGTAGAAGGTCCAGCTCTGGGTGGGAGTCGCGTAGCAAGCGAGCGTGCCGGTGCCGAGCCCGATCACGCCGATATCGGCGGCGGGGCCGTACAATGCGGTCGCCGCGCTCATCGCGGCGCCGACGCCCGAATCGCGGACATAGTAACTGGTCGGCACGTTCTCGAGGCCGGCGAGGCGGCTCTGGATGCCGTGCAGGGTGGTGCCGTGGGTAAGGATGCGCGCGTCGCCCGCATTGCCGACCGTGTAGATGCCGAAATAGCTGCGGGTGCGCGCGCCGTCCCACGATCCGCGCACCATGCTCCACCCGCCATAGCTCATCATCAAGGCGGCGAGGCAGGCCGCGAACACCAAACGGCGGCCGACGCAGAGCAAGGCGAGCAGCCCGATCAGGATCGCCGCGGCGGCCGGCGCCCAGCCGGGCAGGTCCGGCGTCACGCGATGATCGCCCGAGAAGGAGACGATCAAGGCGAATAAAGGGATCGCGACCGCGAGCCGACGGGCGCGCGCCGGATCGGCCCAGATCCGCTCCAGGCGGGGAAAGTAATTGGTCTGGGGAATGAGCAAGGCGGCGGCGAAAACCAGCAAAGGATGCTCGTAGGCCCAGTCGAAGATCAGCGGCGCGGCGAGCGCGCAGAAGGCCCCGCCGAGCACGCCGCCGACCGACATTGCGAGGTAGAAGCCGGTCAGCCGGTCGGCGCCGGGCCGGAGCCGGTAGAGCTCACCGTGCAGCGCGACCGCGACGACGAACAGCAGCAACAGCCCGAGCGTCGCCGACATGATCGGCTTGTCGGCGCCTTCGACGAAAGCGAGGCCGCCCGCGATCAGCAGGATCAACGGCGCGATCCGGGTCAGGAACAGGGTCGGCCCGCGCCGCTCGGCGAAAGCCAGCACGAAGCTCAGCAGATAGAGGCCGAGCGGCAGCGCCCACAGCAACGGCATGGCGACGATGTCGGTGGTGAGGTGGGTGGTGGTCGACAGCATCAGCCCCGACGGGATCGCGGCCAGCAGAATCCACAGGCCGACGCGGCGGCGGGTCGGCGCGGGCGACACCGTCTCGGGCACCGCCTCGGCGCGGGTCGCGGGGATGGTCAGCGCGCAACCCGCGACGAGCAGCACGAGCAAGGCATAGCCTCCGGTCCACAGCACGCTTTGCTGCTCGAGCGTCAGCAACGGCTCGACGATCAAGGGATATGAAATCAGCCCGCCGAAGCTGCCGAGGTTGGAGGCGGCGTAGAGCGCGTAGGGCTCGCCGCGGGTCGTCTCCATCGCATACCAGCGCTGCATCAACGGCGCCTGCGCCGAGATGATGAAGAAGAGCGGGCCGATCGAGCTGACCAGGAACCAGGGAACCCAGAAAGCGGGCGATGCGTCGAGCGGCGGCGCGACGTCGCGGAGCCCGATCGGCAGCCACAGCGCGGCGAGCGCGAACAAAGCGAGGTGGAGGCCCGCCTGCCGCCGCGGCTGCAGCCGCGACAGCCAGTGCGCATAGGCATAGCCGCCGAGCAGCAGCGCCTGATAGACCAGCATCGCGCTGTTCCACACCGCGGGCGCGCCGCCGAGCTTAGGCAGAGCCATCCGCGCCACCATCGGCTGGGTCAGGAACAACAGGAACGAACCGGTGACGATGGTCGCAAGGAAGAGCGGCTTCGCGTAGCGCTCGCGGCCGGCCGTGACGGCGGCTTCAGCGGGCATCGGCGAGCAATCGCGCGGCGACCGGCGCGTGATAGGTGAGAACGCCCGAGCAGCCGGCGCGCTTGAAGGCGAGCAGGGTTTCGAGCACCAAGGCGTCGCGATCGCCCGCGCCGGCCGCAGCGGCGGCCTCGATCATCGCATATTCGCCGGAGACTTGGTACGCGAACACAGGCACTTCGAACCGTTCCTTCACGCGGCGGATGATGTCGAGATAGGGTAGGCCCGGCTTGACCATCACCCAGTCTGCGCCCTCGGCGAGATCGAGCCCGACCTCGCGCAAGGCTTCCTCGGCATTGGCGGGGTCCATCTGATAGCTCTTCTTGTCGCCCTTGAGCACGCCGCGCGAGCCGACCGCATCGCGGAACGGGCCGTAAAAAGCCGAGGCATATTTGGCGGCATAGGCCATGATCCGGACGTTGACATGGCCTTCCGCCTCGAGCCCGGCGCGGATCGCGGCGACGCGGCCGTCCATCATGTCCGATGGCGCGACGATGTCGGCCCCCGCCCGCGCCTGCACCAAAGCCTGCTCGACCAGCAAGGCGCTGGTTTCGTCGTTGAGCACGTAGCCGCTATCGTCGGTCACCCCGTCATGGCCGCTCGCCGTATAGGGATCGAGCGCGACGTCGGTGAGGACGCCCACCTCGGGCGCGGCATTCTTGGCGGCCTTGATCGCGCGGCACATCAGATTGTCGGGATTGAGCGCCTCGCTGCCGCGTTCGTCGCGCAAGCCGGGCGGGGTGTTGGGAAACAAGGCGATGCACGGGATGCCGAGATCGCGCGCCTCTCGCGCCCGCGCGGCGATCCGGTCGACCGACCAGCGCGACACGCCGGGCAGGGTTGCGATCGGCTCCTCGACGTCTTCGCCGTCCGCCACGAACAACGGCCAGACCAGATCCGACGGCGTCAGGATCGTCTCGGCCACCATCGCCCGCGACCAGGCCGACGAACGCGACCGGCGCATCCGGTTGGCGGGAAATGAAGCGATGCTCATGCGATGGGTCGTAACGCGTCCCGTCGCGCCTGCAAAGCGGCGTGGGCGTTATTCCGCCCGCTTGGACTCCCGCCGCTCCGGCCGCTTGAAGGCGCGGTCGATTGATGTCATTCTCCCGCCGCAACGACTTGCTCGGCGTCCAAGCCGCATTGCCTGTACGCGTCGCGCCGCAACGAGAAGGGGCAGTCGATGAATAAGGGGAAAATATTCGCCAGGCTTTCGGCCGGCTTGATCCTGGGAGCCGCGATCTTCGGGGGCGCCACGCCGGCCTTCGCCGCGCCGCCCAATCCGATCCTCTATTTGACCGGCACCGAATATTATAGCGCGGGCGGCAAGAATTGGGTGCGCCACCGCTACGGCGTGTTCAACAAGGACCAATATCCGGCGGACATGTTCGCGGCCGCGCCCGGGCTCCCGCCGTGCGGCATCAACAGCAATTCGTCGCGGACCTGGGTCGATTTCTTCGATTCGCGCGGCAAGCGCCTGTACGGCTTCTGCGCACTGGGCAATCCGCAGAATCTCGGCTCGATCTGGTTCGCGACCGAGGAAGGTGTCGTGCCGCCGAGCTACGTCTATGTCGAGATGAACGACCGCCAGACCAACATTAAGTACAAATCGAACCTGGCAGACACGACCATGTGAGGTGGCGCGGGGGGAGCAAGCGGACATTCTGCGCGCGCCGATGGTTGTCGCGCTGTGCCCGCCCTCCTCCCCGTCCCCCGCCAGGCCGTCCTGATCGTCAATGCGGCCTCGCGCGTGGGCGAGGAGGCGTTCGAGGAGGCGCGCGCGAAGCTGGCCGCGGCCGGGGTCGAATTGATCGCGGCGCACGCGGTCAAGGACCCGGACAAGCTCAACGCGACCGTCCGCAAGGCGGTCGCCGACGGCGCGCCGATGGTCATCGTCGGCGGCGGCGACGGCTCGCTTTCGGGCACGGTCGACGACGTGATCGGCAAGGATTGCGTGTTCGCCTTGCTGCCGCTCGGCACCGCCAACAGCTTCGCGCGGACGCTCGGCATCCCGCTCGACCTCGACGGCGCGATCCAGACG
>Ga0136617_10004368_pt1 | contig 12651 bp, 15 predicted proteins | sample AntDrymUQ3222106_2_FD_129672 | JGI IMG/M metagenome (GOLD analysis project Ga0136617, IMG submission 129672) | Polar desert sand microbial communities from Dry Valleys, Antarctica - metaG UQ322 (21.06) | ecosystem: Environmental > Terrestrial > Soil > Desert | place: Antarctica: Dry Valley...
CTGATCTCCCAGATCGCGACGATGAGCTTCCTCGTCCTCTTCCTCGTCGACGAGCGCGGCTGGTCGGTGGGCTCGGCGGCCGGCGTGCTCGCGGCCGGGCAGGTGGTCGCCGCGGCGCTCAGAATCGGAGTCGGGCGCTGGTCGGACGCGCTTCGCTCGCGGTTGCGGCCGCTCCGGATCGTCGGGGCGGCGATGACGGTCGCGCTCGCGCTCGTCGCCCTGCTTACCGGCGCGCCCGGGTGGATCCTGGCGCCGCTCCTCGTCGCGACGACGGGGCTCTCGATGGCCTGGAACGGGCTCTCGTTCACGATCGCGGCCGAGATCGGCGGGCGCCGGAGCGGGGCCGCGATCGGCTTCCAGCAGACGGTTCTCTCCGCGGTGGGCGTGGGTGCGCCGATCGCGTTCGCGGCCACCGTCTCGCTGACCTCGTGGCAGGCCGCCTTCGGGCTCGCCGCGCTCTTCCCGCTCGCGGGCTGGTGGTCGCTCCGCTCGTTGCACGACCGCTAGTTACGGGTAGGGAGGCGGCATGCGCCTCTATCCCGACCTGCGTGGCCCGCGGCTCGACGCGATGGCGCGCGACGCGGCGACGATCCTCGGTCTCCTCCTCTTCGCCAAGATCGCGCTGGAAGTCCACGACGCCGTGGACAGGCTTGCGATCCTCGGCGAGGGAGTGGAGTCGGCCGGGGGAGCGGTCAGCGGCGGCTTCGACCGAGCGGCGGACGCGGTCGACGGCGCCCCGGTCGTGGGTGACGACATCGGCGACGCGCTCCGCGGCGCCGGCGAAGGAAGCGGCGGCGAGGTAGAGGAGCTCGGGCGCGGCGGCGCCGGCGCGGCGCACGACCTCGCGAACCTGCTCGGGATCCTCTTCTTCGCGCTGCCGTCCGCACTGCTCCTGCTCTGGGCTCTGCCGCCCCGGATCGCCCAGGTGCGCAGGCTGAGAGCGGCGGCCCGCGTCCTCCGCGATCCAGACTCCCCGGAGCGGCAGGAGCTGCTTGCGGCCCGCGCGGCCTTCGGGCTTCCCTACGGCGTCCTGCTCCAGTACACGAAGGATCCGATCGGCGATCTTCAGGCCGGCCGCTTCGATGCGCTCGTCCGCGCCGAGCTGGAGCAGTCGGGGCTGCGGGCGCACTCGTAGTACGGTCGCGGCGTGCGGATTCTCGAGCGACTCGACGAGCTGGCAGCACTCGGGGACCGGATCGGCTACTCGCGGGAGGAGGACGCGGCGCACGAGCTCGCGGCCGGCTGGTTCCGCGCAGCGGGTCTCGAGGTCGAGGTCGACCCTGCGGGCAACCTGATCGGGCGCGTTCCCGGCGGGGAGCGCCAGGTCTGGACCGGCTCGCATCTCGACACGGTTCCCGGCTCCGGCCGTTTCGACGGCACGCTCGGCGTCGTCGGGGGGCTCGAAGCCGTCGAGCGGCTGAGATACCCCGGGCTCGGCGTCGTCGTCTTCCGGGACGAGGAGCGGGGCTGCGCCGGAAGCCGCGGTTGCGTCGCCCGTCCGGACGCTTACGTCGAGCTGCACATCGAGCAGGGGCCGACCCTCCTGCGCGCCACTGCGCCCCTCGGCGTCGTCACCGGCATCGCCGGCTACGTCCGAGGCCGGCGCACGTTCACGGGGACGCCCGGGCACGCGGGCACGACGCCCATGGACCTGCGCGAGGACGCGCTCGTCGAGGCGGCCGAGTTCGTGCTCCGGGCGCGGGAGACGGCGCGCGGGATCGAGGGCGCGGTCGCGACCGTCGGCCAGGTCACGGTCGAGCCCGGCGGCACGAATGTGATCCCCGGTCTGGTGGTTCTGAGCGTGGACGCGCGCGCGCCCGACGCCGAGCGCCTCGACCGGCTCGCCGCAGCGCTCGAGATCGAGGAGCCGATCCGAACGGAGCCCTCGCCGATGTCCGAGGAGATCCGGGCGACGCTGCGAGCCGAGATCGAGGCGCTGGGTCTATCCCTGCTGGAGCTTCCCTCGGGCGCGGGACACGATGCGGGCATCCTCGCGAGCGCAGGCGTCCCTTCGGGGATGCTCTTCGTCCGCAGTCTGAACGGCGGGATCAGCCACAACCCCGCCGAGCTCAGCTCGTCCGAGGACATCGCGCTCGGAGTCGACGTGCTCGAGGGCACGCTCCGGCGGCTCGCCCGCTAGCCGAGCTCGCGGAACGAGATCGGCTGCGCGCCTTCCCAGAGGGTCAGCCGGCCGAGCTCTTTCAGCTGCTCCTGGCCCTCGACGAGGGTGGCGAAGTGGTTCGCCCAGAGGTGCCCCGCCTTGCTCGCGAACGAGCAGTAGCCGTAGGGGAAGAGGAGCTCGGTCTCGCTCTGGCCGCCTGGATAGAGGGCGAGCTCGCCGGGATGCGGGTAGCTCGTCGCGTTCTCGGGGCCGATCCCGAGATCGCGGTCGCCCCAGGGGATCCAGTTCGACTCGCCGCTCCAGCGGCAGTGGATGATCCGGTCCTCGAGCGGAAGGATCGCCTTGAACGCCGCGACCGTCTGCGGCGCGAGCTCGTCCTCCCAGCGGGCGAGGAAGCGCATTCCGGCGGCGGTGATCTCGAGCACGCGAAGAACCTATCCGGCTGCCGCGGCCCACGCGAGGAGCTTCGCGCGCTCGTCGTCCGTCATCCCCGTGAAGTTGCCCGGCGGCATCGCGCCTGAGCTCACCTGAGTCTCGATCTCGCTCGCGTAGCGCTCGATCTGACCGAGCGTGACGAGCCGGATCCCGAGCGGCGCGGAGATCCCCGAGTGACAGCCGGCGCAACGCTGCGCGACGATAGAAGCTATCTCGGTATCGGACGCCGGGGACGACGTCGGCTCCACGTCCTCCGGAGCGAGCACGACGGCCAATGCGACCGCTCCGGCAGCGGCGGCCGCAAGGATCCACCAGGCCCGCCTGCCCACGTGCCAGAGGTTGAAGAAGTGCCGGATCGCGCCCACGATCGCGAAGATCGCGAGCAGGACGAGCCACGCTTGCCCCTGTCCGAAGGCGAGCGGGAAGTGTCCGGCGAGCATCGTGAAGACGACCGGGAGCGTCAGGTAGTTGTTGTGCACCGAGCGCTGCTTGCCGCGTAGGCCCGGGGTCGCACCCGGCTCCCGCCCCTCCTCTTTCGCCCAGATCAGCTCGCGATGTGCCGGGATGATCACGAAGAAGACGTTCGCGGCCATGATCGTCCCCAGCATCGCCCCGACCTGGAGATAGGCGGCACGCGCGGCGAAGAGCTCGCCGGCGGCCCAGGCTGAGACGATCACGAGCCCGACCACCACCGCCGCGACTGCGCGGTCGTCGCGCAGCAGCCGGCAGGCGCCGTCGTAAGCGAGCCACGCAAGCGCGAGCCCGGCCGCCGAGATTGCGACAGCAGCCCACGACGAGAGATCGGCGACCGACGAATCGACGAGCCGCGTACCCGCGTCCGTCCAGTAGAGGACGACGAGCAGCGCGAAGCCCGAGAGCCACGTCGTGTAGGCCTCCCACTTGAACCAGTGCAGATGGTCGGGCAGCCGCGGGGGCGCGACCAGGTACTTCTGGGAGTGGTAGAAGCCGCCGCCGTGCACGCCCCAGTACTCGCCGGCGACGCCTTCCTTCGGCTCCTTCGGCGGCGCCAGCCCGAGGTCGAGCCGGATGAAGTAGAAGGAGGCTCCGATCCACGCGATCCCTGCGACGACGTGGAGGAGTCGCAGGACGAGATCGAGGACGTCTCTCAGATAGTCCGCGTCCAACCCTGTTGCTCCCATCTGGCTCGGGCGATCGAGCAGAGCTCGCGCAATCCGGTCTCGAGCTCCTCGGCGCGCGTGCGGCCGAGCCGCTCACGCAGGACCGGGAGCAGCGCCTCGCGGGGGCGGCCGTCGACGAAGACGATGAAGGCGAAGCCGAAGCGCTCCTCGTACGCGCGGTTGAGGCGAGCGAGCTCTTCGAGCAGGGCCGGGTCGCCGCCGTGTTGCTCGGGCGAGCGCTCGCCGATTCGCGGGTGTGTCGCGAGTGCGGCGAGTTGGTCGTCCTCGGGAAGTGTGCGAGCCACGTCCTCGGCGACCGCGAGCGGATTAGCGTGCGCCGAGAGCTCGTCGACGAGCCGCGTCCGCCCCGAGAAGAGCGCCGCGAGCTCGTCGGCGCTCAGCTCCCGCGGTAGCTCGCGCATGCGTACGGGGAGACGAGGAGCGGCACGTGGAAGTGCCCTTCGTCGAGCTCCACCTCGAGCTCGACCCGCTTGAAGAACGGCGAGGGCGGGTGGAAGACGAGCCGGTAGGTGCCCGGGTCGAGGTCGTCGCCGAGGCGGGCGCGGCCATCGTCGTCCGTGCGCACCTCGGTCATGAACATGTCCCCGCGATAGAGGACCACGAGCACGCCGGCGGCCGGAGCGCCGACGCCGGTGTCGAGGACGTGGGTGGAGAGCGACGTCACGGCTCGAATCTTCGCGCCTGGCGGCGATGAAGGCGAGCGATCTCGCGCTCGTCGGCCCGGGTGAGTGCGCCGCCCTCGACGACGAGCTCGCCGCCGACCCAGAGGTGGTCGACGCGGTGCGGGCCGGAGAAGACGAGCCCGTCGACCGGATCGGCGGCGCCGCCGAGCTCGAGGCCGTCGGTCCGCCAGACGGCTATGTCGGCGCACTTGCCGGCCGAGAGCTCCCCGATGTCGTCGCGCGCGAGTACCGCGGCCCCGCCGCGTGTCGCCAGCCGCAGCGCCTCCCGGGAGCTGAGAGCGGTCGGGCCGCCGATCCCCCGGGCGAGGAGCAGGGCCTGCTTGACCTCGAGGAAGAGATCGCCGCGCTCGTTCGACGCGGACCCGTCGACTCCGACGCCAACCCTCACGCCCGCGTCGAGCATCCGCCGGACGGGAGCGATCCCCGCGCCGAGCCGGAGGTTCGAGCTCGGGCAGTGCGCGACTCCGGTTCCGGTCGCCGCGAAGCGGTGGACCTCCGGCTCGGAGAGGTGGACGCAATGGGCGCACCAGACGTCGTCTGCGAGCCAGCCCAACTGCTCCAGGTACTCGACCGGCGAGCAGCCGAAGCGCTCGCGGCAGAACGTCTCCTCCTCGACCGTCTCGGCGAGGTGCGTGTGCAGCTGGAGACCGAGCTCGCGCGCGAGGGCTGCCGACTGGCTCATCAGCTCCCGGGTGACTGAGAACGGCGAGCACGGCGCGACCGCGATCTGGACGCGGGCGCCGGGCCCCGGGTCGTGCAGGCCGGCGAGGCGCTTCGTGTCCTCGAGGATGTCGTCGAGCGTCTCGACGACGGAATCGGGCGGAAGGCCTCCGTCCGACTCGCCGAGGTCCATCGATCCCCGCGAGGCGATGATTCGCATGCCGAGCTCCCCAGCGGCCTGAACCTCTGCCTCGATCAGCCCCTGCTCCCCGTGCGGGAAGACGTAGTGGTGGTCGAAGACCGTCCCGCAGCCCGAGAGCGCGAGCTCCGCGAGACCTGTGCGCGCCGCGGCGTACTCGGCCTCGGCGTCGATCCGCGTCCACGTCGGGTAGAGCTCGACGAGCCATTCGAAGAGCGTTCCCTGGGGTGCGCGCGCCCGCGTGAGCGTCTGGTAGAGGTGGTGGTGCGTGTTCACGAGCGCCGGCGTGGCGACCGCGCCTGCCAGGTCGAGCCGCTCGTCGGCCTCCGGCTCCGCGCCCGCGCCGACCGCCCCGACGACGCCCTCCTCGATCAGGATCCAGCCGTCCGGGAGCTCCGTCCCCGCGTCGTCCATGGTCACCACGTGCGCCTTCGCGAGCAGGGATTTCATCCCGGAGTACCGTACTCTTCCAGGCTGTGGAGGTCCTCACCCCCCGGTCTCTCGACGAGGCGTTGCGCCTGAAGGCCGAGCGGCCCGACGCCCGTCCGATCGCGGGCGGCACGGACCTGCTCGTCGAGCTCAACTTCGATCGCGCGCGCCCCGAGACGCTCCTGAACCTGAACGAGGTCGCGGAGCTGCGCGGCTGGTCTCGGGAGAACGGGACGCTGCGGCTCGGCTCCGGGCTCACGTACGCGGAGGCGATGCGCTCGCCGCTCGCGGAGGAGCTGCCGGCGCTCGCGGAGGCGGCCCGCACGGTCGGCTCGCCGCAGATCCGAGCGCGCGGCACGATCGGCGGCAACCTCGGCACGGCCTCCCCGGCGGGCGACGCACTCCCGCCGCTCCTCGTCGAGGGCGCGCAGATCGAGCTCGGGAGCGTGCGCGGGGTGCGGACGATCCCGCTCGTCGACTTCCTCGTCGGCCCGAAGCGGAACGCGCTCGAGTCGGACGAGCTCGTGCTCGCCGTCCGGGTCGATCCGAGCGGCGAGCCCCAGACGTTCATGAAGGTGGGACCGCGGAATGCGATGGTGATCGCCGTCTGCTCGCTCGCCCTCGTCGTCGACCGCAAGCGCGGCGAGCTCCGTGCCGCCTACGGCTCCTCGGGCCCCGTCGTCGGGCTCGTGACGGCTCAGCTAGGCGAGCGTGACGGCTTCGCCGACGCCGTCGCCGCTGCCGCTTCTCCGATCGACGATGTCCGCGGGACCGCCGCCTATCGCCGGCACGCCCTGCGTGTGCTCACCCGGAGAGCGCTCGACCGGTGCCTCGCGTGAAGATCAGTCTGATCGTGAACGGTGAGGCGCGTGAGGCGGATATCTGGGCCGGCGAGAGCCTGCTGACCACGCTGCGCGACGCGCTCGGCCTGCCCGGCTCGAAGAACGCGTGCGAGCAGGGTGAGTGCGGCTCGTGCTCGGTGCTGCTCGATGGTGACCTCGTCTGCGCCTGCCTCGTCCTGGCGGCGCAGGCCGAGGGGCACGAGGTGACGACCGTGGAGGGGCTCGCCCGGGGCGCGGAGCTCCATCCCGTCCAGCGCGCGTTCGTCGAGGCGGGCGCCGTCCAGTGCGGCTTCTGCACCCCCGGCCTCGTCGTCGCGACGGTGGCCCTGCTCGACGCGAACCCGAGCCCCTCGGAGGACGAGATCCGTGAAGCGCTCTCCGGCAATCTCTGCCGCTGCACGGGCTACGCGAAGATCTTCGACGCCGTCCGGCTCGCGGCCAGGACGTGATGGACGTGGCCTTTTCGGACTTGGCCCTCCAGCCGAACGCGCCGCGGTTCTGGGGGCCACCGCTCCTCCTCCCCGCTGAGAGCGTAGACCGCGCGACACCTGTCCTCTGCAATGCGCGTGTGCCGAATGTGTGCCGGCTTTCATGAGTACCGCTCTGCCGTCCACGCTCGAGCTCGGCCGCGTCGGCGCCGCTGTTCGCCGTCGCGACGGGATCCCGAAGGTCCTGGGTGAGTTCGCGTACTCAAGCGACCTCACGGCCGCCGGAATGCTCTGGGGCATGACCGTTCGCAGTCCACACGCGCACGCGCGGATCGCGGAGCTCGACGTCTCCGAGGCCCTGCGGCTGCCGGGCGTCCACGCTGTGCTCACCCACGAGGACGTGCCGGGCAAGAAGACCTACGGGCTCGAGTTCGCCGATCAGCCGGTGCTCGCCTCCGATCGGGTCCGCTACTTCGGCGAAGCCGTCGCCCTCGTCGCCGCCGAGGAGCCGGAGCAGGCCCGCCGCGCCGCCGCCGCCGTTCGTGTCGTCTACGAGCCGCTCGAGCCCGTCACGAGCATGGAGCGCGCCACCGAGCAGGAGCCGCTGCACCCCGACCGGCCGACGATGAGCCACGGGTACCTCGACGACCCGCGCCCGAACGTCGTCCGCACGATGGTGATCCGCCATGGCGATCCCGAGGCCGAGGGCGACGTAACCGTCTCGGGCGTCTACGAGATCGGGATCCAGGATCAGGCCTTCCTCGGGCCCGAGTCGGGGCTCGCGGTCCCGGACGGGGAGGGAGGTGTCGACGTCTACGTCGCGACCCAGTGGCTGCACGTCGACCGTGATCAGATCGCCCCGTGCCTCGACCTCCCGCCGGAGATGGTGCGGATCCACCTGGCCGGGGTCGGCGGAGCGTTCGGCGGCCGCGAAGACCTCTCGATGCAGGTTCACGGCGCCCTACTCGCGTTGCACACGAAGCGGCCGGTGAAGATCGTCTACAACCGCGAGGAGTCGTTCGTCGGCCACATCCACCGTCACCCCGCGAAGATCTGGTGCGAGCACCGCGCCACGCGCGCCGGCCGGCTCGTGAACGTGCGGATGCGGATCCTGCTCGACGGCGGCGCCTACGCCTCCAGCTCGACCGCTGTCACGTCGAACGCGGCCTCCTTTGCGGCCGGGCCGTACCTCGTCGAGAACGCGCTGATCGAGTCCACGTGCGTTTACACGAACAACCCGCCCTGCGGGGCGATGCGCGGGTTCGGCGCTGTCCAGACGTGCTTTGCCGCGGAGGCGCAGATGGACAAGCTCGCCGAGGCGCTCGGGATCGATCCGATCGAGTTGCGGCTACTGAACGCGCTCGCCTCCGGCGACGTCCTTCCGACCGGTCAGCCCATCGAGGGCTCTCTCCCCGTCGCTGAGGTGATCCGCCGCGCGGCGGCGCTCCACGTCCCGGAGGCGGAGGCGCTCCCGCGCGAGGCGATCCGGCTCCCCGGGGGCGCCGGCAACACGACCCGCGGCGAAGGCGTCCAGCGCGGCGTCGGCTTCGCGGTCGGCTTCAAGAACATCTGCTACTCGGAGGGCTTCGACGACTCGACCGCAGCCCGAGTGATCCTGCGCGGGGACGGCTCCGCGGAGATCCATTGCGCTGCCGCCGAGGTCGGGCAGGGCGTGACGGACGTCATCCTGCAGGTGGCCCGAACCGAGCTCGGCCTGGACGACGTGACGCTCGCCCAGCCCGAGACGGCCAGCGTCGCGTCTGCGGGATCGGCGTCGGCGTCGCGGATGACCTGGATGGCCGCCGGCGCCGTCCAGCTCGCCTGCCGCGCGGCCCTCGAGGAGCGCGAGCTCGCGCCCGAGGGCGAGATCGACGTCGAGCGGATCTACCGGCACGCCCGGACGACGCCGCTCGATCCCGAGACCGGGCAGATCACCGGGGACCGCGCGCACGTCGCCTTCGCCGTCGCCGCGATGCGCGTCGTCGTCGAGGTCGACGTCGACCTCGGCCTCACCCGCGTCGTCTGGATCGGGACGGCCCAGGACGTCGGCAAGGCTGTCAACCCGCTCGCGGTCGAGGGCCAGATCGAGGGAGGCACGGCCCAGGGGCTCGGGCTGGCGCTGATGGAGGAGATCCAGACCCGCGACGGCCTGATCACGAACGCGAGCTTCACCGACTACCTGATCCCGACGACGCTCGACATGCCGCCGGTCGTCAGCGAGCTCGTCGAGGATCCCGAGCCCGACGCTCCCTACGGCGCCAAGGGCGTCGGCGAGCCTCCGACCGTCGTCTCGACGGCCGCGGTCGTCTCCGCCCTGCGGGCGGCCACGGGTCGCGAGCTCGCACGCGTGCCCGTCCGGCCCGACGACATCGTCGGGCTCTAGCCGCCTCGTCGCGCGGGCTAGCTCTTGTAGAGGGAGAGCCCGGCCCCGACGGCGAGGAGGAGGACGCCGAGCGCTCGCGGCCAGGCGAGAGCCACTCGCTCAAGCCCGAAGAGACCGAGCCGGTCGATCACGACGCCCATCGCGAGCTGGCCCGCGATCAGGAGACCGATCGTCGCGGTCGCGCCGATCCGCGGTGCGCAGACGGTGATCGAGAACACGACGACGACGCCCATGACGCCGCCGCTCCACATCCACCAGGGCGAGCGCGCGGCATCACCGAAGCCGCCCAGGCTCTGCCGGAGAGCGAGCAGGACGCCGGTCGCGATCAGGGTCGAGAACGCGAGAGAGACGGCGAGCGCCTCGATCGAGCCGATCCGCTCGCCGAAGCGGCCCATCACCGCCACCTGGATCGAGCCGGCGAGCCCGGCGGCGAGCGCCAGCGTCGCCGCAGCAGCCGTTCCTCCCGACACAGGCGCAAGCTATACGCTCCCGCCGTCCCGAGCCGAAAGGAGCCTCAGATGGTGCGTGCGGTGATCCTCTACGAGCGCGAGCCCGACCCCGAGCGCTATCGGAACCACGTCGACGAGTTCGTGGCCAAGATCGAGTGTCGCGCCTTCCGGCATGGAAAGGCGTTCGGCGCTCCGTTCGGCGAGCCTGCGTTCGCGTACGCAGCCGAGTTCGAGTGGGACGACATGGAGGCGTTCAAGGCGGCCGCGCGCTCGGACGAGTTCGCCGCGAGCGGCAAGGACGCGATGGAGCTGGGCATCCCGTTTACCGTCACGTTCGTCGAGCTCGCGTAGTGGCGGAGCCGAAGCAGCCACTGCCGCTCTCGCCCGAGGAGCTCGGCTTCGAGACGATCGTCTACGAGAAGGCCTACCCGCGCGCCACGGTGACGCTGAACCGACCGGATGTCCTGAACGCCTTCGACTTCCAGATGCTGCGCGAGCTCGCGCGGTCCTTCGAGGACGCTTCCTGGGACGACGAGATCCGGGTCGTCGTCGTCACCGGGGCGGGACGGGCGTTCTGCGTGGGCGCGAACCTGCGCACCTGGGGCGAGGATCTGCTGGGAAACTCGAAGGCGTACTGGAAGTGGTTCGGCGCCTTCAAGGACATGCACGACCGGCTCCGCGAGATCGGGAAGCCGACGATCGCTCGCTGCCAGGGGATCGCTGTCGGCGGCGGCAACGAGCTCCAGATGGGCTGCGACCTGACCGTCATGGTCGAGGACGCGTTCATCCGCCATGTCGGGCTCGAGCACGGCTCGGTCCCCGCGGGCGGCGCGACGCAGTGGCTGCCGATCATGGTCGGGGACCGGCGCGCCCGTGAGATCATCCTGCTCTGCGAGGAGATCCCCGCGCCGAAGGCCGCCGAGTGGGGCCTGATCAATCGGTCGGTACCGGCCGCCGAGCTCGACGCCGTCGTCGACGCCTGGGTCGAGAGCCTCGCCCGCAAGCTCCCCGAGACGACCCGCTACGCCAAGCAGCAGCTGAACTGGTGGCGCGACGTCTCCTGGCACGAGACCGTCGGGCACGCGCGCGACTGGCTCGCGCTGTCGATGCTCGGCGAGGAGGCGCAGGGAGCCGTACGCAAGTTCCTCGACAAGAGCTAGGGTCGAGCTCGTGGAGGTGTTGACGCAGCGGGACGGCGCCGTTCTCACGATCACGCTCAACCGGCCGGAGGTCTTCAACGCTTTCAACGCGGCCCTGCACGCCGCGCTCGCGGCCGCGCTCGCCGACGCGGCCGACCCTGAGGTGCGCGCGGTCGTCCTCACCGGCGCCGGCCGCGGCTTCTGTGCCGGCCAGGACCTGAAGGAGTTCCAGGAGGTCTCGGGCTCGATCCGGGAGCGGCTCGAGGAGACCTACCACCCGAACATCCGCGCGATCCGCGCCCTCGAGAAGCCTGTGATCGCCGCCGTCAACGGCCCGTGCGCCGGCGCCGGCCTCTCGCTCGCCTGCGCCTGCGATATCCGGATCGCGGCGGACGGCGCCACCTTCGTCCCCGGCTTCGTCGGGATCGGCCTGGTGCCCGACTCGGGCGGCTCCTGGTTCATCCATCGCCTGCTCGGGTTCGCCCGCGCGTTCGAGTGGATGAGCTCGAACCGGAAGCTGACCGCGGCCGAGGCGCTTGCTTGGGGGCTCGTCTCGGAGGTGGTCGAGGACGTCGGCTCGCGCGCTGCTGAGCTGGCCGGGACCTACGCCACGCAGCCCACGCGCGGCATCGGGCTGACGAAGCGGCTCTTCGAGCACGCGGCCACGGCCTCGCTCGACGAGCAGCTCGAGCTCGAGGCGGAGCTGCAGGCGGCGGCCACGCAGACAGCGGACTTCGCCGAGGGCGTGGCCGCGTTCCTCGAGAAGCGGCCGCCGCGGTTCACGGGGGCCTAGCTAAGCACCGCAGGAGCCGCAGTGCGGTGCACCGACGCGACGGAGAGCCGAGCAGGCCCCGCAGGCGTCCCGGAGAGTCGTGCCGCAGCCCTCGCAGTGCGCCGAGCCCCGGTCGGGATAGCCGCAGGAAGGGCACTCGCCCCTTCGCGCGCGTCGCGCCGGCAGCCGCCGCGCGAGTTGGCGCTGGAGCGAGACGAAGGCGACGAGCGTCAGGCCGACGCCTGCAAGCGAGAGCACGAGCGGCCCGAGCGCTTGCCACTCCACGTACTCCTCGAGGTAGTCGAAGCCAGCGACGAGCGCGAGGAGCGTGACCGCCCCGAGCACGGAGCCGGCGACGGGCGCGTACCGAGTCGAACGCAAGCGGCCGTGCAGCGCGTAAGCGAGTCCGAGCAGGACGAGCAGGAGCGCGAGCCGGAGCCCGAACGTCTGGAGCGAGGCGCGGCGGCGGTCGTCCTCGTACGCTTCTGTGTTCCGCCGTGACTCCGCATCCCTCCGCGCAAACGCAGTCTCCGCGGCCGGTCCTGCCGCCTCGACGGCCAGCCCGGCCACGCGCGATCTCGCCCGGGCCCGATCGTGGACGCGGTCGGCCCGCCGGTAGGCCGATTCGAGCTCGCTCGCCGGCCGACCCGCGTCGAGCGCGGTGCGGTAGCGCTCGCGCCGAAGCTCGAGCTCGAGCCGCGCTGCGCTCTGGGCATTCCGGGCGATGTCCGCGCGGCCCCGCGCGTCCTCGAGCCGCTCGACTGCTCCCCGCTCGGCGGCGCTGAGCGCGGGCGGCGGTGGGAAGGGCGGGGCATCGACGTGGAGCTTCGAGTAGCCCCAGATCCCACCCAGGAACAGAAACGCGGTCAGGACGAGCGCGAGCAGCTTCTCCGCGCGGGTCGTCTGGATCTCGGTTCCCTCGTTCGGCATCCATCCTCCTCTAGATAGCA
>Ga0136617_10004369_pt1 | contig 12647 bp, 14 predicted proteins | sample AntDrymUQ3222106_2_FD_129672 | JGI IMG/M metagenome (GOLD analysis project Ga0136617, IMG submission 129672) | Polar desert sand microbial communities from Dry Valleys, Antarctica - metaG UQ322 (21.06) | ecosystem: Environmental > Terrestrial > Soil > Desert | place: Antarctica: Dry Valley...
GCAGCATCTTGAACTCACACGTGATCTCGCAATACGATTCAACCGGGATTACGGCAATACTTTTCGCGTGCCCGACGCCTACATTCCGAAAGTTGGCGCCCGCATCATGTCGCTCTCAGATCCTAAAAAGAAGATGTCCAAGTCTGACGACGATCCGAACGGATGTGTAATGCTGCTCGATGACCCTGACACCGTCAGCCGAAAGTTCAAACGGGCCGTGACTGACTCTGGAACGGAGATTAGATTCGACGACTCGCGTCCGGCGATCACAAACCTGCTAACTATTTATCAACTGCTAACCGGTCAGGCGACCGATGAGATTGAATCCCATTTTTCCGGCAAGGGTTACGCCCAGTTGAAGCAGGATCTGGCCGATGTTACGGTTGATTTTTTGCGACCGTGTCAGGAGCGTGTGCAGGGAATTGGGGATGCACAATTGAATCTCATTCTGGGCCAGGGTAGTGAGAAAGCAAGCCAAATTGCCAGCACCACGCTCGGCAGCGTCTACGCGGCAATGGGAATTGTGGGAGCTTGTGCCGGCGACTAGTAGCCAAATATATGGACGAAACGCCTGAATCAATTGAGCCGGTGGCCGTTGGCGACGTGAACCTGCCCTCAACTCTAAACGTTGCTGGTTCAACGCCGGAGCTCGTACCCGACAGTCACAGTGACGATCTCAAAATCGTCATGGGTGAATTCGAGGGACCGCTCGACTTGCTATTGCACCTGATTCGACAGGAGCAGGTGAGCATCTACGACATTCCCATCGCTCGTATCACTGACGAATACTTACGCTACTTGCAGCACATGCAGAATCTGGACATGGCGGTTGCAGGTGATTTCTTAGTAATGGCCGCGACGTTGATCGAGCTTAAGACCAGGATGCTACTGCCAAGAGATCCGTTCGCAGCGGCGGAAGAGGAAGCGGATCCCCGTAACGAGCTGGTCGATCAGTTGTTGGAGTATCAGAAATACAAAGCGGCGGCGCAGATGCTCTGGTCGCGCGCAACAGTCGAGCGGGCTGTATTCAAGCGCGCTGAATTGGAAACTGATAAGAACAACCCCGAAGTTGTTGTCGGTGTCTTCGATCTACTCAAGGTTTTTCAGGAGATTTTGGCGCGCCATAAAGACGAGGTGCTGCTGGAGATTGAACGCGAAGAGATCTCAATGGCGGAGATGATTGAAAGATTGCGGAACATGGTAATGTCCTCGGGCGAGTTGAACCTGCGAGTATTTTTCGAGAGGGCGCGTTCGCGGCGGGAGTTGGTGCTGGCTTTTCTTTCAGTGCTGGAACTTGTACGCACGACTGAGATCAAGTTATTTCAGCAGGAGACCTTTGGAGAGATTCTCGCTCGTGTTGCCAGCTAGCCCAAGCCGCTTAGCAGTAGACTGTATAGGGAAGGTGGATGAAGTGGCAAAACAACAAGGTACAGAACAGGCGTTTGATGTTGATTCGCTCGCTGCCGAGGCCGAAGTTGAACTGGCCAGCCGCGAGTCTTTCACAGGGGCCGAGGACGAGGGGGCCGATTTAACTCCGCTTACCGTGCAGAGCATGGGGGAGCGAAAGGCGATAATCGAAGCATTGATCTACGTATCAGATGAGCCATTGAATGCGAAGTCTATCGCTGAAGTGTTGAAAGAGGATCAGTCCGTGATTGAAGCAGGTATAGGTAGCTTGGTCGAGGAGTTCAACGCACGGAACAGCGGCTTACAGTTGAGAGAAGTCGCAGGTGGTTGGCAGTTTGCCACTCGTCCCCAGTATCACGAACACGTCCGCGCCTTTTTGAAATGGAAGCCAAGCGCGAAGCTATCGTTGGCCTCTCTGGAAACCCTGGCCGTGATTGCCTATAAGCAGCCTATAACCGTGCCGGAGATTCTGGACATCCGTGGAGTGCAATCGCCGTCGTCAATCAAAACTCTTCTGGACAAGAAACTAATCGTCGCAAAGGGCCGGAAAGAGGCGATTGGCCGGCCGATGATGTACGGCACATCGAAGGAGTTCCTGATCCAGTTTGGACTGAAAGACCTTTCTGAACTGCCGAGCATCGAGGATTTTGAGGACCTGGCGAGTGGCGTAGTCTAGCAGAAGGAGGCAGCGGCAGACGGCAGGAGGCAGGCAAGAAGTAGTGGTGCTGCCCAATGCTTCCGGAACAGAAGAAGCAGTCGGCAGGAAAAGTGACAACAACATGACTGCCTCCTGCTCCTGCCTCCTGCCGACTAATTTAGATGGAAGAGCGTCTACAAAAACTCATCGCAGCGGCAGGAATTGCCTCGCGCCGGCATGCCGAGGAGTTGATTACCTCCGGCCTGGTTACAGTCAATGGTAAGGTCGTATTGGAAATGGGAACCAAGGCGGACGCCAAACGGGACCACATCAAGGTTCGTGGCAAACTAATCAACCCCGTCCTGGCAAAGCGTGAAAAGGTTTACGTCCTGTTGAATAAGCCGAAGGGTTATTTGTCGAGCGTCTCCGATCCCGATGGTCGTCCTCTCGTAACAGAACTTTTGCCACCTTCTCTTGGGCGCCTTCACCCTGTCGGCCGTTTGGATTTTAATACCGAAGGTCTCTTGCTGCTCACAAATGACGGCGATTTCACCAATTTCATCACGGCCGCTCGCAATCGCGTAGAAAAGGTTTACGAAGCGAAGGTGAAAGGCTTGCCTCCGGAAGCGGCAATCGAGCGGATTAGGCGCGGTGTCGTACTCGATGACGGGACAAAGACGGCACCGGCCAAGATCACCAAGGTTGACGAAACCGGATCTAATGCCTGGTTTGAGGTAGTTCTCCATCAAGGTCGGAACCAACAGATTCGACGCATGTTTGATGTGATCGGGCACTCGGTCGTGAAGTTGCGGCGCGCGCGCATCGGTTCGCTGCAGGATGACGATCTGAAACCGGGTTATTGGCGACTTCTTACTCCCTCCGAAGTCAATCGTCTGATGAAAGTGGAACGCAAGAGCAAACCTGCCAAAGGTCGAGGACGTTCGGCCAGTCACGGTTCAGCCAGGCGTTGAGGTAGAATAACTCAGCGGAAGCGTCGGTTTTGTTGTCAGGCAGGCATTCTTGCCTGTTCTTTGCAGACAGGCGAGGATGCCTTTGTCACGTGGAAACCCTTGTTGTTGGGGAGCAGGATGGAATTTGAATTAAGCGAAGAGCAGAAACAGATCAAGATGAGTGTGCGCGAGTTTGCCGAGGCGGAGATCGCGCCGCACGTCATGGATTGGGACGAAGCGCAGCACTTTCCAATTGAACTAAAACCCAAGCTTGCTGAACTCGGTTTGATGGGAGTGATTTTCCCTGAAGAGTATGGCGGCGCGGGGATGGGTTACGTGGAATATGCTTCCATCATCGAGGAGTTGTCCCGGGTCGACGGTTCTGTGGGAATTTCGGTTGCCGCGCACAATTCGCTTTGCTCGAACCATATTTACCAGTATGGAACAGAAGCTCAGAAGAAGAAGTACCTTGAACCGCTGGCTCGTGGGGAACACCTTGGAGCCTGGGGTCTAACCGAACCAAGCGCCGGCTCAGACGCGTCTGGCACCAGGTCTACGGCCGTGCGACAAGATGGCGGATGGGTGGTGAACGGGTCGAAGAATTTTATTACCCACGCCATCCACGCTGATACCTGCGTCGCTTTCGCTGTTACAGATCGTTCGCAGACGAGCAAAGGAATTTCGGCTTTCATTTTCGAGAAGGGAATGAAGGGTTTCTCGCCTTCCAAGAAAGAGAACAAGTTGGGGCTACGCGCTTCAGAGACAGCCAGCGTTGTTTTCGAGGATTGTTATGTCCCTGACGAGAACCGTCTGGGCACAGAAGGCCAGGGATTTATAAACGCCATGCAAATCCTGGACGGCGGCCGTATCTCGATCGCCGCTCTGGCTGTGGGTATTGCCCAGGGTGCTTATGAGTCAGCACTTCGTTATGCGCAGGAACGACAGCAGTTTGGTAAACCCATCTCGGAGTTTCAGGCGATCCAATTCAAGCTGGCAAACATGGCCATGCAAATTGATGCGGCCCGTTTACTCATGTATCGCGCTGCCTGGTTGAAGGACCAGGGAAAGAAAACGACAAAGGAATCGTCCATGGCCAAGTTGTTCGCCTCCGAAATAAGCGTGAACGTTTGCGAAGAAGCTATTCAGGTGCATGGTGGGTACGGCTACACCAAGGACTACCCTCCGGAAAAATACTGGCGCGATTCAAAGCTATGCACAATTGGTGAAGGCACGTCTGAGATTCAAAGGATGATCATTGCTCGAGAGATCTTGAGGCAGGCCTAAGCGCATTCGAGATTTTCCGATGAGCGCAACCCCAGAAAAGTCTTCCCTAATCGAGCGGGTTATTGCGGGTGATCCTCGCGCGGTGGCGCGCGCTATCTCCAAAGTAGAAGATGGTAGTAAAGACGCAGCTCAGTTAATGAAGGAGATCTTCCCGCACACGGGACGCGGACTGGTTGTTGGAATAACCGGTGCACCGGGAGCGGGAAAGTCGTCGCTGGTGGACAAACTTGCGTTGCTTTACCGGGAACGGAAGGAGCGCGTAGGCATTGTAGCTGTTGATCCTTCCAGCCCATTCTCTGGAGGCGCCATTCTTGGCGATCGGATCAGGATGCAGACGCTGGGTCTCGATTCCGGCGTGTTCATTCGCTCGATGGCAACCCGCGGCAATCTGGGCGGACTTGCGCGGGCGACAGTGGACGCGGTTTCGATACTGGATGCCGCCGGATACTCGAAAGTCATCGTGGAGACGGTCGGCGTAGGACAGGATGAGGTCGAGATCGTAAAAGCTGCGGACGTGTCGGTAGTTGTCCTCGTGCCGGGAATGGGCGACGATATTCAGGCGATCAAGGCCGGTATTATGGAGATTGGCGATATTTTCGTGATCAATAAAGCCGATCGCGATGGAGTTTACAGTACCGAAAAAGAGGTAGAGGCGTTGTTGTCTCTTTCCAGCCGTGGGGATGGTTGGCAGCCGCCAATCATCAAAACGATTGCGACCGAAAACAAGGGCCTCACCGATTTGGCAGCCGCAATTGAAAGCTACCGAAGCTTCCATTTTACGACGGATTTGGGCAGCGACCGGCGACGCGCGATAGCCCGCTGGCGGATACTTGAACTCCTTCGGGAGCGGTTAGTAGCGCGAACCCTGGCTTCAGATTCCGCATCTGACACACTTGACCGGCTTGCCGACGAGGTTGCCACACGGCGACGCGACCCTTATTCTGCTGTGGAGGAGTTGATTGGTCAGTAGTCAGTGGGTCAGCGGTCAGTTGATCGAAACCCGACAATAGACCGCGGAAGATGAGCTAAAGGGTTAATGAGTTTAAGTTTGATAACGGACAACGGACTACTGACTACTGACAACTGGCCACCGACTAAGTTCATGAAGCTCGACCACATAGGTATCGCCACGCGCCAACTCGAAGAGGCAACCGCACTTTGGCAGGATGCGCTGGGCCTCGAAGTCGACTCCACGGAGCAGATTGACGAACAGGGAGTGCGGGTCGCGATGTTGCCTATTGGCGAAACTCATATCGAGCTTTTAGAGCCGCTGACCCCAGAATCGCCAGTAGGAAAATTCCTGGATAAGCGGGGCCCCGGGATTCATCATATAGCGATCCGGGTTGACGATATTCGCGCAGCTTTGGGACAACTGAAAGCAAAAGGTGCACGTTTGATTGACGAAACGCCTCGTATCGGAGCCGGTGGTTGTCTGGTAGCTTTTATTCACCCATCATCAACGAATGGCGTGCTGCTTGAGTTAGTGCAGCAGCAATAGTTTTCGTTTTTAGGAAAGGAAAGTATTTTGACTTCAACAACAAAAGCATGGATTGCTGCCGCCGTTGCGGTAGTTTTTTCGGCCGGATTGATTGCTTGGCAGGTTAAAGCTCGGCGCACCGAGGCCGTAAATTTGAACTCTGAAGACATGGCAGTTATTGCTGAAGATCAACCGGCTCAATTTCGCAGTCGGTTGGCTTCGGATGAAGCGAGCCGAAAAGATTTTGCTGAGAATCTCCGCAGTTTGCTGGCAGTTGCTGAAGAGGCGCGGGCCAAAGGCGTTGGTGGCAGGCCCGAAATGAAGCGCCAGCTCGACCTCGTGCGAGCGGTAGTTATCGCTGAAAACTACATGAAGTCGCAGGGTCCGGCACAGGCGGCTGCGAACGCCACTGAACAGGAAGTGGAAGAATTTTTTAAGGACCCTGTAAATTCGGCTAAGTTTGACCAGTTCATAAATGACGCCAAGGCCAAGAACCCGCAACTGGCAAGTGGTCAGATCCCTGAAGAACAAATCAAGCAGGTGCGAGCCCAGTTGGGTCAGGTGCTCATCGGCGAACGTAAAGGCATTGCTGCCGGTGTGGACAAACAGCGCAAAGTGCAACTGCAGATCATGCTCGAGCACTCACGCTTGCTGGCTCAAACGTACGCACAGGAGCAGCTGGCAGAGAAAATGAAAGCCACTGACGCAGAGATCGATGACTACGTGGCTAAGCACCCTGAGCTCGATCCCAAGCAGAAACGTGGGAAGGCCGAAGAGATTTTGAAGAGAGCTCGCGCGGGCGAAGATTTTGGGAAGTTGGCAGCCGAGTTCTCAACGGATGGTAGCAAGGCAAAGGGTGGCGATCTCGGTTGGTTTGGGCCGGGTCAGATGGTGCCGGAGTTTGAGAAAGCTGCTTTTGCTTTGAAGCCCGGCGAAATCAGCGACGTGGTTGAGAGCCAGTTTGGCTACCACATCATCAAACTTGAAGACCGGCGCACCGAAATGAAAGAAGGAAAGAAGGAAGAACAGGTTCACGCTCGCCATATTCTGATTGGAAACAGCGCTCAAGGAGATAACCCCTTCGCCCCGCCAAAAGGCGGACGCGATCAGGCGCGCGCCGCCGTGGAACAGGAAAAGCAGAAGAAGGTTGTCGACGACATCGTAAAGCGTTCGCACGTCACCGTGGCCGAGAACTTTCAAGTGAAACCGCCGGAGACGCAGGAGATGCCGGACATGCCGCCGCAATTCGCTCCGGGCCAAGGTGAGGCCGGCGACCCTCATCCTGCGGAGCCAGCGCAACCCCAGGAGAAGCCAAAGGCTGAGGCCTCAAAAAAGAACGCGAAGCCTCGTCAGAAGTGACCGTACCGCGTCAATATTCCCCATGCAGTTTGGCGACTATCGCGTCGAGATTGTGCCTGACACAGAGTTTCGCCTCGACGGAGGGGCGATGTTCGGTGTGGTCCCGCGCAATCTCTGGTCGAAAGTGTGTCCGCCCGACGATCAGAACCGGATCCGAATGAATATGAACTGTGTGTTCATCGAAGCTGGTTCTGAACGAATACTGATCGAAACAGGTATCGGCGAGAAATTCTCAGACAAGCAAACGCGTCTGTATGGGATCACACGTGAACGCCGCCTGGGAGATTCGTTGCGAGCTATCGCCGGAGTCGATCCGGAATCAATAACTATCGTCATCAATACGCATCTGCATTTTGATCACGCCGGTGGGAACACGGCATTTGACGGGGCTGGGAACCTGACACCGGCTTTTCCGAACGCCAGGTATTTTGTCTCTCGCGCTGAGTTCGAACATGGCGAAAAGCCTACTGAACGCGACCGAGCAAGCTACCTTCCCGAGAATTGGCGTCCGGTTAAGGAGACCGGACAGCTGGAGTTGAAGGAGGTAGATTACCAGGTGGTACCCGGTCTGCGAATGGAAACTCATGCTGGACACAATCGGACAATGCAGTGTTGGCGACTGGAGCAGGATGGTCGCACCATCTTCGGTTTTGCTGACTTAGTGCCAATGAGAGCGCACGTGCCGTTTCCCTGGATCATGGGCTACGATCTCTATCCGGTAGAAACGCTCGCCGCAAAAAAGTCTTTGCTGCCTAGAGCGGCTCAAGAGGGATGGCTATGTCTCTTCTATCACGATCCTGACATTCCACTTTGCAGACTGGCAGAAGACAATGGAGTGCTGCGGCCGTACGACTATCGACAGTAGAGGTGCACGCCTAGAGTCCGCGGTGAGCCAGCCGAAGAGCGAAATACGATTGAGCAAGTAGAGTCTTCTCCTACTGAACACCATGTCTACAGCCGAAATCGGAATCATAGGCGGCAGCGGGCTCTATCAGATGCCGGAACTGAAGAACGTTGAGGAAGTCAAAGTTGACACGCCCTTCGGCGACCCGTCTGACACGTTCATTATTGGCACGCTGGAAGAGCAGCGAGTTGCCTTTCTACCGCGTCATGGGAGAGGGCATCGCTTTACGCCGACTGAGGTTCCTTTCCGAGCAAACATCTATGGCATGAAATTGTTAGGCGTTGAACGCCTACTGTCGGCTTCCGCCGTTGGATCATTACAGGAAGAATACGCGCCGTTGGATATGGTGATTCCGGATCAGTTTTTCGACCGTACGCGAGCCCGGGCCCATGAGTCGACCTTTTTCGGAGGAGGCATCGTGGCGCACGTCACGTTTGCTCATCCCGTTTGTAATGATTTGGGCGACGTGCTCCAGGAGTCCTGTAAAGCAGCCGACGTCAAAACGCATCGCGGAGGCACGTACCTCTGCATGGAGGGCCCGGCATTCTCGACCGTAGCGGAATCGAATGTCTATCGCTCCTGGGGCATGGATATTATCGGGATGACCAACCTGCAGGAAGCGAAGTTAGCTCGTGAAGCAGAAATTTGTTACGCCACTCTTGCCCTCGTCACGGACTACGACTGTTGGCATTCGGGCCATGATGCGGTAAGCGTCGAAACCGTGGTGGAGTATCTAAACAAGAATGTCCGCAACGCCCAGATCATAATGAAAGAGGCGGTAAAACGGCTCCCCGGACGTCCGCGCAGTTGCAAGTGTGGGTCGGCCCTCAAGAATGCAATCTTTACCGCTCCCGAACTTTGGCCGCAGACGACAACGAAGAAGCTGGAAGCAATCATCAAAAAGTATGCTGCTTCTTAAGTGCGCGGCGGGAAACGCTCGTCGTAGCCATGGAACTTGAGTGCGAGGAGATTTATGAGAAGAATTCTATTACCAGTGGCGTTTCTAGTGTTTTCAATGCTGCTTTGTGCGCCGGCAGTCTTTGCGCAGGGGAAAGCGAGAACCGGCCCGGATCCCTCGACGATTCGCGATCCGGATCTGGAGAAGGATTCCCTACATAATCTCGAGGTTGCACGAAACTATTTCAAACTTAAGAAGGCCTACGTCGCGGTGCTAAAACGCTGTGAAGAGATTATTGCCGGCAACCCTAATTTCGCCCGAATCGAAGAAGCTCTGTTTATGGCTGGCAAGAGCAGCCTTTTTCTGGCTCAGAATAAGGGCAAGCAGAGTCCTTCGCTCTACGTCAATTTCGATGGTACTGCGAAACGCACGCTGTCGGCTGAGGAATTCAGGGAGTTGGGACGCGAATATCTGACTCGGCTAATTACCGATTACCCGAACAGTAGTTTTCGAAAACAAGCCGAAGCGGATCTTGCTGAGCTGGGCGGCGCCAAAGTAAGGACGGACAGCAAAAATCAATAAGCGGATAAGCGAGGCTGGCGGCAGGATTTGAGATCTCCCATATCTCCCATTTGAGATCTCAGATCCGAAGACCAACCCCAAACCCAAAACCTAGCCCAAAGACAAGAACCCAATATCTAAACTAAAAACCCAAGATCTAAAATCAAAAATCTAAGATCAAAAATCTAAAATTATGTCTCTCCTTGTTGTTGGCTCGGTAGCCTTTGATGCCGTAGAAACTCCGTTCGGCAAATGCGAGAAGATGCTTGGCGGTTCGGCATCTCATTTCTCGATTTCAGCCAGCTATTACACTCCGGTTCGCATTGTCGGGGTGGTTGGCGGTGATTTTAGCGAAGCGGAACAGGAAGTGTTTGATAAGCACGGCATCGACACCAGCGATCTCGAACGCATCCCGGACGGAAAGACTTTTCGTTGGCAGGGTCGCTACGATTACGATTTAAACGTTGCTCACACGCTAGACACCCAGCTGAACGTCTTTGCTGAGTTCAAACCAAAGCTCTCTAAGGACTCGAAGAAAGCTCGACTTGTTTTCCTCGGAAACATTCAGCCGGATCTCCAGCGTGAAGTGCGGGAGCAGATCCCGAATGCGGAGCTGGTAGCACTCGATACGATGAATCTTTGGATCGAGATCGCCAGGGACTCGCTGCTGCGGACAATCAAGGGAGTAGACGTCGTAATAATTAATGATGCTGAAGCGAGGCAGCTAACGGGGATTCCCAATCTGATTAAGGCGGCCAGGACGATTCTATCCTGGGGGCCCAGAGCCCTGATCGTGAAACGCGGCGAGTATGGCGCGGCATTGTTCACATCGCAGAGCTACTTCGCGATTCCGGCCTATCCGCTCGAATCCGTCTTTGATCCCACTGGAGCAGGCGATACCTTCGCGGGCGGTTTCATGGGCTACTTGTGCAGTCAGGAGAAACTGGACGAAGCGGCGATGCGACGCGCGATGATCTTCGGTTCCGTAATGGCTTCATTTAACGTCGAAGAATTTGGCACCGAACGAGTAATACGTCTGACCCACCAGGAAATTAATGACCGGTTTCACGCTTTCAAAGAAATGACCCACTTCGAGGAGATTCCATTCGAAAAAGCAGTTATGCGTAGTAAGTGATACAGTTGAGAACAGCACAGCCGTTATCCTTAGTGACAAGTGGGCGATTACGCTTTATCTTGTACCCATTACTTAATCAGCTGTCTTTGTGAAAGCCTGCCACCGATCACGGAGGTCGTATGTTTTGTCCTGTTTGCGAATCTGAGTACCAGCCCGGTATTACGCGCTGTCCCGATGACAACACGGAACTTGTTGAACGTCTCGACCCCACCACCAGTCGTGATAATAGCGACGCGCGCTTCTTGCCGCTCCACAAACTCGGCTCTCCTATCGAAGCCGAGATGGTCAACGATATTTTAAAGCAGAATGGAATTCGCTCGATGGTGAAGTCAGGTGGGGCAGATGCGCTTTCGCCTCTCCTGTCATCCACCTCAGAAGGCAGCATGGTGCTGGTTGATGAGCGCGACTTCGATCGCGCGAACGAACTTTATAGCGCCTTCTTCGGCAGTGATACGACGCCGTTAACCGGTGCAACGGACGATGAAGACGAGGAGAGCGAAGAGGCGGAAGCGCGCTGAAGGAGTAATGCTGAAAGGGCTAATCAGTCGTTGTGAGCACAGAACCCCCGGAAGCAATCGTTGTACTGATGACGGCCGCGAACGCCTCAGAAGCGAGAAGGCTCGCTGAAATGCTCGTGGGCGCACAGCTCGCTGCCTGCGTTCAAATCTTTCAGCCTATGAGTTCGGTTTTTCGCTGGAAGGGTACGATCCATAGCCAGAATGAGGTTTTACTCATCGCCAAAACGGAGCGTGCCAGATTTGAAGAGGTTGAGCGTGAGGTGAGGGCGCTTCACAGTTACGAGACTCCCGAGATTGTCGCCTTACCGATAACTGCCGGCTCTCTCCCCTACCTTAAGTGGCTCTCTGCCAGTCTGGATCCGCAAGGAAGCTAAATTGAGTCTATGTTACCTGGTTTTTAGTTCTCGGTAGTCGTCGGCCATGCTTTTGTCCAGACCGCGCAGTGAGCTTTGGCTATTGATTACAATCTGAACCACTTCAGCCGGGGAGTCTGTCATATGCAGGAGCTTTAAATCCTCATCGGAGATCTTGCCTTCCTTCATGGCGCAATCTCGGATCCAAATCATTAAGCCGTTCCAGTACTCGGAGCCGAATAACACCACTGGAAAGTTACGGATCTTGTGCGTCTGAATCAGAGTGAGCGCTTCAAAGAGTTCGTCAAAAGTTCCGAATCCGCCGGGGAAGATTATGAATCCGAGACTGTATTTTACAAACATCATCTTGCGGACAAAGAAGTAGCGGAAGGTTAGGGAACGGGTTAGATAGGGGTTGGCCCCTTGTTCGAAAGGAAGCTCAATGTTGCAACCGATGGAGAGACCACCAGCCTCAAAAGCGCCCTTGTTCGCGGCCTCCATCATGCCCGGACCGCCTCCGGTGATCACTGCGAAGCCTTCACGCGCCAGCAGGCCCGCGGTTTCCTCCGCGGCTTTATAGTAGGGATCGTCAGGCTTGGTGCGGGCGGAACCGAAAATGGAGATGCCGCGGGTCAGACTCGCAAGTTCATCAAAGCCCTCAACGAACTCACCCATGATACGAAACACTCGCCAGGTATCGGTGTGCGTGAATTCATCACTGCGCGGACTCTCGAGAAGTTGTTCGTCCTGCGTCTGGTGCGGATGTCGCTGTTCGGCCTCGGTCGGCTTTTCCATCGCGCCTCCTCAAGTCAGCATAGACTTTAGTCTGAGAACCAATCTGCCCAGGACTCAAGTTCACTTGTAATAAACTGCTTTGCAACGCATACAGACTAAAGTCTATGACACTTAAATTCCCATGATGTTGTAACCGCAATCGACATGAATCACCTCGCCGGTAATTCCGGACGAGAGCGGGCTGCATAAGAAAAGGGCTGTGTCACCAACCTCGCGCGCCTCCACGTTGCGGCCGAGCGGCGCCCGCTCGGCGTGATGCTTCAACATGGTTGTGAAATCCGCGACGCCACGAGCAGAAAGAGTCTGAATGGGGCCGGCACTGATGGTGTTAATACGAATGTGCCGCGGCCCGAGATCGAGGGCCAGGTA
>Ga0136617_10004370_pt1 | contig 12646 bp, 13 predicted proteins | sample AntDrymUQ3222106_2_FD_129672 | JGI IMG/M metagenome (GOLD analysis project Ga0136617, IMG submission 129672) | Polar desert sand microbial communities from Dry Valleys, Antarctica - metaG UQ322 (21.06) | ecosystem: Environmental > Terrestrial > Soil > Desert | place: Antarctica: Dry Valley...
CCGGTGCGGGTCGAGCAGCGTCACCTTGCCGCCGAGACGGGTGAGCTCGGTGAGGTAGATCGCCCGGTTCTCGTAGACCCAGTCGTGCAGCATCGTCGAGCCGGTCGCCTGCGCGGCGATGACGGCGAAGAACGGCAGGTTGTCAATGTTGAGGCCAGGAAACGGCATCGGGTGGATCTTGTCGATGGGGGAGTGCAGCACCGACGGGTGGGTCGTCAGGTCCACGAGCCGGGTCTGCCCGTTGTCGGCGAGGTACTCCGCGCTGCGGTCGTACTGCAGCCCCATCTCCTCGAGCAGCGCCAGCTCGATCTCCATGAACTCGATCGGCACTCGCCGCACGGTGATGGACGACTCGGTGACCACCGCCGCGGCGACCAGGCTCATCGCCTCGATCGGGTCCGGGCTGGGGGAGTAGGTGACGTCGCGGTCGATCTGCGGACACCCCTGCACGACCAGCGTGGTGGTGCCGATGCCGTCGATACGCACCCCGAGCTCGACCAGGAAGAAGCACAGGTCCTGGACCATGTAGTTGGGGCTGGCGTTGCGGATGACGGTGGTGCCGTCGTGCCTGGCGGCGGCGAGCAGCGCGTTCTCGGTCACGGTGTCGCCGCGCTCGGTCAAGACGATGGGCCGGGCCGGAGACACGGAGCGGTCGACGCTCGCGTTCCAGTCGCCCTCGGTGGCCTTGACCTCCAGCCCGAACGCGCGCAGCGCGGTCATGTGCGGCTCCACCGTGCGGGTGCCGAGGTCGCAGCCACCGGCGTACGGCAGCTTGAACGAGTCCGCGTGGTGCATCAGCGGACCGAGGAACATGATGATGCTGCGGGTGCGGCGGGCCGCCTCCGCGTCGATGCGATCCAGCTGCAGCTGCGCCGGCGGGACGATCTCGAGGTCGTTGTCGTCGTTGAGCCAGCGGGTGCGCACCCCAATCGACTCGAGCACCTCGAGGAGCCGGTTGACCTCCTCGATCCGGGCCACCTTGCGCAAGACGGTGCGGGCGTTGTTCAGCAGCGAGGCGCACAGCAGCGCGACTCCGGCGTTCTTGGAGGTCTTCACGTCGATCTCGCCGGAGAGCTGGATGCCGCCCACCACGCGCAGGTGCAACGGTCCGGCGGCGCCCAGCGAGACGATCTCGGAGTCGAGGGCCTCGCCGATGCGGGCGAGCATCTCCAGCGACAGGTTCTGGTGTCCGCGCTCGATCCGGTTGACCGCTGACTGGCTGGTGCCGAGCACCTCGGCGAGCTGGGCCTGGGTCCAGCCGCTGTGCTTGCGCGCGTCCCGGATGAGGAAGCCGATCCGGCTGAGGTAGTCCTCGCTCATGGAGCCCGAGGCTATCTCATATCTGAGATATTGATCCCGACGGCACGCCGCGGTGGTCGGCGGTGTCGGGTCCCCAGACCGGCCAGGAGCACCCCGAGCATCGTGATCGCCGCGCCCAGGACGGTGAGCGTCCCGAGCGGTGAGGTGCCGGCCAGCTGGTCGACCACGAGCGAGGCGCCGACCTGGCCGCACACGACGCACAACCCGAGCACCAGCACCCCGTGCACCCGGACGAGCGCGGCGGCGGCGCTGATGAACACCACCCCGATGGGGCCGCCGAGGTACAGCCACCAGGTGCTCGGGAGCCGGTCGGGCGGACCGTGGACGAACACCGCGACCAGGAAGGCCACAGTGAGCCATGCGGTGCCTACGGCGAAGTTGACCCAGGTGGCAGCCCACGGGCCGCCGGTCGCCGAGACCTGTCCGTTCACGGCCTGCTGCCACGCGATGCCGACGCCGCCCACGAGCGGCAGCAGTGCCAGCGCCAGGGCGCCGGCCGACAGGGCATCCGCGCCACCGAGACGCTCCGCCGCCGACAGCCCGACAGCGGCCACCGTGACGGCGGCACCGAGAACCCGCAGCACCGACAGCGACCGTGGGCCGGAAGGGCCGACACCGGCCCGGTCGACGCCGAGTCCGCTGGCCGTCTGGCCGGCAACGAGGGCGACGGTGAACAGCGCGACGCCGATGGTGCCGACGGTGAGGCCCTGCGCGGCCACCAGGAACGCCCCGGCCGTGCCGCCGAGCAGGTGCCAGGTCCGCAACCGGCCGGTGCGGTACGCCGCGCGGACCGAGGCCATGCCGCGACGCATCGGACGCGACACGGCTGCCGCTGCGCACAGGAGCAGGAACCCACCGCCGAAGCTGACCAGGGCGGCCGCCAGGCCGGCAGTAGCGTCCCCGCCGAAGCCGCCCGCGAGGTCACCGTTGAGCTGGGACTGGACCGCGACCAGACCGCCGATCCCCACCATCGTCGGGATGGCCAGCACCCGCAGCCAGCGCGGGTCGTCGTGCTCGCCGGCGCCGCGTTGGGCGGTCGTGGCACTGGTCATCACCTGACCATCATCGCCCGACCGAATCGGGTCACCACCACCATGGCACGACACCGAGGTGCCCCTCGCTGCACAGAGCGGCGGCAATCTCGTCCTGCTACGGTCCGGACGTTTCGGTGGTCGAGGAGGGCAGCATGGCCAAGGGCAGCGACACCTACACCGTCGAGCGGACCGCGATGATGGCGGCCGAGCCACAACGGGTCTACGACCAGTTGGCCGACTTCCACCAGTGGATGAAGTGGTCCCCTTGGGAGGACCTCGACCCGCACCAGCAACGCACCTTCACCGGCGCGGCGTACGGCACCGGCGCGGCGTACGCCTGGTCCGGCAACCGCAAGGCCGGGCGCGGACGGATGGAGATCACCGACGCGACGCCGCCTTCGGCGATCCGGATCGCACTGACCTTCAACAAGCCGTTCAAGTCGAGCAACTCCACGGCGTTCCGGCTGGAGCCGCACGGGACCGGCACGCACGTGACGTGGACCATGACCGGCCCGCACTCGACGATGACCAAGGTGATGGGCGTGTTCAAGTCCATGGACGCGATGGTCGGCCCGGACTTCGAGCGGGGTCTTGCGCGGCTGAAGGCCGTCGTCGAGACCCCCGCCGCCTGAGTGACGCGATCGTGACCAGCAGACCCGCCGCCGCACAGCACCTGCGCGACCTCGCGAGGCTGCGCCGCGTCCGCGACCGGATCGACCGGGACTACGCCCAGCCGCTGGACGTCGAGGCGCTCGCCCGTGGCGTGAGCATGTCGGCCGGGCACCTCAGCCGCGAGTTCCGGCGCGCCTACGGCGAGCCGCCGTACGGCTACCTGATGACCCGCCGCATCGAGCGCGCGATGGCGCTGCTGCGTCGTGGCGACCTCAGCGTCACCGAGGTCTGCTTCGCGGTCGGCTGCTCGTCGCTCGGCACCTTCAGCACCCGCTTCACCGAGCTGGCCGGGGTTTCCCCCAGCACCTACCGTCGCGACGGGGCGCGCGAGATGGCGGGCGTACCGTCGTGCGAGTCCAAGAAGGTGATCAGACCGATCAGGAATCGAGAAGCACCGTCAGCAAGCCCCCGCCTAGCGTGATGGCCATGGACATCACCATTCACGCGACATTCCTCCCGCACAACGACCCTGACGAGACCCTGGCCTTCTACCGCGACACCCTCGGCTTCGAGGTCCGGGGCGACGTCGGCTACCAGGGCATGCGCTGGCTCACTGTCGGCCCCATCGGCCAGCCCGGAACGTCAATCGTCCTGCACCCCCCGGCCGCGGACCCCGGCATCACCGACGACGAGCGCCGCACGATCACCGAGATGATGGCCAAGGGCACGTACGCGAGCATCATGCTGGCCACCCAGGACCTCGACGGTACCTTCGACAAGCTCCAGGCCGGCGACGTCGAGATCGTCCAGGAGCCGACCGAGCAGGACTGGGGAAAGCGAGACTGCGCCGTGCGCGACCCTGCGGGCAACATGGTCCGGATCCAGGAGGAGCGCTGATGATTGACCTCGAGTCCATCGCCTTGGCGGTGTTCACCTACCCGGACGGCTTCGTGCGGGAGGCGGCGTGAGCATGGCCGCGAAGAAGCAACAGGCGCCGCCGGCCTCGCCCACCGCCGACAGGCATGACCTGATCCGCGTTCAGGGCGCACGCGAGAACAATCTCAAGGATGTCAGCGTCGAGCTCCCGAAGCGCCGGCTCACGGTGTTCACCGGCGTGTCCGGGTCGGGCAAGAGCTCGCTGGTTTTCAGCACGATCGCCGCGGAGTCGCAGCGGATGATCAACGAGACCTACAGCGCCTTCGTGCAGGGCTTCATGCCGACGCTGTCGCGACCGGAGGTCGACGTCCTGGAAGGCCTCACGACGGCGATCATCGTCGACCAGGAGCGGATGGGCTCGAATCCCCGCTCCACGGTCGGGACCGCCACCGATGCCAACGCGATGCTGCGCATCCTGTTCAGCCGTCTGGGGGACCCTCACGTCGGGCCGCCCACCGCGTACTCCTTCAACGTCCCGACGCGCAAGGCCAGTGGCGTGATGAGCACCGAGAAGGGCGGCCGGACCGAGAAGAACGTGGTGCGAGAGGCCGTCTATCTGGGTGGCATGTGCCCTCGCTGCGAGGGCATGGGCAATGTCAGCGACATCGACCTGACTGCGTTGTACGACGACTCCAAGTCGCTCAGCGATGGCGCCCTGACGGTACCTGGCTACAGCATGGACGGCTGGTACGGCCGGTTGTTCGAAGGTGTCGGTCTGCCGATGGGCAAGCCGATCGCGAAGTTCACCAAGAAGCAGCTCGACACGATGCTCTACGCCGAGCCCACCAAGATCAAGGTCGAGGGGGTGAACCTGACCTTCGAGGGCATCATCCCCAAGATCCAGAAGTCGATCCTGTCCAAGGATCCCGAGGCGATGCAGCCGCACGTGCGTCGCTTCGTCGAGCGGGCGGTGACCTTCCAGATCTGCCCCGCCTGTGGCGGCACCCGGCTCTCGCAAGAAGCGTTGAAGTCCCGGGTCGGGGGCAAGAACATCGCCGAGCTGTGCACCATGCAGATCAGCGATCTCAGCGAATGGATCCGCGGCTTGGACCAGCCGTCGGTGGCCCCGCTGCTCGGCGGGCTGCAGCACCTGCTCGACTCGTTCGCAGAGATCGGGTTGGGCTATCTCTCGCTCGACCGGCCGGCGGGCACCCTGTCCGGGGGAGAGGCGCAGCGCACCAAGATGATCCGCCACCTCGGCTCGTCGCTCACCGACGTCACATACGTGTTCGACGAGCCGACGATCGGCCTGCACCCGCACGACATCGAGCGGATGAACGACCTGCTGCTGCAGCTGCGCGACAAGGGCAACACCGTGCTCGTGGTCGAACACAAGCCCGAGACGATCCTCATCGCCGACCACGCCGTCGACCTCGGCCCCGGCGCCGGCACCGAGGGCGGCAGCGTCTGCTTCGAGGGCACCGTAGAGGGACTGCGAGAAAGTGACACCACGACCGGCCGCCACCTCGACGACCGGGCCACGTTGAAAGAATCGGTACGTGCACCGTCGGGAGCGCTCGAGGTCCGAGGCGCGTCGATGCACAACCTCCAGGACGTGGACATCGACCTCCCGCTCGGGGTGCTCTGCGTGCTCACGGGTGTCGCCGGCTCCGGCAAGAGCTCGCTCATCAACGGCTCGGTCGCCGGTCGCGAGGGCGTGGTGGTGATCGACCAGGGTGCGATCCGCGGTTCGCGACGGAGCAACCCGGCGACGTACGCCGGATTGCTCGAGCCGATCCGCAAGGCTTTCGCGAAGGCGAATGGCGTCAAGCCGGCGCTGTTCAGCTCCAACTCCGAGGGCGCCTGCCCGACCTGCAACGGCGCCGGCGTCATCTACACCGAGCTGGGCGTCATGGCCACCGTCGAATCCACCTGCGAGGAGTGTGAGGGAAGACGGTTCCTTGCGTCGGTGCTGGACTACACGTTGGGCGGCCGGAACATCGCCGAAGTGCTCGCGATGTCGGTCGTCGAGGCCGCGGAGTTCTTCAGCGCCGGTGCGGCGCGTACGCCGGCCGCGCACGCCATTCTCGACCGGCTAGCCGACGTCGGGCTCGGCTACCTCAGCCTCGGCCAGCCGTTGACGACGCTGTCCGGCGGCGAGCGCCAGCGGCTCAAGCTGGCCACGCGCATGGCCGAGAAGGGCGGCGTCTATGTGCTCGACGAGCCGACCAGCGGCCTGCACCTGGCCGACGTCGAGAACCTGCTCGGCCTGCTCGACCGGATCGTGGACTCCGGCAAGTCGGTCCTCGTGATCGAGCACCACCAGGCGGTCATGGCGCACGCCGACTGGATCATCGACCTCGGTCCCGGGGCCGGCCACGACGGCGGCCGGATCGTCTTCGAAGGCATCCCCACCCACCTGGTGGCCACCCGATCCACCCTCACCGGGGAGCACCTCGCGGCCTACGTCGACACCTGACCGTGGCCGCGCCGGGTGCCGGAGTCAGAAAGGGTTCGCCCGGCACGTGCTGCCGTGGAACGCTCGCTCCCATGACGAGCAGTGAGGTCTGGGACGAGGAGACCGCTGCCGAGTACGACGACGCTGCCGCCCCCCAGTTCCTGCCCGAGGTGCTGGAGCCGACGATCGACCTCCTCGACCGCCTGTCCGCCGGTGGGCCGGTCTTGGAGCTCGCCATCGGTACCGGCCGGGTCGGCGTCCCGCTGCGACACAGGGGCGCACGGGTCACCGGGATCGAGCTCTCTGCCCCGATGGTGGCCCGACTCCGTGACAAGATCAGCGAGGAAGAGCTGCCGGTCGTGGTGGGCGACATGGCCACCACGACGGTTCCGGGAGCGGGGGACTTCGCTCTCGTTCTCCTCGTGTGGAACAGCATCTCGAACCTCCGCACCCAGGCTGAGCAGGTCCAGTGCTTCCGTAACGCAGCACACCATCTTCGCCCTGGTGGTCGTTTCGTCATCGAGCTCTGGGTCCCCCCGATCCAACGCCTCACACCGGGGCAACACGCGGTCCCGATGAGCGTCGACGACGGTCACCTGATCTTCGACACCTACGACTTGGCCACTCAGGAGTGCGCGTCGCATCACTACCGTTGGGGCGCTGACGGAAGCATCCGGTATGCAACTGGCCACTTCCGCTACATCTGGCCATCCGAATGTGACCTGATGGCGCGGTTGGCCGGTTTCGAGCTGGAGTCCCGGTTCGAGGACTGGAACGGGACTCCGTTCACAGCCGTGAGCGAGAGCCACGTCTCCGTGTGGCGCAAGAGCTAGTGCCGGGCTGAGGGAGCCGGTGATGACCAGGGCCGGCCGGCGCAGGCTGAGGCGGCCTCAGTCGACCCTAGACGCGCCGATAAGCCACATTATGTCAAGTCATGCTGAGCGGGAGCAGCCCAATGACAACGATGCGGACCCTGGTGACCCGGGTACGGCCGACCGACGAGTCGCACCGGGTGACGACCCTGGAGCTCTTCTTCGACCTGGTGTTCGTGTTCGCCTTCACCCAGGTGACCGCCCTGATGGCCGAGAACCCGACGGTGGTCGGCGCCCTGCGCGGCCTGGTGCTGCTCGCGCTGTTGTGGTGGGCGTGGTGCTCGTACGCCTGGCTGGGCAACCAGGCGCACGCCGATGAGGGACTCGTCCGCGCCACCGTCGTGGTCGCGGCGGCCGCCATGTTCGTGGTGGCGCTGGCCATCCCCGAGTCCTTCGCCGACCGGGACGGCGGGCTGTTCGCGCCATTCGTGCTGGCCGCGTGCTACGCGCTCGTGCGGCTCCTGCACCTGGCGTGCTACCTGGTCGCGGCGGGAGACGATGCGGGGTTGCGTCGTCAGCTGCTGCTGACCGCTGTCCGGTGGTGGCGGCGACCGGCCTGCTGGTGCTGGGTGGCGCCGTCGGACCGTCCTACCAGACGGTGCTGTGGGCGGCGGCGCTGCTGGTCGACTACACCGGGATCTGGATCACCGGAACCTCGGGGTGGCGGCTGCCCAGCCCCACTTCGCGGAGCGGCACGGCCTCATCGTCATCGTGGCGCTGGGTGAGTCGCTGGTCGCCATCGGAGTGGGTGTGAACAAGATGCCCCTCTCGTTGGCGGTCGTCACCGCCGCGGTGCTGGGGGTGGCCATCGCGCACAGCATGTGGTGGCTGTACTTCGACGTCGTCGCGCACGTGGCCGAGGGCGTCTTGTCGCGGACCCAGGGCGAGGCGCGCAGCCGGCTGGCCCGAGACTCCTACACCTATCTGCACTTCCCCATCGTCGTCTCGATCATCTTCCTGGCGCTCGGGCTCAAGAAGGTGCTGGAGTATGTCTCCGACACCGAGCGCCACGACTTGACCGACGCCCTCACCGGAGTCCCGCTGGTCGCGCTGTACGGCGGCGTGGCAACGTATCTGCTCGGGCGCGTCGCCTTCCGCCGCCGCAACGTCGGCAGCTGGAACCTGCACCGCAGCGTCGTCGCCCTGCTGCTCCTGCTGCTGGTGCCGGTTGCCTGGCAGCTGCCCGCACTGCTGTCGCTCGCAGTTGTCGCCGCCCTGCTCGCCCTGCTGGTGGTCTACGAGGTGTTGCGCTTCGGGGAGGCCCGCGACCGGGTACGTCACCACGACGCATCCTGAGCCCCCGCTGGGGTCAGAGCGCCCGCAGCCTCGGCAGCACCTGCTCAGTGACCTGGTCGACCCAGTGCACCGGGTCGGGTCCCGGTGGTCCGGTCCAGACCATGTCGACGCCGGACTTGGCGTACTCCTCCATGCTGTCGAGGAACCCGTCGGGGTCGGCGAGCGGGTCGGTGCCGGTGATGATGGTTTTCTCGATGTCGTCCGGGTCCCGGTCGAACGCCTCGCAGTGGCCCGCGAGCACCTCCAGCTTGTGGGCCACCGCGTCGGGCTCGGTGGCGAACAGGTTGCACGCGTCGGCGTACTGCGCGACGAGTCGCAAGGTCTTCTTCTCGCCACTCCCCCCGACCAGGACCTTCGGACGCGGCTGCTGGATCGGGCGGGGAGAGCAGATGGTCTCCGCCAGCTGGTAGTGCCGGCCGTGGTACGCCCCGTCGTCGTCGCTCCACATCTGCCGGCAGATCTGCAGCGTCTCCTCCAGCCGCTCGAACCGTTCGCTGAGCGGTGGGAACGGGACGCCGAGGCCGCGGTGCTCGCGCTCGTACCACGCCGCACCGATGCCCAGCTGGGCCCGGCCCCCGGACAACACGTCGAGGGTGGTCACGATCTTGGCCAGCAACCCGGGGTGGCGGTAGCTGACCCCGGTGACCAGCAGGCCGAGGGTCACGTTCTCGGTCAGTCCGGCGATGTAGCCCAGCGCGGTGTACCCCTCCAGCATCGGCTCCGCGGGCCCGCCGAGGTCCTCCATCTGGAACCAGTGGTCCATCAAGGTGAGCGTCGAGCAGCCTCCCGCATCCGCGGCTCGGACCGTCGATGCCAGGGTCGGTGCCAGCGACTCGGGACCCCCTGGCAGCGTGAAGTTCGCGAGGTGGATCCCCAGCTTCATGTGAGCCAGCCTAGGGTCGCCTCACAGGTCGCGGACCGGCAGCCGGAGCCCGTCTCTGCCGGCCGCGGCGGCGGGCGCGGCGAAGGCGTCGGTGACCGCAGCAGGCAGCGGCTCGATCCCCAGCAGCCCCAGCGCGCCACGGCGGACCAGCCCGTTCCACTCCCCCGCCCGGGCGAGCATGAAGTGCCCCACCATCGGCAGCTCGAACCGTGCCACCTGGGCCCCCACCTCCCGCGCCCGCACCGACCACTCCAGGCTGCCCGCGGGTGAGGTCCACCGGTCCATCGAGCCGTGCGCCAGCACGAGCCGCTGGCCGCGCGCGGCGGCCACGGGCTCCCCCGGCGCCAGCCACGGCGCCAGCGCCACCACGCCGTCGACCCCTTGGGCGTCAGCGAGGCGGCAGACCGCCCGGCCGCCCATCGAGTGACCCACCAGGACTACCCGCGCCCCGCCGTACCGCTCGGCCACCTGACGCAGCGCCCACCGGCCGTCAGTCACCGGCCCCGGCTCCGAGCCGGAGTCGGCGTTCCACCCGCGCTCGGCGTAGCGCAGCAGCTCGACCGCGACCCCCGCAGCGTTGGCCGGGCCGGCCAGCCGACGCTGCAGGACCAGCATCCGCAGCCAGGACGTGTTGGTGCCCCGGACCGCGTCGTGGCTGGTGGCCCGCCCGCCGTGCAGCATGAGCACCACGCCACGCACCGCCCGGCCCGTGGCCGGCGGGCGGGTGGTCAGCTCGGCCTCGGGCACCACCAGATCGTGTCAGGCCGATCGTGTCAGGGCGTGACCGGCTACCCACAGTCGGGGAGCACGGCGACACCGACGCGCGGGAGCAGCGGGTAGTCCCGTCTGACCTGCTGGTACGTCGCGGTGCGGTCCTGTTCGCGATCGCGCACGGTGAGCACGCCGTCGGCCAAGGCGTACGACGTCACCGTGGAGCCAGCGTCCAGGCCGGGCGGGTACGCCGTCACCCGGGCGAAGCCGTCGGGCAGGCAGGTGAGCAGCTGCGGCAGGCCGCCGCCGTCGTCGACGGTGGCGAACAGCTCCCACGGTCGGCCGCCCTGCTGCACCTGTACGAGCCCGCCGTCCACCCACGAGAACATCGCGAGAGCTCCGCCGCCTCGCGGGCTCCAGCTCGTCGTGACCACGATCTCGTCCCCGGCAGCACCGTCGACCTGGGCGAAAGCCGGTCGCCCGAGGGCGCTGCTCCCGACCACGTCGCTGGCTCCGCTGACCGGAGCAACGGCCTCAGTGTCCGAGGTCGTCACCGCCATCGCCACCGCGCAGCCGCGGCCACCCCCGGGGACCGAGCCCATGATCACGTCGTCGGCGTTGCCGTCGCCGTCGATGTCGGCCTCACCGAGCCGGACCGTGCCGGTGAGCTGCGCGACGCTCAGATCGGGCGGGCAGGGCGCGGCGACCGTCTGCTCCGGTTCCGGTGCAGGCTGCAGTCCCGGATCCTGCTCCGCGGCGCAGCCGACGGCCAGCAGGCTCACCACCCCCCCGGCCAGCGTCCCCACCCACATCCTCGAGTGCCGGTTCATAGCCATCATGTCCGGTCGGACGCACCGGCAGCAGGCTCGGTTCCACCGCGACTCGTGCGCCACAGCCACCCGAGCCCCAGCAGGGGCAGCACCAGAGGGACATAGCCGTAGCCGGCCCCGTACGCCGACCACACCGTCTCGTCGGCCAGCAGGCCCGGGTCGAGCACCGTCCACGTACCGACCGCAACGACACCGACCAGCTCGGTGCTGACGGCCACCCACGCCACCAGCCGGGCGGTGCCCCCGCTGCGGGCCAGCGCCACGGTCGCCACCAGGTAGACGCCTGCCGCCACCGCCGACAGGGTGTACGCCGCCGGCGCGGCGCCGAACGAGTCCGCGATCTGCACGACCGACCGGGCGGTCGCCGACAGCGCGAACACCCCGTACACGGCAACCAGCACCCGGCCCGGGCCCATCGTCACCCCTGCCAGACCTGCAGCATCCGCTGCACCATCGCCGCCACCGTCAGGCACGCCACCAGCAGCACACCCACCCCCCACCGCGTGCGCTCGGAGGCGGCCCAGGCGACCGCGACCGGCAGGGCCGCCGCCGCGGTGAGCTGGTAGCCGACAAAGGTCACCCCGTCGATCCCCACCCGCTCGGTGACAGCCAGCGCCACCGAGCCGCCGATGAGCTGGGCGAGCAGGCCCGCCTCGAGGGCGGCGAGTAGCCAGAACAGCGGGTCGTCCAGCCGCCGGTCCAGCACCACCAGGGCCAGGGACCAGGCCGCCCCGAGGAAGGCCAGACCGGTCAGGGCATAGCCGACGACGGGCAGCACCACCCCATCGTCGCAGCCCTACAGTGACCCCGTGACCAGCCTGACCCGTGAGCAGGCGCGCGCCCGGGCAAGTGAGCTGACGGTCCGCGCGATGGACGTCGAGCTCGACCTCGACCGCGGCGCCGCCACGTTCCGATCGGTGACCACGATCACGGTCGAGGCGCGGCGTACGACGCGGACGTTCCTCGACGTACGGCCGGTGACCCTGCTGTCGATGACGCTCGACGGCGAAGCCCTCGACCCGGGCCAGCTCGCCGACGCCCGCTACCCGCTCGCGCTCGAACCCGGCACCCACCAGGTGCGGGTCGAGGCGGACATGGCGTACAGCCGCGACGGGGAGGGCCTGCACCGCACCGTCGACCCGGCCGACGGGGAGGCGTACCTGTACCTGATGTCTTTCCTCGACGCCGCTCCCCGCTGCTTCGCCTGCTTCGACCAGCCCGACCTCAAGGCCCCGTACCGGATGCGGGTGCGGGTGCCGCAGGGGTGGACGGTGCTCGGTAACACCCGCGCGACGCGAGCCGCCGACGGGGCTTGGGAGCTGGCGGAGTCGCTGCCGCTGGCGACCTATCTGGTGGCCCTGGTAGCCGGGCCGTACCACTCGGTCACCCGTGAGCACGACGGGATCCTGCTCGGCCTGCACGCCAAGCAGTCGCTGGCCGTCGCGCTCGACCGCGAGGCGGACGAGCTGTTCACAGTGACCACGCAGTCGTTCGACGCGATGCACGACCGGTTCGGGATCCGGTACCCGTTCGGCGACTACCACCAGGCGTTCGTTCCCGAGTTCAACGCCGGCGCGATGGAGAGCCCGGGGTGCGTGACCTTCCGCGACGGGCTGGTCTTCCGGTCCGCCGTGACCGACGGCGAGCGCAGCGAGCGGGCCAACGTGGTCGTGCACGAGATGGCGCACCAGTGGTTCGGCAACCTGGTGACCCCCGTCTGGTGGGACGACCTGTGGCTGAACGAGTCGTTCGCC
>Ga0136617_10004371_pt1 | contig 12645 bp, 12 predicted proteins | sample AntDrymUQ3222106_2_FD_129672 | JGI IMG/M metagenome (GOLD analysis project Ga0136617, IMG submission 129672) | Polar desert sand microbial communities from Dry Valleys, Antarctica - metaG UQ322 (21.06) | ecosystem: Environmental > Terrestrial > Soil > Desert | place: Antarctica: Dry Valley...
CGCGCGTACCGCGCGATCGACATCAGCAGCGTTCGCCAACGGCACATGCCGCACAACTTCCCCGGTCGCCGGATTGGTCACTTCGCCATACCGTGTCGTTTCGGCAGCAACCGCCTTGCCGCCGATCCACAGCGGCAACCGTTCCAATGTCGTCAGATCCATAGGGCCTCCCTGCGAACCGGCTATGTTACCGGCCGATCGAGCTCAAGGATAGAACGGCCGCTGGCTCAGGCCAGATATCTATTGCACTCCTTGTCCGACGAGGCGTGCAATGCCTATAATTTTTTATGGCGATACAAATGCCGAAAAGAACCTATTCGCTCGACATCGAAACGGTGCGTGCCCTCGATCGGCTAGCTCGGCGCTGGAAAGTGACCAAATCCGCAGCGCTGCGGCGAGCCGTCCATGCCACCGCAGAACATGATCTCAAGAATGCCGCGAGCGACGCGCTTCAGGCGCTGGACCTTTTGCAAGCGGCGCTCCGCCTCGATACCGCGGCAACGGAGCAATGGGCGCATACAGCGCAGGCGGAGCGGCGCGCCTCTGACTCCTAACGCGCGCGCCCTCAGCGGAACGGATCGCGGCGCCTCTCGGGCTTGGTGGGATCGCTCCAGACGGGCAACGGCGGAGTCGTTGCAGCAACGAGGCCGAGCATCTCTTCGAGCCGGCGCGCGTCATACGGCGCCCTGACCTTGATGTCGTTGTCGAAGTAGCAGTAGACGTCGCGACTCTCGCTCTTGCCGGCAGGCTCGGTGGAAACGCGTCGGGCGTCGTCCGGCTCGCCGCCTTCCGCCCACAACCGGATGCGTGCGGCCCAGCGGTCGAGCGCCTCCTCCGTATAGCCGCTTGCGTAGATTTCTTTGTCGCCGTGGAGGCGGAGATAGAGAAAATCCGCGGTCACGTCTTCGCAATAAGGCCACTTTCCCGCCGTGTCTGCAACTACAAGCGCCACGTCGTAGCGACGCAGCATAGCGATGAACGACTCGTCCGCGAAACTCTCGTTGCGAATCTCGACGGCGTGGCGCAGCGGACGATTCGCATCGATGGCAAGGTGCACGCGGCCTTGCATCCAATCCTGATGCTGCCGGGTAAGTTCCAGCGCCTGCTCCGTATCGCGTGGCAGCATTCGGAGGAAGTGCTCGAATCGTTCCGCGTTGTAGCGAAAGAACGGCGGGAACTGCCACAGAAAAGGGCCGAGCTTCTCGCGCAGGTTGAAGAGGCCCGAAGCGAAGAAATTGGCGAGCGGGCTTTCGATCTCCTTCAAGCGGCGAATGTGCGTAATATAGCGGCCGCCTTTCACGCCGAAGACAAATCCCTCCGGCGTCTCTCGATGCCACTCGGCGTAGCTCTCCGGCCGCTGTAGCGAATAGAACGAGCCGTTGATTTCGATCGTGCGAAACGCGCGGGACGCGTACTCGAGCTCGCGCCGCTGCACGAGGCCCTTGGGATAGAACACGCCGCGCCATGGCGTATAACGCCAGCCGGATATGCCGATGCGAATGATGCCCATGGGTGCCGCCGAGGGGTCGTCGACCACGCCGAAAGCTAACCGCGATAGCTGAACATCCGTTCCACGTAACGCGCGATCAAGTCGATTTCGAGATTCACGCGATCTCCACGTGCCAGGCGCTTCAAGTTGGTCGCCGCCAGCGTATGCGGAATCAGGTTCACTGTAAGGCGCATGTCGTCGACGGCATTGACGGTCAAGCTCACACCGTGGATGGCGATCGATCCTTTCGGCGCAATAAAACGGGCCAAATTCGCAGGCACTTCGACTTCGAGCAGCGTGCTGCTTGAAGGCTCGCCTGCCGGCGCGGAGCGCTCGCCTACCGGCTCGCAGCGCACGACAGCCCCGATGCCATCGACATGGCCCGTCATCAGATGGCCGCCGAGGCGATCCGACAACTGCATCGCGCGCTCCAGGTTCACATCGCCCACGCGATCGAGGCCCGTCGTGCAGCGCAACGTCTCCGCCGAAACATCGAACTGAAGAGTAGCCCCCTGCACTTCAACGACGGTCAGACAGCAGCCATTGACGGCGATGCTTTCACCGACGGCCACATCGGCGACGTCATAGACGCCGGTATCGACCGCCAGCCGCATCCCGTCGCCTTTGCGTTCGGCGGCGGCGATTCGCCCCACGGCTTGCACGATGCCGGTAAACATCTATTGACGATCGCCTTCTGTAATACGAGCGAGCAAGCGCAGATCCTCACCGATGCGCTCGACGCTGTGCCACACCAAACGCGTGCGCCGGGAAAGCGAAGCAAGCGGCAAAGCGCGCTCGAACATGCCGCGCGCGGGGTCGCCGACGAGCGACGGCGCAAGATACAGCAGCAACTCGTCGAGCAAGTGCGCGTCGAGCAGCGCGGAATTGAGTCTGGCGCCGGCTTCGACGTGCAACTCGTTGATCCCGCGATCGCCAAGCAGGCGCAACATCGCCGGAAGATCGACTCGTCCTTCGGCGTCGGGCAGAGGCACAACCTCAATCGCCTCCGGCCATTCCGGATTGCGCTCGCCGGCGGTGATGATGAGGACGTTGCCTTCCGCGAGCACGCGCGCCGACGCCGGGGTCTGGCCGTGCCGGTCGACGATGACGCGCAATGGCTGGCGGGGAGTCGCGATGGCGCGCACGTTCAGTTGCGGGTCATCCTGCAACACGGTGCCGATGCCGGTCAGGATCGCGCAGGCACGAGCCCGCCAAGCGTGGCCATCGGCGCGCGCTTGTGTTGCCGTGATCCATTGGCTTTCCCCACTCGAAAGCGCGGTGCGGCCGTCCAGGCTAGCGGCGATTTTCGCGCGCACCCAAGGCCTGCCACGCGTGACGCGCGAGACGAAGCCGAGGTTCAACTCGCGCGCGTCTTCAGCGCGGAGATCGAACGCAACGTCGATGCCAGCCGCACGCAAGCGCGCTGCACCATGCGCGGCCTCGGGATTGGGATCGCTCATCGCCGCCACAATTCGCGCCACGCCGGCGGTGATGATCGCGTCGACACACGGCGGCGTGCGGCCATGGTGGTTGCACGGTTCAAGCGTCACGAACAACGTCGCCCCGCGCGGATCGTAGCCGCGGGCACGCGCATCGTTTAGCGCATTGACCTCAGCGTGAGCTGTCCCAGGGCGCAGATGAAACCCCTCCCCGATGACCACGCCGTCGCGAACCGCAACACAGCCCACGCGCGGATTCGGCGTCGTCGTATAGAGTCCGCGCGCCGCCAGCGCCAGCGCGCGTGTCATGTGCGCGCGTTCGCCCGCGCTGAATTCGGTCATGGCCGGCGGCCGAGACTTTCGCTGTGGCTGGTGCAGACGACCTAGTGCCGCGGTCGCTTGCCGGCGAAGGCGGGCGCCTCGACTTCCTTTAACGCATCGCGGAAATCGGACACGTCCTGAAACGAACGGTACACCGACGCGAACCGGATGTACGCGACCTTGTCCAGCTTGTAGAGCTCCTGCATCACCATTTCACCGATGCGCCGCGACGGGATCTCGCGCTCGCCCAATGACAGCACCTGTTGCACGATGCGGTCGATGGCCGCGTCCACGTACTCGGTGGGAACCGGACGCTTGTGCAGCGCGCGCGCGAACCCGACGCGAATCCGGTTGGCGTCGAAATCGGATCGGTTGCCGTTGGTCTTGACGACCTGCGGCAAGCGCAACTCGACGGTTTCGTACGTGGTAAACCGCTTCTGGCATGCAGAGCAGCGGCGGCGGCGGCGGATCGAGTCGCCGGGCTCGGACACACGCGAATCGATCACCTGTGTGTCGGTGCTCCCGCAGAACGGGCACTTCATTGCGCCGGCGCTAGCATCGCGACCCGTCGCGGCATAACCGCATCCTCCACTACGCCATCACGGCCGGTAGACCGGAAATTTAAGAGTCAGCGCGGCGACTCGTTTGCGCGCTTTGGCGAACGTTGCATCCTCCGGCGTCTCCAGCACATCGACGACGATATGCGCGAGCTCTTCGCACTCGATCTCACTGAACCCCCGCGTCGTAACCGCCGGGCTCCCGAGGCGAATACCCGAAGTTACGAAGGCCTTCTCCGGGTCTTTCGGAATTGTGTTCTTGTTGACCGTTATGTGCGCGCGCCCGAGCGCCGCTTCGGCGGCTTTGCCGGTCAATTTCTTGGCGCGCAGATCGACCAAAAACAAATGCGAATCAGTTCCGCCCGAGACGATGCGCAGACCGCGCTCCTGCAACACCTTGGCCATCACGCGCGCATTCTCGAGCACGCGCTCCTGATACACCTTGAAGTCGAGCTGCAACGCTTCGCCGAAGGCCACCGCCTTGGCCGCGATCACGTGCATCAGCGGCCCGCCCTGGAGGCCAGGAAACACCGCCGAATTAATCGCCTTTTCGTGCGCGGCGCGCGCGAGGACGAAACCGCCACGCGGACCGCGCAGTGTTTTGTGCGTGGTGCTGGTCGTGTAATCGGCAACGCCGACCGGGCTCGGATAGAGCCCCGCGGCGATCAACCCTGCATAGTGCGCCATATCGACCATCAGCGCAGCGCCGGTGGCGTCGGCGATGGCCCGGAAACGCTTCCAGTCGATGACGCGGGAATAAGCCGACGCGCCGGCGATGATGAGCTTCGGCTTGTGTTCCTCGGCGAGACGTTCGACGGACTCGTAATCGATGAGTTCGGTCTCGGAATCAAGCCCGTAGGCGACCACGTTGAACCACTTGCCCGAGACGTTCACCGGCGATCCGTGCGTCAGATGCCCGCCTTCCGGGAGACTCATGCCGAGGATGGTATCGCCGGGTTGGAGCGCGGCGAAGAAGACTGCCTGGTTGGCTTGCGCACCGGAATGCGGCTGCACGTTGGCCGCTTCGGCGTGAAACAGTTTTTTCACGCGCGCAAGCGCCAACTCCTCGACAACATCGACAAACTCACAGCCGCCGTAATAGCGCTTATGCGGGAGCCCTTCCGCATACTTGTTTGTGAGTTGCGAGCCCTGCGCTTCCATGACCGCCGGGCTCGCGTAGTTCTCGGATGCGATGAGTTCGATGTGGTCTTCCTGCCTCGCGAATTCCGCCGCCATCGCCTTCCACAATTCAGGGTCGGCTTTGGCAAGGGTGGCGGAGCGACTGAACATGGCGATTGGTGTGGGGCCGGGAAGAATCGGACATCTTAACATCGCGGTCCATGCCCTTCGGTCCGCTTGACGGCGCGCGCCACTGGCCATTCCCCCTTATAATCCCGCGACGGGCGCGGGGGCTTCGCTCACCCCACAACGTATCGGCGGACGCTGCTGATTCCGCCCGGACCGGCTTCAATTGCGTACCTGTTGGTGGAGGTCTCGTGAAAGCCTTGCTTGCCCTGTCCCGCGTCATCGACGCGGTCAACGAGCGCCTCGGCCGCGCCGCGGACTGGATGATCCTGATCGCTGTCCTCATCAGCGCCGGCAACGCCATGTCGAGGTACGCCTTCGACCTGTCGTCGAACGCCTGGCTCGAAGTGCAGTGGTATCTGTTCGCCGGTGTGGTCATGCTGGGGGCGTCGTACACGCTGCGGCTGAACGAGCATGTCCGCGTCGACATCGTGTACACGCACCTGTCCGAGCGCGGCAAGGAATGGCTCGACCTCCTGGGCGCAGCCTTATTCCTGATCCCATCGTGCCTGATCATCGCCTGGTTCTCCTGGCCGTTCTTTCGCGAATCGTGGGCGATCCAAGAGATGTCGACCAACGCCGGCGGCCTCATCCGCTGGCCGGTCAAGCTCGTGATTCCGGTGGGCTTCGTACTGTTGGCGCTGCAGGGACTCTCTGAGATTATCAAGCGTGCCGCCGCGCTGCACGGTGATGTGCGCTTCGAAACGCGCTACGAAAAGCCCGTGCAATGATCACCCTCGCCATGATGCCGCCGCTGATGTTCGGCGGACTTATCCTGATCATGCTGATCGGCTACCCGGTCGCCTTTTCGCTCTCGACGCTAGGGCTCGCGTTCGGATTTTTCTCGGTCTACATGGGGTATTTCGATTTCGGGTTCCTGCAGGCGATCCCGGGGCGCATCTTCGGCAGCATCCTGGCCAACGAACTGCTGCTCGCGATCCCGTTCTTCACGTTCATGGGCGCGATCCTCGAGAAATGCGGTCTGGCCGAGGACCTGCTTGACGGCATGGGGCAACTGTTCGGCCCGATCCGCGGCGGCATCGGCTACTCGGTGATCATCGTCGGCTTCATTCTCGGCGCGATCACTGGAACGGTCGCGGCGCAGGTGATTGCGATGGCGCTGATCTCGCTGCCGGTGATGATGCGTTACAAGTACAACATGCGGTACGCGACCGGCGTGCTGGCGGCGTCGGGCACGATCACGCAGCTGGTTCCTCCGTCGCTCGTGCTGGTGGTGATGGCTGACCAGCTCGGCCGGTCGGTCGGAGATATGTACCTCGGCGCGTGGGGCCCGTCGTTGCTGCAGATCACGCTGTTCGCGTTGTTCACGTTCGCCTTAAGCATCTTCCGGCCGGAGTGGGTGCCGGCGATCCCGAAGACCGATCTCACGCTGCACGGGTGGGAGCTGTGGAAGAAGTGCCTGTGGGGCATCGTCCCCTCTGCAGTGCTGATTTTCCTGGTTCTGGGCACGCTGCTGATGGGGCTCGCCACACCCACCGAGGGCGGCGCAATGGGCGCCATCGGCGCGATGGTGATCGCCGTGCTCCGACATCCGGCGTTGGGGGCCGCGGGGAAGCGCATCTTCCTCATCGGTCTGGTCGCCGCGGGCATCGCCGCGATCATCGGCGTCTGGGCATTCAAATCCGTGCCGTTCAAGGTCGCCGTCGCCGTGCTCTACCTCGCCATCGTCTACCTGGTTCTCCGGGTGGCGATGATTCCGGACCTGCGCGACTTGATTAAGCGCGCGTACGAAGCGACGATGCGTCTCACCGCGATGGTGCTCTTCATCCTGATCGGCTCGACTTGCTTTTCGGTCGTGTTTCAGGGCGTGGACGGCGGGCGCTGGCTCGAACATTTGCTGACCGGCCTTCCCGGCGGCGTCTGGGGTTTCCTGCTGTTCGTCAACCTGTTCATATTCTTCATCGCGTTTTTTCTCGACTTCTTCGAGATCGTGTTCATCCTGGTCCCGCTGCTGGCGCCCATCGCGCAGAAGCTGCTTGCGCCAATCGTGGGCGACGACGCCGCGCTGATCTGGTTCGGCGTCATGCTCTGCGTGAATTTGCAGACGTCATTCATGCATCCGCCATTCGGTTTCGCGCTGTTCTACCTGCGCGGGGTCGCACCCAAGGAAGTGAAGAGCTCGGACATTTACTGGGGCGCTATTCCGTTTGTCTTCTTGCAACTGATCCTGGTTGCGCTCGTCGTCGCGTTTCCCCATCAGGTGACGATGTTCCTCGATAAGCCGGAGAAATACGATCTCGACAAGATCAAGATCGAGATGCCGACGCAGGAGTCCCCGGGCGAGGATGACCCGCTCAAGGCACTCGAGCGCGGGATGAAAAAGTAGGAAAGGAAGCGCGCAACACGCGGCGGCGTACCTCGCTCGGAGCATTGCCATGTTCAAACGCATTCTGGTGCCGACGGATGGCTCGGATCTCGCCGGCAGAGCAATCGCCGGAGCAATCAAGCTCGCCCAGACGCACGGCGCAGGCCTGGTCGCGCTGCACGTCTTCCCGCACCTCCCTGGGGCTCATCATGGCGTTGCCGCTCCGTTCTTGAAGCAGCTCGAACCCGAATACGAAAGGGGGCAGCGCCAACAAGCAGAGCTGGTGCTCGGCGAAGTGGCCAAGGCCGCAGAGGCCGCGGGTGTGGCGGTGGAACTCGTGGTCGTCGAGAGCGAGAACATCTACGGCGAGATCATCGAGGTTGCGAGACAGAAGGGCTGCGACCTGATCTGCATGGCGGCGCACGGCCAGCGCGGGATGGCGACGGTCGTGCTCGGCGGCGAAACGCACAAGGTGCTGACCCACAGTCACATCCCCGTGCTGGTCTTTCGCTGACGGCAACGAGCCCGAACGGCACGTTGGTTGTACAACGACCGCCGGACGGCAACGCTCATCCGAGTGTCGTTCTGCGGTCGATCGTGCGACGACGGGCGCACCAAATGAAAAGGCCCTGCGGCACGCGCCGCAGGCCTTTTCGTTGCACCGCCCTTAGACTTACTTCTTCACGTTCGCCATGTAGTCGTCGTACGTATTCTCGCAAAAGCGCATCCACTGGATCGAGTCGTTGCGGAACGGAATCATGTGATCCAGCACCGTCTTGAACTTGGCGTTCTTGGCGGTGGTTTCCGCGTAGAGCTCAGTGGATGCCTTGTAACACGCATCCATCACATCCTTGGGGAACGCCCGGAACTGCGCCCCGCCGGCGACCAACCGTTTCAATGCCGCGGGATTCTGTGCGTCGTACTTCGCCATCATCCAGGTGTTGGCTTCGGCGCACGCGGTTTCGAGGATCGCCTGATACTCCTTTGGCAGCTCCTGCCACGCCTTGATGTTGGTGAACAAATGCAACGCCGGGCCGCCTTCCCACCAGCCGGGGTAGTAGTAGAACTTGGCAACCTTGTTGAAGCCGAGCTTCTCGTCATCGTACGGTCCTACCCACTCCGCCGCGTCGATCGTGCCCTTTTCCAGTGAAGAATAAATTTCGCCGCCCGCGATCTGCTGCGGCACCACATCGAGCTTCGTCAGCACCTGGCCCGCGAAACCTCCAATACGCATCTTCAGGCCCTGCAAATCAGCGACGGATTTGATCTCCTTGCGGTACCAGCCGCCCATCTGCGCACCAGTGTTGCCGGCGAGAATGGCGTAGATGCTGTAGTCCTTGTAGAAGTCGTTCAAGACCTTGTCACCGCCGCCGTGGATCCACCAGGCGTTGAATTGACGGCAGTTCAAGCCGAAGGGAATCGCCGTTCCAAACGCGAACGTCGGGTCTTTGCCCACATAGTAGTAACTCGCCGTGTGGCCGCATTGCACGGTGCCGTTCTGCACGGCGTCGGCGACCTGTAAACCTGGCACGACTTCGCCTGACGCAAAGACCTGGACGTCGAATTTTCCGCCCGTGGCCGCCGCACAACGCTTCGAGATCACTTCGGCTGCGCCGAAGATTGTGTCAAGGCTCTTGGGGAAGCTCGATGCAAGCCGCCACTTGACCGCAGGGCTGCTTTGCGCAAAGGCAGGCGCGGTGCCAGCGGCAAGAATTCCCGCGAGCCCCGTGTGTTTAATGAAGGAACGACGTTCCATGGTTTCTCCTCCTGATTGAGCCGGACTTAAAGCCGGCGATAATTGCTGCGACTTTTGCGCGATCGCGCGCGCCTCCTGCCGTCAGAGGAGGGTTAACCGCAAAGTGTAACGGATTTCTGGTACGCGCACGGATAAAGAGTAGCGTGGCCGGTTACGGCGTCAGCTTGCGCACCGCGTTGAACAGCGCCCATGCCCACCCGGTCTGGCGCTCGAGGACTTGCGTGAAGCGGATCAGATAGCGCGCTTTGCCGGTGTCGAGCTCCACCATGCCGCCGGCCAGGAATTTCTCGTCCGGGCCAATGAGGCTGCGCTGGGCTGCCTGCCGGTTGTCCGGATGCGCCGGCAGATAAATTCCGAAAAACGGCCGATCGGCGCTTGCCCCTGCGGCGTCGGACGGGGCGACCCAACTCCGCAACAGCACGCGCACAAGCCGCCGCGCAACGATCTCCACACCGACGGTCACTTCATCGACCTGCTTGCGCTGCATGCGCCGGACGACGGCGAGCAGCCAATGTTCGCCCTCCTTGATCGCCAGGAGCTCCCCCAGCTGGTTGGGAGCGTCCGCAGCCGCCGCCAGCATCCGGCAACCGGTTTCGCTGCGCTCAGTTACTTTCCATTGTGTGCCACGAACCCGTTTGATTACGGATTCGGTGTTGGCGCTCGGATTCACCATCTGCGTGACTTCGTCAAAGCTCGCAGCCGCGCCCGCGGTGCGCGCCTGCTCCGGCAAGCGGTCGATTTCCGCGATCGCTCGGGTCAGTGCCTGCAAGCCCACGACGACGCGCACCGCTCCGTCGGTCTGGAAACGCGCGGCGCGCGGCGCGTGCGCAATCGCATCCGGTCCGAACAGCGACGCCAGACGCATCAGCAGCAGACGCTGCTCACGGGCCGGGAGATCGCCGGGTTTTGGTACGTCGTCTTCCGCTGGGGGCAACCAACGCATCCGTTCAACGATGCGCGTGTAGATGGGACCGGCGTCCAAGAACAACGAGCGTCCGCCGGCAATGGGCCGGTCGCGCCGCCGCAATCCGGAAGTGCCGGTCAGATCGACAAAAAACGACGCCCCTTCGCCGGGCGGCGGCAGCAGCGTCAATGCGGGCGTCCAGTCGGCGAGTTGCCGCGCTACCCATTCGACCTGGTCGGGTGTGAAGTTGCCGGAGTCAAGACGCATCAGCAGCAGCGTCTGCAAAAACTCCTGCTCGAACGAAATCCCCGGCTTGGCGAAACCGCCGATCCCGAACAAGAGCTGTTCGCGCTGCCATCCGCGCATGCGCGCGAATTCGTAAAGCTCGTGGAATTCGCGCCACTGCGCGGGAATCCAATGACCGTAGCGGAACAGCCGGTACTTGCCGTCGAGCCCCTTGTAATGCGCAAGCCGCACCAGCACCCAGGGCAAGGCCGCGCGCCAGCGCTTGTTCTCCGTGTGCGGATAGCCTGCTTTGAGCGCGGTTTGATACGCGGCGGTGAACGCCTTGATCAGGTCGAACACCGCGTGCCATAGCCGCGATTCGACGCCGGTGCTTTTTTGGTAGTTCGCCGCGTACTGCTGCGTCAACTGCGCAATCACCGGCTCGAGTCGCGCGTCGATGCGCAGCAGTGCCTCGACCTGGCCTGGCCCCGCCTCATTGCGCGAGCCCGGAAACTGCACGATAAGGTCCAAGGCGTCTTTCTGGATCGCCATCGTATCCGTCGCCGGCAGCTCCCCGATCCAACGCGTCGCGCGATTCGCGCTCGCGAACGGGTCGGCAAACGACCGCAACCAATTGACGACGAGCGTGCTCATCCAGTGGCGGGGCCCGTCGCGCCAATAAGCTCCATCAGCTCCCCGCGATCGTCATTCGGTCGACCAGAATGGAGCCGGTATGACGGGAACCGCGCCGGTCGATGTCGCTGCCGACCGCCACGATGTCGCGATACATGGCCTTCAAGTTCCCCGCGATGGTGATCTCCTCCACCGGATAAGCGATCGCGCCGTCTTCGATCCAGAAGCCGGCCGCGCCGCGCGAATAATCGCCGGTCACGGGATTGACCCCCTGCCCCAATTGCTCGGTGACGAGCAAGCCGCGGCCCATGCGCCGCAGCAACGCCGGCAGGTCGTCGGAGCCATGGGCGAGGACGAGATTATGGGCGCCGCCGCCGTTGCCGGTCGTGGCCATTCCCAGCTTGCGCGCGGAATAGCTGCCGAGAAAATAGCCTTGCACGACCCCGTCGCGCACGACATCTCGCGGCACGGTGGCGACGCCTTCGCTGTCGAACGGCGCGCTGCCGCGGCCGCGCGTGAGATGCGGCTCCTCGCGCAACTGGATGTGACTCGCAAAGACGGGGTGGCCAAGTGATTCGGGAAGAAACGACGATTTACGATACAGGCTGCCGCCCGAGACCGCCTGCACGAAAGCGCCGATGAGGTCGGCGGCTTCCGGCGCTTCGAAGATGACCGGGCAGTCGAGCGTGCCGAGCTGACGCGCCTGCAATCGGCGCGCGGTGCGCTCACCGGCGATACGTCCAACCACTTCCGCCGGCAACAAATCCTCCGCGGCGCGCGCGGCGCTGTACCAGAAATCGCGCTGCATCGCGCCGTCGTGTTCCCCGATCACCGCGCAATCAAGCTGATGATGCGAGCTCTTGTAGCCGCCGGAGAAGCGATGGGAATTGGCGTAGATGAATTCTGACTCGCCCCGGGTGACGGTCGCGCCTTCGCTATTGGTCAACCGTTTGTCCACGCCAAGTGCTGCCGCCTCCGCTTCGCGGCCCAGCGCAATTGCCGCTTCGACCGTCAGGTCCCACGGGTGGTAGAGGTCGAGTTCCGGAAAGACGCGAGCGAGACGAGCGGGATCGGCTAGCCCCGCGCAATCGTCCTCGGCGGTAAACCGGGCGATCGCCAGCGCCTTGTCGACTGTCGCGCGAACGGAGTCTTCCGAAAAATCGGCGGTGCTCGCATTGCCCCGGCGCTGTCCGACGTACACGGTGACGGCGATACCCTTGTCGCGGTTGTATGCGATGGTTTCGACTTCACCATGGCGCACGGTAACGCTCAAACCCACGGCTTGCGAAACGTCGGTTTCGACCGCCGTCGCTCCGTGCCGCGTTGCGGTCTCGATAATCGCAGCGGCTACGCGTTCCAGCTCCTGTGTTGGCACCGGGTAACTATTGCGAGGAACGGCGTGAACGCGGTTGGCGGCGAGTGAGGATTGCGAAACAATCAATGATGCGGTCATCTAGTGTCCCGAGTCGTTAGTTCGTTGCGTAAGGGGAAGATGCCGTGCCGCAGGTCGTTATGCAAAAGTGCCGAAATCGGTGCCAGACGCGAAGCAAACCGCAGCCAGGTTGGTGTACCTGGCGAGGATTTGCGACAAAGTCGGACACCGGAGCGCGGAGCAGGGGCCCCGCCTGCGGGGATGCGACCGCGGAGGTGGAGAACTCCGTCGACATGCGCGCGTTGAATCCTGCACGAA
>Ga0136617_10004372_pt1 | contig 12644 bp, 11 predicted proteins | sample AntDrymUQ3222106_2_FD_129672 | JGI IMG/M metagenome (GOLD analysis project Ga0136617, IMG submission 129672) | Polar desert sand microbial communities from Dry Valleys, Antarctica - metaG UQ322 (21.06) | ecosystem: Environmental > Terrestrial > Soil > Desert | place: Antarctica: Dry Valley...
GAGCTCGCGGTCGGCCTGCTGCTGGCCGCGGCGCGTCACATCCCTGCCGCCAGTGGCGCGCTCAAGCAGGGTGAGTGGAAGCGCAGTCGCTACACCGGCGTCGAGCTCTACGAGAAGACGGCGGGCATCGTCGGGCTCGGGCGCATCGGCGTCCTTGTGGCGCAGCGGCTGTCGGCTTTCGGCATGCAGGTCATCGCCTACGACCCCTACGTCGCGCCAGTACGGGCCGCGCAGATGGGCGTCCGCCTGGTGTCGCTCGACGAGCTGCTGCGCGACAGCGATGCGATCTCGGTGCACCTGCCCAAGACCCCGGAGACGGCCGGCCTGATCGGCAGCGACCAGCTCGCGCTGGTGAAGCCCTCGGTGATCCTGGTCAACGCCGCCCGGGGAGGCATCGTCGACGAGGACGCGCTCTACGCCGCTCTCAAGGACGGCAGAGTGGCGGCCGCGGGCCTCGACGTGTTTGCGACCGAGCCGTGCACCGACTCGCCCTTGTTCGACCTGGAGTCCGTGGTGGCCACTCCCCACCTGGGGGCGAGCACCGACGAGGCGCAGGAGAAGGCCGGGGTGGCGGTCGCGCGATCCGTGCGGCTTGCCCTCGCGGGCGAGCTCGTTCCCGACGCGGTCAACGTGCAGGGCGGCGTGATCGCCGAGGACGTCCGTCCCGGCATCCCGTTGGTGGAGAAGCTCGGGCGGGTCTTCACCGCGCTGGCGGGCACCTCGCCGGCGCAGCTCGACATCGAGGTGCGTGGTGACATCACCCGCCACGACGTGCGCGTCCTCGAGCTCGCTGCGCTCAAGGGTCTCTTCCAGGACATCACCGAGTACCCCGTCTCCTACGTGAACGCGCCGCTGCTCGCGACCGAGCGTGGCATCGACGTGCGGCTGTCCACCGATCCCGAGTCCCCCGACTACCGCAATGTGATCGCCCTGTGCGGGACGCTCGCGGACGGGACCCGGGTGTCGGTCTCGGGCACGCTGTCGGGGCCGCGGCACGTGGAGAAGCTCGTCGAGGTCGACGGGTTCGACATCGAGGTCGCGCTCACCGACCACCTGGCTGTGTTCCGCTACCAGGACAGGCCGGGGATGATCGGCACCGTCGGCGGGGTGCTCGGCCGGGCGGGGGTCAACATCGCCGGGATGCAGGTGAGCCGGGACCGCAAGGGTGGTCACGCCCTGGTCGCGATGACCGTCGACTCGGCGATCCCACCGTCCGTGCTGGCCGAGATCGTCGAGGCAATCGGCGCCGAGAGCGCCCGCCAGGTCGACCTCACCGACTGACTTGGCGTCTCGGAATGCGAGACGGCCTGCCAGGTTGCGAGACGACGTGCGGAGGCGGCGCGTAGCGTCGATCGCCATGGCGGAGACCGAGAAGATCAGCAACGCCGTCCAGGAGGCCCTGGACCGGCGCGACAACGGCGGCGAGACCGGCCACTGACGTCGAACGCACTGACGTCGAACGCACTGACGTCGACCGGTCGGTCGTCGAGTGCCGACGAGCGGACCTTGCGGCTGGCGGTCATCGCGGGCGACGGCATCGGCCCGGAGGTGACCGCCGAGGCGCTGCGCGTCCTCGAGTCCGTCCTTCCCACCGGTGCGGTGAAACTCGAGACCTCCGACTACGACCTGGGCGCCCGCCGATGGCTGGCGACGGGCGAGACCCTGCCCGACTCCGTGCTCGACGAGCTGCGCGGGCACGACGCGATCCTGCTCGGCGCGGTCGGCGACCCGGCTGTGCCCAGTGGCGTCCTCGAGCGGGGGCTGCTGCTGCGGCTGCGGTTCGAGCTCGACCACCACGTCAACCTGCGGCCCGCCCGGCTCCATCCCGGCGTCGTCTCCCCGCTGGGTGAGCGCGACATCGACCTGCTGGTGGTCCGTGAAGGCACCGAGGGGCCCTACGTCGGCAACGGGGGAGTCGTGCGCCGGGGCAGCGTCCACGAGATCGCCACCGAGGTGAGCATCAACACGGCGTACGGCGTGGCGCGGGTCGTTCGAGACGCGTTCGGGCGAGCCCAGCGACGACCCCGGCGCCGGCTGACGCTCGTGCACAAGACCAATGTGCTGGTGCACGCCGGCGACCTGTGGGCGCGCACCGTGGCAGCGGTGGCCGACGACTTCCCCGACGTGGAGACCGACTACCTGCATGTCGACGCGGCGACGATCTTCCTGGTGACCCAGCCGGAACGATTCGACGTCGTCGTCACCGACAACCTCTTCGGTGACATCCTCACTGATCTGGCAGCGGCAGTGACCGGCGGGATCGGCCTGGCGGCCAGCGGCAACCTGGACGTGAGCGGCACCAACCCCTCGATGTTCGAGCCCGTGCACGGCTCGGCGCCCGACATCGCCGGTCAGGGTGTCGCCGACCCCACCGCCGCGGTGCTGTCGACCGCCCTGTTGCTCGAGCACCTCGGCTTCGGCGAGGCGGCGCAACGGGTCGAGTCCGCAGTGACCGCCGACCTGGCTCGGCGCGGCTCGGCGCACCGGTCGACCCGCGAGGTCGGCGACGCGATCCTCGCTGGTCTCTAGCGGTCCGCAACTGGTCGAGGGCCTTTCGGCTACCGTCGAAGCATGGCCAACGACGTGACGTTCGAGATCAGTCCGGCGCAGGCGCGCCGCTCGCCGGCCGAGCGGGCCCAGCTGCTGGAGAGCCCCGGCTTCGGCCAGGTGTTCACCGACCACATGGTGTCGGTCCGCTTCGCCCCTGACCGCGGCTGGCACGACGCCCGGGTCGGGGCCTACCAGCCGCTGTCGCTGGATCCGGCCACGTCGGCGCTGCACTACGGGCAGTCGATCTTCGAGGGGCTCAAGGCCTACCGCCAGCCCGACGACTCGATCGCGCTGTTCCGTCCCGACCAGAACGCCGCCCGGTTCCAGCGGTCCGCCCGCAGGCTGGCGATGGCCGAGCTTCCGGCCGAGATCTTCCTGGAGTCCCTCCGGCTGCTGGTCGACGCCGACGGCGACTGGGTCCCGCGGCGACCGGGGGAGTCCCTCTACCTGCGGCCGCTGGAGTTCGCGACCGACCCGTTCCTGGGAGTCCGCCCCTCCAACACCTACCTCTACCTGTTGTTCGCCTCGCCTGCCGCCAACTACTTCCCTGGTCCGGTGCGCCCGGTGTCCGTGTGGCTCTCCACGGAGTATGTCCGTGCTGCGCCCGGCGGCACGGGCGAGGCCAAGTGCGCCGGCAACTACGCGGCCTCGCTGGTCGCGCAGGTCCAGGCCGCGGAGCAAGGCTGCGACCAGGTTGTCTGGCTGGACGCGGTGCAGCATCGGTACGTCGAGGAGATGGGCGGCATGAACCTCTACTTCGTGCGCTCGGACGGACGGATGTCCACACCGCCGCTGACGGGCACCCTGCTGCCGGGTGTGACCCGTGACTCGATCCTCACGATCGGGCGTGACCTCGGGCTGGAGGTCGAGGAGGTTGCGATCAGCACCGACGAGTGGGAGGCCGGCTGCGCCGACGGCTCGATCAGTGAGGTGTTCGCATGCGGCACTGCCGCCGTGGTCACCCCGGTCGGCGAGGTCAAGCACGCCGGCGGGCGCTTCGCCGTGGCCGACGCACAGCCCGGTGCGGTGACCATGAAGATCCGCGAGGCACTGCTCGGCATCCAGCACGGCACCGCCCCGGACCCGCACGGCTGGATGCACCGGGTCGGTTAGGTTTGCCGCGGCGAGGCCGGGTAGGGGCGGGGCGCGCGTGAGCACACCGCGACTCGTTCACGAAACCCCGTCGGAAGGATCCGCATGTCCAGCCCAAGCAGCAACGGCCAGCGGCCGAGCGAACCGACCGAGTCGGCGATCTCGGCCGGTATGGCCAGCGGTGACACCGATGCCGTGATGCGTGCCGTGGCCAACAGCGAGATCGTGGTGCCACAGGCTGCCGTCACCCCGGGCGAGGAAGCACCCGAGGGATCGCTCTCGCTGCCGGTGATCGAGCAGGACGGCACGTCGTACGTCCCGGTGTTCACCTCCGAGGCGACGATGAACTCCGCTGCCCCCGAGCTCAGCGACGCCGTCGCGGTCTCGGCCGCCGAGCTGGGGGCCAACTGGCCCTCCGACGACCTCTGGCTGGCCCGTGAACCCCGGGACCGAGGACGGGCTCACCCTGCCCCCGGACGCCGTGAAGTCGCTTCCTGTCTACGTCGATCCCCCGGAGTGAGCGCCGGCTGAGTGCTTTGCCCGCATCGTGAGATGAGGGTTCCACCGCCAGAGACCCTGTGCGACTCTCGGGCGATGAGCAGCTCCGTCATTAGCCCCTAGCGCGCCGGTCACCGACCGACGCGCAGACCTCCCGCATCCGCGGGGGGTCTTTTTGTTTGGAGAGTCCAGTGCCGCACCAGCCCGCGACCGCAGCCGTGAGCGACGCCTTCCATGTCTATGACACGACGCTGCGCGACGGCGCGCAGCAGGAGGGGCTCACGCTGTCGGTGGCCGACAAGCTGGCGATCGCCCGGCACCTGGACGACCTGGGGGTCGGTTTCATCGAGGGCGGCTGGCCGGGGGCCAACCCCAAGGACACCGAGTTCTTCCGCCGGGCCAGGACCGAGCTCGATCTGCGCCATGCCGCGCTGGCGGCGTTCGGCGCCACCCGTCGTGCGGGGGCGAAGGCAGCGGACGACCCCCTGGTCGCCGCCCTGCGCGACTCGGGTGCCCCGGTCGTGACGCTGGTGGCCAAGAGCCACGACCGCCACGTCGAACTGGCGCTGCGCACGACGCTGGACGAGAACCTGGCGATGGTGCGCGACACCGTCGCCCACCTGCGTGCGGAGGGGCAGCGTGTCTTCCTCGACGCCGAGCACTTCTTCGACGGATACCGCAGCAACCCGTCGTACGCGCTCGAGGTCTTGCGTGTCGCCGTGGAGGCGGGCGCCGACGTGGCCGTGCTCTGCGACACCAACGGAGGCATGCTTCCGGCCGAGCTCGCAGACGTGGTAGCCGCGGTCGGGGAGCAGTCGGGTGCGCGCCTGGGCATCCACTGCCACGACGACGCGGGGTGCGCCGTCGCGAACACGCTCACCGCCGTCGATGCTGGGGTCTCGCACGTGCAGGGCACCGCCAACGGCTACGGCGAGCGCTGCGGCAACGCCAACTTGTTCAGTGTCGTGGCCAACCTCGAGCTGAAGTACGGCCGGAAGGTGCTGCCGGCCGGGCGGCTGGCGGAGATGACCCGGGTGGCTCACGCCGTCTCCGAGGTGACCAATGTGACGCCCAACCAGCACATGCCCTACGTGGGGCACTCGTCTTTCGCGCACAAGGCGGGCCTGCACGCCAGCGCCGTGCGGGTCGACCCGATGCTCTATCAGCACGAGGAACCCGAGGCGGTCGGCAACGACATGCGAATGCTGGTGTCGGAGATGGCCGGTCGGGCCTCGGTCGCGGTGAAGGGCAAGCAGCTCGGCTTCGACCTGACTGCCGAGCAGGTCGAAAGCGTCGTCGGGCAGGTCAAGGACCTGGAGTCGCGCGGGTGGACGTTCGAGGCGGCCGATGCCTCCTTCGAGCTGCTGGTGCGCGACGTCGTCGCGGGGGAGCGCCGCCGGCACTTCGTCGTCGAGTCGTGGCGGGTGATCGTCGAGCGCCGACCGGACGGCTCGGTGGCGAGCGAGGCGACCGTCAAGCTGGAGACCAACGGCGAGCGGGTCGTCGCCACCGGTGAGGGCAACGGCCCGGTCAACGCCCTGGACCGGGCGCTGCGGGCTGCGCTCGAGCAGCGCTATCCGGAGCTTGCCGGGCTGGATCTCGTCGACTACAAGGTGCGCATCCTGGAGGGGACGCACGGCACCGACGCCGTCACCCGGGTCCTGGTGGAGACCAGCGACGATCAGACCGAGTGGGACACCGTGGGCGTGCACGAGAACGTGATCCAGGCGTCCTGGATGGCTCTGGAGGACGCGGTGACGTTCGGGCTGCTGCGCCGAGGGCACGAACCGCCCGGGTAGCCTCCACTGATGCGCATCGCGAGGTACTCGGCGAAGTCCGGAGTGGCGTTCGGCCTGGTCGAGGGTGACCCGGCGGACGCCGCTTCCCTGACCGTGCGGGCCATCGACGGGCACCCGTTCGCGCCGTTCCAGGTCGTGGGCGAGGCCCAGCCGCTGCTGTCGGTGCGGCTGCTCTCGCCGGTGCTGCCGAGCAAGGTGGTGGCCATCGGGCGCAACTACGCCGAGCACGCCCAGGAGATGGGCGCCGAGGCACCCGAGGTCCCCATCGTCTTCCTGAAGCCCTCCACCTCGGTGATCGGGCCGGGTGAGGCGATCCGTTACCCCACCGGCGTCTCGAGCGACGTGCACTACGAGGGCGAGCTGGCGGTCGTTATCGGCCGGCTCTGTCGAGAGGTGCCGGCCGCCAAGGCCGCCGATGTCATCCTCGGCTTCAGCTGCGCCAACGATGTCACCGCGCGGGACCTGCAGCGGGCCGAGCCGCAGTGGGGGCGGGCCAAGGGCTTCGACACGTTCTGCCCCATCGGTCCCTGGATCGAGACCGACGCCCCCTCTCTTGCGGGTGATCTCGAGGTCACCACAACGGTCAACGGTGAGCTACGCCAGAAGGGCCGCACGTCGCAGATGATGCACGGCGTCGCCGCGCTGGTGGCGCATGTCAGCGAGGCGATGACGCTGCTGCCCGGTGACGTGATCCTCACCGGGACTCCGGCCGGCGTCGGGCCGCTGACGGTGGGCGACCAGGTCGCCGTGACCATCGAGGGCATCGGCACGCTGACCAACCCGGTGGCATCCCGTGGCTGAGCGGCCGGTGCGGGTCAGGGTGGCCCCGTCGCCCACGGGTGACCCGCACGTCGGAACGGCCTACATGTCGCTGTTCAACCTCGCCTTTGCCCGGCAGCAGGGTGGACAGTTCGTGCTGCGCATCGAGGACACCGACCGGGCCCGCTACGTCGCCGACAGCGAGGCGCAGATCTTCGCCACGCTGCGCTGGCTCGGGCTGGACTGGGACGAGGGCCCCGACAAGGGCGGACCGTTCGCGCCCTACCGGCAGTCCGAGCGCTCGGAGTCCTACCGGTCCCATGTCGAGACGCTGCGCGCAGACGGGCATGCCTATGAGTGCTGGTGCTCGACCGACCGGCTCGCGCAGATGCGTCAGGACCAGCAGAAGGCCAAGCTGCCCACCGGCTACGACCGGCTCTGCGTCGGGAAGTCGCGCGAGCAGCGCGCCGAGCTGCCGGGGTTCAGCGAGTCGCCCGTGATCCGGATGCTGGTGCCCGACGACGCACCCCTGGAGTTCGAGGATGTGGTGCGCGGTGAGATCAAAGCGCCGCGCCCCGACGACCAGGTGCTGGTGAAGGCCGACGGTCTGCCGACCTATCACCTGGCCAACGTCGTCGACGACCACGAGATGGGCATCACCCACGTCGTCCGCGGGGAGGAGTGGATCTCTTCCACCCCCAAGCACCTGCTGCTCTACGACTGGCTCGGCTGGGACCGGCCGGTGTTCGTGCACATGCCGCTGCTGCGCAACACCGACAAGTCCAAGATCTCCAAGCGCAAGAACCCCGCGGCCCGGTTGATGTGGTTCCAGGAGCAGGGCTACCTGCCGGAGGCGCTGGTGAACTTCCTCGCGCTGATGGGCTACTCGCAACCTGACGGTGCGGAGATCTTCAGCTTCTCCGACATGGTCGCGTCGTTCGACTGGGCCCGGGTCAACACGGTCGGCCCGGTCTTCGACCTGGACAAGCTCGGCTGGCTCAACGGTCACTACATCCGCGAGCTGTCGGTGGACGATCTCGCCGGTCGCATCGTCGATCACCTGTGCCGCGCCGGCGTGCTGCCGCCCGAGCCGGCGCCGTCGCAGCGGGAGCTGGTGCGCGCGGCGACCCCGCTGGTCAACGAGCGGATGCAGGTGCTCGCCGAGGCCGAGGGCATGCTCGGCTTCCTGCTCGTCGCGGACGAGAAGTTCGCAGTGGCCGAGGAGGATGCGGCCAAGGTCCTCACCGCTGAGTCGCAACCGGTCCTGGCGGCAGCGAGCACGGCGCTGGCGGCACTGGACCGCTGGGAGACCGCGCAGATCGAGTCGGCCCTGCGGGCGGCCCTCGTCGAGGGGCTCGGCCTCAAGCCGAAGCTCGCGTTCGGCCCGGTGCGGGTGGCCGTCACCGGCCGCCGGGTGTCGCCGCCGCTGTTCGAGTCGCTTGAGCTGGTGGGTCGCGAGAAGACCCTGCACCGGCTGGCCGCCGCGGCCGAGGTCGCCGGCGCGTGACCGACCGCTATCCGCAGCTGCTGCGGACTCCGGGTCGGCGCTGGTGGAAGCCGCTGCTCGGGCTGCTTCTCGCGGCGCTCACCCTGGTCATCGCCTCGGTGGTGGTGGTGCTGGCCGCGGCCGCGGTCGGTGCTCTGGTCGGCGTCGAGGATCCGTTCTCCGACGAGTCGCTGCGTGCCGACACCCCGCTGGGGCTGGTGGCCAACAACCTCGCCATCGCGATGATCGTCCCCTCGGTCCTGCTCGCCGTTTTCCTGGTGCACCGCGAGCGCATCGGCTGGCTCTCCTCGGTGGTGGCGCGGCTGCGCTGGGGTCTGCTCGTTCGGCTGGTCGTCGTCGCACTCGGTCTGGTGCTCGCGTTCTTCGCGGCGACGTTCCTGGTGCCGCCCATAGGTTTCGGCGACGTCGACGTGCCGTCGACCGGCCGGCTGGTGGCGCTGTTCGCCGTGATTCTGCTGAGCACCCCGCTGCAGGCGGCCGCCGAGGAGTACGGCTTCCGCGGCTACCTCACCCAGGCGCTGTGCTCGTGGTTCGCGCGTCCGGGTGTCGGCACGGTCGTCGCTGCCCTGGTGACGGCGTTCCTGTTCGCACTGGCTCACGGCGCCCAGGACCCCTGGCTGTTCTCCGACCGGCTCGCGTTCGGGCTGGTCGCGTCCTGGCTGGCCTGGCGCACCGGTGGGCTCGAGGCCGCGATCGCCCTGCACGTCGCGAACAACCTGGTGAGCCTGGGCTACAGCGCCACGACCGGGACGCTGGCGGAGTCGCTCACCGCGTCGTCGCTGGACTGGGAGTACGCCGCCCTCGACGTCGCGATGATGCTGGTGTTCGCCGTGGTCGTGCATCGGCTGGCGGATCGTTGGAAGGTGCAGGTACGACGAGCGGATGGCCAGCCCGGGACGGGAGAATCTTCGGCGGCGGGCCCCGTTGTTTTGTCCGGTCCACCCGCCGTCGGCTATCCTGACGCACGGTCCGACTCCCATTGGGGTATGGGGTAATTGGCAGCCCGGCTGATTCTGGTTCAGCTAGTCTAGGTTCGAGTCCTGGTACCCCAGCTCGATTGGAACTGTCTCGATAGGACCTGGAGTCTTGCTCCGTTACAGTTCCGGTTCGCGGCCTTCCAGATGCCGCACAAGTGGCCCCGTTGTGTAGCGGCCTAGCACGCCGCCCTCTCAAGGCGGTAGCGCGGGTTCGAATCCCGTCGGGGCTACCACTTGCACGACCACCGCTGACCTGGTCTGCCGGGTCAGGGGGCTCGTGTCGACCCGCCCTCTTGGTCGGCAACAGGCGCAAACCGGCTGGCGATGCGGCGCTCTCCGCGGACGCGTCGTAGCGTCCACACCCGTCGCCGGATCGAGGACCTCGCATAGCGCGCAACGGCCTGCGGTGACGGTGGTCCGACGCGGCCAGTCTCGTAGCCGAGGGCTCGCAGCCGCCGACCCGCCACGAAGTTCATCAACCGGAGTTCCCAGGGCTCGAGCACCTGCGCGTGGGATCCAACGCTGCTGGCGCTGATGGCACTGCCGGTGTTGCCGTGCCAGGTCTTCCGCTCGGGGACGGCCTGCGCCACGACCTTGTGCGGCTCCAGCATCGCGGGCTCGAACTCCTCACCGAGGAAGTCGCACACCTTGCGGATCTCCCCCTCCGGGTCGGCGACCAGGTCCTCGTAGCGCAGCTCCAGGTAGCAGCCCGGCCCGAGCCGCTGGCCGCTCCGGCGGCCCCGGTCGATCGCTGCAGTCCACAGCGCCATCGCGTGGATGCTGTCCTTGGTCCACCACGGGACCTGCTTCAACGACGCCACGCAGTCCCGGCCATCGCGCACGATGTGGATGAACTTGGCGTCCGGGAACATCGCGCGGATGGCGACCACCGATCGGTGATGCTGTGGTCGCTTGTCGCCCCATCGCTGCTTGCCGAAGCGCTCGGCATAGCTGCGGAAGACGATCCCGAGGGCGGAGCCCACGGTCGGAGGACCATCGATGATGGCCTGCCGGGTGACGGGACGCGACAGACCCAGGTCAGGGAACCGCGTGCTCCGGTGCGTGATCATGTCGGCCAGCCGCTCGCGATTGGCGGCCACTGCCAGGTCACCGATGCCGCGCTGCTGGCGATAGACCCTCATCATGAAACGCGTCTCGGGCGGCACGGCGATCCGCGAGTGCGCATGCAGCATCAGGGCGAGAAGTGTCGTGCCCGAGCGAGGACACGCCATCACGAAGAACGGGGTGTTGGGTGCCATGCCTACTCGGGTCGCGGGTTGGGTTCCGGCTTCCGATCGTAGTGAGCGCATGACCTGGCAGGCTGTGCGGTCGAGACGATCGAAGCGAGCTCCCGCGAGTGGATCGAGGCGCTCACCCGGCCGGACCCGCCGGCCACGCCTGCCGCGAAGGAGACCCTGCTCGTTGACTACCCGGTGGACCTCGGGCGACGGCAGCGCGAGGACGTCGCCGGTCTCCTGCGCGAGCTGCAGCTGATCGTGATCGGCTCGCGCCAGCCGGAGACCGAGATGAGCGCACCGATGCGCCTGCTCGCGCTCGCCGAGGGGATCACCTCGGCGTACAGCGCGCAGCTCGATCCCGCGGACGCGGAGCTGGAGCGTGCCCACGCAGCGGGAGAGGACACCACCGTGCTGCGCTACGAGATGCTGCCGGTCACCCGGGACATGGTGCTGCAGTACGCCGTCGCGATGGCGGAGGTGGACGACTACTGCCGCAAGGCTGCGCTGATCACGCTGGCGACGACGCCAGAGATGCTGGAGCTGCGGCGGTGGACCGTGGAGGAGTTCGTCAGGCAGTACGACGGGCAGCCACCGCGCCCGTGGGCCGACCGCGCCCGGGGTGAGGGCTAGCCGGTCTGCAGGACCTCGCTGAGCTTGGCACCGGCCGCGGAGACGATCTGGGCGTGCATCCGGCCGGGCTGGCGGGTCAGTCGCTCGATCGGCCCGGACACCGACACCGCTGCGACGACCCGGCCACCCGGTCCGCGCACCGGCGCGGACACCGACGCGACGCCTGCCTCTCGCTCGCCGACGCTCTGCGCCCAGCCGCGCCGACGGACCGCCGACAGCGCGGTCGCCGTGAACCGCGCGTCGCGCAGCCCCTGGTGCAGCCGCTCCGGCTCCTCCCAGGCCATCAGGATCTGGGCGGCGGAGCCGGCCTTCATCGTCAGGGTGCTGCCCACCGGCACGGTGTCGCGCAGGCCGGTGAGCCGCTCGGCTGCTGCGACGCAGACCCGGCTCTCGCCCTGCCGGCGGTAGAGCTGGGCACTCTCGCCGGTGATGTCGCGCAGCCGCGTCAGCACCGGCCCGGCCGCCGCGAGCAGCCGATCCTCGCCGGCCGCCGCGGCCAGCTCGGAGAGGCGGGCGCCCAGCACGAAACGTCCCTGCAGGTCCCGGCCCACCAGACGGTGGTGCTCCAGCGCCGTGGCCAGGCGATGGGCGGTCGGTCTCGCCAGCCCGGTGGCCTGGACCAGGGCGGCCAGGCGGGCCGGACCGGCCTCGAGCGCGCCCAGGACGGCGGCGGCCTTGTCCAGGACGCCGACTCCGCTACCCTTGTCCATGCACCGATACTGCCGTCTCACGTGTTGAGACGCAAGTCCTGGAGGTCCGATGGGGCGCACGCTGGCTGAGAAGGTCTGGGAGGCGCATGTCGTCCGCCGCGCCGAGGGTGAGCCCGACCTGCTCTACGTCGACCTCCACCTGGTGCACGAGGTCACCAGCCCGCAGGCCTTCGACGGGCTGCGCCAGGCCGGGCGACCGGTCCGGCGCCCGGACCTGACGCTGGCGACCGAGGACCACAACGTGCCGACGACCGACATCGACAAGCCGATCGCCGACCCGGTCTCACGGGTCCAGGTCGAGGCACTGCGGAGCAACTGCGCCGAGTTCGGCATCGAGCTGCATTCCCTCGGCGACGCGGAGCAGGGCATCGTGCACGTCGTTGGTCCCCAGCTCGGACTGACCCAGCCGGGCATGACGGTGGTGTGCGGCGACTCCCACACCTCCACTCACGGCGCGTTCGGGGCGCTGGCCTTTGGCATCGGGACCAGTGAGGTCGAGCACGTCCTCGCGACGCAGACCCTGCCCGTGCAGCCGTTCGCCACGATGGCCGTGACCATCGAGGGCGAGCTAGCCGACGGCGTGACGGCCAAGGACGTGATCCTCGCGGTCATCGCCGAGATCGGGACGGGCGGGGGCCAGGGCCACGTGATCGAGTACCGCGGGTCGGCCATCCGTGCCCTGTCGATGGAGGCCCGGATGACCGTGTGCAACATGTCGATCGAGGCCGGGGCGCGGGCGGGCATGGTGGCGCCCGACGAGACGACGTTCGCCTACCTGAAGGGTCGGGCTCGGGCACCGAAGGGCGACGACTGGGACACCGCGGTCGCCTACTGGCGCACCCTCGCGTCCGACGAGGACGTCGAATACACCCGCGAGGTCGTGC
>Ga0136617_10004373_pt1 | contig 12643 bp, 10 predicted proteins | sample AntDrymUQ3222106_2_FD_129672 | JGI IMG/M metagenome (GOLD analysis project Ga0136617, IMG submission 129672) | Polar desert sand microbial communities from Dry Valleys, Antarctica - metaG UQ322 (21.06) | ecosystem: Environmental > Terrestrial > Soil > Desert | place: Antarctica: Dry Valley...
GCGGCGCGGCGGGCTTGGATCGTGCGGGAGCACGGTATCGTGTCGTCAATCCGAATCCCGAACCTTCAGGCGGTTAATGGCTGCGCGGTCAGCATCCGGAGAAACAGCAACGGTACATGAGAGAGCCAACGCCATTCGCTGTTGCGCATCCCTAGGTATGATAAAGCATTGCTAATATTCGCTTCGTGATCCACAGCCCATGTCGGGGACGACCCTGGGCGATGCCTGACTGAATGAAATCGTCATCCAGCACATCAGAACACGATCGCCTTGTACTCGATCGTGCATCGGTTTTATACGAAGCGATTCTCGGGCGCGCGAACGACGATGGCGCCCGGATTGCGACCTACCGCGATATTCGTATTGACGCCCGTGCCGGAGCTGGCGAAGTTTCAACCACTATTGCGACATGACATCGCTGGAGCAATTTTCCGATTCGAGCTTTGATCTCGTCTGGTCCGGCCAGAGCATTGAACACGTCGAGCCATGCGCGGCTGCGCGAATGTGCCGGGAGGCATTGCGGGCATTGCGGCCAAACGTCATCGCCCACGATCCGGAGGACGGTTATATCCTCTATTTTCAAAGCCGGAAGCGCGCATAGAGGGCGACTCGCCGTCGTTCGTTTGCCCATCCGCTTGAATCGGCGCAATGCAAGGGAGCCAATGCGCGGTATCAGGGGTTCGCGAGCGACCACACCGTGGGCCCGAGTAGCGCTCCGCTGTCGGCAGCCATGATCGTTGCCGGATTCGTGATCCAGACTTGCGATGCTCCGGTGATCTGATCGCGCCAAAGCAGATCAGCCGTGCCGTCGCCATTGAAATCGGCAGCCAGGTGAACGGCCCATGTGGTCGGGCCCAGCAAGTTGGCGGCCCCGGCAGTCGTAGTGCCATTCATTAACCAGACTTGCGTTGCGCCGGACAACGAATCACGCCAGATCAGGTCGGTCTTGCCGTCGCCGTTCAGATCCGCGGCGTGAATGGGCGCCCATGAGCCGGCGCCGGAAAGTGTGCCTGCGACCGAGAGGCCCGTGCCGTCCGCACGCATCAGCCAGATCTGCGACGCACCGCTTACCGGATCGCGCCATATGAGACCCATGCGTGTGTCGCCTGCGAAACGGCCGGTCAAGGCGAGTTGCCACGACGTCGGGCCGATGAGCGTTGTTGCACTCGCCGCGCCCGACCCGTTCGCCTTCATCAGCCATAATTGGGCGGCGCCCGTTGCGCTGTCCCGCCACACGAAATCGGTGATGCCGTCACCGTTGAAATCGGCTGCCGCCACCGGTACCCAGGTGGTCGAGGCGGTCAGTGTGGCCGCGCTGATGATCGTTCCGAAGGGATTCAACTGCCAGAGTTGCGTGGCGCCGGTTGTCGAATCGCGCCAGAGCAGACCCCGGCCGCCGCTGAACTGACCCGCGAACAACGGCCGCCAAGAGGTGGCTCCCGTCAGCGCGACGGCTTGCGTTATGGCCGTTCCGTTCATCATCCAAAGCTGTGTGGCCCCGGTTGCGTTGTCGCGCCAGAGCAAATCCGTCTTCCCATCACCGTTCAACTCGTCGATGAGCGCCAGCGAATACGTGCTCGACCCCAAGATCGTCGCCGCTTGGGCGACGGACTTGCCGTTCATCAACCACATCTGGTGCATACCGCTGGATGGATCGCGCCAGATAAGATCCTTACGCCCGTTATTGTCAAAATCCGCGAGCGCCAGCGAAGGCTGCAACACGGCATCGTCCGGATCGATGACCGTCACCTGGTAGCTGAAATTTCTGGATACGCCGCCGATCGAGACATTGTTCACCGTGACGTTGTAGGTGACGTCGAAGAGAGGCTTGCCGTAGTCGACCCCCTGCGGCCGAAATACGAGCGTGTTGTCGCCGTAACCGGGCTCGGAAAGAGGTTCGAGCGTAATCGGGAGGCTCGTGCCGTTGCGCGACACGGTCACGGTCGCGCTCGAAAAGATCGCGGCCGGATACGAGAACGACCAGCGATTGGAGCCGTTGGGCATGACGTCCCACGGCACATAGCCGCGCGGCGGCCACGCAACGCCGTGCGGCGTAGGCGGCCGTGGATTGCTGAACAAATTGTCGAACACCCAGAGCGAATTGCTGGCGTCGTTGATGCCACCCGGAATCGAACCACTAGCCATTCGTAGCTGCGGCGGATAAAGAATCCAGCGGCGATGGCCGACGAATTCATTGCCGATTCCCGGATCGTCCATGTACAGATCGATCGCAAACACTCCCGCGCGCCCAAGCGCGAGATTCGAGTTCCCCGCGCCGTTGGCGCCGGACGCCGTGTAACAATTCCAGCTCGGATCGGGGGTATGGGAAAGATTTCTTTCCGCGCTCATCATCATCGCAGTATTTTGCGTATCGACCGCCGGGGAGCCGGGAAGTAACGTCACATTGCCGGGCACCCCCGCGAGCGCTCGATAAAAATTGACCGTGTTGATGGCTGCCTGTTGATATTGTGTGCTGGTCGTGCCGGGATTGCAGACGTCGGGTGTGGCGCTGACGTCGATTGCCCCGGTCCATGCGGATAAGACGCGCTCCTGCGGTTGAAACAACATCCGGTACATCGCGATCACGTCGGTCCGGCTCATCGGGTTGACCGCCGATTTTGCCGGTCCCGTGCGATGGTTGTTTTGTGGAACGTCGAGGCGTGGCGCAACGCCGAGCGATTGCGCGCCCACGACGCCGGTCGCGAGCGCCCATGCGGCACAGATCGCTGCCGAGACAGACGAGCTTCGTAATTGATTTTGACCGGTCATTGTGTACTTTCCATTGGGGCTCCGTCGCAGCGCGGACCGTGAAACGCACAGTCGCCGTGCGTGCACGGTGACCTTCACTGCAGTCCGCGCATCGCTTCGGCGATGAAACGGAATAAGCAAGGTTTGTTCCCTTGCGCTGATCTACCTGACAAAAGGCGAACTGTATGTGTGCGGTACGCAATCTAGGCTACTGATATGCAAGGCGAACATGAGCGCTTGCTGCAGCACTTTGAGCGCCAAGCAGCGGCAGCATGGCGTCTTCGAAGAGCTTCGCCGTGGCGATTGCACCCGCCGATTCGTTCGTCGTCGCGTACGAAATGCCGGCGAAGGTTAAGTGCGGGGCTTCGAGTTTGTAAAATTTTCCATTCGTCCAAAGTTGCGCTTGAACAGATTCACGCATTAGACTTGACTCGCGAGTCAACCGAACATAGGAGTGCCGCGTTGCTCTCGCAACTATGTAATGGGTTATCCAATGCGGATCGTTCTATGCGCACGAAAGAAAACCATGCGCGAGTCGGGGAAAGACGTTAAATGGCGCGCGGTGCCTGTCGTTTAAGGTTGGCTCGGCGTACGGGCCGGGGCGGCTGCGCGGGGTTTTCTCTCGGCCGTCTGGTAGGCGAGCGTGATCGCCGCGGACAGCGGCTATTCGCGTCATTCGGAATCTTCGTGCTGAGCATGGCCACTTGGTTGGGCGTACTTCATCCCGCAACGACGCAAATCGCCCGGGCGTCGACCGTCGCGAACGCCACCGGTGCAGGCACAGAGGATTCGCTTTCCGATAACGCGCAATTGCGCGAACGCGTCGAGCAGTGGTGGACGGCGCGCAAGAATGGCGATCATCGCATGATGTACGAGTTGTACAGCCCGCAGTTTCGCGCGCAGCGGCCATACGAGAGTTTCGTGCCGGAAAGTGTCGCGCGGGCGAGGATAGCACTCGACGGTTTTGACCTCGTTGCGTTTGAAGCGGCTGGTCCGGAGCGGGCACTGGCAAAGTTGAAGCTCCACCTCGTCGCACCGATGGGCAGGGTAACGACGGACGTAGAAGAGGACTGGATAGTTTCCGACGGGCGTTGGTATAAGTTCTATAAACCGGCCATGACGCCGCGCCCGCCTGCGGGTATGCAAGGCAGGATCGTTGTACCGGACGCCGTGCGCGAGCAGGCGGCGCCGGCGAAATAGAGGTGTGGCGGTAGCGCGCGTCACCGACGCAGAGCGATATGTAATCGACATTAACTCGGATGGGAGAGCTTCTATGAGAATGCAGCGATGGATCGGCAGAGCCGCCGTTTTGGCAACGCTAGGGGGGGTTGCGTTGCTACCCGGAACTGCCCTCGCGCTTAACGACACTTGCGCGAACGCGCACTCACGTCCGCTGGGCTATCAATTTACGGTAACGGGGTCCGCGGTCAACCGCTATTACCGTTTTTTCGCGGCTAGCGGGGCCTCTTACCACGTCAACAGCGCGCCGGTGGGGGCCAATGACGGCGCAACGGAAATTTGTAATGTCGATGTCTACCGCGACAGCACCTGTACTACGCTTGCTTCGTCGGGCACGCTCGGGGATGAAGACACCGAGGACCTGGGGGGGGATGGCGATAGCTTCGTTGCGACCGCGACCCAGGCCCATACCGCTGTGGTGGGCCTTGGTGCCCAACCCACCGCCTTCTCTTGTGCGACGATCATTCAGGAGACGACACTGTTTTCACCGTGGTTCTTCCGCGAGGTGGCCAATGGCTACGACGGCTTCGTTGAGATTCGCAACAGCGACACGTTGCCGGCAACCGGCGTTGTCGTGACGGCGTTCGCCAGCAGCGGCGCCGCGACGGGCTCGACCACGATCACAATACCCGGCAACGGTACGGCATTGGTGCAGGTTTCGGCGTTGGGCGCACCAGCGACCGGGTTTGGCAGCGTGCGCATCGCCACGCCGCAGAAACCCGGGACCATCGTGGCCAATATCACGACGCTGTCCGCGGTGACGGGCCTATCGTTCGACGCGCCGTTCTCGCGCCGAGTTTCTCCGTTTCAATGAGTACGAAGAGATTTATGTACAAGCAACGATGGGTAGTTAGCGCGGCGCTGTGGGTCGCTCTGACGGGCGCTGCCGTGCTGCCGTCGACGGCTATCGCGCTCAACGACACCTGCGCGAATGCTCATGTGAGGCCGATGGGCTACCAATTCTCGCAGGTCGGCAACAACACCACCCGCTACTACCGATTCTTGGCGGCAAGCGGGGCGTCGTACCACGTCCATTCCTCGCCTGTCGGCACAAACGACGGCGCGCCGGAATTCTGCGCCGTTGACAACTGGCTCGATGCGACCTGTACGACCAGTGCGGGCGCTTTGTACGGCGACGAAGACACCAACGACGGCGGCAGCGACGGCGATGGATTTATCGCGACCTCTTCCGGAGCGCACACCACGGCTATTCTCAACAGTCCGGAAATAAACGCCTTCAATTGCGAAACGATTATCCAGGAGACCACCCTCTTCTCGCCCTGGTTTTTCCGCGAAGTGGCCAATGGCTACGATGGCTTTGTCGAGATCCGCAACAACCACAGCGACGTGGTAGGGGGAATCACCGTCACAGCCTTCGCCAGTAGCGGCGTGGCTACCGGATCGACCACGATCGCAATTCCGGGCAATGGTACTGCGCTGGTACGGGTTTCGGATTTGGGTGCGCCGGCGACCGGATTCGGCAGCGTTCGCATTGCCACGCCGCAGAAACCCGGGACGATCGTCGCGAACATCACGACATTGTCTGGCGTAACGGGGCTATCGTTCGATGCCCCGTTCTCGCGGCGCGAGTCACCGTACCAATAAACCGGTTCGGGGAGGGTGTGGTCTGTAGCGGTTAGCAACCACCTAGCTACAAGACAACCGGAGCATTTCGCCCCGGTTTTTTTGTGTGCGTCGGGAAATGCAGTGTTCGCGGATCCGTAGTGTAATTCGCTGCTGCGCCATAAAATGGCGGTTCGCCGCGATTTCGCGGCGAACCGGGCACTGGTGCTGCAGCCGCGTCAACACGCGTGCCCACCAACAACTAAAACGCGTCCCGCCGATCGCTCCGTTCGATCATGCGTCCCCAGCACCAATCTCTTTACATCCCGCGGCTCGACCACCTGCGCTTTTTGGCCGCGGCGATCGTGCTGCTGTACCACACGTTCCACCAGTTTGTGCCACTCGACGTGCATCCGGTCAACCCCTTGCTGGTCTTGATCGACGAGGGTCACACGGGCGTTGGCCTGTTCTTTGTCATCAGCGGGTTCATTTTCGGCGTTCTGACTTTTGGCCGTGATGTCAGGTACTGGCAGTTTGTCCGGAATCGCGTACTCCGCATTTATCCGCTGCTCGTGTTCGCCGTGTTCCTGGGCGCGGCCCGCATGCGGGAGCAAATCTCGCCGAGTTCCTTGCTGTTCGACCATCTGCTACCCATTTCCAGCTTTGGCTTCTCTGGGCCGCAACTTGTGCATTTTCCCCAACTGTGGGGCATTGCCGTCGAATTTCAGATCTATCTGCTCTTCCCCTTCTTTTTGCGGTTCGCCGAGCGCTACGGCGTCCGGTACTGGATTGTGTTTATCGGATTGTTGCTGACAACGCGACTGCTGGTATGGAGTGCGACGGAAACGGTTCAGGTTCTGGCGTACGGGAGCGTGTTCGGCCGGCTTGATCAATTCCTGGTTGGGCTGATGGCGGGCCGGCTGTACCAACATCGCGCCCATGTCCTCGGCAACCCATTGTTTCTGCTGCTGGCGTGCGTGGTCCTGCTGGGCGCAATATGGAGTTTCGACCGGCTGGGCGGCTATTACGGAAACGGCTATCCGGCAAAGCATCCGATGTGGATCGTCTGGCCGCTGGTCGAGGCGCTGTTCTGGGCGTTCGTCGTGCTCGCGTACGTGAACAGCCGATTATCGACCGGGCGTTGGGTCGGCAAGGCATTAGCATGGCTTGGGTTGATCAGCTATTCGATTTTTGTCATGCATTTCCTGGTGCTTTATGCGTGGAAACCGTGGATAGCGACGTCACTGGTTCTGAGTGTAGATCCATGGCTCGACGCGTTGCTCAAAGGCACTTTTATCGTCCTGCCGTGTACGGTTCTGGTCGCCGCCATGACCTATTATTTGATCGAACGGCCCTTCCTGAAATACCAGGGAACTTATCTGGTAGACGCGCCCAAGAGCACGGGGCGTGACGAGTAGGCGGCAGAGAAGAAAATGGGCTCGTCGCGGAACGCGCAACCTTCTATCTCAGCATTTGCACGAGGTTGTTGAAGTCGTCGGTCCACACGCGCCATTCACGCCGCGGCACGATGGGGGTCGCCGCGTTGGCCAGGCGCGGATCATTCAGGCGATCGGGTTTGGTCGAGAGCAACACCCAGTTGCTGAGATTGGCGAGTGGGTCGGTGCCTTCGTCGTGGATCCACAATGAGTGCAAGTCAAGCTCGTGCGCGATCCCTTCGACAACCGGTACAAGCTCCAGGAACCGGTTCGAGACGTGAAACGCAATGACGCCGTCCGGCTTCATATGCTTTAAGTAGATTTGCGCCGCTTCCTTCGTGAGCAGGTGGACGGGAATCGCATCGCTTGAAAACGCATCGATCGCCAGCACGTCGAACTGCTGCGAAGGCTCGTGCTCGAGCTTGAGCCGCGCGTCGCCTAGGGAGAGTTCGATCGTCGCGTCGCTGTCCTTCAAGTACGTGAAGTTCTGTTGGGCGATGTCGATCACTCCGGGATTGATGTCGTAGAACCGGTAGATGTCACCCTTGGCGCCAAAGGTTGCAATGGTGCCGGCGCCCAAGCCGACGACGCCGACCTTCAGCGGTTCGCGCCGCGGGTGCAGCGATTCGATCAAGCGTCCGATTCCGGACTCAGCGGTGTAATAGCTGGTCGCTTGCCGGCGAAACTCTGGCGCCAGATACTGTTTCCCGTGCAGGATCGTGCCGTGGATCAGTTGCCGGCGGCGGTCGGACTCGCTGGCTCCCGCATCTTGCACTCGCAGCACACCATAGAAGTTGCGCGATGCGACGACGGTGCCGCGATAGAACTCGCCGACGCCCCAGATGACGCAGCCGATGGTGACGAACAGTGCACAGAGCGCAAGGACGCCGAACACCGGGGGTTCGCGCCGCACTCGCCACAAGAGAAGCAGCGCGCAGGCGACGAGCGCAGCACCGAGTTCGAAATCGGCAGGAAGGATGACGGGCGCCAGAATGCCGACGACGACCGAGCCGGCCGCGCCTCCCAGCGAGATCATGAGGTAAAAACGCGTCAGGTAGCGCGGTGCGGGTTTCAAACGGACGAGTTCCCCGTGACAAAACATGCACGCAATGAACAGGCCTGTGCAAAACACGCCGATCTGGATCAACAGTTCGTGCGTTAGATCCGGATCAGCGCGCGTCCAGGCCATGACGCCGACTGCACCGGCGAGCATCCCCAGGAAAAGCTCGCGCCGATACCAGCCGGCACCGTCGAAGCATAGGATGAAGGTGAGCAGATACAGCGCGAGCGGCACAATCCACAGGAGCGGAACCGCAGCGATGTTTTGCGTAATGTGATTGGATACCGCCAGCAGCAGCACGGAGCCCGTGGCGGCGAGCGCGCACCACAACAATTGCCGGGCGAACGCCGGTGGTGGTGCGTCCTCGGCGACGGCACTCGCCGACGCGCGGATAGTCGAGGGGGACACGCTGCCGCGCAAGCTCGCGAATGCCGCCGCAATGCATAGCGCCACGAACAGTAAATAGCCGGCAGACCAGCCCCAGGCTTGCGTTTTCGTGGTAGTCCACGGTTCGAGCAGGAACGGATAGCCCAGCAGCGCCAGCATCGACGCCAGATTCGAGAGCGCGAACAAGCGGTAGGGGCTGCGGCCAGGATGGCGCCGCGCGAACCATGCCTGGACCAGAGGACTCGTCGTCGACAGCAAGAAGTAAGGCAACCCAATGGTCGCGGCCAACAAGCCAAGAATGCGCCAGACCGGATCCTCGTCACCCGCGGGTTTCCAGAATTCACCAGGCACAATCGGCAAGACCAGAATGCTCGCGGCGAGCAATGCGACGTGCATGCGGATCTGCGTGCGCGGTACCCATCTGCGAACCGTGAAATCGGTGTAGGTGTAACCCAGGAGCAGCGTGGTCTGGAAAAACACCAGACAAGTGGTCCACACAGCGGCCGACCCGCCGAACCAAGGCAGAATCTGCTTTGCGACAATCGGCTGCACCAGGAAGAGCAGGAATGCGCTTACGAAAATCGTCAGTGCGGAGAGCAGCATCGTGGATAAAAATAGGGCGGAAGCGACGGGAAGCCGCGCGCAAAATGGCGCATTGTAAAGTGAGCGTTAAACGGCGGTGCTTTCGTGCGGTGCTATAGTCGAAAGTCCGGCATCGACGATGAGTGTCCGTGACCCCGAAGAACCTTCTCGTCATTATGTCCGACGAACACAATCCAAAGTTCCTGGAATGTGCTGGGCATCCGTTCATCGCAACGCCGTCACTCGACGCGTTGGCGGCCCGCGGCACGCGCTTCACCGGCGCGTATACGGCCATACGGCCTCCGAAAAAGAGCTACCGGCGCCCAAGCAGTACGCAAAAGCCAAACGTCCACACCATCCATTCCTCGACGACTATGCGCGCACCGTCGACCATGACACGCACTTCAAGACGGCCGCGGATGTCAAGCGCGCGGTCGCCGCGCGTTGGGAGAAGGTGGTAAAGGATTCGGGCGCAAAGGTTGATTAGCCCATCGGGGGATATCTTGCACACTGGAAACGTTACTGCCGCCGAACTTGCGCGCTCGGTCATCAGCGTACCGCCGCTGGCACGTCACGCCGATCTCACGCTCAATGCGCAGGCCAACCGCGCGCTGATTCGGCACCTCGAAGCAGGCGGCGTGTCGTCACTTCTCTACGGCGGCAACGCCAATTTCTACAACATTGGCTTGTACGAATACGCCGCGTTGCTCGACTTCCTCGCCGAAACCGCGGCGGCAGATTCGTGGGTCATTCCGTCGGCGGGTCCGGATTTCGGCAAGCTGCTGGATCAAGCGCGCGTGTTGCGGGAACGACGGTTTCCGACCGCGATGGTATTGCCGCAGACGTTTCCGGCAACACCTGACGGGAGTGTTCGGGCGATCAATCTTTTCGCCGAAGCATTCGGCCGGCCGGTGATCGTCTACTTGAAGGCGGAATCGTTTCTGACCCCGGCGCACGTGGCCGGGCTCGTCGACGCGGGTGTCGTCGCCGGAATCAAATATGCGGTCGTGAGAGTCGATCCCGAGGACGATCCGTTTCTGACAGAGTTGATCGAATGCGTAGACCGATCGCTTATCGTCAGCGGTATCGGGGAGCGGCCGGCGGTCGTGCACCTGCGCAAGTTCCGGCTGAACGGCTTTACGTCGGGCTCCGTTTGCGTCGCGCCGCGCGGGTCGTCGCGTCTTCTGACGGCGCTCAAGGCGGGTGACTTCGCCCTCGCCGAAGCATTGCGCGCGGCGTACATTCCGCTCGAGGACTTTCGGGATGAGTATTCGCCGATTCGCGTCCTGCACGAAGCAGTGACGTTGGCGGGCATCGCTGATATGGGACCGTTGCTACCGCATCTATCCAACCTGCCGATGGAGCAACACGCACCGTTGCGCGCGATCGCCCGCACGCTGCTCGCCCACGATCGGACGCTTCTTCCTTACGGCTCGGCGGCGTGATCGCTCATCAGATTGCACGTCCCAAGCGGCCGGCGGAACAGTGACTTCACACGCATCGCATGAAAAACGTCGACGCCGCGCAGCTCGTTGAATTCGTCGCCGCGATCATGCAGGGCGCGGGCTGCAGCGAAGGCGAGGCGCGCACGGTTGCCCGGCGTCTAGTCGACTCGAATCTTGTCGGTCACGACTCCCACGGCGTGCTCCGCGTCGGCAAGTATCTGGAGTGGGTGCGCGACGGCACGTTGAAGCCGAACGCTTCGCCGACTATCGTCTTTGACAGCGACACCATCGCGATCGTCGATGGCAACCGTGGCTTCGGGCAGGTGATCGGTGAGTTTTCGACCAAATTCGGCATCAGCAAGGCGTTGCTAAAGGGTATTGGGATGATCGGCCTGCGCAATTGTGGTCACCTGGGCCGGCTAGGTGATTGGGCGGAAATGGCGGCGGAGGCCGGATGCGTCTCGCTGCATTTTCTGAATACCTCAGGCGCACAGCGCGTCGCACCGTTTGGCGGCAGTGACCGCCGATTGTCGACGAACCCGTTGGCAATCGGTGTCCCGTTGCGAGGCGACGATCCGGCCATCCTGGACATCACGACGTCCACGGTGGCGGAAGGCAAACTGATGGTCGCGCTGAACAAGGGCGAACAAGTGCCTGAGGGCTGGATCGTCGACAAGAAGGGAAAACCCACGACCGACCCAAAAGACTTCTACGCCGGCGGTGCGTTGTTAACCATCGGCGCGCACAAGGGCTCTGGGTTATCGATCCTCACTGACCTTTTGGCCGGCGCGGTTACGACAGGCCGTAGCTCCGATCCCGATGATCCGATCTTGCGCAACAATATGCTGTCCATTTTCATCGCCCCGGCCATGTACGAGACCACGCAGGAAGAGGGGGGTGGCGTCTTCGCCGAGGCCAAGCGCTTTGTCGATTACGTGAAGGCGTCGCCTCCGGCCGCCAAAGGACAACCGGTACTGGGGCCAGGGGACGCCGAACGCAATACGCGGGCGACACGGCGCGCACACGGCGTGCCAATCGATGACAAGACGTGGACAGACTTGCTCGCTGCGGCAGAATCGGTCAATGTCGCGCCGCCGCGCGCGGAACAATTGATGCGATGATGCGCACTCCGACTCGTTGCTTTCCTAGCTCGAACCGCAGGAGTGAACCACTCCAGACGCGGGATTTGTGAACGTCGCGCGCGTTTACAGTGAATTTCGTCAAGGAGGAACCGGCAATGCAGCAATTGTTGAAGGTGATCGCAGGCTTCGCACTGGCGCTGACCGCCGCGTTGGCGCACGCCCAAGCGTGGCCGTCCAAACCGATTCGCTATATCGTGCCGTTCGCACCGGGCGGCACGACCGACATCCTGGCTCGGACCGTCGGCGACAAGCTGGCGATCGCGCTGGGCCAGCCGGTCGTGATCGAAAACAAGCCGGGCGCGGGCGGTGGCGTCGGCGCCGAGATAACGGCGAAGTCCGCGCCGGACGGCTACACGATCATGGGCGGCACGATCAGTACGCACGCGATCAACGCGTCGCTATACAAGAGCCTGCCGTACGATCCAGTCCGTGACTTCGCGCCGATCGTGCTGATTGCGCGCGTGCCGAACATGCTGGTCGTGCATCCGGATATTCCCGCGAAGAATGTATCTGAACTGATCGCACTGTTGCGCGCGAACCCGGGCAAATATACGTTCGCTTCGGCCGGCAACGGCACGTCGCAGCACCTGTCGGGTGAGCTCTTCAAGTCGATGGCGGGAGCGGAGATGCAGCACGTCCCCTATAAAGGCAGCCCGCCCGCGCTGCAGGACGTCATGGGCGGTCAGGTTTCGATGACCTTCGACAACATCACGACGGCGTGGCCGTTGGCCAAAGGCGGGAAGTTGCGCGCGCTCGCCGTAACGACCGCAAAACGTTCTGCGGTTGCGCCGGACGTTCCCACCCTCGCAGAAGCGGGGCTGCCGGGGTTCGAGGTTGGCTCATGGCAAGGCGTATTCGCGCCTGCCGGAACCCCTCCGGAAATCGTCAAGCGGTTGAACGCCGAGATCGTGAAGATATTGAACACGCCGGACGTGCGCGACAAGCTCGCGGCGCTGGGGGCGGAAGTCGTCGGCAACTCGCCAGAGGAATTCGCGACGATGGTAAAGGCGGAGGTCGCGAAATGGGCGGACGTCGTCAAAA
>Ga0136617_10004374_pt1 | contig 12642 bp, 14 predicted proteins | sample AntDrymUQ3222106_2_FD_129672 | JGI IMG/M metagenome (GOLD analysis project Ga0136617, IMG submission 129672) | Polar desert sand microbial communities from Dry Valleys, Antarctica - metaG UQ322 (21.06) | ecosystem: Environmental > Terrestrial > Soil > Desert | place: Antarctica: Dry Valley...
AACGCGTGGTCGAAGCCCGATCCCCACCTCATGCGCTGCTTCGAGACGCGGCTCGCTTTGTTGCGCGACAGCGGTCCCGCCGCCTATCTTCGCGCGCAGCCTTTGTTTCTCTACCCCGCGCGCTTCATCTCCCAGATGCGCGACTTGATCGCCCATGAGGAAACCCAGCAGCTCGCGCATTTCGCGGGAGTCGAAGCCTATGAAAAGCGGATCGCGGCGTTGCTCGCCTTCGATGTCGACGATCGCCTGGGCGATGTCCGCGTACCGACCGCAATCATCGCCAGCGAGGACGATATGCTCGTGCCCTACACCTGTTCGGAGCGGCTCGCCGCGGCGATTCCCGGCGCGGAGCTGGCGATGCTGCGCTGGGGCGGTCACGCGTGCAATGTCACGGTCGCCGAGACCTTCAATCGCGTGCTTCTCGAAATTTTGGAGGCTTGATCATGGAAGTCGGAATTTTCGTGCCGATCGGCAATAACGGCTGGCTGATTTCGGAAAACTCGCCGCAATATATGCCGAGCTTCGACCTCAACAAGGAGATCGCGCAGAAGGCCGAAAGCTACGGCGTCGATTTCCTGTTGTCGATGATCAAGCTGCGCGGCTTTGGCGGCAAGACCGAATTCTGGGAATATAATCTGGAGAGCTTCACGCTGATGGCCGCGCTCGCCGCGGTGACCAGCAAGATCAAGATCTACGCGACCTGCCCGACCCTCGTCATCCCGCCCGCCTTCGCCGCGCGGATGTGCAACACGATCGATTCGATCAGCCACGGCCGCTTCGGCCTGAACCTGATCACCGGCTGGCAGCGCCCGGAATATAGCCAGATGGGCTTGTGGCCGGGCGACGAGCATTTCCGCAACCGCTACCAGATGCTCGGCGAATATGCCCATATCCTGCGCGAATTGTGGGCGACCGGCGTCTCGGACTTCAAAGGCGAATATTATCAGATGGAGGATTGCCGGGTCCGCCCGCTGCCCCAAGGCGACATGAAGATCATCTGCGCTGGCTCGTCCGACGACGGGCTCGCTTTCTCCGCCCAATATGCCGATTACGCCTTCTGCCTCGGCAAGGGCGTCAACACCCCGATTGCTTTCGCCTCCAACAACGACCGGCTGCTCGCGGCCACCGCCAAGACCGGCCGCGACGTCAGAATCTACGTGCTCGTCATGGTGATCGCCGCCGAAACCGACGCGGAGGCGATGGAGAAATGGATCTGGTATCGCGAGGGGGTGGACGAGCAAGCGGTGGCGTGGCTCGGCGTCCAGGGCGCGGCCGACAAGACGTCCGCCACCACCAACGTCCGCCAACTCGCCGACAAGGAGAGCGCGGTCAATCTGAACATGGGGACATTGGTCGGCTCCTACGAAAGCATCGCCCGCATGCTCGACGAGATGGCGACCGTGCCGAACACCGGCGGCGTGCTGCTGACCTTCGACGATTTCATTGCCGGCACCGAAGCCTTCGGCACCCGCATCCAGCCGCTGATGAAGAGCCGGGCGGGGGTGGTCGCCTGATAGTGCCGGCCGCCGGCCGCCACCGCCACGCGATAAGACGTGCATCCGCCGGAGGCTCTTGATAACCAGCGCAACCCGGGAGGCTCCTCGTCTATGCGTCACATGCCGTTCGCCTTGCTGCTTTTTGCCCTGCTCGCCGGATGCGCGGGCAATATCGCCGATCATATCGGGCCGAAATCGAGCATCGTCTCGCCGCAATTGATCCGCTACGGGCTCGATATCCCGCAGACGCGCTGCGTCGGCGAGCGGCTCGGCAACAGCCTCAGCCCGGTCCAGCTACGGCGGCTGGTGCGCGCGGCCGGCGCGGTCACCGGCGGCTATTACGAGCCGGGCAAGCTGACGCTGCGGGATCTCGATTACGTCGCGTCGAGCCTCAACGACGCCGCCGTGCCGCGCGCGCTCGCCGAGGCCGGCCAAGGCTGCGGCGTCTCGCCCGAATCGATCGCCGCGCGCGAGGCGGCGGCTCCAGAGGGCGCTCCGGAGGCCGCGAGCCCCGTTCCCGCGCCCGCGTCCGAGACCGGCGCCGCTTCGCCGCCGGTTGCCGCCGCTCCCGTCCCGACCCGCGCGGCGTGGCTCAATCTCGGCGCCGCCACGACCGGGCAGGCGATCGCGGTCGACGCTTCGACGATCGAGCAAGCGGCCGCCACCCGCACCGCCTGGTTCCGGATGACCGACCCCGGCGCGGCCAAACCAAGCGATGTCTCCTATCGGCTGCGGATCGACTGCACCGCCAAGACCATCAACGCGACCGCCCACCGCAAGCTCGACGCCGCCGGCGCGGTCGCCGAGTTTCGCGAATCGGCCGACACCCCGCTGGCGGTTGAAGGCGGGACGGTGATGGAAATCGCCTGGCTCGCGCTTTGCACCTGACGGGGACGGGGGCGCTCGGCTGATCCCGCGCCTTGCCGTCTCGCCCGCCCCTCCCTAGCCTTGTCCCCATGCTCGATACCCTGATCATCGGCGGCGGATTTTCGGGGATCGGGATGGGGGCGGCGCTGCGCAAGGCGGGGCGGAGCGACTTCGAGATTTGGGAACGCGCGTCCGATCTCGGCGGGACGTGGCGCGACAACGATTATCCGGGCTGCGCGTGCGACATCACCTCGCCCGTTTATTCCTTCTCGTTCGCGCCCAAGCCGGACTGGTCGCGGCTCTATCCGCCACAGGCCGAGATCCTCGATTATCTGCGCGGGGTCGCGCGCGGGCACGGGCTCGACCCGCATTTCCGCTTTGGCCGCAATATGGTTTCGGCGCGCTGGACGGGGACAGGCTGGCGGGTCGAGGCGGCGGACGGCGCGGTCGCCGAGGCGCGCTTCCTGGTGCTCGGCACGGGCGGCCTCAGCAACTGGAAGCTGCCCGAATTTCCCGGCCGCGACGTGTTCGCCGGCGCGCTCTGGCATTCGGCGCAATGGAACCACGATTTCGCGCTCGAAGGGAAACGCGTCGCGGTGATCGGCACCGGCGCGAGCGCGATCCAGTTCGTGCCCGAAATCGCGGCCAAGGTCGCAAGCCTGACCGTCTTCCAGCGCTCCCCACCCTGGATCGTGCCCAAGCTCGACCGCGCGATCGGGCCGCAGGAAGCGGAAACCTATCGCCGCCATCCGTGGCGCCAGAAATTGCTGCGCCTGTTCCTCTACGCGCGTAGCGAATTGCTCGTCCCGCGCTTCAGGAAGACGCGCGGGCTCGACGCGTTCGAGCGGATCGCGCGCGCGCATATGGAGAAGGCCATCGCCGATCCGGGGCTGCGCGCGAAGCTGACGCCCGGCTACCGCTTCGGCTGCAAGCGGCTGCTCATCTCCAACGACTGGTATCCGGCGCTGGCGCGGGACAATGTCGAATTGGTCACCGAAGGGGTCGCGGATATCACCCCGGACGGCATCCGCACCGCCGACGGCGCCGAGCGCGCGTTCGACGCGATTATCTTCGGCACCGGCTTCGACATCGAGGCGACGTGGAAGGGGCCGGAGATATTCGGCCAAAGCGGCGTGCTGCTGCGCGATTTGTGGGGGTCGACGCCCAAGGCGCATTGCGGCATTTCGGTCGCGGGCTTCCCGAACCTGTTCATGACGATGGGCCCCGCCACCGGCCTCGGCCATAACTCGATCATCTACATGATCGAGGCGCAGGTCGCGCATATCCTGAGCGCGATGCGGCTCGCCGATACGCAAGGCCGCCCGGTGATGCCGCGCCGCGCCGCGCAGGACGCCTTCTTCGCCGATGTCCAGGCGCGGATGGCGGAGAGTGTTTGGGTCAAGGGCGGCTGCGACAGCTGGTATCTGGGCGAAGGCGGCAGGAATTACACGCTCTGGCCCGACCACAGCTTCAGCTATCGCAGCCGGGTGAAGCGCGCGCGGGCGGCCGAATATGAGACGATTGACGCACCCGGCCGGGGCTTGCATGACGCGAACGTAAAGGAGTGCGCCGATGAGCGACCTGGATAGTTTCCGCAGCGAGACGCGCGCCTGGCTCGAAGCCCATTGCCCGCCCGAGATGCGCGCGCCGATGAAGGATGAAAGCGACGCCTGCTGGGGCGGCCGCAACCCGGTCTTCAAGAGCGACGCGCAGAAGCAATGGATGGATGCGATGGCCGCGCGCGGCTGGACCGTGCCCGACTGGCCCAAAGATTATGGCGGCGGTGGGCTGTCGCCGGCCGAGACCAAGATATTGAGGCAGGAAATGGCCGCGATCGGCGCGCGCAACCCGCTGATGAGCTTCGGCATCTCGATGCTCGGCCCGGCGCTCCTGAAATACGGCAATGAGGGGCAGAAGAAGCGCTTCCTGACCCAGATCGCGCGCGGGGAGATACGCTGGTGCCAGGGCTATTCGGAGCCGGGAGCGGGCTCCGACCTCGCCTCGCTCCAGACAAAATGCGAGGATAAAGGCGATCATTGGTTGGTCAACGGCCAGAAGGTCTGGACCAGCTACGCCGACAAGGCCGACTGGATATTCTGCCTGGTCCGCACCGATCCGGCGGCGCCCAAGCATAAGGGGATCAGCTTCCTGCTCTTCGACATGGCGAGCCCCGGCGTCTCGACCAAGCCGATCCTGCTCATCTCGGGCAATTCGCCGTTCTGCGAGACCTTCTTCGACGATGTCGCGGTGCCCAAGGAGCAATTGGTGGGCGAGGTGGGCAAGGGCTGGGACGTCGCCAAATATCTGCTCGGCCACGAGCGCGAGATGATCAGCGGCATGGGGCTGGGCGGCGGCGGCGGCGAGAGCCTCGGCGCGGCGCTCGGCGACCGGCTCAGGGAGGATCCGTTGCTCCGCGCCGATGTCGCGCGCTTCGATGTCGACGCGATCGCCTTCCGGGCGATGTCCGAGCGCTTCATCGACGAATTGAAGGCGGGCCAGGCGCATCCCGCCCAGCCGTCGATGATGAAATATGCCGGCACCGAATTGAACAAGGCGCGTCACGAATTGGCGATGGCCGCGGGCGGCTCGGCCGCGCTCGAATGGGACAGCGATCGCTCGAAGGGCGGCAAGGCGCCGCGCGAATGGCTGCGCACCAAGGCCAATTCGATCGAAGGCGGCACCAGCGAGATCCAGCTCGGCATCATCGCCAAGCATATCCTCCAGCTTCCCGGAGCCTGACCCATGCCGCTCTACCTCAATGAAGACCAGGTCATGCTCCGCGACAGCGCGCGTGGGTTCATGGCGGGCGAAGGCGCGATCGGGCGGCAGCTTCGCAGGCTGCGCGACGCGGGTGACGTGGACGGGTTCGACCGCGGCCTGTGGAAGCAATTCGCGGAGATGGGGTTCACCGGCATCCTCGCCGCCGAGGCCGATGGCGGGCTCGGGCTCGGCCATGTCGAAGCCGGGATCGTGCTCGAAGAGATCGGCCGCAACCTGACGCCGTCGCCGTTCCTGACCAGCGCGGTCGCGGTGGTCGAGGCGTTGCGCGGCGCGGGCGACGAGGTCCGCGGCCGCTGGTTGCCGGGCATCATCGCCGGCGACACGATCGCCGCTCTGGCGGTCGACGAAGGCGCCAAGCACCGGCCGCACGACATTGCGATGGTGGCCGAGCGCGCGGGCAATGGCTACACATTGACCGGCGAGAAGTCGTTCGTCGTCCACGGCGCCGCGGCCGATCTGATCGTGGTCGCCGCCCGCACCGCCGAGGGCAATGCCCTGTTCGCGGTCGAGCGCGGCGCGGACGGCCTCAGCGTCGAGAGCGCGCGGCTGGCCGATGGCAGCATGGCCGCGCGTATGCGGTTCGAGAATGTGCTCGCCGACGGCCCGATCGGCGACGAGCAGGCGTTGCGCCGCGTGCTCCGCGCCGCCCGCGTCGGGGCGGCGTCCGAGCTGGTCGGTGTCGGCGGCGCGGCGGCCGAGCAGACCGTCGCCTATCTGAAGGAGCGCAAGCAGTTCGGCCGGGCGATCGGCGAATATCAGGCGCTGCAGCACCGCCAGGCGCATCTCTATTGCGAGCTCGAAATCGCGCGCGCCGCGACGCTCAAGGCGCAGCAAATGCTCGATGAAGACGCCGAAGACGCCGCCGCGATGAGCCATGTCGCCAAGGCCAAGGCCGGACGCGCGTCGACGCTGGCGGTGCAGGAAGGCGTGCAGATGTATGGCGGGGTCGGCATGACCGACGAATATGATATCGGCCTCTACATGAAGCGGGACCGGGCTTTGAACGAGTTGTTCGGCGACGCCAATTACCACGCCGACCGGCTCGCACGGATGAAGGGCTACTGACCGTCGCCCCGGACTTGATCCGGGGCCCATCTGCTTGCTTCTTGCGGACGAACAAGGTGGATGCCGGATCGAGTCCGGCATGACGATTGGAGAATTCTATGTCCCTCGACCCCGAAACCTTCGAAGCCTTGCTCGACGCCGTCCGCCGCTTCGTCGCCGAGCGGCTGCGGCCGCTCGAGGGGCAGGTCGACCGCGACGATGCGGTGCCCGGCGAGATCGTCCGCGAGATGCGCGAAATGGGGCTGTTCGGGCTCTCGATCCCCGAGGAATATGGCGGGCTCGGCCTCAACATGGCGGAGGAAGTGCGGGTCGCGCTCGCGCTCGGGCGGACCACGCCGGCCTTCCGATCGGTGTTCGGCACCAATGTCGGGATCGGCAGCCAGGGGCTCGTCATGGCCGGCAGCGACGCGCAGAAGGCCGCGTGGCTGCCCCGGATCGCGAGCGGCGAGATCGTCACCAGCTTCGCCCTGACCGAGCCGGGCGCCGGCTCGGACAGCGCGGCGGTCCAGACCAAGGCGGTCCGCGACGGCGAAATCTACCGCCTGTCGGGCACGAAGCGCTACATCACCAACGCCGACCAGGCGTCGCTCTTCACGGTCATGGCGCGGACCGGCGGGCCGGGCGCGAGCGGGGTTTCGGCGTTCCTGGTGCCGTCCGATCTCCCCGGGCTCAGCATCGGCCAGCCCGAAAAGAAGATGGGCCAGCAGGGCGCGCATGTCTGCGACGTCAATTTCGATGATGTGCCGGTGCCCGCCGCCAACCGACTCGGGCCGGAAGGCGAGGGGTTCAAGGTCGCGATGCGCGTGCTCGACCGCGGCCGGCTCCACATCGCCGCGGTCTGCGTGGGCATTTCGGAGCGGCTGATCGCCGACGCGGTCGCTTATGCCGGCGAGCGCAGGCAATTCGGCAAGCCGATCGCCGAATTTCAGCTCATCCAGGCGATGATCGCCGATTCCAAGACCGAGACGATGGCGGCCAAAGCGCTCGTGCTCGAGGTCGCGGCGCAGAAGGATGCGGGCGAGACCATCACGATGGAGGCCGCGGCGGCCAAATTGTTCGCCAGCGAGACGGTCGGCCGGGTCGCCGACCGCGCGGTCCAGATTTTCGGCGGCGCCGGCTATATCGCCGATTACGGGATCGAGCGGCTCTACCGCGACGTCCGCCTGTTCCGAATCTACGAGGGCACCAGCCAGGTCCAGCAGATCGTCATCGCCCGCGAGGTGATGAAGCGCGGCGGCTAATCGCGCCTGAGCAGCAGATTCATGTGCGCGGCCGCGATCGGCTTCGCGCGGTCGAGCTGCCAGGCGTGCGCCTCGACATTGGCGACGCGCTTGCCGAGCCGGGTGACGGTCGCCGCCGCCAATGTCTCGTGGCCGGCGCCGCCGCGCATATAGTCGACGGTGACGTTGATCGGCTTGACCGTGACGCCCTCGCTCGTGCCCAGGGCCTCGTAGAGCGCGCCGAACGCCGCGAATTCGAGCAGGCCGGCGATCGCGCCGCCGTGGAGAAAGCCGGGGCGGCCGACGACCTGCTCGCTGAACGGCATCGCCCACAGCAATTCGCCCTCGTCGGAGCGGCGCGTGCTGAGCCCGAGCAGGATGGCGTAAGGCGGGAGCGGGTTCACCCGTCCCGCCTAGCCGCCGCCCCCGCCGCGTGGAAGCGCTATTGCGCCTTAGAAGGACGCGCGGGCGAAGCTCGCCTGGCGGGCATGGGCGCGGCCGGCCGAATAGATCGCGCAGGTGCCGCGCAGCTTGGCGATCTCCTGCGCCGGCATCGCATAGGCCTTGCCCAATGTGTTCAGGAAGTCCGCCGAATCGTGCAGATTGGCCGCGGCGCCGCAGATCGTGACGAGCGTCTGCACGTCGTTGGCGCGTAGCGACGCGCGGACCCTTGACACCGGCTTCGGCGCCGGCCTGGCGGCCTTCGCGACCGGGCGGCCGCGCGCCGCTTCGGCCTTGGCCTGGATGTCCAATGCGCGCCGGTCGATGTCGGGAAATACCGACGCGCCGGCGAGTAGACCGATCAGCAAGATGCTCATGTCACGTCCCCCAATATTCGATGCGGATCGTGGTAAAGGATAAGGGTAAATATCGTCTTAACCACGCCGCTTGCGCTTGCGCCGCGTCCGGGGCGGGCTAGCATGCGGGCGATGCCATTCCCGCGCCGCGCCCGCATCGCCCTCAAGGGACTCGCCTGGCTGATCGGTCTGCCGCTCGCGCTCGCCTTGCTCTATTTCAGCGCCGCCGGGATATTGGGGACGATCCCGGCCAATGCCGGCTGGCGCGAGCCGGCGCGCGGGGTGACGATCTTCATCCGCACCAACGGCGTCCACACCTGGGTGATGGTGCCGACAGTGTCGCCCGACATGGACTGGCGGCCGATCGCGCCGCCCGGCCATATCAGGGAGCCGCTTTACGCCGGCGACCATGTCGCGATCGGCTTCGGCAATCGCGAGGTCTATCTCAACACGCCGACCTGGGCCGATCTGTCGCTCAAACAGGCGGTCGCGGCGGCGGTCGGCGGCGGGCCGAGCCTGATGCATGTCGACCATGTCCGCAGCCCGCGACCCGATCAATATCAGCGCCCGCTTAGGCTCAGCCGCGCGCAATATCGGCGGCTCAGCCGCTATCTGGCCGAAAGCTTTGAGATGAAGGACGGGCGCTCGGTGCCTTTGCTGGGGCGCGGCTACGCCAATTCCGACGCCTTCTACGAATCGCGCCGGCCGTACAATGTCGCGCGGACCTGCAACAGCTGGACCGGGGAGGCGTTGCGCGCGGCGGGGGTGCGGACCGGGGTCTGGACCCCGCTCGCGCAGAGCATCATGTGGCGGCTGGAGTAGCGGGCGGGGCCCTCGGCGCATCCTGTTGGGGAGCCTCCGCCTCGCCGCCGAACGGCGCTTGCGGGGCCGGGCGGCTGAGGATGCTGAACGCGCGTTCGAGCGCGATCAGGGCGAGCGCGGCGAGCGCCAGCACGACCAGCCAGCGCCAGCCGAAGCTTTCGGGCTCGGATTTAACAGGGGCCATATTCTGCTCCTCCAACCGGGCAGGATAACCCAATTCGCCCGAAAATCCTAACGCGGGGGCGGCGCGGGCAGCGGGAAAGCGGTGGTCGACTTGACCCGCTCCATCGCGAAGCGCGAGGTGACGTTCTTGAGCGGCACCTTCTCGATCAGCCGGCGGTAGAAAGCGTCGTAGGCGGCCATGTTGCCGATCGCGATCCGCAGCATGTAATCGACGTCGCCGGCCATCCGGTAGACTTCCATCACCTCGGGCATGTCGGCGATCGCCTCGGCGAAGCGGGCGAGCCAGTCGGCGCTGTGGTCGGCGGTCTCGATCTCGACGAACGCGGTCAGCCCGACCCCGATCGTGTCGGGATCGAGCAAGGCGACGCGGCGCTGGATGACCCCGCTTTCCTCAAGCCGCTGGATCCGGCGCCAGGCCGGGGTCTGCGACAAATTCACCCGGTTCGCGATCTCGGCGACGGGGAGCGAGGCATCCTCCTGAAGGATGGCGAGGATCTTGAGGTCGATAGCGTCCATGCGGGCGTCCCTAAAGCGCTTCGAAGCCGCGCCCAAGGTCGGCGATCAGATCGTCCGCATCTTCGAGCCCGACCGAAAGCCGCAGCAGATCGGGGTCGATGCCGGCCGCTTGCTGCGCCGCGGGCGGCATGCCGCGATGAGTCATCGTCGAGGGCTTGCAGATCAGGGTCGCGAAGCCGCCGAGCGAGGAGGCCAGGGTGATCAGCTCGAGCGCGGCGAGGAACGGCGCGGCCTCGCCCGCGACGCGGAAGCTGATCATGAAACCGAGGCCGGGATAGTTGACGTTTCGCACCCCGGAATGGCCGCCGAGCCATGAAGCGATGGACCGCGCGCTCTGCTCCATCCGGTCGATGCGGAGCGGGAGGGTGCGGAGGCCGCGCAAGGTTTGCGCGCTGTCATGGGCCGAGCCGCTGAGCCCGGCGGCGTTGGCCCACCAGTGCAATTTCTCGACCAAGAGGGGATCGGACGCGAGCAAGGCGCCGCCGAACAGGTCGGCGTGGCCGTTCAGCGCCTTGGTGGTCGAATGCATGACGAGATCGCAGCCCAGATCGAGCGGGCGCTGGCGGCAGGGGGTGAGCAAGGTGTTGTCGGCGATGACCAGCGCGCCCGCCGCTTTGGCCGCGCCGACGCGCGCGGCGATGTCGGTGACGCGCAGCAAAGGATTGCTCGGCGTCTCGATCCAGACCAAGGCGGGCTTGTCCGCCAGCGCCGCCGCGAAGGCGGCATCGTCGCCCATGTCGACGAATGCGGCGCGCAGCCGGCCTTGCTCGGCGAACCCTTGGATCAGTCGGTAGCTGCCGCCGTAGCAATCGTGCGGCGCGATGACGCGCGCGCCCGCGGGGAGCAGCAGCAAGGCGAGCAACGCCGCCGACTGGCCCGAATTGGTGACCACGCCGCCCGCCGCGCCCTCCAATTCGGCCAATGCCTCGACCAGCATGTCGCGATTGGGGTTCACCGTCCGCCCGTAATCGTAATCGGGCTTGGTGTCGGCATCGGCCCAGCGGAACGTGTCCGACGACCATGTCGGGGGAACGATCCCGCCGAGCGCGTCCTTCCCGGGCCGCGCGGCGGCGACGATGGTGGCGGGCTTGCGGCTCACGCGGCGTCCACGAACGGCCCGGCGAGCGCGCCGATCACGGTCGCTTCCTTGAGGAACATGTCGTGGCCGTAGAGGCAGTCGAGCAAATGCAGCTCGGCCGGGCCGCCGAGCGCGTCGGCGAGCGCGCGCATCTGCGCGGGCGGGACGAGCTGGTCGCTCGACGCACCGATCAGCAAAGCGGGCGCTGTGATGTTCGCAGGGTCGATCTGGTGGCGGTCGAGCGAGGCCGACAGGCTGAGGAAACGCTCGGGCGACATCACCGCCGGGTAAGCGTCGCCGCGCGCGCGGAGGTAGGCGCCGGGATCGGAGCAGCCGACCGGGTCGTCGCACGGAATGCCGCCCTTGAAGCGCGCCTCGAATTCGGCCGGCGTGCGGTAGGTCAGCATCGCCATCCCGCGCGCGATCGACAAAGCCTCCTCGCTTTTGCCGGTGGCGAGCCCGAGCGCGACCACGCGGCGCTGCAGCTCGCGCGTCGCGGTCGCCGCGGGGTGGGGCGCGGCGGAGGCCGAGATCACCACCAGCCGTTCGACCCGCTCGGGGAATTGCTCGGCGAGCGCGAGCGCGACCATCCCGCCATAGGATGCGCCGACGATGGCGTGGGCCTTGCGGGCGCCGACCGCGTCCAGCGCGGCCACCAGCACGTGCGCCTGCTCGTGGGTCGAGGGCGCGGATTTGCCGGTCGCGTCGGCGGCGAAGTCGAGGCCGAGGACGCGGTGGCGCGCGGGATCCACGGCGCCGCCCGCGCCGACCAGGCCCGGCCACCAGCCTTTGGCGCCGCACAGCGCGCGATTGCCCGAAATGCCGCCCAGAATGACGATCAAAGGCGCGTCTTCGGGTCCGGTGACGCTCGCGCGCGTCGTCGCGCCGAGCCGCCGCAGCGCGGGCGGCAGCGTCACCTCGAAATCTCGCGATCGGGTTCGCGTCATCAGCATGCGGCGGCCAGTTCAGCCTCATTTTCGGACCCGATGCAAATCGTGCGCGGGCCGACCCGGGTGGGATCGCCGCTCCCGATCGCGCCGACCTCGATAGGCAAGCGTTTCGCGGCGGCGTAAGCGACCGATTGCGGCTGGATCAGCGGCCGCGCGACCACCAAAGCGTCGTCCCAGCTAATCTCGGAAAAGCGCCGCGCGTCCGCATGCTCGGCCGGGTCACGGTCGAACACGCCGTCGACATCCTTGTAGAGCCGCACGCATTCCGCCGCCAATTCGCCGCCGATGAAGATCGCCGAGAAATCCGATCCGCCGCGGCCGAGCAAATTGCGCTCGCCGTCCGCGCCGATGCCGACGAAGCCGGGCACGATCACCAGCCCGGTGGCGGCGAGCTTGGCGCACAAAGCCGAGGCTTCGAGCCGCACCGGGAAAGCGGCGCAGGAGTCGCCCTCGGTGCGGATGCCCAATTCCTCGGGGCGGCAGATTTCGGCGGCGAGCCCGATCCGGCCGCAGGCGATGCGGAGCAAGGCGGCGGTGCGCTCCTCGCCGAGCGAAACGAGGTCGGCGATGCCCCGGCAATCGGCGCCCGAAGCGACCGCGGCCGCCTCGGCGAGCAACGCGTCGGTCTCACCGGCCAGCGCCGAGACGACCGCGACCACCCGCCGCCCGGCGCGGCGCTGGCGCGCGATCTCGGCGGCGACAATCGCCAAATCCTCGATGCCGCGCAGCACCGAGCCGCCGAATTTGAGCACGTAGAGCGGCTCGGGATGGTTCGCATTGGCGACGATCGACAGCTTCATGTTCCAACCTTCTTTGTCGGAAAGGACGATGCCGCCTGGGTGCCCGCTTGATTGCCGGTCCGGCCAC